>JGI24133J20442_1000693_pt1 | contig 10492 bp, 12 predicted proteins | sample BarGraNGADG00311_2_FD_20442 | JGI IMG/M metagenome (IMG submission 20442)
GCAGGCCTGGGCGTGGGCGGTAGACCCCCACCAGCTCGGCCTCGTCCGCACCACCGGGGTACACGTCGGACATGGTCAGGAACATTCCCGCGTATGGCGAGGCGTCGCCGCGGGCGAGCACGTCGCGGAACTGGCCGAGTCCGCCGAGACGTGGTTGACGATGAGGTCGACCATCACCGCGTACTCGCCCGCCAGGTCCCGCGCGTCGTCCCACGACCCGAGTCGGGGGTCGACCTCGGCGTGGTCCACGGGGTCGAAGCCCGCATCGGCTCCGTCGAACGGGGTGAAGAACAGCAGTACGTGCACCCCGGCGAAGAGCCGTTCCAACGGCCCCAGTATCTTGTGCAACCCCGTCAGGCTGCCCCCGAACCGCTCCGAATACGCGATCAGCTGCACGTTCTCGCGGGGGTCAGCCTCCCCCATGCCAACCACGCCTCTCTTTGGGCCTCTCAGCCAGTGAGGCCCGCGAGGACTTGCGCTGTCCCGGATAGACCCAGCCGGGTCGCACCGGCAGCGATCATCTCCAGTGCCGTCTCGGTCGAACGAATGCCACCGGACGCCTTGACGCCCAGGCGTCCGCCGACCGTCTTCGCCATGAGTTCGACAGCATGGGCGCTGGCGCCACCGGCCGGATGGAAACCGGTCGACGTCTTGACATAGTCGGCCCCCGCAGCTTCGGCGGCCTGGCAGACCCCCACGATCTGCTCGTCAGTGAGCACCGCTGACTCGATGATCACCTTCAGCACCACAGGGGCGGGAACGGCAGCGCGCACGGCGGCTATCTCTTCCTGCACGGCGTCATATGCACCCGTTGTCGCGAGTGCGAGGTTGATGACCATGTCGATCTCGTCGGCCCCTTCGGCCGCGGAGCGCGCAGCCTCGGCCGCTTTGACCTCGGCCTTATGCGCGCCGGAGGGGAAGCCGCACACCACGGCAACCTTGAGCGAGCCCGTGTTCTTCAGCGGTAGCTGGTTCGGGGCGACGCACACCGAGTAGGCGCTCAACCTCTGTGCCTCGGCCACCAGCTCCCTGACCTGTTCGAAAGTGGACTCGGGCTTGAGCAACGTGTGATCGACCATGCGGGCGACCTCAGAACGAGTAGGACTCAGCATCTTCTCTTTCCCTCCAACATAGCTGNCAANTNGCTCNGTCCCAGANNGACNGAGCGAAACATCGTTCATGTTTGGCTTCTGATTGTGGGCCCGCTTGATCGGGAGTGTCCTTCGGGGAGACACGCAATCATCCCACATGTTTTTTGTGATGAACCCGACCGGATCTTGCATTCGACAGCTAACTTCCAGCCCCGAACCGAGGCAGCCGCAAACCGGTGAATCTCGTTCGTCCCGAAACAGAACCGAGCTTGGGGATGTGGTGTGTGTGGTGCGACTCTGTGCGGCCTTGATGGCCCGGCTTCTGCTTTCTCCGCATTCTTCCGCACAACGATGCATTGTGCGTGCTTCTTGCCCGAAAGCTAGTCCTTATTGAGCATGGCACCTGAAAGATGCTCGTAACTACAACTACAACAAGCACAGTACCGTGAGCATGGCCAGGAAGATGCATGTGCCCGGGGCAGCTCAGGCGTGCGCATCCACCGCACTCCATGTGGGGTATGAGTCTTGGGCACCTTCCGTCGCTGCCGCCATGGACGCGACAATCGCGGCACGGCGCGCGGCTGCGACCAAGCTCTCCCCGCGGGCCAACGAGTCCGCCACCGCACCGGTGAATGCGTCCCCGCAGCCGGTCGTGTCGACGACGTGGGTCGGTACAGCAGGAATCGAGGTGAGGATCGGGAGATCCTCCGGGCCACTCTGGATGACCATCGACCCGTATGCGCCCAAGGTCACCACCACGTCGCGCACGCCTAGGGCGGTGAATCCGCGAGCGGTGGCCTCCCAGTCGAGGGTGGGATCGGTGGACCCCAGCAGCTGGGCCGCCTCGTGCTCGTTGACCAGCAGCAGGTCCACATCAGCCAGCATCTCAGCTGGAACCTCTCTGAACGGCGAGAGGTTGAGTACCACTGTGGCGCCGGCCCCATGGCCCAGTCGCACGGCAGCCATCACGGTCTCAAGCGGACTCTCCAGGCACAGACACACGACCGCGGCTGCCTCGATGCGATCGGATTCCTGCTCGACGTGGTGTGGTGCGAGCCGGCCATTTGCTCCTGGGAAGACGACGATGGTGTTCTCACCGTGGGCGTCGACCTCGATGACAGCTACCCCCGTCGGGGTGTCGGCGATCCTGACGATCGAGTCCGTGTCGATGCCGTCGCATTCGGCTGCCTGTACGAGCATTCTGCCGTGGGCGTCGTCACCCACTGTTCCGATGAGCGACACGGCGCCACCGAGTCGTGCTGCCGCCGCGGCCTGGTTGGCGCCCTTGCCGCCCGGACGGGTGGCGAAGTCGTGCCCGGCGACGGTCTCGCCCGCCGAAGGCAGGCGGTCCGTCGCAATGGTGAGGTCTGCATTGAGTGAACCGACGACAACGATGCCAGAGGCCGGGGACATGGTTTGACTCCTAAGAGCGGGCGCGGAATGCGCGACTGCGACGAGCTGGCCGGAGGGGCACACCGCCGCGTCGCGGTGACTGGGTCAGAACGGGACTCCGCAGTGCAGGATCACGTTTGCGTAGGGGGTCGACTCCCCGGTGCGCACGACAAGCTGGGTCTCGGGCAACCGCGCCTTCAGCTGTTCGTGTGAGATGAGACTGAGGTTGTCGAGACGTGCGGCGATCCAATTGTGGGCCGGATGTGATCGGCTCTCGAGGGCCGCTTCCGCCAGGTCGATGACGATGGCGTCCAAGATTGCGTCGAGCACCTGCTCGAATCGCGGTATGCCGGCCACGAGGGTCAGGTCGACGATGGTGCAGCCTGGGACGCCGTATGGAAGGGGTAGCCCCGCATCGGCGATGACAACTTGGTGGGTGTGCCCGAGGCGGGCCAGAGCACCAGCCAGACGTGCGTTGAGTATGCCGTGACGCAGCATCGTGGGCTCCTCATGAGGTGCGCTGTGGTGGTGAGCAGCAAGGTGGTGAGTAGGTAGGGGCTGGGATGCAGGCGGACCTGCGGGACGGTGGGCCGCCGCACCGGATGCAGCGGCCCACCACCCTGTAGCTGTCAGCCCTTGAAGGTGGCTGCGTTGGCAGCCGTAATGACGGTGGTCTTGACCGGCACATTGGCATCAGCCTTGCCCGCGAGGGCCTTGACGGCCTGTTGCACGGCCAGCTTGCCGAGCTCGCTGGGAAGCTGGGCAACGGTGCAGTTCAAGGTGCCGGCCTTGACGGCCGAGACGCCGTCGGCTGTCCCGTCGAAGGCACACAGCTTTACGGCCTTGCCGGCTTTGGCGCCGAGTGCCTTGATGGCACCCAGTGCCATCTCGTCGTTCTGGGCGAAGATCCCCACGACGCCTGGGTGCGCCTGCATCAGGTTGGTCGTCACGTCCAGGCCCTGGGTGCGGTCGAAGTTCGCGGTTTGCGTGGCCACGATCTTGATGCCTGGGAAGGACTTCATCCCTTCCGTGAAGCCCTTGCCGCGGTCACGAGCCGCGGACGTACCGGCGGTGCCCTGCAGCACGATGATGTCGCCCTTGCCACCAAGCAGCTTGCCGAGCTCGGCTGCCGCCTGCTTGCCACCAGCGACGTTGTCCGACGCGATGAAGGATGCGACCTTGGCGCCGTTGACGGTCCGGTCGACGGCGATGACGGGGATCTTGGCCGTGTTCAGGGTCTTCACGGGTGCCCCGGCACCATCGGAGTCCACCGGGTTGACGATGACCGCCTGAACGTTCTGGGACTGGGCGTTTGCGAGCTGGTTGGCCTGCGTTGCCGCGTCGTTCTGGGCGTCGACGACGTTGAGGGTGACGCCCTCGGCAGCGGCCTCGGCCACCGCGCCGTCCTTCAGAGAGACGAAGAAGGGATTGTTCAGCGTCGAGACCGCGAGTGTGATCTTCTTCGCGGCAGTCCCGGTCGTGCCGGTCGAGGACGAGGTGCGGTTGCACGCCGCCAGCGGGAAGATCGCGAGCCCGGCGGCCAGAGCAATGGCGGTGGCGCGGTGAGCGGTGAAATGCATCAGATTCTCCAATGACAGGGTCACGCGGTGACCGTGGATAGTGCGGATGTGTTTGAGTGCCGTGGCGACCACGCTGGAGTCAGGCTCGCTTGCGGCGCAGGACGTCGATGCCGACAGCGACCGCGATGACGAGTCCGATGATGACCTGCTGCCAGAAGGCGGAGACGTTGAGCAGGTTGAGGCCGTTGCGGATGACGGCGAGGACGAGAGCGCCGATCAGGGTGCCGGATATCTTCCCGACGCCACCGGCGAGACTCGCCCCGCCGATCACGACCGCCGCGATGGCGTCAAGCTCGTATCCCGTGGCCGCCTGGGGCTGGGCCGAAGCGAGTCGCCCGCTGAGCACGAGGCCCGCGACGGCGGCGAATATGCCGGACAGCGCATAGACGGTGACCAGAACCCGCTTGACCGGGATACCGGACAGACGAGCTGCCTCGAGATTGCCTCCGACGGCGTACATCGCTCGCCCGATCGACAGCCGGTTCAGGATGAACCAGCCGATGGCTCCCATGACGAGCATGATGACGACTGGCATCGGGATCGGGCCGACGCTGCCACCCAGCCAGGTGACGACGGACGGGGTGGGGATGGGGATGCCGTTGGAGACGACAAGGGTGAGACCTCGGGCGACGCTCAACATCGCCAGTGTGGCGATGAAGGGTGGCAGCTTGCCGTACGCCGTTGCCGCCCCCGAGAGCATCCCGGCGGCCAGGCCTGTGAGCAGCCCAAAGAGAAGGGCCACCATGGGCGGCATACCCCATGACTGGCCGGCGAAGGCTGCCACCATCGCGGAGAGGGCTGCGACACTCCCGACTGAGAGATCGATGCCGGCGGTTACGATGACGAAGGTCTGGCCGAAGGCCAGGATGGCGACGACCGCGACCTGGATGCCGACGTTCAGCAGGTTGTTCGGCGTGAGGAAGTCGGGCGTCGCGATGAACATGGCCAGGCAGAGCACCAGAAGGCCGACCAGGGCGCCGTTGTCGGACACGAAGTCGGCGATCTTGGCCCGCGTCGACTTGACGTCCGCGGTTGGTGCCGGGTGGGAGGTGGGCTTGGTCTCTTGAGTGCTAGACACGGTCGGACTCGACTTCCTTGACGGCGAGGGACATCACGGTGTGTTGGTCGGCGTCGGCTGCGGCGAGCACGCCGGCCACGCGGCCGTCGGACATGACGAGGATGCGGTCGCTCATTCCGAGCACCTCGGGCAGCTCGCTCGAGACCATCACCACGGCTCCGCCGGAGGCCGTGATCTCGTTCATGAGCTGGTAGATCTCGACCTTGGCCCCGACGTCCACGCCACGCGTGGGCTCGTCGAGCATGAGGACCCGCGAGCCGGCCGAGATCCACCTCCCGAGGACGACCTTCTGCTGGTTGCCACCGGAGAGCGCGCCGACCCGCTGGCCCAGGCCGCGCATCCGGACTCCGAGCCGTGTGGCGACCGCGCTGGCGCGCTGGGCCTGACCGCGGCGATCGACCAGCCCGTATCGGGCGCTCGACATGAGCGTCGCTAACCCGAGGTTGTCCTCGACCGAGGCACCGAGCACGAGACCGAACGCCTTCCGGTCCTCGGGAACGAGGCCCACGCCAGCGGCGATGGCCGCCGCGATGCGCCCCTTGGGTAGTGGTCTGCCCTGGACTGTGACCGAGCCGGAGTCGTAGGAGTCGGCGCCTGCGATCGCTCGGACCACCTCAGTGCGACCGGCACCGACGAGGCCGGCGATGCCCAGGACCTCTCCTGCGCAAAGCTCGAAGGAGACATCCGTGAAGGAGCCCTTCCGGGTGAGACCCTGGACGCTGAGCAGCGGCTCCTGGGGTGGGGTGGCGCGACGAGGGAACTGCTCGTCGATGCTCCGGCCCACCATGAGACGGACGAGCTCCGGCTCAGGAGTGGTGGCCGGAACCTCCGCGACGAACCTGCCGTCGCGGATGACGGTCACGCTGTCACCGATGGCGGCAATCTCGTCGAGGTGATGGGAGATGAACACCATCCCGACGCCCTCGGAACGGAGCTGACTGATCACGCCGAAGAGATGCTCGATCTCGTGCTTGGTGAGCGAGGCCGTCGGCTCGTCGAGGATGAGCAGGCGGGCCTTGAGACTGAGTGCCTTGGCGATCTCGACGAGCTGCTGTCGCGCAATGCCGAGCGCTCCGGCCGGCATGCGCGGATCGACGTGCAACCCGACCGTCGTCAGCGCCTCGGTCGCGAGACGGTACATCTCGCGCTTGTCGACAAGGCCGAATCGTTGGGGAAGCCGGCCCATCATGATGTTCTCCGCGACGCTCAGGCTTGCGACGAGCTGCAGCTCCTGGTGGATCGTGGCGATGCCGAGCGACTCCGACGCCTTCGTGTCCGGGATGCGGGTGGGGTGGCCGTCGANGATGATCTGGCCGCTGCTCGGCTCATGGACGCCTGCCGCCATGTTGATCAGGGTGGACTTGCCGGCTCCGTTCTCGCCCAGGAGGACCTGAATCCTGCCCTTGTGGACGTTGACGGTGACGTCGTCCACGACGGTGATCGGACCGAAGCGTTTACTCACGTGGTCCAGGGTGAGAATCGGCTGGTCACTCATCGCTGGTCCTGCCTTCCGGTGAGGTGCGGGTGCGCACTGGGACCGTTCGGTGGCTTGGAAAGCAACTTACGGGCCGGGGCCGGGGCTCGGCAAGAGCCGCGTATGACGAGCCTTGTCGGCAGGACGACGGACGCGGGGCGCTCGCCGCGGATGACCGCGATGAGGCATTCCCCCGCCAGACGCCCCATGGCCTCGACGTCCTGGTCGATGACGGTAAGCCCGGGATCGAACAGGCTGGCATAGGGCAGGTCGTCGAAGGCGATCACCGAGACGTCCCGACCGACTCGCAGCCCGCGAGCCTTCAAGGCGACCAGAGCTCCGACTCCCATCAGGCTGTCGGCCGCGATCAGCGCCGTGGGCGGGTTGACGAGCGACATCAACAGGTGCGCTCCGGCCGCTCCGCTGCGGGACTGGAAGTCGCCCTGGGCGATGAGCTCCGGAGGCTGGGGTATGCCCGCTTCATGGGCTTCGCTGAGGAAGACCACCAGCCGCTCCCGGCCGGTCGAGGTGGCCTGGGGCCCAGCGATGAAGCCGATGCGGTCGTGTCCGAGCGATCGAAGGTGGGCCAGGGCCTCGCGCAGTCCAGGACGGGGGTCGCTCGTGACGGAGGGAACGTCCAGGCGGTCGATGGTCCGGTCGACGAAGACCACTGGCAGGCCTGAGGCCACGATCTCCTTCAGCGAACCGGTGCCGTCACCCTGTGGGGCCACGAGGAGCCCGTCGATCTGGTGCGAGACCATCCCTTGCAGGTAGGTGTCCTGCTGCTTCACAGACTCGTCCGCGTTGGCCAGTAGGGTGACGTAGCCGTTCTCGAGGGCAACCCTTTCTGCCGCACGCGCGATCTCGGCGAAGAATGGGTTGCGGATGTCGGACACCAGCACCCCGATCGTGCTGCTGTGCGTAGAACGCAGCGAGCGGGCATGCGCGTTCAGTTGGAACCCCAGGTGGCTGACCGCAACCCGGACCCTGTCGACGCTCCCTGGCGAGACGCTCTTGTGGCCGTTGAGGACGCGGGAGGCCGTGCCGAGGGAAACGCCTGCGGCAGCCGCGACGTCTCGGATCGTCGGACGCGCCGGTCTTGCGCCGACCGCCATAGCTGCCCCTCTTTGCACGGCTCATGGAAACGTTTCATGGAAGTGTTGCACATTCTGGGAAAGAGTGGAGCATCCGTATATCGCGGTGGCCGTGGTGCCGGCCGACGTAGCAGCCAGCCACGCAGTCAACGCCCCAAGCTGCGCCAGTAGGAGCAGCTGAGCGAGCAGCTGCAGCCGGCGCTGGAGTCACGGGTCGCGCTCGCCCGGTCCATGATTGAGTCGAGCATGGACTCGTTGGTGACGATTGGTCCCGAGGGTACGATCACCGACGCCAACGCGGCCACGGTCAAGCTCACCGGCGTCTGCGTGGGGCTTCAGATCTGAGTTCGGTGGCCGCCGGGCCGAGCAGGTGTCTCGGGTGTAGCGTCACAGGCGCTGCGTCTCCCCAGACCCTGGTCGCGTCGGCTGTCCTCGTGCTACTCCCGAATCTTGGTGGCCCGTGTGCTTCATTCCGGGAACACCGAATCGAGTTCGTCATGGTGCAGCAGTTGAGTATTCCGCAGGACTCGGAGGCTGCCGCATGCGCACTTTCCTGACCAGCGAACGCGCCCCCTGGGGAGTGCTCGATAGCTGGCTGAGCCAGGGGCAGCCGCTCGGGGTGTTCACTGTCCTGGCCGACCACGCCAAGGGTGAGGGCTGGCTGGCTGAGGTCAAGGGCGATCGCCAGGGCGTTTGGGGGTTAGCCGTTGTGGACCGGGTGGCCGAGGAGCCAGCGAACCGCTTGCGCGAGGTGCTGGGCCAGAGCCAGCGGCGGCAGGTGGAGAGGTTGGGTGGCTCGATGCAGCCGGTTCAGGCTTGGCCTCTCCACGACGTCGCCCCCAGGAGAGTCGCTGTCGTGGTAAATGACCGCGACACCCGCACGCCCCGCTCCTTCACGAAGGACCACCAGGCGGAGATGCAACCGGTCCCCAAGTACGCCCAGGACCGCCACGGCCAAGGCCGCTGGGTTCGCCTGTACCGCTTTGGTGGCCCCATCGGAACATTGTGGACTGATGACGCCCAGGCGCTGGGGTTCATCCCCGAGCCGGGAGCATGCGTGGCGCTGCTGGTCAACTCCATAGGATCCGCCCACGCGCAGGGCACCCCAACCTCCTGGGTGTTCGACGACCACGCCGCCTGGGCTACTCAAGACCACTGGGCGGGCCCGGTGGAGAGGGGTGACCTGATCACTCTGGGGTCTGGATTGGGCGCAGTGCCGCGGCCGCCCCCACGCCATGGCAGTCAGCCAACCGGAATCCTTACAGCACAGCTCAACTTCGCGCGCGGCCCCGCCTAGGCGGTCTCGAATAGGGTGCGTGCGTATTCGGTCTGGTTCAGGATGTCCCAGACCGCCTGGCCGATGGCGAGGACGCGTCGGCGGGCGGGGGCACGTCACCGATCTTGGGATTGTGCTGCAGCTGGCCAGGGCGACCGAGGTCAACGCCGTCGAAGTTGGCTTGTGTCCCAGGAACGTGTCGGTGTCCCGGGTCAGAATGATCTGGAGAAGGACATGAGACGCTCTGCGGTCCCCGCCCCCCATGGGCCGGCCGTGGCCACGCGCCAAGACGTTGGGCTCGAGTCTGGCGAGGACGGCAACCGATTTCGTTGCCATCGGCCAGTTCCAGGTCGAGATGGGCGGCGGGCCGGACACCCGGTGTCCTGTTCACCAGCAGGTCATGCACAGAGTTCATCCCAGATCCGGGACCGCTCGAGCGCCGAGCCTGAGTGATCGGGATGGATGTGCGTCAACAGGATCGCGGCGGGCTGCGTACCCGGCCCGAACAGCGACTCCGCGGCCGCCCGGATGATCCGTCCGCAACGCGACCACGCGGTGTCGACCAGCACCCAGGCTGGCCTGGACCGTACGAGGTGGACGTTGGCCTCGGTGATCATGCGCCCGGTCTCAACGCGGTAGACGCCCGGGGCGACTTCCTCCGGGCAAGGCTTTACTGCCGCCATTGATCTTCACCTCCGAAACGCGATACCTGGGTGGCCGCATGTGTCAACGACGATTTCCTTGCGCTACCGGCGAGCCCGGGGTGGTCGTCGGATCGTCGCCTCCGTCGTCCAGCCGGAACGGGGGGGTACTCGTCGGTCATCAGGATCATGTACGCCCACTCCGACAGACCCATCGGTTGAGTCCCATCAGCAGGTCGAACAGGCTCCGAGGATAGCTGCTGGAGAAGGCAAGCATCACCACAGCAACCAATGCAAGCAAGGTGATCGGGCCGCCACTGCTGCGATACGCCCATTCGTTCTGCTGTGTCGAAGCGGCCGAGCTGCCCCCAACAAGGAGCCCCACGATGATCAGGTATGGGACCGCCACGAGCCACTTGACGAGCACGAGCCACCGGTTGAGGTGTTCTGGGTATGCGACGTCGAACCGCGCCGGGTAGTCGGTGGTGTTCTCAAGGGTGGAGGGCGGGTATCGGTCGGTCGCGAACCCCCCCGAGAAGTAGAAGCTCACCCGCCAACCCCACCGCAGAACGCCAACGTTGTGGCCGAACAACGCTTTGGGGTATCGGCCGGTGAAGAGAATGACGAAGAAGGCGCCGAACGAAGTACTACCCGGTGGGTTCAGGCTGCTGTCGCGGCGGACCCTCTCGGGGTGCAGCAGGATCGGGCAGGGATGGCTGAACACGCTTATGGTTGCGGTAACCGGGGAACAAGCCCACACCTCGGACCCTGTTGTCATTAGGCTGGAAATCGTGGACATTGGCCGGGTGGGCGCTGGCGAGCCGCCGTTCGTCAGCGAACAGCGCCATGAGCTGGTGGATCGCCTG
>JGI24133J20442_1000699_pt1 | contig 10434 bp, 8 predicted proteins | sample BarGraNGADG00311_2_FD_20442 | JGI IMG/M metagenome (IMG submission 20442)
AGTCCTTCAAGGAGCGCTTCGCGACCCCGATCGAACGTCACGGCGATGCCGAAGCAGCGGCCCACCTCAGATCGCTGACCCAGCCGTTTGTGCTGCGCCGGTTGAAGACCGACACCTCGATCATCACCGACCTGCCGGCCAAGATCGAGATGGAGGTGGTGTGCTCGCTGACCCGCGAGCAGGCTTCGCTCTACGAGGCGGTCGTCGCGGACATGATGGATCGCATCGAGAGCACCGATGGCATCGAGCGCCGAGGACTGGTCCTGGCGACGATGACCAAGCTCAAGCAGGTCTGCAACCACCCGGCGCAGTTCCTGAAGGACGGCAGCCGCCTGGCCGGACGCTCCGGCAAGCTGGCGCGCGTGGAGGAGACCCTCGAGGAGGTGCTCGCCTCGGGGGAGAAGGCGCTGCTGTTCACGCAGTATGCCGAGTTCGGCGACCTGCTGCGCACTCACCTCGGTGCCCGATTCGGCCGCGATGTCGGGTACCTGCACGGGGGGCTGAGCAAGGGTCAGCGGGACGGCCTGGTGGCCCGGTTCCAGGACCCTGCCGGGGACGGGCCATCCCTGTTCGTCCTGTCGTTGAAGGCAGGGGGTACGGGGCTCACCCTGACCGCAGCCAACCACGTCATCCACGTCGATCGCTGGTGGAACCCCGCCGTGGAGGACCAGGCCACCGACCGTGCCTTCCGTATCGGGCAGACCCGCTCGGTCCAGGTGCGCAAGCTGGTATGCGCGGGCACGTTGGAGGAGAAGATCGCCCTGATGATCAAGGACAAGCGGGGCCTGGCTGCCAGCGTCGTGGGCACCGGTGAGGGCTGGCTCACCGAGCTGTCCACTTCCGCCCTGCGTGAGCTGTTCACCCTCGAGGCCGGGTCGGTGGTGGAATGAGCCCGTCAGGTCGCATCGGTGGCGGGATGAGACCGCCCGGTCGGGGACGCTCGAACTGGTCGGGAGGCTTCCCGCCACCGGCCAAGCCTCTCGCTGTGGAGGGCGGGCTCGTGGCCCGCAGCGCGCGAGGCGCCATCGGGGAGCGCTGGTGGTCTCGGCGCTTCCTGGAGGTGTTGGAGTCCTTCGCGCTGGGGTCCCGGCTGACCCGCGGCAAGAACTACGCCCGACGGGGTCAGGTGGTGTCGCTGGAGGTGGCCTCTGGCGTGGTCACGGCATCAGTGCAGGGTTCCCGCAGGACGCCGTACAAGGTGTCGATCGCCTTGCCCGCCTTCAGCGAGCTGGTGTGGGCCAAGGTCGAGGTAACCCTTGCGGAGCAGGCGATTCACAGTGCCAGGCTGCTCGCAGGGGAGATGCCCAACGACCTCGAGGAGGTCTTTCGGGCAGCCGGCGCGCCGCTGTTTCCCCAGCGGGCCAAGGACCTGACTCTGAGCTGTTCCTGCCCGGACTGGGAGGTCCCGTGCAAGCACCTCGCGGCCACGTTCTACCTCCTCGCGGAGGGGTTCGACGACGACCCCTTCACCATCTTGCTGTGGCGCGGGCGCAGCCGCGAGGCACTCCTGAGCCGGCTTCGCGAGCTGAGGGGCGGCGATACGGCACATCTTGCGGTGGAGGCGGCGGTTACGGCTGAAGGTCCGCGGGTGGGCGCGATGATGGCGCTGGCTGATCTGGCGCTGGCTGAGGGCGAGTTCTGGACCGGGGCGCCTGTCCCGGCGTTGCCTGTCCAGGCGGAACTGCCGGTGGATCTGCTGCTGCGCCAGCTTCCCGTGCCGGGAGCGCCTCTGGGTGGCCCGGACCTCGTGACCTACCTTGCGCCGCTGTATGCGGTGTTCGGAGAGTCGCCTGCTTGAGGACGAGTCTCGTGCGACGACCCGGAGCGCGGTTGTTTCGAAGATGGTCGCGACGTCATAACCCGGAGGTCGCAGGTTCAAATCCTGCCCCCGCTACTACGGAATGGGACACAGAAGTTTGGTGCGCGTCACTACGTCGGTCGGCGACCGGACCGGGTGTTCATCTTGACGTCAAGAGAAACGGGACGAACGTCTCCTGAGCGCGGGACGACGGCGTTCTTAGACCCGCGTCGCCGCAGGTCAGCCCCTTGTGCAGGTACATCACCAACGCGTCAACGACAGAAGGCCCTGATAGACGACTGTGCTGGCCCACCAGGGGGCTTCAGGCAGGGAAACAGTCACGGGAAGGCTCCTCGGGTGACGCCGGAGACGGCCCAGCGCAGGGCTAAAGATACAGTTCATCCGCTCTGTGACACGACGCACGCGTGAGTGGTCGGTGCTCGGCGAGGTTCGACCGGCCAGCGCGGCGGGAGTGGCATTCCCGAATGGCCCTGCCCGGCGTCAAGCGCTGGCAGACTGGGCTGATGACTGAATTGGCTGGGCGACGTCGCATCCTCGTCACGGGTGGGTCACGTGGGATCGGTGCGGCGATCTGCCAGGCGTTCGCGCAACTCGGTGACGCGGTGGCAGTCCACTGCGGCGCTGGCCGGGATGCCGCGAACGTGCTTGTGGCGTCACTGCCCGGATCTGGTCACGTCGTGGCCCAGGCGGATCTACGGGACGCTGACGCGGTCCGGGTGATGGTCGATGACGCGTCGGCGGCCCTGGGCGGCATTGACGTCCTGGTCAACAACGCCGGTGTCTTCGTGGCACACCAGATCGACAAGGTGACCTACGAGGAGTGGCAGCACGCGTGGGCCGACACGCTGGGGGTCAACCTCGTCGGTGCGGCGAACGTGACGTGGTGCGCCGTTCGCCATATGCCACGCGACGGTTCCGCGCGCATCGTGAACGTCGGGTCGCGAGGGGCGTTCCGTGGCGAGCCGAAGTGCCCGGCCTACGGGGCGAGCAAGGCAGCACTTGCCGCCTTCGGACAGTCGCTGGCCAGAGCGCTCGGGTCCTCCGGTGTGGCCGTGACGACGGTCGCTCCGGGTTTCGTGGAGACCGACATGGCGGCAGCGTCCCTCGAGGGCGAGGCCGGAGCAGTCCGCCGAGCGGAGAGCCCGTTCAACCGCGTGGCGTCGCCCGCTGAGGTGGCCGACGCCGTCGTCTATCTCGCGTCCCGGCAGGCGCAGTGGGCCTCTGGGTCGATCCTCGATCTCAACGGAGCCTCCTACCTGCGCATGTAGGGACCCCGGCTGAGCCTGTCCCGTTCGGCGTTGCAGATGAAGCTCCTACCTGCGCATGTAGGGACCCCGGTCACCTTCCACCTGACTCACGCTCGTGTGCGTGCGACGAATGGGTGGCAGTAGAGCCAGCGTCAGTCCGGGAACCTTTCTTGATCGACCCCGCTTGTGTGCCGCCCGAGCACACACCTGTTGCCACGCCGTTGCCCTTGGTCGCCATTGCCACGGGAGGATCATGCCGTCAGATCGCGGCGGCGCCATCCGAGGTAGCCAAGAACCGCGAGTGCCGCAGCGGTAACGGTAAGGGCGACCAGGGCGCCGACTCCGTCGGAACCGACGGGGAGCAGCGGGGTGTGCTGGAAGGGGGAGAGGTCCATCAGCCACTGGGGCGCATTCCACAACACCCCGAACTCGCCGAGCGCGATGAACACGGTCAGTAGGCCCCAGACCGCCGAGGTGAGCCGGGGGGCCCAGCCGAACACGGCCAGCACCGCACTGGTGATGACCCAGGCGGCGGGGGTCTGGGCCAGGGCGGCCAGGGTGACCCGGCCGATCTGGCTGCCGTCGTGGAGAGCGAGGGCGGCACCCACGCCGGTCGACAGCCCTGTCAGCAGCATCAGCAGGGCCACTCCGGCCAGGGCGGCGCCGTAGTGACTGGTGGCCCAGCGGGTGCGGGTCGTCGCGGTGCCCAGGAGGGCCTCGGTGTGGCCGGCGGTCTCCTCGCTGCGTAGGTGGTTGGCCGCGGACAGGCCGTAGGCGGCCACGAGGATCCCCATGATGGCGATCTCGGCGGCCAGGAAGGCGTCGGTCAGGGCCTGCGCACCCCCGAGCTTCTTGATCAGGTCCTGGGCGTTCGGTGAGGCCAGGAAGTCTGTGACGCTGCTCGCGATCGACCCGATCACCACGCCGAATACGACGACTGTGACTGCCCAGACCACCAACATGCGGTCCTGCAGTCGCACGGCCAGGTTCCAGACCCCGGCCAGGGCTCCGCGGGCCGGGCCGGGACGCTCTTCGCGCAGGCCGCCGCCGAGGTCGCGGCGGGCCCGCAGCACGAAGGTCACCGGGACGAGTGCCACGCACAGCGCCAGCGGCAGGACCAGCACCCACCAGTGGTCCCCGGCGAAGGCCCGGATCTGTTGGTTCCACCCGATGGGTGACAGCCACGACAATGCCGAGGGGCCAGGCTCGGTGAGGTCGCCGACCGCGCGCAGCGCGTAGGTGATCGCGATGACGATCATGCCCAGCCCGGTGGCGGCCCGGGCGCTGGTGGTCAGCTGGGCGCTCACCGCGGCCACCGCGCTGAATGCCATTCCGGTGGCCGCCCAGCCCAGTCCGAAGGCGAACGAGCCGGCTGCCGGCAGCCCGGTGGCGGCCAGGGCTGCACCGCTGAGAAGTCCGAGGATCAGGCTGGCGCCGAAGCTGATCACCAGAGCGGCTGTCAGCGCGGCGTTGCGTCCCAGCCGCCCGCCGCTGAGCAGCTCCAGCTGTCCGCTCTCCTCGTCGGCGCGGGTGTGCCGGATCGTCACGAACACCATGAGGACCGCGATGGCGGCTGTCATGAACGCGGTGTACTTGATCATGGACAGGGAGCCCAACGATGTCGGGTCATAGATGCGCCCGAACAGTGCCACCATGGCAGCGGCGGCGTTCATGGTGTTGGCCGCCTCGATGCGGCTGGCCTTGTCGGGGAACAGGCCGGCTCCGGCCGAGGCGGTGGACCAGGCCATCATTGCGAAGGCGAGGATCCACAGCGGCAGCAGCCAGCGGTCCCGGCGCAGTCCCAGCCGGACCAGGTCGCCGGTTCCGGCCAGCGTCTCACGCATCGTCGGGCCGTCCTCCACCGGCGGCGGCCTCGCCGGTGGGCGCCTCACCGGTCACCGGGCCGTAGTGTCGCAGGAACAGATCCTCCAAGGTCGGGGGCGAGCTGGTCAGGGTGAGCAGGCCGGCGGCCGTCAGCGCCTGCATGAGTGGGGCCAGTCCGGACGGCTCGACCTGGGCGCTGACCCGATGGCCGGCCACGACCAGGTCGTGGACCCCGGTCAGGAGCTCCAGGCCCTGTGGCACGGCCGTGACGTCGGCGGTGACCGAGGTCCGGGTCAGATGTCGCAGCTGCTCGAGCCGGCCGGTCTCCGCCACCTTGCCGGCGCGGATGATGCTGATCCGGTCGGACAGTGCCTCAGCCTCACTGAGGATGTGGCTGCTCAGGAGGATGGTGCGTCCCTGGTCGCGCAGCTCACGGGCGCACCTGCGGAACGAGTCCTCCATCAGCGGGTCCAGCCCGCTGGTGGGCTCGTCCAGCAGGAACACCTCGGCGTCGGTGGCCAGGGCGGCGATGAGGGCCACCTTCTGCCGGTTGCCCTTGGAGTAGGTGCGGGCCTTCTTGGTGGGGTCCAGGTCGAACATCTCCAGCAGAGCGTCCCTCCGGGCCCGGTCCTGCCCACCCTGCAACCGGCCGAGCAGGTCGATCACCTCACCGCCGGTCAGGTTCGGCCACAGCGCCACATCACCGGGGACATACGCCAACCGGCGGTGCAGCGTCGCCACGTCGCGCCACGGGTCCAGTCCCAGCATCCGGATGGAGCCGCCGCCAGACCGCAACATGCCCAGCAGCAGCCGCAGCGTCGTGGTCTTGCCCGCCCCGTTCGGGCCAAGGAAGCCATGCACCTCGCCCTCAGCCACCGTGAGGTCCAGCCCGTCCAGGGCGGTCACGGTCCCGAATCGCTTGACTACGCCGGTCATCTCCACAACGCTCGTCATGCTGAACAAGTTACAGTTGTTTCACGATGTTGTGAAGGAACCGATGTGAGTGAAGGAGGGTACAGTGAGTCGGCAGGGAAGTGGCCCGGCGGCTTCCGGTCGGACGGCGCCACGTGACGATCAGGCCATTGCCCGGTTCGTCGAGCAGGCCGCCGCTGAGATGGCTGACTTGGGAGTACCCCGGATGCCGGCCAAGGTCCTGATGCTGCTGATGACCACGGACGAACCTGGCCTCACCGCGGCCGACCTGGCCGGCGGGCTGCAGGCCAGCCCGGCGGCCATCTCCAACGCAGTGCGGCACCTGATACATGTGGGGATGGTTGAGCGCGTAGCCGTGCCGGGCGCCCGCCGCGACCGGTACCGCCTGCCCGACGGCACCTGGTACACAGCAAGCGCGGTCAAGAAGCCTGGCTATCGGAGGCTCGCCGACGTGGCCGGCAAAGGCGTCCAGGCTGTCGGCGGACCCGGCACTCACGCCGGGGTTCGCCTCCATGACATGGAGAGCTTCTTCGCCTACCTCGACACCGAGGTCCCCGGCGTCGTCGAACGCTGGCACCAACTCCGCCACCGCGCTGCGCGTGGCCAGAGCTGAAGCCGGCCGCCTAGCGTGACTCGACCGCGCGCATGACGTGAGGCCGAGCCAAGAGTCAGACGTCCACGGTGGCGCGGCACTTCCAGCGATCGCCCTGGGTCCCGAACAGCAAGCCTTCGTGGGAGACGCCTTTCGCGACCGATCCGACCGCTGTGACCTCGTCGACCGACACCAGGGTGAGCATGCCGTCCAGGCTGTCACTGCCGGGAGGTTCAACGTGCACCGTGCGTGGGACCAGACCCTCGACATCGACGGCGAGGAGCACCTCGTCCAGCAGCAGGATCAGGAGTAGCTCGGGCGAGCCAGGACCGACGTGGAAAGGCCGCGGTTGGCCGGTGGATGCGCCGGTGACATCGGCGAAGATGTCCACGAACGCCGCAACAGCCTCTTCGTAGCACTCCTGCGCAGTCGGGGCCCATGCCTCGATGCACACATCAGCGGTGTGCGGCAGGCTGGCGTGGCCCTTCGCGGGTCTGGCCGCGGCCGGTGTTCCGGTGACTCCATTGGGCGCTGCCATGGTTGCCTCACTTCCTCCCTCGGGTTCCGCGCTCGGGCACGCGACCGCTGTCCGGAGGAGTCCATGGTCCCCCTTCGAGGGGAGAAGAGAGGGGCTTGGACCTCTACTGCGCACTTCTGCGCAGTCGTAAGATGACGTCGGAGCGAGATGGTGCGGACTGTTGTTGTCGCAGAGTCAGGCCGAAGCGATGAACCTGATCGAAGAAACACCATTCCGGTGGCGAATCGACCCGGNGGGCCAGATGCGCGTCCCCGGGATCGTGTTCGCATCCCGTTCGCTGCTCCCTGACGTCATCTCGGACCGGTCCCTGGGTCAAGTGGCCAACGTGGCCACGCTGCCTGGCGTCGTCGAGGCCTCCTACGCCATGCCTGATGTGCACTGGGGGTACGGGTTCCCGATCGGTGGTGTCGCCGCCACCGATGTAGCCCGAGGTGGTGTCGTCTCGCCGGGAGGGGTGGGCTTCGACATCTCCTGTGGGGTGCGGCTGCTGGTTTCTCCGTTGCAGGTCGGCGAGCTCGACGTCCGGTTGCCCGCGCTGATGGACGAGCTCGACCGGCGCATCCCCCGCGGCATGGGCCCTGGTGGCATCTGGCAGCTGCGCGACGCGCACGAGCTGAGCATGTTGCTGAGCGCGGGGTCAAGGTTCGCCGTCGAGCGTGGACACGGCACCGAGAGGGATCTGGATCACTGCGAGGACCATGGGTTCGTCGCTGACGCCGATCCGGCGTGTGTCAGCGAACGCGCTCGCCGGCGTGGCTTCGTCCAGGTGGGGAGCTTGGGCTCGGGCAACCACTTCCTCGAGGTCCAGGTGGTGGACACCATCTACGACGAGGCGGCAGCATCCGGGTTCGGCCTGTCGGTCGGGGCGGTTTGCGTCATGATCCACTGTGGATCCCGGGGCCTGGGACACCAGATCTGCTCCGACCACGTACAGACCATGCTCCAAGCGATGCCGCGGTACGACATCAAGGTTCCGGACCCCCAGCTGGCCTGCGTTCCGGTGCGCTCACCCGAGGGCGAGGCTTATCTGGGGGCGATGGCAGCGGCAGCCAACTATGGTCGAGCCAACCGCCAGATGCTCACCGTGGCGACTCGCGAAGCATTCGCGTCGGTGGTCGGCACCGATCCACTCGAGCTGCTCTACGACGTGTCCCACAACCTGGCCAAGCTTGAGCCACACATCGTCGACCATGAGCGGCGACTACTTTGCGTCCATCGCAAGGGGGCGACGAGGGCTCTGCCACCCGGGCACCCCGAGCTCCCTGCTGACCTGAAGGAGCTGGGGCAGCCGGTGCTCATCCCAGGGTCGATGGGCACGGCCTCGCACGTGATGGCCGGCGTCCCTGACGGCGGCGCTTTTCACTCGACGTGCCACGGGGCGGGCCGTACCATGAGCCGCCACGCCGCCACCCGCAAGATCAGAGGACGCGATCTGCGGGCCCAGCTCGCTGCCCATGGGATCGAAGTGCGGGCACGCTCAGATCGGGGTCTGGCCGAGGAGGCACCCTTCTCCTACAAGGACGTCGACGAAGTCGTCGCCACCTGCGAACGAGCCGGGCTAGCCCGGCGAGTCGCCCGGCTCCGGCCCCTCGGAGTCGTCAAAGGCTGAGGATCAGGACGTGACCGAACGGAGGGACTGGCGATGAATGAGTTCGCAGATCGGGTCGAGGCCGGCCGCCGGCTGGCGGAGCGGCTCGAGTACCTGCGTGGCCAGGATGTGGTGGTGTTGGGCCTGCCGCGAGGCGGTGTACCGGTGGCGTTTGAGGTGGCGCAGGCGCTTGACGCACCGCTTGATGTCATCGTGGTGCGCAAGCTCGGTGTCCCGTTTCAGCCCGAACTGGCCATGGGGGCCATCGGCGAGGGTGGCGCCCGAGTGCTCGAGGCTGAGGTTCTGCGGCAGACCCACGTCACCGAAGAGCAACTGCGCGCGGTCGAGACCCGCGAGCGGGCATTGCTCGAAGCGCGCGTCGCTCTTCTGCGTAGCGGCCGCGAGCGCGTCAGTCTGACCGATCGCATCGCAGTGATCGTCGACGACGGAATAGCGACGGGGTCGACGGCGCGCGCGGCCTGCGAGGTTGCCCGCCGGCTCGGCGCGGCGAAGGTGGTCGTGGCGGCTCCGATCGCTCCGGCTGAGAGCGTCCGGAGCCTGCCCGGGGCCGACGAGGTCGTGTGCGTTGCGGCACCCGAGGTGTTGCTGGCGATCGGGTACCACTATCGCGATTTCTCGCCGACGAGTGACGACCAGGTGATTGTCCTGCTTGAGGCGGCCGAACGGCGTCTGCGCAGCGGCCGCGCGACCGGCGACGGACCCGACTGCGACGACGATGTCGAGATCCCCGTCGGTGCGATCGTCCTCAACGCACACCTGCACCTTCCCGAACCGGCGACCGGTGTGGTGCTGTTCGCCCATGGCAGCGGCAGCAGCCGCCACAGCCCGCGCAACGTGTTCGTCGCCGAGGTGCTGTACCGGGCGGGCCTGGGCACGCTGCTGCTGGACCTGCTCACCCCGGAGGAGGAGCTCGATCGCGCCAACGTGTTCGACATCGAGCTGCTCGCCAGCCGGCTGACTGCGGCGACCACGTGGCTTGGTGGTCGGCCGGATGCCGCATCGTGCCGGGTCGGATACTTCGGCGCGAGTACCGGAGCCGGAGCGGCACTGTGGGCGGCGGCGGAGCCGGGGGCGCAGATCGCGGCGGTCGTGTCGCGCGGCGGGCGGCCGGACCTGGCTGGGCCGCGGCTTGGCGAGGTGCGGGCCCCCACACTGCTGATTGTGGGCAGCGCCGACCAGGCTGTCCTCGAGCTGAACCGGCAGGCACAGGCCCAGCTGCGCTGTCCGAGCGAACTGGCGGTCGTCGAGGGCGCCACGCACCTGTTCGAAGAGTCGGGGACGCTGGCGGAGGCGGCGCTCCTGGCGAGCGACTGGTTCGCCCGCCACCTTCTGCCGGCCGACGCCGCGCGGCCTGTGGGAGGGCTGGGATGAGTCCGATCTGCAGGGCTAGTGAGCGCCGGGGTCGGGCTTCCGCCGGCCGACGCCGCGCGGCCTGTGGGAGGGCTGGGATGAGTCCGATCTGCAGGGCTAGTGAGCGCCGGGGTCGGGCTTCCACGTCACCAGCACGCCAGTGACCTCGACGGAGTCCACGAGGGCTGCAGCCCGATTGCCTTCCGCGATGCGGGCGGCCTTGCGTTCGCACTTGGTCTTCTCCCACAGCTTGAGGGCGTGTGCCGGGTGGCCGGCCGCTCGGCTGTGGCGGCCCGCCCAACAGGCGGGTGTCCTGGTGCCGCTGCGAGGCTGACGTCGGTGTGGCTCTGGGCGCTGGATATGTTTGCACGGCACAGCAGCCCATCTGGGGTGCTGAGAAGGCAACGGCCCGGAGCTTGGCGGAGAGGCAGCCAGATCATGAGCGACGACGTCTTCCTGGTACCGCACACTCACTGGGATCGCGAGTGGTACGAACCGTTCCAGCGGTTCCGGCTGCGGTTG
>JGI24133J20442_1000700_pt1 | contig 10431 bp, 7 predicted proteins | sample BarGraNGADG00311_2_FD_20442 | JGI IMG/M metagenome (IMG submission 20442)
ATAAAGGTCCGTTATCAGTTGAATGGGAAGATAGCGGAATGGACAGGGAATTCGGTGCAAAAGAGGCATGTGAGTTTGTCCGTAAAGTAGACTTCCCCGCTTCAAATATTGCTTTTGATGCAGCATTTGAAAAAAAATAAAAGTATGAAGAAGATTATTATGGGGATGATCGGCGGTGGTATTGGGGCCTTCATCGGTGACGCGCATCGTCGTGCTTCAAGAATCTGCAACGATTTCGAATTATCAGGCGGGGTGTTTGATGCCGATTACGAAAAAAGCAAACTATTCGCAAATAATGAGGGCATAGCTCCTGATCGTTGCTATAAAAGTGTGGAAGAACTTATTAAAAAAGAGACAGCCTTGTCTTCAGATAAACGCATGGAGGTTGTGTCGATAGTCACACCTAATGCACTTCATTATCATTTTGCAAAAAGCCTTCTGAGTGCCGGATTTCATGTGGTTTGCGAAAAACCTATGACAATGACTGTAATGGAAGCGGAAGAACTTGAGAAACTGGTTTCAGAAAAAAAACTGACTTTTGCCCTGACACACACCTATACAGGATATCCAATGATCAGGCAGATGAGGGATCTTATTTCAAAAGGTCTCCTTGGCACAATTCAACGTATTGACGCTCAATACTATCAGGGCTGGATCAATTCAATAATTCATGGAACCGGCAGCAGGATAACAGGTGTATGGAGACTTGACCCCAAACATGCAGGGGCCAGCAGTTGCATGGGTGATATCGGTGTACATGCATTTAACCTTATTGAATATACAACAGGCATTGAGGTAAAAGAGGTACTCTCTGATCTTAATCCTGTTAAAGAGGATATCCAGCTAGATCTTGATGGAACCGTTCTATTGCGTTTCAGTAAAAACCTGAAAGGAGTTATCAGAGCCAGCCAGGTTTGCGGTGGAGAAGAGAATAACCTCACAATAGCAGTTTATGGTTCAAAAGCCAGCCTCAAGTGGGCTCAGGAAAATCCGAATTATCTATATATGTTAAGCGATTCGGAACCAACAAAAATATTTAAACCTGCTCACGGATTCAACGATCAGCTTGCAGAAAGCAGTCATACAATGCCATCGGGTCATCCTGAGGGAATCTATGAAGCTTTGGCCAATATTTATAAAGGTACTGCAAAATCCATAAGAGGTGAAAAATTTACTCCCGGGGAATTCCCAACTGTTCATGATGGCGTAAGAGGAATGAAATTCATACATTCGGTCGTTAAATCCAATAAGGAAGGGAACACATGGGTTAAGGTCTGATAAATTTCATTATCCCTCGTTTCCGGAAGGACTGATGTCAGCTATTTTTTCTTTTTAAGGAGGAAAAATCCTGCGGCACCTGCTACAACTACTGCACCTGCAATAATTGTTATTGTTGCAGCAGAACCCTTACCTTTTGCTTTGCTCTTATCATCCTCAACCGGGTAATAAAAAGTTGGTTTTGCATCGGTATCCATATTAACTGTATCCTTCTTTGGTTTTGGCTGCTCCTGTGCAACTGCAATATTCAAACCCCCAGGTAAAAGTAGCAATGTTATCGAGAAGACTAAAATTGATTTTTTCATCATTTAACTATTTATAAATTAATTGATTAATATTCCATTCTGAATTTTTTTTATTTTTTGCTTTGTGTTACTTTGTGTGTACTTTGTGCCCTTTGTGGTTCAAAAAAAATCATCTTTACCACTAAGGAACACAAAGGTAATCACCAAGGTTCACAAAGGATTTTTTATTTTTACTTAATTGTATTTGCCAGGTCATCATACTTCTTTGCAATATCAGGGTTTGTTATCCTGTAAGTATCGGCCAGTGCAACTATTGCAGGTCTATACCCTGGACTCATAGTAAGGCATGTTTTTAGTAAAGCACGAGCCCTCAAAATATCCTTTTCTATCAATAATTCAGACAGTCCGACATATGCTTCAAAGTACTTCCTGTTAACTTTAATAACTCTTTCATAGTACTTTATTGCCTCATCCGTTCTGTTTTGTGTTTTGGCGATATTTCCAAGATACATCAGGATGGGCTCGAAATCAGGATTTAGCTGTAATCCTCTTTTTAAAAGTGAATCAGCCTTCAGGTACTGTCCATCGTTATACAAAGCTGCTGCAAAATTATAAAAAATCATTTCATCACTATCATCAATGTTTAAAGCCTTTTCAAAGTAACCGATTGCTTCCTTGCTCCTGCCCTCATTAAGAGCAACATAACCGGCATAATCATCTTTGGATTTCCTTTCGATTACGGCACAAACAGGAACCTTGTCAGAATATATAATATGTATTGAGTTATCAGGGGGCCAGATTTTAGATCTTAACTGGAAAGGAGAAATATACCTATTAGCAACAATAGCATAGTCCCAATCGGACTGGCTTCTCTCTTCATACCTGAAATATGATGTTGAGATTTCCGGATGCTCCCGAAACTGCCAGTCTACGGGGTATGTTGCCTTAACCTTTATTTTACCTGTGAAATTCTTTTTTTTGAGATAGTCAAGAAGCCATTTTGAAGCAGCAGTCTGACTGACATAATAATAGTCTGTTTCATAATTGGAATAAGCTCCTCTAAGCCCACCGACAAGCTGATTATAATACAAATAATAAAACTGAGGATTGTTGAACATATATTTCAGAGGATGAACTGAAAGCACAGTTATAAGCACCACCAGTCCCCATTTCAGATATCGTCTTTTCAGATACTCAGCAAAGTGGCAATATCCGGTTGAGGCCAGTAATACTATTCCCGGATAAATAAATAGAAATTGTCTCCATGAAGAATATACATTTGATTTCTGATAGACTACAAAAAACAGTGGAAATAAAACAGAAAAGAATACAAAACCATAAAGTATTGCTTTTTCACGATTGATTTTAGATCTTAAAAAAATAATGAACAGCACCAAACCGGTCAGAACTATAATTGGAATAGTGATCAACATGGATTTAGGGATATAGTACCATGGCATTAAATCAGACCATTCAACTTTGCCTTCAAATATCTGACGGAAAGTGCTGGGGAAATGAGCCATAATATGATACGATTCGATGACATTCTTAACAGGATCATGAAGAGCAAATGGCCACAATAAGATGCTTAAGAACCAGGAAATAATTATTATACCGCAGATCCAAATGAACTTTTTCCTGACTTCAACAAAATCAATTGAAGTTTCTCTCAGATATTTATAAATATAGAAAATGAAAATGAAAAAGAGCAGGTAACAAATCATTAACAACCCGCCTGCTCTTATACTGATTGAAAAAGCAATGCTTGCAGTAAGAAATATAATATTGCTGAAGGAGTTTTTTCCGCCTGAAATCAAAAATTTAAATATGAAAAAAATACTTGCTATGTAGGCAAGGGCAAAGGGAATATCTTTCAGGTTATTCTGGGTATGACCAATAAAAGTGGGAGAAGCTGCAAAGAGGAAAAGGACAATAATACCGGTCTTATAATCTGCCAACCATATGGCAAAGAGTGCTGTTATCACAACTACGAGCCATCCGGCTATGGAACTCATCAGGTGCCGGAAGCTGTAAACATCCTCAATGTTAAACCATTTGATCAGTATTGTTACCAGATTGTCGGGACTCTGACCATAGTATTTCAGATTGGTAACAGGAGTATTAAGAGCTGACTGGTCCTGGCCATGGGTTGCAAAATATTCATAAACCGAAAGAGAATGATTATAATGCAGAACTTCATCGCATGTAATACCTGCGTTTCTGCTTAAAATCAGCATAAGAATCAGAAGAAAAACAGAGGATAAGTAAAAAATGTATTTGAAGTTTGACTCTTTCATCATTTCTCCGGAACGTCATCATAGAACTTCTTTACAAAATAGAGTGGACGGTTCTGTGATTCTTTATAGTTTCTATAGACATATTCTCCAAGAATACCCAAAAAAACCAGTTGAATGGAACCAAGGAAATAGATGCTCAGAAGAGTCGATGACCAACCGATTATTGCAAAACCGTAAAACTTGGCAATTAAAACGTACAATCCGGCACTCATAAAAACGAAGGCTCCGATCGACCCTACTATCAGGCAAAACCGGATCGGGAACCTTGAAAATGAAAAAATAGCATCGGCTGCAAGGACAAACAATTTGCGAATGCTCATCTTAGGATTACCTTTGAAGCGGTAGTCTCTCACAAATTCCACATATCCCTGCCTGAATCCTATAAAACTTCTGAGACCTGGCAGATATCTTACTTTTTCTTTCATAGAAAGTAAAGCATCAACAACTTCCCTTTTCATCATTGAGTAGTTCCCGGTATTCTCCATATCCTTTATCTCACCAATATGCCTGAATAAAAGATGAAACAAGACTGAGTAAAGATCCCGGCTGTTATTACCCTTCCTGCCGATCCTTTTCCCACTTACCAGATCATAACCTTCATCATTTATCTTTCTGTACATCTCTGAAAGTAACTCCGGCGGATCCTGCAGATCTCCGTCCATCATTGCAACAAACTCACCTTTAGTATGTTCCAGTCCAGCGGTATATGCTGCCTGATGACCAAAATTCTTTGACAAGGAAAGAATTTTAATATTTCTGATTTTTTTCTGCCATGAAAGAATTTTATCAAGACTCTGATCAGTGCTTCCGTCATCAACGAAGATCACCTCGTACTCGGAAGTAAAAGATTCTATTGATGAAATAGTCCTTTTGACAAGTTCATCAACCAGTTTCTCTTCATTAAATATGGGTATTACCACTGAAAGCATAATTATCTTTTTTACTTCACTTTAAATTTGGGTGTATAAAAAAACTCTAATTTTCAAATTATTCCTTTGCGTTACCCGTCCGACCGGCGTCAGCTGGGCGGGCTTTGTGTCTCCCTTTGTGTTCCTTAGTGGTTATTTTTTTTTACCACAAAGGTGCACAAAGGTTTTCACGAAGGTTCACAAAGGACTTTTAAACCGCCCCGATTGAAGAAGTTACTATTTCTGCAATCTTGAAAGTGCAAATTCAGCTTCATCCTTTAATTCAGTATTTGAAACAAGATTTTTAATAGCAGCAACCGAATAATCTGATCCCATCCAGCTTAGTTCGCGGAGCAAAAGCTTTTTTGCCTCAACAGTTGTTTCTTTTCCTGCAAGAACTTTTACCATCATCTTCTCAAGTTTCAGCAAACCCTTCTCATCACCTGCCAGATTACGGATACTATTCTGCAGATAACTTATATTTTTTGTGCTTTTTGCAATATCATATCCGCCGATATTCGCCATAGCTTCGTCCAAAGTCAGTTCCTTATAGTTGGGGCGAAGCACTACTCCGGCAGCACTTGGAAAATCCCATGGTACTTTCTGAGTTACATTACCCGTAACGGCCCATTCGGCACCTCTCTGTAAAGTTGCAATAAATCCGACACATTGCATAGCCGGGCCACCACCTTCATCAGCGTGACCCATAGTTGTATGGAATACACGTCCTTTACCATAAGTGATCGTCATTAGTATAGGTTCATCCCTCATTGTACCACCCCCTGCTGCACTGTCTGCGAAAGCAGTTGCAAGGATCTGCATATTTTTAGCGGGCCCGCGAAGCTGACTGTATAATTCATCATTACCATGAAACCATTTTGCAGGCAGCCCTTTGGTGATAGGGTGATCAGTAATTCTTGTCCTGACTAAAAACTCTCTTCTTTTACCATGAGAACCTCCTATACCGGCAGCAGTATCGGTTACAAGCTGATTATTTTTATAATAAACATATGGACCATCTTTCTGGTTCCTGTTACCCCAACCACCCAGTCCGGTCATTTCGTTATACTCCTTCCATGCCGGAAAAGAATTATCAGCAGCATGGTAGATAACAACCCCGCCTCCGTTCTTTACATAATCAACGAATGCCGTGTTTGTTTTTTCTGACCAGGAATCACCATTATAGTCAATAACAACAAGTTTATATTTTGAAAAATCAGGAGCGAAAGTTTGCATATCACCATCTTTTTCAGGGGTTGTTACTATCTCCGATGAAAACAAACCTGTTTCGTCAAGAATTTGTTTAAGAACAGGAGAGCTCGCCTTCCAGTTATGATTATTCTGACCTGTAATAATTAATGTATTATAGCCAATCTCATTTTTACAGCTTGAGAATAAGGTTGATAAGCCTGCTATTATTAAAAATAAATATTGCTTTTTCATAGGTAATTCTGATTATAGTGTTGGTAATGACCATGGTTGACGGTAAGGATGGCTAAGCAGACGGCTGGCCATCGGATTGTCAATTATCTCTTCCTTAGCCGGATCCCATTTAATTATCTGGCCGGTTGTCATTGCAATTTCACCCAGCAAGGCAACAGATATTGCCCTGTAAGCGACCTCAACAGGAGCTATGGGCGGTTTTCCTGAACGGACACAATCAATGAAATTTTGCCAGTGGTTCTCGCTCTTATACAATTGAATTTCATTCTCACCTATTATCTCATCAAGAATTTTCGGATCAGAAGCAGATATTTTGTCTCCCCTGTCAACATGAACCCATCCGAGATCGCCATGCCATGTAGTTCCCATTCCAAGAGGAAGCCTTGATGCGTTCGCTACCCGCATCTCGATCCCATTGGCATACCTGCAAAGAAAATCATATTCCACAGGTACATTAAAAATTCCCTCAACCGGATAAACACCAGATCCGGAAATCTCTACCGGACCAGTATGTTCAAGACCGGCTCCCCAGTTGGCAATGTCAATATGGTGTCCGGCCCAGTCGGTCAGCTGGCCGCCGGAATAATCGAGTATCCAGCGCCAGTCCCAATGAGATACTCCCCGGTACGGTACTTTTAAAGCCGGTCCAAGCCACATTTCCCAGTTCAGTTCAGCCGGAACCTGCATAACAGGAGGTGTTCCTATCCCTTTATTCCCGTCAGGAAGACCTACTTCAATATACTTAATCTTTCCTACTCTTCCACTAATGGCAAGTTCTGCTCCACGGTGAAAATTGGCAACAGAACGCTGCCAACTGCCTGTCTGCCAGATAATATTGTTCTTTTTTACGGCGTTTACAATAACCTGACCATCTTTTATAGTACGACAAATTGGCTTCTCTCCATAAATATTTATTCTCTTATCAGCTGCAGCTGAATATATTATCCCATGCCAATGATCGGGAAGAGCTATGGATACCGCGTCGAGTTTTTCCTTATCAAGGAATTCCCGGTAATCACTATATGTCCGGCAATCTTTGTTTTTATTTGCGAGATCAACAGTTTCTTTGGCTTTTGCCAAACGGCGAGTATCCACATCGCAGACTGAAACAAATTGCACAGCATCTTTCAGATTCAGAAAGTCTCCCATATTGCTCATACCCTGCGACCCTGTACCTATAGCACCAATTACGATGCGATCGCTTGGAGCAATTCTTTTTCCCATCCCAAAGGCTGATGAAGGGATTATCTGAGGAATCACAATAGCTCCTGCCACAAGTGCTGCCGATCGTTTGACGAAATCTCTTCTAGATGATTTATTTGCCATAATGAATTATTTAAAATTATACCAGAAAATACTGACTAATGTACTAAATTACCACAGGTGTACCCGGGACAGGTGTTTCGAATACCATATCAACGGGACCAAACTCAATTTTTGCCGGACCCAGGTCCATGTCTGATTTGAAAATATCCTCCCAGGTAATCAGACCACCGGTATAGGCAGCAGTCCTTCCCATAATAGCTGTTAAGGTTGAGATAGCAGTCTGTTCTGCTTCATTCGCATAATTGCCTGTACGTATAGCATGAACAAGATGCATATGTTCCTGTACATAAGGAGAGATCTTAACTGCATTCATAGCATTCCCGTTTTCATCCTTCGGATAATTAAATTGCCATTTTACATTTCCTTTGAGGTCCCATATCGTGTTATTACAATTGGTATAGCCTTCGGTTCCCATAATAAGTTCTCCGGTCCCGTTTGCGCAGCTATCGATCTGACGACACATACTATGTGAGCTGACACCATTACCATAGTCAAAATCTATACTGAAGAAGTCGTACTGATCGCCTGTTACTCTCCGGTGACGGCCACCATAACCGATTGCTTTTTCAGGATGTTTACCTATGAACCAGTTTATAACATCGATATTGTGTACATGAGTGTCAAGAATATGATCACCGCATAACCAGCAAAAATTGTTCCAGTTACGGATCATATACTCCATATCATTCCATCCTTTTTCACGCACACGGAACCATACATGGTCCTGATTCCAGAATGCTTTGGCAGACGTGATTGTCCCAATAGCACCAGCAACAACCTGTTTATAGGTTTCGATATAATCTTCCTGATGACGACGCTGGGTACCTGTTACTACACATAATCCTATTGCGGCAGCTTTCTTTGCCGAGGTAATTACTGACCGTATACCAACAGGATCAACAGCTACAGGTTTTTCCAGAAATGCATGTTTGTTATTTAATACAGCCTCAAGAAAGTGTTCGGGACGGAACTGAGGCGGAGTAGCCAGAATCACAACATCAACATCAGGAAGAGCNATCAGTTTTTTGTAGCCATCAAAACCAACAAAACAGTTTTCAGCTGGTATTGGAAGTTTGAAGGAGGCAAATCTTTCGCNGCATGCATCAATCTTATCCTGGAAAACATCTGCCAGGGCAACGATCTCCAGATCAGGACCTGAACTGATAAAATTAATTGCAGCACCAGTACCCCTTGCTCCTGCACCAACAAGTCCGGCTCTGAGCTTCTTACCTTTTGGTGCACCGTTCAGAATCGGAGGAAGACCCAGAGTTTCAGCACCGGGTTTCCTTCTGCATGCGTTTATCAAAGCTCCGGCCCCTGCTAATCCAATACCTGCTAGAGCTGTTTTCCCAATGAATTTTCTTCTGTCAATATTCAGCATATTTTTTCTTTTATAATACTCTTTTTATAGTCCCGTGGAGCTGTCAGATTCACATACAACCCTGAATCCTACATCGATACAATCAGAATACCACCAGATACTTTTAGGCATCTGGGGATCTGTTACCAGCCACGCTTTAGTTTTTGTGAAATCGCGGGATGCACTCCTTACATCTCGGGCATCACTCTTAAATGAACCTCCCCTGATAACATGTTCCCGGCCGCTTACAGGTCCCTTTGGATTGATCACCAGTGTTGAATCTGCTTTGTAAGTATCGGGAGAATAGTAATCAGAACAAAATTCTGCAACATTACCTGACATGTTTTTCAATCCGAAAGGATTCTCTTTCACAGACTGAGGTTCTTTGGTCTTTGAAAAACTGTTTTCTTTATAGACTACCCTCGAAGATATTCTGGCAGTATCGTGACCAAAAATTTTCTTTAACAAACCGGAAGATGTAAAGTCTTTCGGATTGCCATCAAAGAAGTAAGGGGTTTCAGTTCCACCCCTGCATGCATATTCCCATTCAGCTTCATTGGGCAACCTGTACTTTTTACCTGTGACCTTAGATAACCATTGACAATATACATTTGCTGCATGCCACGACATAGTAATTGCAGGTCTGGAGCCCTTTCCCCAACCCTGATCCGGAGCACCCCACGGAGGAGTAGCTCCACTGATAGCATCGACATTCTTTTTTGCTATAACCTGCCCTTCTGTTCTTCCCTGGGAACCTGTTGCTCTGAAAAAGGCCAGATATTCATCCCATGTCACTTCTGTTTTTGCAATCCAGAATTTTGAGATAGCCACTTTCCGCAAGGGACCCTCGTCTGGTTTACGTAAGGGTTCGTTATCAGGGCTGCCCATTAAAAATTTCCCACCCGGTATTGCTATCATATCAAATGAAACACTGGTCCCGGGTATCTTTTCATTGAAGTTTTCAAATTTTTCAACCCTGGCAGGTTCTGTGTAATTAGACTGATTCGCTGTAAGAACAATACCAAAACTGGAATTATGAGCATGAAGTGCATATTTGTCGAAATGTCCAACATTAAGGTGACAGTTAATACATGCTAATGGTTCTTTACTGGTTGTATAAAAAAGGTGAGCATTACCTCCATCGACAGATAATTTTGCAGGAAAAAGATTTTGATGACATTCGAGGCATGATTTTTCATAGACAAATCCCTTTGCGTTCTCCAGCAGTTTTTTCCCCTGCCAGTTTATCCTGGCGCTGTCCTTGAAGAAATATCCGTATACATCCTTAAATCCGTGCTTCGCTTTTGCAAAAAGATATCCATGACCTTCCGGAGGAAGATGACAATCGACACAATGTACAATGTTTCCTGACTGATTATTATAATGAGTTGAAAGCTTCCAGCTCTGATCCGCCAAAGGGTGAATATGGCATGAGACACAATATTTATCGGAAGATGTGTAATATATTACAGCTTTACCCGATTTCAGAAATATCAGAGCTATTATAAAACCAATAATAATAAAGCCTGCTTTTGTCCTTCGTCTGACAAAAGTCTGATTTCGATAAGTATTTA
>JGI24133J20442_1000702_pt1 | contig 10425 bp, 6 predicted proteins | sample BarGraNGADG00311_2_FD_20442 | JGI IMG/M metagenome (IMG submission 20442)
GGTTCCAGGTGGATAGTCCGGGTCAGATACAGTTCACTAAGTACACGAAGCAGGATCTTGTCAATATAAAAAGCCTCGGATGCGACGTCATCCGCCTTCCGATCAACCTCCATTTCATGACATTAGGCAGCCCCTCTTACACGCTTGATCCTCTCTTCCTGTCATTTCTTGATTCTGTAGTCGTGTGGGCTGAGGACCTTGAACTTTACCTCATTCTTGACAACCACACCTTTGACCCCGGTGTCAGTACGGATCCGGATGTCGGCAACATACTTGAAAAGGTGTGGGCACAGATGGCGCAGCATTATAAGGACCGCTCGGATTATATAATCTATGAGATCCTCAACGAGCCCCACGGAATAGCTGCTTCCCTCTGGGGTACGATACAGGGAGATGTGATAAATGCAATACGCGCTGTTGATACAAAGCACGCCATTATGGTGGGCGGGGTAAATTTCAACAATTATTCCGAACTTCAGAATCTGCCGGTCTATTCTGATCCTAACCTGATCTATACCTTCCACTTTTATGATCCCTTCATGTTCACCCATCAGGGAGCAACCTGGAATACGCCGTCGATGGCCCCCCTGTCCGGAGTACCGTTTCCATACAACGCTTCTGAAATGCCTTCCATACCTTCGACTTTCATAGGGACGTGGATGGAAACAGCCATGAACAATTATCCCACCCAGGGAACAGTGGCTTATGTTAAGTCACTGATAGACATTGCTGTTGCATTCAAGAACGCGAGGAATGTGAAGTTATTCTGCGGCGAACTGGGAGTATATATCCCCAACAGCCCGGCAGATGACAGGGTTTACTGGCACAGTGTCGTAAGACAGTATCTTGAAGAAAAAGGGATCTCATGGACCACGTGGGACTATCAGGGCGGTTTCGGGCTCTTTAACAAGGGATCAAACCAGCTCTTTGACCACGATCTTAATGTCCCGCTACTTGAGGCACTAGGCTTTACGGTCCCGCCGCAGACACCTCTGACCATAAAGCCTGATTCAGTCGGTTTCATGATGTACACTGACTATATAGGAGAAAAGATGAGTAATACGAGCTATGGCGGCACACTGAACTTTTATTCACCAAACCTCCCTAATAACGGTACTTATTGCGTTGACTGGAGAAGCTTCAGCCAGTATAATACAATCGCCATAAGCTTCATCCCTGTCAGGGACCTCACAAGGCTGAAAACAGAAGGCCATGCTCTTGATTTTATGGTGCGGGGAAATGCTGCCGGGATAAAATTTGATGTAAGGTTTATAGACACGAAAATCGATGCAGCAGATCATCCGTGGAGGATGGGCTTTACGATAGATGAGAGCTTTGCTGCATGGGATAACCGCTGGCATCATGTGCATATTCCCCTGAACAGCTTTACTGAGCGCGGGGCCTGGGACAATGGCACGTGGTACAATCAGGAGGGCAGGTTCGACTGGTCTAAGATAGACAGGTTCGAGGTCTCTACCGAATATGCTGGGACCTCTGGCAAGGTGTTGTGGTTTGACAATATCCATATTACCAATCTCGACACGGCTATTGTAAGGGAAAGCGGCACAGTGGGTATCAGCGATATCAGGGAATCTCCTTTCACAGAGTTGAATGCAAGCCCTAATCCCTTTGATAAGAGAACAGTAATATCATATTATCTGCCTTCCCGGATGAGAGTTTCTCTTGAAATAATTTCTGTGGATGGCAGGAAGGTCCGAAGCCTGGTCAGCGAGGTTCAGCCGGAAGGTTATTATAATCCGCCCTGGGACGGATGCAGCGACAGCGGAGCGCCTGTTCCCGGAGGTGTGTACCTGTGTATTCTGTCCGGTGATGACAGCCAGTCGGTGTGCAGGATAATAAAGAGCTGAATACCCGAAAAATCAGATGAACACCCTCGTGCCCTGATCGTAGCTCTCGCGGAGCTCGCGGGGTGTGCAGCTTTTCTTCTTCCTGAAGATACGGTTAAAATTGGAGATGTTGTTAAAGCCGCATGAATAAGCAATTTCAGCAATCGTCTTGGTTGTTGAGATGAGCATCCTGGAAGCATGACCAAGCCTTACCTCCGTCAGGCAGTCGATGAAGGTCATCCCAGTCCTCAGCTTGAAGAAACGGCTGAAGGCCGATTCGGTCATGCTGGTAATCTTCGCTGCTTCGCAAAGACTGAGCTGCTTGTCAAAAGAAGTGTGAATGAACTCCATTACCTTCTCAATCCTCCGGCTGTTATATGAAAAGATCTCCGTATCGCTGAAGCCTGAATCTGACAGTATCCGGAAATCCCTTGATATCGACAGGTCATGCAGGATGCTCATCAGCTCGAGGACCGAATCAAAGCCCTGCTTCTTCCCCAGCCCGTAGATCCTGGGCTCGAGGCGCTGGGTTGTCTCCGTAGAAAAGAGAATACCCCGCAATGATCTCCTGAGCATGTTGCGTATGAAGCTCAGCTGGTTCTTCTGAAGGAACTTCTCATCAAAAAAGTCTTTGTGAAACTGTATGGTGATCTCTTCAATCTGGTTCTTTTTAAATCCGCTTCCGAACCACCCGTGGGGCATGCCGGGCCCGACGAGCGCCAGCTCAATGTCACCTATCTCTTCTACATGATCACCCACGATACGCTTGGTGCCGCGGGCATTCTTTATGAAATTAAGCTCTACCTCATCATGATAATGAAGAGGGAAATCAAATTCTGACTTGGCACGGTAGAAGTAAGTGAAACAGTCTGACTGTGTCAGCGGTGTTATTTCACGTAGGATGGAATCATGCATAATAATGGTTCAGGGATATTCTCAAAAGCAAATTTACAAATAAACGGTATAAATTATATCTCCGGCGATGCATTTTTTGTATTATGTATATTACATATAATGAAGATGATACGTGTAAAGAATATTCCGTCGGGCGGAAAATGTTCACCGGACAGTCAAAATAGTATCACAGAATTGCCTCCTGATTGCAATAGTAGCTCATCATGGCATTAAAGTATCATGATTTAAAAGAATGGTATTACAAAGCAGCACAGGTGAATGAGTATTTTTGATAAGGATCATAAAAAACCGTAAAATGAAGAGGATACTGTTGGGCTTGCTGATGGTAGTTATACTGGCTGGATGTAAAAGCTGTCCGGGTCAGGATTTTGTCACTGTCTCCGACGGTACTTTTCAGGTCAGCGGGAAGCCTTATTATTTTATCGGAGTAAATTACTGGTACGGAGCTATTATTGCCAGTCCCGGTAAATACGGCGACAGGGAGCGGCTTATCAGGGAACTTGACCGTCTCGAAAACATGGGGGTTAATAACCTCCGCGTGCTTGCCGGAGCCGAAGGACCTGATGGTGAGCCTTTCCGTGTCACACCAGGCCTCCAGCTTTCGCCGGGTGTTTACAATGATGACCTGCTCGACGGCCTCGATTTCCTGCTGGCAGAGATGAAGAAACGCGGTCAATATGCCATCCTCTTCCTGAATAACAGCTGGGACTGGACAGGCGGTTATTCCCAGTATCTTAACTGGAACGGCTACGGTCCTATTCCATATCCCAATGTACCGCCGAACACCTGGCCGCAGTTCATGAGCTTCTCGGGACAATTCAACTCATGCCAACCATGTATCAGCATGTTTGAAGATCATATCAGGTATATCCTCGGGCGCACCAACAGGTATACAGGACTGAAGTATACGGAAGACCCGGTCATCATGACCTGGGAGATCGCCAATGAGCCAAGGGCATTTTCCGATGAAAATATCCCGGCAATGGAGGCAATGATCAAGCGTGTGGCAGCCCTGCTGCAGGAGCTTGATAAAAACCACCTGGTCACCACCGGCACCGAGGGTGAATGGGGATGCGAGCAAAAGATGGAGGTGTTTGAACGCATTCATGCTGACCCGAATATAGATTACCTGACCATGCATATCTGGCCAAAGAACTGGAGCTGGCTCGACATAAAGGATATCAGGGGAACCCTTGATTCATGCATCGTCAAGACCAACAAGTATATGTATGACCATTTCGAGGTTGCAGAACGCCTTAACAAGCCGCTGGTGCTTGAGGAATTCGGATTGCCACGTGATATGCACGGTTATTCTCCTGAAGAGCCAACTGTATGCCGTGATGTTTATTACTGTAATGCTTTTGACCGGATCATTGAACATGCCACCCGGCGAGGGCCTCTTGCCGGATGCAATATCTGGGCTTACTCTGGCGAAGGAAGACCGGCAAAGGACCACATATACTGGCAGCCGGGTGATGACTACCTCGGCGATCCTCCTCAGGAAGAGCAAGGACTGAACTCGGTTTTTGACACTGACACTACCGTTGAATTGATAACCAGCTATAACAGAAAGCTCAATGAATTAATAAAAAAATAATCCGGTTATGAAAAGATTTATTATGCTGACCGCAATGGTTCTATCCCTCACTGGCTGTTCGTCAGGACAGGAGAAGAAATCAGGCCCTGCAGATCCTTCGGCCACGGCTGAGACTGTGAACCTGCTGGCAGGAATGAAGGCTGCAACAGAAAAGGGCATTATGTTCGGGCACCAGGATGACCTGGCCTACGGAATAGGGTGGGTGTACCCTGACGGCGAGTCGGACGTAAAAAGAGTATGCTCCGATTATCCTGCTGTTTACGGGATGGATCTCGGGCATATTGAACACCTGGCCCAGGCAAACCTTGACACGGTACCGTTTGACAATATGAAATTGTTTGTCAGGGAGATCTGGTCGCGCGGAGGGATAACCACCTTCAGCTGGCATTGCGACAATCCCCTCACGGGAGGAAATGCATGGGATATCACATCTGACAAGGTTGTGGCCTCCGTTCTGCCGGGCGGCGCAAATAATGAAAAGTTTAAAGGCTGGCTTGATAATATTGCTGCGTATTTTTTGTCGCTCACTGATGAGCAGGGAGTAGCCATCCCGGTAATCTTCAGGCCTTACCATGAGCATACCGGCAGCTGGTTCTGGTGGGGGCAGAAGCTGTGCACCACTGAAGAATATATCGGGCTGTGGCGGTTTACCGTTGATTATCTCTGCAAGACAAAGAATGTCCACAATGTGCTGTTCGCATATTCGACCTCAGGTGATATAGCAGACAAGGAACAGTACCTTGAGCGTTATCCGGGGGATGATTATATCGATCTGTTAGGGTTTGATTACTATCAGATGCGCAATGCAGGAAACAAGTCTTTTATAGATAATGTAAGCAACGTTCTGGGTGTTGTAACCGCGGTTGCCGAGGAGCATGGCAAACTTGCCGCACTGACAGAAGCAGGGTATGAATCGATCCCTGATTCCACCTGGTGGACACGTACCCTGTGGCCTGCGGTAAAAGACCATAAGATATCCTATCTGCTTGTTTGGCGTAACGCAAATAACATTCCGGGTCATTTCTATGCACCTTACCCCGGACACCTCAGTGCTGACGACTTTATTGATTTTTACAATCTGCCAGGCACGCTGTTCCAGAATGATCTGACTAAACTTGAAATTTATAAATAAGGTTTATTTAACAGGCTATATGAACAGTTTTGAATTCCGCCTTGCGAAGCTGACCGAATTGCATGAAGAGCTTGTCACCCGCAGGAACAGAAAGATTGAGCCGGGGAATGGCATTTATCACCGTTATGAGAATCCTGTGCTTACAGGCGCACATGCGCCTCTTGCCTGGCGATATGATCTGAACCCTGCCACCAATCCGCACCTGATGGAGCGTATTGGCATCAATGCTGCTTTTAATGCAGGTGCCATGAAGCATGACGGCAAGTATCTTCTTGTCGCAAGGGTTGAAGGCAACGACAGGAAATCGTTTTTCGCCATAGCCGAAAGTCTAACCGGTGTGGACAACTTTCGCTTTTGGGATCATCCCATAACCATGCCTGAAACCGCTGACCCTGACATTAATGTCTATGACATGCGGCTCACCAAACACGAGGATGGGTGGATCTATGGCGTGTTCTGCAGTGAGAGAAAAGATCCGAAGGCATTTCTGGGCGATCTCTCGTCAGCAGTTGCTACCGCAGGCATAGCACGTACGCATGACCTTGAGACGTGGGAGAGGTTACCTGATCTTATCTCTTCGAGCCAGCAGCGCAACGTGGTGCTTCATCCTGAATTTGTTGACGGCAGGTATGCCCTCTATACCAGGCCGCAGGATGGCTTCATCGATGCCGGCAGCGGCGGTGGGATAGGATGGGCCCTTGTTGACGATATAACCAGGGCAGAGGTTAAGGCCGGGGATGAAAAGATCATTAATTTCAGACACTACCATACCATCAAGGAGGTTAAGAACGGTGAGGGGCCACATCCCATAAAGACACCGGAAGGATGGCTTCATCTTGCCCACGGCGTGAGAGGGTGTGCGGCAGGACTGCGTTATGTTCTTTACCTTTACATGACTGACCTCCGTGACCCAGCCAAAATGATTGCAGAACCGGGCGGTTACTTCATGGCTCCTGAGGGCGCAGAGCGTATAGGCGATGTCTCCAACGTGCTGTTCTCCAACGGCTGGATTGCGGATGATGACGGCACGGTTTACATCTATTATGCCTCGTCGGACAGCCGTATGCATGTAGCTGTGTCAACCCTGGAGCAACTGACTGATTACTGTTTAAACACTCCTGTGGACGGTTTTCGCTCTGCTGCGTCGGTGAAAGCAATCAATAAGATTATTGCGCACAACGAAGAGTACCTGAAGAAATGACCAGAACCCCGGAACACCTGCCGGCAGAAATGCGGATCGATGCCCTTGAGGAGCTGAACCGCAACATCATGCCTTTCTGGACAAAAAGAATGCCTGATGATAAGCAGGGTGGCTTTTACGGCAGGATTGACGGAAAGAATAATGTCATTGCCGGAGCCCCAAAGGGAGCCATTCTGAATGCCCGTATCCTCTGGAGCTTCTCGGCAGCATATATGTATGTTAAGGACCCTTTGTACCTCGAGATGGCCACAAGGGCAAGGAACTATATCTTCAGCCACTTCTTCGATGAAAAAAATGGCGGTACATACTGGTGCCTCAAAGGCGACGGCACCCCGCTCGATACTAAAAAACAGATATATTCCCTCGCCTTTTTTATATACGCCCTCAGCTGGCATAACATGGCCACAGGTGACCAGGAGTCGCTCGAAAAGGCTGTGGAGCTTTTCCGGCTCATAGAAAAACACAGTTTTGACAGGGAGCTGAACGGTTATTTTGAGGCTTTTGACCGCGAATGGGGAGAGATCGCTGACCTGCGCCTGAGTGAAAAGGATGCTAACGAGAAGAAGACGATGAACACGCATCTTCACATCCTGGAGGCATACACCAGCCTGTACCGTATCTGGCCCGATGCAAAGCTGAAAAAGCAGCTCGGCAATATGGTGCGCATTTTTGCTGAGAAGATTGTTGACCCGCAAACATCGCATCTGAACCTCTTCTTTGACGAGAGGTGGAACTGCCGTTCCTCTATAGTCTCATACGGTCACGATATTGAAGCCTCGTGGCTCCTCTACGAGGCTGCGGCGGCGCTTGGCAAGGAAGATAGTGTCAGGGATGTCTCACTGCGGATAGCCCGTGCTGCTCTTGAGGGATTGGCTGATGACGGCAGCCTGATCTATGAAAAGGATGATGCAAAGGGACATATCGACCGTGACAGGCACTGGTGGGTGCAGGCAGAGGCCGTCGTGGGGTTCATCAATGCATGGGAGCTGAGCGGCGACAGGAGCTGGCTTGATCATGCTGTCAGGGCTTTTGATTATATCAAAGCGAACCTTGTCGACAGGGTCAACGGCGAATGGTTCTGGAGCATCCGTGCCAACGGCATCGTCAATACGTATGACGACAAGGCCGGGTTCTGGAAGTGCCCTTACCACAACACCAGAATGTGCCTCGAGATCGTGGAGAGGTACAAGGTACAAGGTACAGGGCACAAGGGCTGAGATCAATGGCATTTGGATTAAGCCCTTACACCGTGTACCCTGCACCCTGTACCTGGATAGCTTTCTGCCTTCTGATTTCGTTTTTCAAATGTTCGTTTGTTCAATTTCCCCGTGCCCCATGCTCCATGCCGCATGCTCCCTGCCAAAACCTTTCAACCCTTCAACCTCTCAACTTATCAACTATTTTCCTAACTTAGTAGGATAACATTTATTAACTAATGAAAGGAATATTACCATGATGTATGGAATTATCATCTTCTTCGTTGTGCTTATTTTCTTCGCGGGAATAAAAATTGTGAGGCCTACACAAAGAGGCCTTATTGAAAGACTGGGCAAATATCACAATTTTGCGAATCCGGGTTTTCACTGGATCATACCGGTCATTGACAAGATGTACATAGTTAATGTGACTGAGCAGATGGTTGATGCCGAACCTCAGGAGATCATCACCAATGACAATCTTAATGCCAGCGTTGATGCGCAGGTTTATTTCAGGGTCAAGTCTGATGAGGAGAGCGTGAAAGGTTCGATATACAACGTTGCCAACTTCAAGTACCAGATTGTCAACCTTGCCCGTACCACTCTTCGTAACATCATTGGTACGATGACGCTGAAGTCGGCTAACAGTGAGCGCGGCAAGATCAATGCCGAGTTATACAACACCCTTCACACGGAAACAAGGGGGTGGGGTATTGAGATCGTCCGTACCGAGCTGAAGCAGATCGATCCGCCGAAGGATGTGCAGGAGACGATGAACAAGGTTGTGAAGGCTGAGAATGAGAAGATAGCTGCTATAGATATGGCTTCCGCCGCCGAAACCGTAGCCGATGGTGTGAAGAGGGCGAAGATCAAGGAGGCTGAGGGAGGCAAGCAGTCAAGGATTTTGCAGGCTGAGGGCGAGGCTGAGGCTATCAAGTTGGTAAATGAGGCAGCTGAGAAATATTTTATTGGCAATGCTCAGCTATTAAGGAAGCTTCAAGCGCTGGAGACATCATTGCAGTCAAATACAAAGATTGTTGTTCCGACCGGCAGTGACCTGGTGAATGTGATAGGCGACATGGCGGGTGTTGCGCCGTTGCCAGGGAAGAAATAAAATGCTCAAAGTCATTCCCGTAGGATTTTCAGAGACGGCTCCCGGGCCGTCTCTCTTATTCTGTGTGAAACGCCAGACCTTATATCTGCACCTTACTATCATGTAGATTGGTCGCTTAATGGTCAAAGGATTTTAAATGGCTACGCACTCCAAATATTTCACCAATGGAAAACCAAAGACCTCACACAAAACTTGATTGAGATTACTTGTTATGATACAATTAATAAATTATGCTTGACTCATATTTTTTATGATAACGGAAGTTGGGAGTACTCTAAGCCAAAATTTATAGATAGAAGAACATGCATAGAAGAGGGAACTACATATTTCCCAAATGGGAAATTTAATATCTGGCGAAATACATGGGTTTTTAGCGATAACGGGATGGCCTTGGTTGTTACATGTGAAAATTTTAATAATAATATTTGGTGGAAATCATCTGAAGGGAAAGGAACTAAAAGCATTCAAAACAATCAATTAAGCCATTAAGTATATTACCCTAATGTGTTAATATATAAATAATTAATTCTTCATTTGCCACATCATTTTTCGTCAGATATTGTTCTTGTTGGGGGTAGTATATTTCAAAGGGATAGTTGTGGTTGAATTTTATATACTATTTTTTTTTGCTATTCGGGGGGCAGTCGCAAAAATGTTGGCCGCCATGTAAGTATTGAAATATAACGTTTTACGCAGTGAACATTAAGCGTTACGCAGATTAAATGTGCGTTTGCGTAGCGTTAGATATTAGTAACTTTGGGCATAGGGTTACCATAATGGTAGTGGGTTACTTTCAATTTTCCTGCCTGACAGGAGGTAATAAGATTACGATTTTGACTATCTTTAAATCTCAATAACCATATTCTGGTTACTCCAAATTAATACCATAAGTGATGAAAATCGCATATATTGGAACTTACCCCCCCCGGGAATGTGGTATTGGTACTTTTACCATGAACCTATACAGATCCATGGTAACAAACAATGGAATAATTAATGATTCAATTGATGGATTCATTGTAGCCATGAACGATCATGATCAAACTTATGATTATCCTGAAGAAGTAAAACTAACCATAAGGCAGGAGCATCAGCGCGATTATTTATCGGCAGTAAAATTTATTAATCTCAGCGGTGCTGATCTTTGCATACTTGAACATGAATTTGGAATATTTGGCGGACAAGATGGCGTATATATCCTTTCTTTGCTTCACAGACTTGAAATTCCCCTGATTGTGACCATTCATACAATTATCAAAGCTCCCTCATACAACGAAAAGGCAATATTGGTGGAAATATGTAGAATGGCAAATAAAATAGTAGTAATGAGCCATAAAGCGATTGAGTTTCTCACAAGTATTTATAATGTAGAAAGAGAGAAAATTGTATTTGTTGATCACGGCGTACCGGATATTCAGTTTAG
>JGI24133J20442_1000703_pt1 | contig 10423 bp, 7 predicted proteins | sample BarGraNGADG00311_2_FD_20442 | JGI IMG/M metagenome (IMG submission 20442)
CAAAGAATTTATTTTGAATCTCAACCTCCATTTCTACCGGTACATTGTGTCGTAACAGACGTTCAATTCTGCCATGGTCCTCAAGCGGAAGATTCAATGATGGCAATGGTTCTTTATCGCCTGATTTATAGTTTGTCCCGTTTGAACCCGGAACATTAAATGTACCTGAACTATTAAGGATCAAAGCAGCTCCCTCATTACCAAGAAACTCTGATACTTTTGTACGAAGAGCTCTTTGAGCCATCATTGCCGCCCTGTCAAATGTGGGTCTTCTTGCAGAGGATGCCGAGGAAGCCATAGATATATCTTTGAGTTGTGCATCTGTCATACGGCTCGCAAGCGGTTCAAAGTTTACTTCATAGGTTGAAGCGGAAGGCATAAGAACTATTTTTCCCGAGACTTTTCCCTTATATTTGTCAAGATCGGTTTCAGTTTTAACGTCCAAAAGTACAACCTCACCTTTAACCGAACCATTTGTACTTCCGGTCCATGCAACAGGATTACAGGCGAAATTCACATAGTATGGCGCGGTCATCGCTGCATAGGTTTTAAGATTATCCCAGCCACCACGGCTGAAATCCCTGGCAGCTTCAATTCTGACATTCTGAAAGCCCAGTTCTTCCATTTTCTTTTTTGCCCATTCATTTCCACGGTTGTATCCTGTAGAGGCTGTAAGCCGGGGACCTACGAAATCAGTAAGCCAGAATGCCAGATCCTCAATACCTGAATTTTTTAATCCTTCCTGCTTGATTTTATAAATCATACTTAGGTCAACATTCTCATTCTGCGACATTAACCATGCAGGCAGAAAAAACAGGATTAAAAAAACGACAGTTATTTTCTTAATTTTCATGAATTGGTTTTTTAAGGTTTGTTATCAGCATTTTCAAATGTAGATAAAAATGAAACCTATTATCAGCGTATGATGATATGATTTAACAATAATTAACTTTGCAGAGCTACCGGGTTGTTCAAAAAGTCCTTTGTGATTCTTGGTGACAACTTTTGTCTTTTTACTTTTGTCTTTTATCTTTTAATATGATTTATCCGGATAATTTTGAATATAAGATAGGTTTTGACAGAATACGCATCCTGTTAAGTGAAAAATGTCTCAGCCCTATGGGTCTGGGAAAAGTAAATGCTATTAGGTTCATCGACAACTACGAACAATTATCACGCACATTATCTGCAACTTTCGAATTCCAGCAGATATTGATATTTGAAGATTATTTCCCATCCGAGCACTACTATAAAATTTCCGAATGTCTGAATAAGATAAGGATTGAAGGCACATTTCCCGAGGTGCCGGAGGTGTTTGATCTGAAACGTTCACTGGAAACAGTTAAAACCATACTGAATTTCTTCAGGAATAAAGATGATGTCAAGTATCCTGTCCTCCGGTCAATGTGCAGCTCAGTAAAAACATATCCTTATGTGCTTGAGGCTATTGACAGAATTATAGACAGACGTGGAGTCATAAAGGATAATGCATCGTCACGATTAAAAGAGATAAGAGCCGAGCTTATAGGGAAGAGTCTTCATGTAACAAAAAGGCTGAATGCAATTCTCAAACAGGCCCAGTCTGACGGAATAGTTGATTCAGACACTTCGGTTTCAATAAGAAATGGGAGAGGAGTTATTCCTGTAAGTGCATATGATAAAAGAAAGATAAAAGGTCTTATTCATGATCAGTCAGCTTCCGGAAAAACAGTCTTTATTGAACCGGAGGAAATTGTTGAAATTAACAATGATATCATAGAACTTGAATATGAGGAAAAAAGGGAGATTGTAAGAATTCTGACTGTTTTTGCCGACAATGTCAGACCTTATATCGAAGATATGCTTGAGTCAAATTTGTTCCTGGGTGAAATCGATTTTATACGATCAAAAGCGCTCCTGGGAAATCATCTTCATTCTATCAAACCGGTCCTTACAGATAAACCATTTCTGCTGTGGAAAAGAGCAATTCATCCTTTACTCTCCCTTACATTTGAGAAGTTTCCGGGGAGGAAAGTGGTCCCTCTTGAAATTGTACTTGATGAAAGAGACCGGATATTGTTAATCTCCGGACCCAATGCAGGGGGAAAGTCTGTCTGCCTTAAGACAGTAGGACTATTACAGTACATGCTGCAGTGTGGACTAACTATCCCTGTTGCAGAAGGATCGGAGACCGGAATATTCAAAAATATTTTAATTGATATAGGGGATGAGCAAAGTATTGATAATGATTTAAGTACTTATAGCTCTCATCTTATTAATATGAAGTACTTTGTTAAAAACGGAAACGATAAAACTCTGATTCTTATTGATGAATTTGGAACAGGTACGGAACCAATGCTCGGTGGTTCAATAGCAGAGGCAATTCTTGGTGAGTTGAACAGGAAGAAAGTATATGGTGTAATTACAACTCATTATACCAATCTGAAGCATTTCGCATCTCTTACAGATGGAATTGTCAATGGTGCGATGGCGTTTGACAACCATCTAATGCAGCCTCTCTTTCAGCTTACAATCGGGAAACCCGGAAGCTCCTTTGCATTTGAAATAGCACGTAAAATAGGTCTGCCTGAAGAGATACTTGAAGAAGCTTCGGGAAAAGCCGGAGTAAAAAATATTAACTACGACAGGCACCTGAAGGATATAGCCCGCGACAAAAGATACTGGGAGAATAAAAGGCAGAGTATCCGGCAGCAGGAAAAACGGCTGGAAGAGTTGATGGCGGAATATGAAAAGGAGCTTTCTGGCGCCAGGTCACTCAGAAAAGAGATCATTACCAGGGCAAAAAATGAAGCACAGAACTTATTGAAAGAATCTAACCGGATGATTGAAAGTACGATCCGGCAGATTAAAGAGTCGCAGGCCGAAAAAGAAAAAACCAAAGATATCAGGCAGCAACTTGAAGAGTTTAAAAACATAGTTGAAGAGGAGACAAAACCATTTGAGACTAAATCGGAAGAAAAGATCGCCGCATTAATTTCAAAAGCAAAAAGGATTAAGCTGGAGCCTGAAACTGTAAAGGAAAAACCTGTTCATGCTGCTTCTCCGGTACATCCTCTTAAACCGGGCGACCCCGTGAGGATGATTGACACACAGGCTGCTGGCGAGATAATTGAGATAAAAGATAAGATGGTTCAGGTTGAAACCGGTAGCCTGAGATTTTTTGTCCCGCTTGACAAAATCGAGAGAATAACAAGATCTGAACTGAAAAAGAGTCTCAAAGCAAATCAGGTTAACAGGGAAAATGATTCCGGGATTGTGCAACGCAATATTAATTTTAAATCTGAGATCGACATTCGTGGTGTCAGGGGGGAAGAAGCCATTAATCAGGTTCGGGAACTAATTGATAACGCTCTTATTGTTCAATATCGCAACCTCAGGATCCTTCATGGGAAGGGAAATGGAATACTGAGGCAGCTTGTAAGACAATATCTTGCCACGGTTGATGTAGTAAAATCCTTCCGGGATGAGCATGTGGAGTTTGGCGGTTCAGGTATTACTGTTGTTGAGATGGATTTTTAAATGAAAGACGAAAGATAAAAGTCATAAGACAAAAGTAAAAAGTAAAAACCGTGAAATCCGTGGTAAAAAGGAGTGGGAGAAAAGAGCCCTGGTTACAGTTTACTGTATTGTCAATTTTCCCGATGTTGCCCGGATTTTAATCATGGAGTTAGTTTGCCTGTCAGCTCCGGCAATTCCCACAAACGAGGTAATGTAATTGCTTTCTGTTTTTATCAGTATTGAGGTATGAAGCACTACCATGTCAATGCTGCTAAACTCTTTGTTCAGATATGAAATACTGAGTGATCCAAATGTCCCTTTGACTTTAAGTTGCCCGGATAAGGTATCAATCTGAAATGTTGAATAGTGGCTTTCTGATACAATAATTTAAGCAAATAATCAGTTGAGCTTTACCGAGCCATACGAAGCCAGTACATTGACTCTTGCTGTAGGGGATTCTTCTTTTCCCATAGTCCCTGATACTTCATTTGAATTATTCTCAACAATGCGTCTTTGATTTTTAAAATTATCCTCATTGTATTTTAATCCGCCATATGTCACTTTTGCATCGAGTTTATAGTTTGCCGATTCATCAATTCCAAGCCTTACACCCATATAGTGTGTTTCCACATCGATCGATTCAAAACCGGCAGGGATCCGGTCTATTGAAAAAGATCCATAACTGCCGTTATAAGTGAGCTTTTTGGTCAGTTCTCCAATATTAACAGTTGTATACCCATTCTCAAGAACCAGATTGTTGATATTGTCAATTCTAAGATTGTCATATTTGCTTTCGCCTACAACTGAGCTGGATTCTCCCAGGTATATCTTTGAATATTTACTATCAAGAAGAAGGGCCTGACTTTTTATGATCTCCATATTACCAACGTATCTTTCAGTCAGGTCGAGCCATCCTATTTCATCAATTTTGCCTTTTCCATAGGCAATATTAAGTTTGCTGAGAGGTTTTACATTTCCCCTGGTAAGTTTGCCGGCTGTAATGTTTCCATATTTGATCTCAAGATCCAGTAATCCGTGAAGCTCATCGATATCAGTATTCCCATATCTGTTTGCAAGTGTCAGATCAGTTCCAACAGGCATTTTAATAGTATAATCTATACTGAATTTTCTTGAATCACCCCAACCTGTAAAGTTGAATTTGTCATCAATTACGGTCTTTGCTGTAATTGCATTTGAACCTTCCGAAAACTGGACATCTATATAGTCCAGGAATTTCTGGGCTTTTTCTTTGTTTGACATCTCCACAGTTATCTTGACATCGATAACTATCTGGTCCTTGTCCCAGCTCTGAATTACCACATCTCCGTACCGGTTGCTGATCTGGAGTGTTTTTGCTCCTGCTGTATACTCCTTATGGAATTCCTTTGTTAACTCCTGTCCTGATACTGCGACAGATACAAGGAAGAGTGATATGAAGAGGAGCATTCCTGCTTTATAAACTGACTTTTTCATTTTCCTTTTTATTTTGGTTATCATTTCTGATCGTTTTGAGCTGATTTATTATATAAGACATGACTTCTAGTTTAGTCTGATAATGCTCAATCATTGCATTAATTATTCTTTCATCGTTGGGATTCGCTTTGAGTTCTTTCTGAAGCGATACATATGTTGAATCCATGCTTTTCAATTCTTTTAGAAGCACCTCTTTTTGCACAGGGTTGTTTTTCAGATCCACATTTACAATTTCACCCTCCATCATATTGACCTGATGCACGTAATAGTTTTCAACCTCTTTGTATTGAGGAGAGACCTGCCCAAGCGTCATCCTTTTGCTTTCTGGACGGATAAAATGATCCCATGTCCAGAGGGAGGAGAGAGTAATCAGCAAGGTTACAACGGCTGCTCTTAACAGGTAAGGTACAATACTTCTTTTAACAGTAATGACCGGAAATCTCTTCTCAAGCTTTCTGTTAAATCTTTCCAGGTGACCTGTCGAAGGTTCTGCATCTTCGAAAAAATCCTTATTGTTCCTGATTATGTCTTCTATATTTTTCATATCCGATAATTTTTTCATTTTCCTTTTAATTCTCCTATGAGTTTCTGTTTTGCCCTTGAAAGTTGTGATCGGGATGTACTACTATTGATAGAAAGTATTTCCGCAATTTCATCATGATCGTAACCTTCGAGCAGGTAGAGAGAGAGTATAACTCTGTATCCATCCGGTAGTCGTTCAATAGCCTCTTTTACCTCTTCAACTCTGACATCTATCTCTTCATATCTGGCTGTATCTTCACCGCTATCATCTCTTATACCAACATGTGACTCTATATCTTCAAAGACCGCTTTCCTTTTATTCAGGGCATCAAGTGACCTGTTAACAACTATTTTTTTGAGCCAGGCACCGAAACTTACCGTTCCTGAATAAGTATCAATTTTTTCAAAGGCCGACAGAAATGATTCCTGCATTATATCTTCGGCTTCCATTGTGTCACTTACGATCCTCAGACTTGTATTGTACATAGCTTTGTAGTACAACTTGTAGATCTGAAACTGAGCTTTCTGGTCGCCGCTTTTACACCCGTCCAAAAGATCCTGGTGTAAGTTTCTGAATGCCGCTTCTACATTTGCCATCTTTAAATAAAGACTAGTTTTTATATGTGTTGCTGCACCCACTTTCTATCAATTTTCTAATCAATAGACGTAGTACATTTTTAAATGCTGCATTCATCTTAAGAAATTTTAAATAAAATTTCAGAAAAAGTTAAGAATTATTCCCTGTGTAACCTGCCCGCTAGAGTAATTTAATTCTGACCCAAACAAACTGTGAGGTATGGAAAATATAAGGAGAAGAACGAATGCCGCCAGAGCCGTATAGATTGGCCTGTCGGATTTTCTGTTCATATAAACAGCCAAAATCCAGAATATTAATGCAATAAGTGTTTTGTTATCAGTTAAATCCCATCCAAACGGGATTCCTGTCCAAAAATCGCCAAATGCATTATATTGAACAATTGGACCAAGCACCATGCCGCCTGAAATAAACAGGATTAAGGTCCACAAAGCGTATTTTTTATACTCAGGGTATTTAATTGCTGCCATTAGTCCAGCAAGAGTGGAAAAAAGCATGGCAAGAAACATTAAAAGGATATGAGGAACAAGTATAAACGCTGGTACTCCTCCTTTAAATCGTATCACAACCGGAGTCTCATTGAGATAAGATCTGGTCACTTTGGAATCAGAAATCTCAAAGTAATACTGAAGTTTCCCGGCAGGAGGCTGCTGAGGCACTTCAGCATAGAATCCTTTTTCTTCATAAACTTTAAAGATCTTATTCATCAGGAAGGACTTCACAGGAAATACCTTATATGAAAACTCAGTAACCTGATATTCTTCATCACTTTTAAAGCGTTTGAAAAATAGCCTTGCTTTAACCGTCGTATCGGTTATATTCAGTTTTACCTCAGATTTTTCATTAAGGGCGAGGCTCCGTACCAGTTTAAGATCATAAACCTTGTCATTCAGGGTAACATTAACCTCCTTCGGGTAAGTGGGACCGGTATGCCTCTGATAGACCGCTGCTGCAATTGTAATTATGAAAGCCAATAACCACAGGATGAATTTTTTCATAATGTAATTTGTTGTTTTTGATATTTAGTCTTTGACGCTTATATCATTATAATTGTATCAATAAAACCACTTTTTTATCATTACGCAGAACTTCAACGCTAATTGTCTCACCATGCTTAAGCTGTCCCATTCTGAACATATAATCCTCAATATTATTTACAGGTTTTCCATTAATAAATATAATAATGTCACCTTTTTGCATTCCACCCAGAGCTGCAGGTTTGCCGGGTGTGACAAAATCAGCTCTCAAGCCATTTTTTATAACTCCTGCAAAATCCGGCATAATTCCCAGTGTAACCCCTTTCCCTCTTCTGTATCTTACTGTTTCTACCTTGGGACCTGACTCTTTAAACTGAAGCCTGACAGGAGAAGACGCCAGTTCTTCAGCAACATTGAATATCAGTCCTGAAATTTTCACCATGCCATCGAAATTTATTTTATCCCAGGTATCCATTGGAGTATGATAGTCGAGATGAGCACCTGTAAAATAAAACAGTACCGGAATGTTTTTCCCATAGAATGATGAATGATCTGATGGTCCGTAACCTTCATCTGACTGGGTCAGTTTTATAACTGAAGTATCGCTTTTTGAATATATCAGGTTTTTAAGTCCTGTTGCAGTACCCACCCCGAAAATCTGCAAATTATTTGTTTCGTTCAACCTTCCTACCATATCAAGATTAATCATTGCATTCACGCTTGAAAGATTTATACCCGGATCATCAGTAAAATGCTTTGATCCCAGGAGTCCTTCTTCCTCTCCGGTAAAAGCTAAACATACTATAGTTCTTTTATGACTTCCATTTGTTTCGGCAAATTTCCTGGCAAGTTCAAGCATCATTGCAACACCTGATGCATTATCATCTGCCCCATGGTGTATACCTATTGTATCCAGTGCCCGGCTTCCGGAACCTTGCCCTCCCATACCAAGATGGTCAAAATGGGCTCCAATGATTATATATTCATTTTTAAGTTTTTCGTCTTCCCCGGGAAGCAACATTACAACATTTCTTGTATTTGCCAACTCCCTGACAATTTCAGTTTTCCCGTTCACTTTAACCTTTGTAGAAGAAGACAATGGTTTCCTCGTATAATTAAGTTTTTTCTCTAGAGCTGCGATGTTATTTTTCGATTTCAAAAGAATGATATCGGCTACCTCTTTCTTAATTCTTAAAACAGGAATATCCACTGAAAAACCTTCGGAACCGAGTGATTCAAAAGTATCTTTGGGATCGAATATAGGGCCTGAAACCATCAGGACCCCGGCAGCTCCCATATCTTTTGCCAACAGTGCCTTATCTCTGTCGGAGCTGAAAGCGATAAACGGACTTTTGGTATTTTCATTATCAGGCTCGCCTCGTAGTAACATTACCCATTTCCCTTTTACGTCGACACCATTATAGTCATTCCATTTTAAGCTGTCACTATTAATAATGAATCCATAGCCGGCAAAAACAACCTCTGATTCCAGTCCTGCATTTGAACTGAAAGCAAGTGGCATAAAATCTTTATCAGAAGTATAGTTTATTCCGTTCACCAACAGGGCGTTGGACTTTCCTGCCACAATTCTTTTAGTCACTTTAAACCTCTGTAATCCATCTCCTGAGAGAGGGATCAGTCCATAGGAGGCAAGCTTGTTTTTGATAAAATCAGCAGCCAGACTATCTCCCGGTGAACCTGTTAACCTCCCTTTAAGTGAATCTGATGCAAGGTATTTAATATCTGCCTGAAGATCTTTGATTGATACTTGCCCGTTTACCCCACACGAAGAAAGAAAGACAATAATGAGTATCGGAAGGGCCTGTATAAAAAATTTCAGTGAAATACTATTTTTCATAATCAAAGGTCTATTTTATTCAAAGAGTTTAAATGCATCTTTTATTAATCCGATAGCTTCTCTGAGTTGTTTTTCTGTTATTACAAGGGGAGGAGCGAAGCGGATAATATGATTATGAGTAGGCTTTGCAATAAGTCCCATATCTTTCATTGCCAGACAGACATCCCAGGCTTCTTTCCCGTTTTTAGGTCTGATGACTACAGCATTCAGAAGTCCTTTTCCCCTTACAAGTTCAATCATTTCTGACTTTATGCTCTGGAATTCTGCACGGAATATCTTTCCAAGATATTCTGCCTTTTCTGCGAGTTTTTCATTTTTTACAACTTTAAGAGCTGCAACTGCTACCTTGGCGGCCAACGGATTACCTCCGAAAGTTGAGCCATGTTCTCCCGGTTTGATGGTAAGCATGATCTCATCATCGGCAAGTACTGCAGAAACTGGTAATACACCACCTGATAAGGCTTTACCGAGAATAAGAATATCAGGACGAACACCTTCGTGATCGCATGCGAGCAGTTTACCTGTACGTGCAATTCCTGTCTGTACCTCATCGGCTATAAAGAGTACATTTTTTGATTTGCATAGTTCATACGACTTTTTCAGATAGCCCTCATCCGGAACAAAAACGCCGGCTTCACCCTGGATCGGTTCAACCAGAAAACCTGCAACATCGGGATCTCTGAGAGCATTTTCAAGTGCCTTTAAATCATTATATGGGATAATAATGAAACCCGGAGTAAATGGACCGTAATCATTTCTGGCGTCAGGATCTGTCGACATTGAGATGATTGAGATCGTTCTTCCATGGAAATTACCCTCACATGCAATAATCTTTGCATTGTTTTCTTTGATTCCCTTTTTCTTATATGCCCATTTACGACACAGTTTCAAAGCTGTTTCATCAGCTTCTGCACCGGAATTCATCGGAAGAACCTTATCGTATTTAAAGTATTTAGTAATGTATTCTTCATACTCACCCAGAACCGAATTATAAAATGCCCTTGAAGTCAATGTGAGCCTTGATGCCTGATCTGTTAATGCTTTAATAATTGCCGGATGGCAATGACCCTGATTCACTGCTGAATAGGCCGAAAGGAAATCGAAATATCTTTTCCCGTCTACATCCCAGACAAAAGGTCCTTCACCTCTTTCAAGAACTACAGGAAGAGGATGATAATTGTGAGCTCCAAATTTGTCCTCCCGATTGATATAATCCTGAGTATTCATGTTGTTGATTATTAAATATATAATAAATGATTAAATGTGCCTACAATCTTACAAAAGCTTTTTAATATTTCAAAATGCCCCTCACCCTATCCAGGCGGGGCAAGTATCAACGTGATTTTCTCCGTGCTTCTCTAGGGTGTTGAAAAAGTAGTTTGATTTGACTTTGCTCCTTTGTGTTCCTTAGTAATAGTTCTTATAATACTTTTTTTTACCACACTGATTTCGAAGTTATACGGTGATAAATCTCTCAGTCTCTCAGTCTCTTCGTCTCTC
>JGI24133J20442_1000704_pt1 | contig 10407 bp, 11 predicted proteins | sample BarGraNGADG00311_2_FD_20442 | JGI IMG/M metagenome (IMG submission 20442)
GGCGGGTGGAAGAACAAGGGAGCGATCGTCAGGATCACCGGCGTCTTCCATCGTGCGTGCCCCGAGCACGGGGGCGACACAGACATCCATGCGGATCTCGTCGACGTCGTAGCGCCGGGGCGCCCTTTCTCCAAGCCCTTCAAGTGGGTCGAGCTGTTCGTCATCATTACGCTGGCGGTCGTCATCGCGGTACTATGGAACGTGCGCCGCGGCAAAGTCGCCAGAGCGAAGAGAGAAGAATAGATGTATGTGATCGTTGCGGGATGCGGACGTGTAGGCTCGGTCCTGGCGCAGTCCCTCTCATATGAGCGCCACGACGTGATTGTCNTCGACAAAGACGCATCGGCCTTCGGCAGGCTCGGGAGCGCCTTCAACGGGATCACGCTGGAGGGGGTCGCCTTCGACGAGGAGCTGCTCGTCGAGGCCGGTATCGAGCAGGCCGACATCTTCACGTCGGTGACCAATCACGACAACACCAACCTGATGGCCTCCGAGGTAGCNACGACCGTCTACGGGGTGCCCACCGTGATATCGCGGCTCTACGACCCCGCGCGAGAGCTCACCTACTTCAAGATGGGGATCGACTATGTCTGCGGCACGACCATGATGACCGACAGGATCCGCGAGAAGCTCTTCCAGACCGAGAGCGTGATAGTCCAGCAGGACAGGCTCGACGTAGGCCTGCAAGTCGTCGAGTTCACGGTGGGAGAGAGCGCTGCCGGCAGGGTCGCGGGCGACCTCAACTACGGCGTGGGCTCACACCTGGTCACCATGATGCGCGGCGGCGAGACCCTCGGATGGACCTGGAGCACGCCCCTGGAGCCGGGCGACCGCCTGATCGTGACTCTNAGGAAGGATGGCTGGAGGCGCATCAAGGAGTGCCTGGGCGAAGACCGCGTTTCCGGACGCTACTGCCCCGTGGACATCATACCGGTCGATGACATCGACGACGAGATCCAAGGCGTGGTGCCCGAGCACCCCAGGGTGGTGGTCGGGGGCTGCAGCATGGTCGGCGCCCACCTGGGCTACCTGCTGTCCATGGAAGACTATGACATCACCATAATCGACGAGGAACCTTTCAAATTCAAGCGCCTTCCCGGGCAGTTCAAGGGGCGGACGCTCGAGGGCGTCGTCTACGACGAAGAGACGCTCCTCGCCGCTGGCATCGAAGAGGCGGACGCCTTTGTGTCGGTGACCAAGTTCGACAACAAGAACCTGATGGCGGCGGAGGTCGCTCGGCATGTCTTCGGGGTCCCACACGTGATGGCCAGGCTGTTCAACACGGACAAGGAAGCCACCTACCAGAAGCTGGGCATGCCCTACGTCTGTGGCACGCGGCTTGTTGCGCAGGGGATGCTCGAGCGCATGATGAAGCCCATGGTCACGGTCAAGGCCTCGTGCTGCTTCAACAGGTTCGACCTGGTCGAGTTCAACTGCCCGCCGGCCTGGGAAGGGAAGACGGTCACCTGGGCCAGGGACCAGCTGGCGATAAACTTCGCGTACGTCACCAGGCGCAGCACAGGGTACCTTCCGGAGGACGAGTTCGTGCTCCGCGCGGGAGACTCGATCACGGCTCTCGCGAGTCCGAAAAAACGTGACAGGCTCGAGAAGTTCCTCCACAAGGCAGGAAGGGGTGAGGACAATTCACATCGTGATAAGCGGCGGCGGCATGGTAGGCTCGTTCCTCGCTAAGAAGCTGTCCGCGGACCACACCGTCGTGGTTATCGAGAAAGACCCGGACAAGTGCGAGAGGCTGGCGACCAGCACCCCCGCGATGATCATCCAGGGTGACGCGTGCGACTACCGCTTCCAGGAGGAGGCGCGGGTCGATAAGGCGGACGTGTTCGCCGCCGTCACCGGCGACGACGACGACAACCTCGTCGCCTGCCAGCTGGCGAACATATCTTTCGGAGTCCCTCGCGCCGTGGCGCGGGTCAACAACCCCAAGAACGAGCGTATCTTCAACCTGATGGGCATCGACGCCATTTCCAGTACGACTGTGATCGGGCACCTCATCGAAGCGGAGACCACGGTCGGCGACATCATCACGCTCAACGTCCTCAAGAAGGGCAAGGTGGCCATCGTGGAGGTTGAGATACCGTCCGGTGGGTGCAAGGCCTGCGCTTCTCAGATCAAAGACCTCGGGTTGCCGTCAGGGTGCGTTCTCGCTTCCATCATCAGGGAAGACGACGTCATCATCCCTCAGGGGGGCGACAAGCTCCAGCCGGGCGATACGGTGATCGCAGTGACCTCGGTGGATAAAGAAGACAAGCTCAAGAAGATTCTTACGTCGTAGGCTCCTCGGGCGGGTTCCAGGCGAACTCGCCGGTCACCATGTAGTGCACGTTCTCCGCGATGTCGACGGCGTGGTCGGCGATCCTCTCGATGAAGCGCGCGATCATCACCACTCGGATTATCAGCTCGAGCTCCTCCTCGCTCTCGCCCTTGTACGAGGTCAGGAAGGTGCGGTTGAGGCGGTCGACGGTGTCATCCATCTTGGGCACGACCTCCGCCTTGCTGGTGTCTCGCTCCTTGAGCGACTCGACCGAGGTGACGAGCATCTGTTCCGACCTCTGGAACATCTCGTCCATGTTCTCGTGGATCCACGGGGAGATGGTGTAGCCTTGCAGGTTGCAGATCGCCTTGTTGATGTTCACGCAGTTGTCGCCCAGCCTCTCCAGGTGCTGGGCGGACCACATGATGACGATGATGCTCCTCAGGTCGATGGCCACGGGGGCCTGGCGCGCCAGCAGCTCGATCGCCGTCTCCTCGATCCTGACGAGGAACTCGTCAAGGACGTCATCGCCTTCGATGATGTTGCCGGCTTTGGTGGCGTCGAGCGTCGAGAAAGCGTCGCGGGTCTGCTCGATCACATCGAGCGCCGTGTTCGCCATCTTGAGCAGCTCGATGTAGAGCTCATCAAGCTGCTGGTGAAACGTCTTGCGCACTTCCATGCCTTATCTCACCTTTCGCCGTCGGCAGCCTTTACCCGAACCGTCCGGTGATATACCGCTCCGTCCTCTTGTCCTCGGGGTTCGTGAAGATGGTGCTGGTATCCCCGTATTCTATCAGTTTTCCCGGCTGGCCTTGCTCTTCGACAAGCATGAAGGCCGTGAAATCGCTCACGCGTGCCGCCTGCTGCATGTTATGCGTCACGATGACCATGGTGTAGTTGGCCTTGAGCTCCGCCATCAGGTCCTCGATGAGCTGGGTCGCGACCGGGTCGATAGCCGAGCAAGGCTCGTCGAAGAGGATGACCTCGGGCTGGACCGCTATCACTCGCGCGATGCACAGCCGCTGCTGCTGCCCGCCCGACAGCCGCATCCCCGACTCCTGGAGGTTCGCCTTCACCTCGTTCCAGAGCGCGGCTTTCTTGAGGCTCTCCTCCACGATCGAATCGAGCTCCGGCTTCTTCTTGATGCCGATGAGCTTGGGGCCGTAGGCGACGTTCTCGTAGATGCTCTTGGGGAACGGGTTGGGGCGCTGGAATACCATGCCTACCCGGCGCCGCAGCCCGATAGTGTCATAGGAGGGGCGGTAGATGTTCTCATCGTCCAGGACCACCTCCCCCTCCACCCGGACGCCCTCGATGAGGTCGTTCATCCGGTTGAGGCAGCGCACCAGCGTGCTCTTCCCGCACCCGGAGGGGCCGATGAGCGCGGTGATCCGCTGGCCCGGTACGTCCAGCGAGACGTCCTCTATCGCCTTGAACCCGCTGTAGTACATCGTCAGGTCCTTGATCACCATCTTGTTCTCAGTCGCGGTTTCCAATCATCCTCCTAGGAGCCTCTTCTCCTGGTAGCGCTTTCCTAAATATCGCGCCAGGAAATAGATGACGAGCACCATGATCAGCAGCAGCGCGGCGCCGCCGTTCACGATCTTGATGTAATCGGCCTGTATCCCTTCCGTCTGCGCGTACCAGACATATCCCGCAAGCGGCGCGGCGGTATCGAAGGGGCTCACCGGTATGTTCCGGACGAAGAGGCCCGTGGTATAGATTATCGCAGCCGACTCGCCGAGGATCCGTCCGATGGGAAGGATAGTGGCGGTGATGATCCCCGGCATCGCCCCGGGCACCACGACCTGGCGTATGGTGGTCCACTTGCTCGCCCCGAGGCTCATAGAAGCCTCGCGGTGAGAGTTGGGCACCAGCCTGAGAGCCTCTTCGGTCCCGCGCAGCAGTATGGGCAGGTTGAGTATCGCGAGCGTGCAGGCACCGGCCATCAGGCAGTAGCTCCAGCGGAAGTACACCACGAACAGCGCCATGCCGAACAGGCCGAAGACGATGGAGGGCAGGGTCGCCAGGCTGTCGAGGCAGAACCTTATGAAGCCTGAGACTCTGCCTTTCTTGGCGTACTCGGACATGTAGATGGCCGCGCCGAGCGATATCGGGAGCGAGATGATGAGGGTGAGCACCACCAGGTACAGGGACGATACGATCATCGGGAACACCCCGCCGCCGTTCTTGATGGCCTCGGGCTTTCCGAAGATGAACTTCGGGTTCAAGGCGGTCGTGAGCCCGCGTCCGAAGATCTCGAGGATGATGAAAGCCAGCAGCGCGACCGTTATCAGGCCGAGGGCCCAGAAGAGCCCTGTTGCGACCCTGTCGGCCCGGCGGCCGTCTCTTACCCTATCGCTCATCACGCTTTCCTCTCGCGGGAAACAAGCCTGATGCAGATTATCAGGAAGACCGAGAGCAGCAGCAGCATCAGGGCCTGCGCGAAGAGCGCGGACCGGAACACGCCGGTCGCCTCGCCCATGTTCGTGACGATGCGCGATGTCAGGGTGCTCGTCCGCTGGAACGGCGAGAACGTCAACTGCCGGGCGTTTCCTATCACCATCTGGACCGCCATCGTCTCGCCGATGGCCCTCCCCATCCCGAGTATGGTGGCGATGATGAGCCCCTCTCGCGCGGACGGCACCAGCACCTTGTATATCGTCTGCCATCGCGTGGCGCCCATGGCCACGGACGCTTCCTTCAACTCGATGGGTATCGCCTTCATGGTCTCGGCGCTCAGCGTGGTGATGGTGGGGAGCGCCATCACGACCAGCACCAGTGAGGCGGCCAGGACCCCGTACCCGGCCGTCCCGGTCAGCCCGTTGATCAGCGGGATCAGGAGTATGATGCCGAACCAGCCGATCACCACCGAAGGTATGCCGGCGAGCAGCTCGATGCCGCGCCTCACGACCCTTCCCATCTTCTCCGGTGCCACCTGATCGATGAAGATGGCCGCGCCTATTCCCAGGGGAGCGGCGATGATCATGGCGCCGAACGTGGTCATGATCGTGCCCCAGGTGAACGCGAGCATGCCGTAGTGCCCGGCGTTGGGGTTGGCGATGTTCGGGTTCCAGTTCGTGGAGAAAAAGAGGCCGGGGATGCCTACCTGCCTGATCGCGGGCAGGCTCTCCTTGAGGATGAAAAGGAATATCAAGAGGATTGCCAGGAAAGAGATCGACGCGCAGACGAACATCACCAGCCTGACGTAGCGGTCCCGGTCGCCCAGGACTATCGCCCGCATCGTCGCCTGCTTTGAGAACCCCATCTTGTCTCCGCTCATTTCACCTGCACGTCCGTGATCTTGACGTACTCCCGCGAGACGATGTCGTCCTGGAACTTGTTGCTCAGGACGAAATCGATGTAACCCCTGACTGCTCCTTTGGGCTCGCCTTTCGTGAACATGTGGAGGTAGCGCGCCAGATTGTATTTGCCTGTCACCGCATTATTCACCGTAGGCATCACGCCGTTGAACGATATGGCTTTGATGCGCTTGTTCACGTAACCGAAGGAGATATACCCGATGGCGTTCTCGGTCGTGGCGACGATCTCGCGGACCACGCCGTTACTGGAGGACTCGATCCCGGACCGGGCCGATTCCACCTGTTTCTCGTTGGTGGCGCCGAGCGCTTTCTTGTCGAACACCTCCCGCGTGCCCGAGGCCTGGTCGCGGATCACTACCACTATCTCTTTATCCGGGCCTCCGACCTGGTTCCAGTTGACGATCTTTCCGGTGAAGATCCCCCTGACCTGAGCGTCGCTCAGGTTGGTCACGTTCATCCGTGGGTTAACGACGATCGCGATGATGTCAAACGCGATCTTGAAGTCCACCAGGCCTTTGGCCTCTTCGGGGTTGAGCTCTCGTGAGCTGTTGCCGATATCCACGACCCCCTGGATGAGCTGCGTGATGCCTACGCTCGAGCCGCCGCCCTGGACGTCCACCCTGACCGCCGGGTTCGCGTCCGCGAACTCGACCGCGGCTTCCTGGGCGATGGGGAGGACGGTGGTGGAGCCTGACCCTTTTACCGAACCCGTGAACTTCGAGACCCTGGGACTGGCGCAGCCGGCGGCAGTGAGCAGTAACGCCGCTGCCAGTATGAGGCATACGGCGACGGTGGTCGTCTTCGAGACGGGCCTGGTCTTCATAGCCAGAATCTATCACGCCGGAGGTTCAGGAACGGTTAGGGAAAGTTTAAGAAAAGGTAAATGTTTAAACCCACATTTCTCGTATCAAACGAGAAGGGACGTGTCCTTGTATTGCTTAATTATGCAGTGTAATGGGGATTAACGGCATTCTTGAGCCTCAAGGAGATGAAACCCAGTGGGTGAAAGCGGAAACGCCGATTTAAAACTCGATTTCGACGGTCATCTCAGGCTGGAATTCAAGGGCGCGAAGGTGACCACGGACGCCGGACTGCTGGTCGTGCGAGAGCTGGACGAAGCGCTCAAGCTGACCGCCGATGCGGGCGAGTTGCTTCTCGACAGCAGGACCGGCAGAAACACCAGGCACGATCTTGCCGGGCTCCTGCGTCAGTCGGTCTATGCCAGACTCGCCGGATATGCGGATGTCAACGACCAGGAGGCATTAACCCGCGACCCCGCGATTAGAGCAGTCGTCGGCAAGAAAGCTCTTGAACGCAACGCGGCCAGCCACAACACGGTCTCACGCTTCGAGACCGAAACGCTCACAACACAAGAGAACATAGAGGCTCTTGGCTCCATAAATGGCTCCTGGGTCGCGAAGGCGATGAAGCGCACGAAGGCCAGGAAGGTCATCCTGGACATGGACTCCTCGGAGTCTCCGGTCCACGGGAATCAGGAGGGCTCCGCCTACAACGGCCACTTCCGCTCCACCTGCTACCACCCGCTGTTCGTCTTCAACCAGTATGGGGACTGCGAGGCGGCGGCCTTGAGGCCGGGGAACGTCCATTCCGCCAAGGGTTGGAAGAGCTTGCTTGAGCCGGTCGTTCAACGTTATGCGGAGTCTGGTACAAAGCTCTACTTCCGAGGTGACGCCGCCTTCGGCTCTCCCGAAATCTACGAGTTCCTTGAGGAGAGAGGAATCCTCTACGCCATCAGGATATCGGCCAACAGCAACCTCTACTCAGAGATAGAGCATCTGCTTACACGCCCGGTGGGCAGGCCTCCCAGGAAGCCCCGCGTCTTCTACCACTCGTTCTCCTACAAGGCTGCCTCTTGGACGACATCAAGAAGGGTGGTCGCCAAGGTCGAGTGGCATCAAGGCGAGCTCTTTCCCAGGGTGGGCTTCATCGTCACCAACCTGAAGCGCAAGTCCTCCAACGTTACGAAGTTCTACAACCAGCGCGGGCTCTGCGAGCAGTGGATAAAGGAAGGGAAGATGGCCCTGACCTGGACGAGGCTCTCGTGCACCAGGTTCATCGCCAATCAGGTCCGCCTGGCCCAGTTTGTGCTGGCCTACAACCTGGGCAACTTCCTCAGGCGCTTAGCCCTGCCGAGCATGGTTTCGCACTGGTCGCTCCGAAGCGTCCAGCTCAAGCTCGTCAAGATAGGAGCTAGGGTGGTTAGCCACTCCAGAAGAACAGTGTTCCAGTGCGCCGAAGTCGCGGTGTCTCAAGCGCTGTTCGTCGACCTGTTGGAGCGCATCCATCGTCTCGCTGAAGCGCCGACATGATGAAAGCGACCGCTCGTCACAGAGAGAAGGAGAGGCTTTGTTTAACCGTCCCCGAGGACCGGTGGATGGGCTGCTTGAATGCAACAGTCTACGTCGGCAGGCGTTGCTGACCGTCGGCATCGAAACTGCGGCTGTGAAATGGCCGGGAAGAGGGTAGAATTGCCGTGTCAGGAGGGCATATGGGGAAATGTCGACTTACCCCAATTGTTTCAGTGGACACGGCGGCGGTCCCGGGTGTATAGAACTATGGCCCGGTGCGATCGAGTGGAGGTGCTCATGAGTTTCGAGGTCGTTCCCATCACTGCCAGCGTCAACGTCTATCTTCTCAAGGGAGAGCACCCCGCCCTCGTGGACACGATGTCGGCGAAGCATCGCGACAAACTCATCGAGTCCATCGAGAAAGCCGGCGTCGCGCCTCGGGACATTGAGTACATCCTCATCACGCACGACCACGACGATCATACGGGCAACCTCGCCGAGATGAAGCGACTGTCGGGGGCGGTCGTAATCGCCGGGGTGGCCGACGTCCCCGTCATCGAGGGCGAGCTCGAGGGCCACCTCGACCCTTCCACTTTCACCGGCCTGCAGAAACTGATGTACAAGATGGTCTCCGAGAAGGCGATAAAGGCATACGAGCCCGTCGCAGTCGACAGGAAAGTGAAGGACGGCGACATCATCGAGGAACTAGGCATCAACGTCGTCGGGACGCCGGGGCACACGCCCGGCGGCATGACCTACCACGACGCGGAGGGCAGGCGGGCTTTCATGGGCGACATGGTGTCGAACAGGCTGGGCAGACCAGGGATGCCGGTCCTCATGGCGAGCGAGAGCCTCTCCGAGATATTCGAATCGCAGGACAAGCTCGCCGGGATGAATCTTAAGACCGCCTATCCAGGTCACGGGCGCGTGATCGCTCCCGACGCGTCGTCAACCATCGCGAAGATGACCACCGTGAAAAAGAAGAAGCTCGCCAATAAGCTGACCTAGCAAAAGAATTGCACCTTGACACGCTCAAGGTGCAAAGCGAGTTAAGAGGAGGTTTGATGGAAGAAGAAGTCAAAGACACAGCGCTGCTGGTTATGGACGTGCAGGCTGGTACGGTAGATCGGCTTGAGAACAAGGACGAGTATATTGAAAAAGTCAGGACGGCTGTGGCTGCAGCTCATGACAAACACGTGCACGTTATCTATGTAGTCGTGGGATTCCGCGCCGGATTTCCTGAAGTCAGTGCTAGCAACAAGAGGTTTAGTACTATCAGAAAAAGTTTGGCGGCTGCTATGGTAGATCCTCGTCCGATCATCGAGCCTGTCAATGACGACGTAGTCGTTGTAAAACGCAGGACCAGTGCTTTTAGCGGCAGCGACCTTGAGGTGCTTTTGCGCGCTTGGGGTATCAAACATCTCGTGCTCGCTGGGATTGCAACCAGTGGAGTAGTGCTGTCAACAACCCGCGAAGCTGCGGATAAAGATTATCAACTCACTATACTGTCAGACCTGTGCGCAGATCCTGATGCAGAAGTGCATGCCCTGCTGTTAGAGAAAGTATTTCCCCGACAAGCTACGGTGATAGCCAGTGAGCAGTGGATAAACGATGGTGGCTAGGAAGGCCGATTCTGATAGGATGCCAAGAGGCAAAATCGCCTCGTCGGGCGAATCTCTAGGGGGTTCTTATGGATAAGACCAAACTAGGAGCGGGCAGCTACCTTCTCCCAATGCCCGTTGTGCTGGTTGGGACTAATGTGGACAACCGGCCGAACTTCCTGACTATTGCTTACGTGGGCATGGTGGGTCACGCGCCTGCCATGATCGAGATAGCGCTGAGAAAGAATCGCTTCAGCAGTGCCGGCATCAAGGAGAACCAAACCTTCAGCGTGAATGCCGCCTCCGCGTCAATGGTGGACGCGACCGACTACTGCGGTATCTACTCTGGGAAGAAGGTCGACAAGTCTAAAGTCTTTGAGGTCTTCTACGGAGAGCTGAAGACCGCTCCCATGATAGCGGAGAGCCCGCTCAACTTGGAGTGCCAGCTGGCCAAGGTCCTTGATCTCGGTGGAAGCCATGAGGTCTTTATTGGCGAGATTGTACAGGCTTACAGCTCCGAGGAATACCTAAGCAGCGGACAGCCGGACTTGCAGAAAATCCAGCCTATCGTTTACGACGGGAGCAGCACGAGCTACTGGACGTTGGAGGACAAGCTGGCCCGCGCCTTTCAAGTGGGTAAGGATTACAAGCCATAGAACAGTCATAAACACGTGTGCGACCATCTCCACGGCCCAGCGCTCTAAGCAGGCGATAAGATGGTCTCCTTTGGTCATGTCCGCAGAGGATTGACGAACTCCCACATAGGGAAATCTCGGCTTAATAGCCTTAGGCATTCGGTATAGCGGACCCAGTTGTCTTGGACACGGATCAGCGATAATCCTATGAGTCCAAGGAGGTGGTCCGATGGGATCAGGAGAGAAGAACAAGGATGCGATTGG
>JGI24133J20442_1000707_pt1 | contig 10367 bp, 6 predicted proteins | sample BarGraNGADG00311_2_FD_20442 | JGI IMG/M metagenome (IMG submission 20442)
CGTGTGAAGGGCTCAAATAACGACGGTGTTTGGAACGAGACAGGAACCGTCATTCAGATTAAGGTACTGCCTCCCTGGTGGGACACATGGTGGTTCAGACTAATTATTATTTCTGCAATAATCTTCATATTGGTTTCCATTTATCTTTCACGTGTCCGGCAATTGAATAACCAGAAGATAATGCTTGAAAAGTCAGTGGCAATAAAAACTTCTGAATTGAATGAACTTAATGTTTCAAAAGATAAATTCTTCTCAATCATTGCCCATGACCTGAAAAACCCTTTCAATACCATTATAGGATTTAGCGAATTGCAGAAAGAAGAAATAAAATCTGGTGATTATGCAAGAATTGAGGAGTATGCCGGATTGATAAATACTTCTGCCGTTCAGACTTTCAGATTACTTGAAAACCTCTTGGAATGGGCAAATACACAGCATGGGAAAATGTCGTTTAACCCCATCTCTGTTAATCTAAATGAAATTTTTAAAGAGGATCTTAGAATATTACATGAAATGGCTGACAGGAAAACCATTGAACTTAATAGCCATTTCTCCGGTGATTTAACAATTGTTGCCGATAAAAACATGATCAAAACCATATTTCGGAATCTGATATCAAATGCTATTAAGTTTACCAGCAAGAATGGGAGAGTGGAGGTCAATGCTATAACTAAGATCAAATGTGTGGAAATATCAGTTTCAGATAACGGTATCGGTATGACAAAAGAAACCATGGAAAAACTATTCAGAATTGACTCAAACCTCTCAACACGCGGTACCGAGAATGAAAAGGGAACCGGACTTGGGTTATTCCTATGCAAAGAATTTGTTGAAAAACATGGCGGAAAGATTCGGGTTGAAAGTGAGGCTGGGAGAGGCAGCACTTTTATTGTTTCTCTTCCATTAGTTGCAAACCCTAATCATTGAGACATTTTTCTTTTTCATATCTTATAAATAAGCTGAAACTGATATTTATCTGTTATTTGATATTTAAAATTATCTTAAGATGAAGAAATATAATATTTTATTAGCTCTGGTGGCAATTCTAAACATGGCGTCATGTACACAAGGCAATAAACATGTTGTTACAGATCAGACTGAAAAACAAGAATATGTAAAAGAAGTTAATAAGGGAAATATAAACTTCGAAAGCTATTTCCTTGATAAGACAATGCGATTAGATTATTTCCATGCCGGAACTGCTGTTGAAGAGCATTTTTCGACTGACAGGATTGTCTCGGATGGCATCTGGAGCGGAAGTAAAAAGATACTTATTGATGATCTGAAACTTGGTTTATATTATTTTGAAGTTATTGACAAAGAATCAAAGACACTTCTCTATACCAGAGGGTTTGCCAGCATCTTTGGTGAGTGGCAGACTATACGCGAAGCAAGTGAGAAATGGGGCACTTTTCATGAATCGATCCGGTTTCCATGGCCCCTCAAACCAGTGACAATCATTCTCCAAAAAAGGGATTCTCTCAATAAATTCAGTACAATATGGACTATGGACATTGACCCTGCTTCAAGACAGGTTAATACTGCTGATCTGATTCATACAAACAGGGTTGATATTATTGCACAGAATGGCCCGGCAAGCGAGAAAGTCGACCTGGTAATCCTTGGGGACGGTTATTCAAAAGAAGAGATGGATAAATTCAGAAAAGATGCAACCAGACTCTCAGGGTATCTTATGGATGCTGAACCTTTTAAATCGCATAGTAAGGATTTTAATATCAGGGCCATAGAGACGCCTTCAGAATCATCAGGAGTCAATAAACCGCATCATAAAGTATCTAAACGCACACCATTATCAGTCCATTACGGTGCCTTCGATTCTGAGCGATATGCTCTTTCGTTTGACAACAAAACAATACGGGATGTTGCTTCTGAGGTGCCTTATGATCTGATGGTTATAATGATAAATGAAAGAACATACGGTGGTGGAGGAATATATAATCTGTACACTACAGTAGTTGCTGACAACAAATTTTCGGAATATATTATGATCCATGAGATGGGTCATCACATGGCTGCTCTTGCCGATGAGTATTATACCTCAGCAGTTTCTTATGAAATACCGGAGGTAAAAATTGAGCCATGGGAAACAAACCTTACTGCCTTATTAGACATGAACAATCTGAAGTGGAAAGATCTGGTTGAGAATGGTACACCCTTGCCAACGCCATGGAACAAAGAAGAATTTGATAAATCAGGATATGCAATTCAGAGAGAGCGTGATAGCCTCAGGGCTGCAATGGTTCCTGAAACTGTTATGGAAGATCTGTTTACACGTCAGATGAACAGGGAAAATGAATACTTTGCAAAGGAAAAATATAAAGATAACGTAGGTGCATTTGAAGGAGCAGGTTATCTTGCTAAAGGGCTTTATCGTCCTCAGATTGACTGTATTATGTATACCAGACACCTTGTATTCTGTAAAGTCTGCCGAAGATCTGTTGAAAATGTAATTTATCAGTATGTAAATTAAAAAATGTCCCTAATAAATATTAACAATAAAACATGATACGATTTGCTCAATTAAAAAATTATCTGCCAGGAAAAACAGCTTCAATAGTATTTTTTACAGTTGCCATTCTTTTATCTTCAGCCACTTTCATAAGTCAGGGTCAATCGCGGCTAAAGGGAACTTCAAAAAATCTAACTCTTTACGATTCAAAAATTGAGGCCATAATAGCTGCGATGACACTCGAAGAAAAAATAGCCATGTTGCACGGAAATGGAATGTTTTCTTCTGCCGGGATCAAACGTTTGGGAATTACCGATCTGAAGTATACCGATGGACCGTTCGGTATCCGTGAAGAGCTGGAAAAGAATTCCTGGAATTCAATGAGGCTGACCACTGATTCGGCTACATTTTTTCCTACTGGTTCAGCTCTTGCAGCCACATGGAATCCTGATCTGGCATATCTTCTTGGAACAGCACTGGGCGAGGAAGCAAAAACCAGGGGGAAAGATATTTTACTCGGACCTGCAGTAAACATAACCCGTATCCCAACCGGAGGCAGAACTTTTGAATACCTGAGCGAAGATCCTCTGCTGAATTCCAGACTTACCGTAGGATATATCAAAGGAGTTCAGGATCGTGGAGTTGCAGCATGTGTAAAACATTTTGNACTGAATAACCAGGAAACTAACAGGGGAAGGGTCAATGTCATTGTTGATGAACGGGTTTTGAGGGAAATTTATCTCCCTCCATTTGAAGCAGCCGTTAAGGAAGCCAATGTATTTGCAGTTATGGCTGCATATAATAAATATGCTGGTGCCTGGTGTTCTGAAAACGATTACCTTCTTAATCAGATTCTGAATAAAGAATGGGGTTTCAAGGGGTTGGTTGTGTCGGACTGGGGAGGAACACATAGTACTGTTAAAGCTGCAATGAATGGGCTTGATGTTGAAATGGGCACTTCGGGAAATGCATTTATGGGACAGGCATTACTCGATTCTGTTAAAGCAGGTATTGTGCCAGTCGGAGTCATTGATGAAAAAGTCAGGAGAATTCTAAGAGTAAGATTTTCAGTCGAACCAGTCAGCGAATCAAAACCTGCAGGTATCGTCGCGACTCCTGAACATGGAAAAATTGCCTATCAGTTAGCTTCACAATCCATTGTATTATTGAAAAACAGTGATCATCTTTTACCTGTTGATCTTAATAGATATATTAAGATAGCTGTGATTGGAGACAATGCAACCCATAAACTCGCATCCGGAGGTTTTGGTGCAGGTGTAAAAACCCGATATGAAATCACTCCGCTTGAAGGTTTAAAAAGTAAAATTGGCGACATATCATCCATAAAGTTTGCTCAGGGATATAAATCAGCATTCAGTCAGAATCAACAGTCAAGAGGCAGAAGATTATCCAGTAATAAGGTTGACACAACTTTACTGAAAGAAGCGGTCGAACTTGCCGGAAAGTCAGATATTGCCATCATTTTTGCTGGTACTAACCGGGAATTTGAAACTGAAAGCTCAGATCGTTCTGATTTGAAATTACCATACGGACAGGATGAACTGATCAGCGCTATAGCAGCAGTAAACCCCAGAACCATCGTCGTTATGGTTGCCGCCTCTCCCATGGATCTGAACAACGCTTTGAATTCTTCTTCTGCCATGCTGATATCCTGGTTTAACGGATCGGAAGGTGGCAATGCATTGGCAGACGTTTTACTGGGTAATGTAAATCCTTCCGGCAAATTGCCGTTTACTTTCCCGGCATCTCTTAATGATTCTCCAGCTTATTCTTTAGGAACGTTTCCCGGTGACAATAATGCTGATTATAAAGAAGGAGCTCTTGTTGGATATCGATGGTTTGACACAAAAGAAATAAAACCTCTGTTCTCTTTTGGATTTGGTCTTTCTTACACAGAATTCTTTTATAGCGGAATTAAAACAGATAAGCTTAAATACAGGAATGATGAGAATATTAACGTTTCAGTGGAATTGAAGAACACAGGAAAAAGGAAGGGAGATGAAGTGGTTCAGCTTTATGTCCATCGATTGAATTCTCAAGTTGAATGGCCGGAAAAAGAACTCAAAGGATTCATCCGCGTATCACTTAAGCCAGGCGAATCCAGAAAAATAACCATGACATTGCCAATAAGCCAATTAAGATATTGGGATGCAAAGATTAATGACTGGCGTCTCGAAAGTGGAAAAATTCAGGTTATGATCGGATCTTCTTCATCTGATATCCGCCTGGTTAAAAATATAGAGATTTAATCTCATTTATCGGTACGAAGTGAATACTGACAGTTTTATTTCAATTAAATTCTTTTCCGGAAAAGGTAACTATGAAAAAGTCATCTGAAATTTTTCAGTCGCTTCCATTTTATCTTTTTGCAGTAGGTGTTTTTTTATTAATTGTTTGTCAGGACATATTCTCCAATGGAATGTTCCTTGACGGTTTAATTTATTCGACTGTATCGAAAAACCTGGCTAATGGTATCGGCACATTCTGGAATCCCCATTTTAGTTCAACCTTTATGTCAGAGTTCCATGAACATCCTCCACTTGCATTTGGAATTCAAAGTATATTTTTCACTGTTCTCGGGGAGAGCCGGTTTATAGATAAATTGTATTCCCTTGTTACATTATTAATTGTTGGACTTATTATCCTGAAGATCTGGAAAACTTTGGGATATAAATATGGTTGGTTCCCTTTGTTTATATTGCTTATAACGCCCACCGTTTTCTGGACTTCATATAATAACCTGCTCGAAAATACTTTGACGATATTCACTTCTTTGTCCGTCCTGTTTTATTTAAAAAATCAANAGAACAAAAACTATTNTTTTTTAATTCTATCCGGGTTTATGCTCTCTCTGGGATTCCTTACAAAAGGTTTTGTTGCATTTTTCCCATGGACTTTCCCGTTCTTATTATGGATTTTTAGTAAACAAAAATCTTTAGGTAAAATGATGGGTGACTGTGTTGGATTATTGTTCTTTACTTTAGCTCCATTACTGCTCTTAATATTGTTTTTCCCTGTCCCCCGACTAAGTCTTCATACATATATTGATAATCAGGTTATAAATAGCATTAAAAATGTTGTTACTGTTGATTCCCGCTTTGATATAATAAAAAGAATGTTTGATGAATTAATTCCGGCTGCAGGTTTGTGTGTACTGTTTCTGGTCTGGGGTTGGATCAGAAAGTCTTCCTTGATTTTCGTAAAAGAGAACAGTAAGAAAGCTTTGGTGTTTATATTTCTGGGACTGACGGGTGTATTCCCCATAATGATCAGTATGAAGCAGAGCGGATTTTACATTCTTCCAACGTATCCTTTTTTTGCAATTGGGGCTGGTATCTTGATGCACCCCTCACTTGATTCGATTTTTATTAATATGAATTACAGATCAAAAGGATTTTTGTTTTTCAAATGGATTGGATATGGAATATTTTTCATTGGGATTATTCTTTCAATTTATTTTTCTGATAGATATAGCAGGGATATGATTAAAATTAAAGACACTTACTCTATTCTCCCGGAAATTCCTAAAGGAAGCATCATAAATATTAATCCTGATATGTTTGAAGATTGGAGTCTTCATGGGTATTTTGGCCGGTTTAAAAATATCAGCTTAGATCCGGATCTTAACAATAGCAGACAATTCTTGTTAATTACAAATGAGAATTATTCAGATACACTTGGCCGCAATTATAATATGGTCAAACTTAATACTGCAGATTATAAGTTATTTAAAAAGAAATAACAGGAAGAAGTAAGGGACTGCGCTCAACATTCGGATTCATGAAATCACGAATGGTCACCTGAAAACGATCCTGATACTTACTTCATCTTCGATTGGTTTTCCGTTATCTTCTGCAGGCTTCCATGAAGGTCCTGATTTAATAAGTCTTATTGCTTCGTCAGAAAATATTTTACCCGGACTTCTTACGATCCTGATACTATCAATGCTCCCATTAATACGGACTAAAAAGCTAATCACGACAACAGCCCTCTGACCAGTGGTTATGGTATCAGGGCGATGCTGGTTCTCCTTAATATATTTATCAAAATTTGATTTTCCGCTCACTGGAATGGGAGGAGCATAGCCAGTAAAAACTTCCTCTTTTTCAGACTCAGCCCTCTTTGTACCATATCCAACAACTACAACTTCACTCAGGGCAGATATTGAAGGATCAAGCCTTACCTGTACCTCTGAATCTCTCTTTGCTTCAAACTCCTTTGATTCCATACCTACAAAATTTGCAATCNGAGTCCGGTTAATTGAATCAGGTACAGTAATACTAAAGTTGCCCCCGGCATCCGTAATGACTCCTGTGCTGGTCCCTTTTATTATTATTTATGGAATTTCGGAAACGTCTGCATCATATGATAAATGTTTAACCAATAATTTATATCATGAAAAACAGTTTATCAGTTGTTGCAATATTGATTTTTGGAGCAATCATGATTGCTTTCACAGAATCAAGAACTATTACCGGAAAAGTGACTGACAATCAAGGTCAGCCCATTCCTGGAGTATCAGTTAATGTAAAGGGTTCATCATCGGGAACCCTGACAGACCTAAACGGCACCTATAAAATTACGGTTGACCAGAAGGTTAAAATCCTTAAGTTTTCATTTGTCGGTTATATTACGGTTGAAGAGAAAATCGGAGAAAGGACAGTTATTGATGTCAGAATGCCTGAGCAGTCAACTTCACTGCAGGAGATTGTTGTCATAGGCTATGGCTCAAAAAAAGAGAGAGCAGCTGACTCGTACGCGATGGCATCGCCTGCGAGTAAAGTCTATGATTCCAGGCAATCATTTCAACGATACAATAATAATTTTAATACTGAAGGATATGCTGCGATCAACGAGAACGGATTCAAAAATGTAAAAAACGATCCTCTCTCAACGTTCTCTATCGATGTTGATAATGCTTCCTATTCAAACATCCGCAGGTTTATCAATATGGGTGAGTTGCCGCCAGCAGACGCAGTGAGGATAGAGGAGATGATCAATTATTTTAAATATGATTATCCTGAACCCAAAGGAGAACATCCTTTTTCTGTATATACAGAACTTGCTGTCTGCCCCTGGAATAATAAACATCAGTTACTCCATGTGGGTTTACGTGGAAAAAGCATAGACAAGTCTTCACTTCCTTCCTCAAATCTTGTATTTCTTATAGATGTATCAGGCTCAATGGGCGATCCAAATAAGCTTCCTTTGCTTAAATCAGCCTTCAGCTTACTGGTCAATGAACTAAGGGCTCAGGATAGAGTTGCAATTGTAGTATATGCCGGAGCCGCAGGTCTGGTACTTGAATCTACACCCGGGAACATGAAAGAGGAAATACTGGCCGCTATAGATAATCTTAAGGCTGGTGGATCAACTGCCGGAGGTGCAGGGCTGAAACTTGCCTACGCACAAGCTGAAAAGAACTTTATTAAAGGTGGAAATAACAGGATCATCCTGGCAACTGACGGAGATTTTAATGTAGGAGAATCAAGCAATGGAGGAATGGAAAGACTGGTTGAGCAGAAGCGCGAACTTGGAGTATTTATAACTGTTCTGGGTTTTGGAATGGGAAATGTAAAGGATGACAAGATGGAACTGATCGCAGATAAAGGCAATGGAAATTATTCTTATATCGATAACCTTCAGGAAGCCAGAAAAGTATTAGTCCGTGAATTCGGAGGGACTCTTTTCACCATAGCCAAAGATGTAAAATTTCAGATTGAATTTAATCCTGCAAAAGTTGAATCCTACAGGCTTATCGGTTACGAGAACAGACTTCTGAACGATGAAGATTTTAACGATGACACCAAAGATGCAGGCGAAATGGGATCTGGTCATAATGTAACTGCTCTGTATGAATTGATACCATCCGGTTCTGATGAGAGGATTCCCTCCATTGATCCTCTTAAGTATCAGTTATCCAAATCAAATGATTATAAGGAGAATTATTTATCAGACGAGTACCTCACCATCAAACTTCGTTATAAAAAGCCGGATGGCAATATCAGTATGTTACTTGAAAAACCTGTGAAGGGTTACATAAATGATCTTGATGAGGCATCAGATAATTTGAGATTTGCTGCTGCAGTTTCGGAATTCGGAATGATATTGAGAAACTCCGAATTTAAGGGAAACGCAACACTCGAAGGAGCTTCCAGACTTGCAAAATCATCCAGGGGCAATGATGAGGATGGTTACAGGTCAGAATTAATCAGATTAATTAATACTGTTAAGGATATGAGGATCTCAGCTGATAAAAAATAGCTGAACCATTACGCCTTAAAATACCTACTGCTTAATCTTAGAAAAGAAGCTTTCCTTATAAGTGTTGCTGACCGGTATTCTTTGGTCGGCAATAAGTATGACACCCCTTTCAATAGATTTTATTTTATCAATTGCAACAATGAACGATTTATGAACCCTGCAGAATTTATTTGCAGGCAGACTCTCTTCGATCCTGCCGAAACTCTGTAACGTCATAATCTTCTTGTCGGTACAGATGATCCTCAGATAGTCTTTCATTCCTTCGATATAAAGAATATCATCAATATCAACTCTTTCGAGACGGTACTCCGTTTTAACGAAGATGAAGGTATCGTATCCCGAGATTGTCTTATTACCTTCAGGTTTTTGAGAGAAGTACTCCATCACTTTATTCACAGCCTGAAGAAAGCGCTGAAAAGAGAATGGTTTTAACAGATAATCAGTGACATTCAGCTCAAATCCTTTAATAGCGTACTGATCATAAGCGGAAGTTATTATAACCCTCGATCTTGATCCGGTAGCTTCAAGAAATTGAATGCCTGTCAGTTGTTCCATCTGAATATCAAGAAAGATCAGATCAGTATTGTTTTCTTTGAGCCATCCGATTGCATCAATGGCATTGTCAAATGTTCTGGTCATCTTCAGATCCGGTACTTTGATAATGAAGCTTTCAAGCTTCGATAAGGCCAGAGGCTCATCGTCAATTGCGATACAGTTAATCTGCATTGGTGTTGATTGTGAGTTTTACAAGGTATAGTGAATCTCCTGGTTCAATAATCAATTGATACTTACCAGGATATGTCAGGTCAAGTCTTTTCTTCAGATTAATTATCCCTGATCCTGAATGCCCTTGTTCAGAAGTTTTAAAATTTTTATCGTAAAAATTCGATATCTGAAAAACAACAATTCCGCTGTGGGCTGACACCTGGATATCAATACATGGTTTCCTGTTCCTGAAGCTTGTAAATTTGAATGCATTTTCAATCAACGGAACAAAGAGTGCCGGAGATACCATAACATTAAGGTCGCCCTGGACTTCAAACCGGATATCCCCGGGTGTTTTGATCCTTATCTTGTATAATTCAATGAAATTGCGGAGATATTCAATTTCTTTGGTAAGAAAAACGACCTCGGATGATGTCTCATAAGTAAGATAGCGCATTATTTCAGAGAGTCGGATAAGAGCAGATGAAGCCTCTTCCGGATTATTATGAATCAGGGAATCTATGTTATTGAGTGTGTTGAACAGGAAATGGGGATTGAGTTTACTTTTAAGCAGATCGAGTTCGACAGCCAGTTTCTGTTTAAAACAGGCTCTTGAAAGGAATAGTAGCGTATACCCGAAAAATGGCATGATCAATACCAGCAGAAAGGATAGGCTAAAAAACTCAGCAATCTTTTTTCTGTCGAGGAAAAGAGGTACCATGAAAAGATAAAACAAATAAAAAACGGCCATAAGGTATAGGAAAGCAATGATATTGGTGACAACCATTTGAGATGTTATACCCTGTCTTAAATTGGAATAAGGAACATTTGCAAAAATTGCAAACAACCAGATAAAAACATGTATATATGCAATTCTCTTTTTACTCATCGAATATTTTTTACTTAG
>JGI24133J20442_1000709_pt1 | contig 10353 bp, 10 predicted proteins | sample BarGraNGADG00311_2_FD_20442 | JGI IMG/M metagenome (IMG submission 20442)
AGACCCGGGACACAGAGCTGTTACCGATATTCCCTTGTCTCTCACTTCATTGCTGATAGCTTCGGAAAAACTCAGAACGTAGGCTTTGGTTGCAAAATAAACCGCCATAGTGGGACCAGGCTGAAATGAAGCAGTTGAAGCCAAATTCAATATTTTGCCATTCCCCCGTCTTATCATTTCAGGTAAACAGAGCCTGGTAAAATGAGTCAGAGCAGTAATATTAAGATTTATCATCGTTTCCTGCTTCTTCCAGTCACTCTCGGCGAAAAAACCAAAATCACCCAGTCCTGCATTGTTTATTAAATAATCAACTGAAATGCTGTTTTGCTCTAATTCATCATAAACCTCACTTGCAGAACCTGTAAGAGAAAGATCTTTCCCAATTGTGATAACGCGTACTTTGTGCTTCTCTTCAAGTTCTTTTTTCAATACATCCAGTTTGTCTTTACTTCGTGCTACAAGAACCAGGTCGCCTCCTTTTTCTGCATGTATCCTGGCTAATTCATATCCTATTCCATTTGATGCTCCTGTTATTAAGGCTGTTTTACTCATCTGAAATTAAATTATATAATCTTTTACCTGTTTTTTGTCCAATGAATATAACATTGAGCAATCCTGAAAGTTCAATCAGTAAAAAATCGTTTTTCCAATTGATGGTTTGATCACATAGAACATTCATTATCATGTTTCCTATAGCCATTTCAAGTTGATGCTGAAAAGACCATAAGACAATAAGATTACATGAATGCAAGAAAAGAATACAGATTTATTAAAGCTATTTCGTTTTCACGGGTTCTGTGCCCTTCTTCTCTCCACCTGGGGTTAGACCCATAGTCAATGCCGTCATACCGGCAAGACCGCCTAACTGCATGGTTTCGAGTGCCGAGCTAGGGACAATTACAATTGTGGAGTTTGTTTTTAATCCTTCATACAGCATATTCATTGCTCTCAGATGAAGAGCAGTAGGATTATCGGCATATGTTTTAGCTGCTTCACCGAACTTTTCTGCTACCTGCCGTTCCGAATCGCCAAGTATCACCCTTGCCTGCCGTTCTCTTTCAGCCTGGGCCTGCATCGACATAGCATCCTGTAATGAATTTGGGATAAGAACATCTTTGACTTCTACTGAGATGACATTTATACCCCATGGTTCCGTACGGTCATCAATGATCTTCTGAAGCTGTACGCTCATTTTGTCCCTTCCCTCAAGCATCTCCGACAGCATAGTCTTACCTATAACATCGCGAAGCGCCGTCTGCGATGCCCAGTTAATTGCATTTTTGTATTCAGCTATTTCGAGTGCAGCTTTCTTGGCGTCAAGAACCTTCCAGAAGAGAACAGCATCAACATCGACAGGAACAGTATCTTTTGTGAGGGTCTTTTCAGCAGTGAATGAAGTTGTAATGACGCGAGTGTCAATCCAGTAGGCTACGCTATCAACGATTGGAATTATAAAAAAGATNCCGGGTCCTCTCAGNGACTGGAAACGACCTAACCTCAGGACCACAGCTTTTTCCCACTGGTCGGCTATCTTAATGGCATATGAAACAACAATNGCAACAAGAAATGTAATTACCCCAATAACCATTGTTCCTGTACCTGCCAGGTTACTATTTACAGAATAGGCAATAGCCAGACCGATAGCAATAATTACAAAAAAGATTAATACTGAAAAAGAGCTTCTGGTTTTCATGATAATTTCCTCCAAATAATTAATAAGTTAAAAATCAGATGTTTTGCCGGTTCCTGATGTATCGGTCGATTCTGAACTCTTACAGCTTCTCCGGATAATACCAAATTTACTTAATTAATTACCTGAATGCAAGAATATTATTTTGCCAATCTTTCATAAATTTGATCAGCAGTACGTAACTTATGGTTAATCCTGAATCGAATTTCGAAAACTCCTGGGCCGACCAGGCAAGAGCCGAGTCATATTCAAGACTCGAATTTCCCAATACTTACTACCTGGCATATCTGGATCTTCCTGACATTATCTCCAGACATGTTACCGGAAACCGGGCTGTCGATTTTGGCTGTGGGACAGGACGATCATCCCGTTTCCTGAAACGGCTCGGATTTGATATCATGCTCGATGTTGAAGACAAGAGACCGGTAGAAGATATCTTCTGGTCTCTTTCTGATTATGAAAAATTGTTTAATCTGGCAGGACTGGTAATTGAAGCAACCTATAAACCAGTGGGTTACGATAATGAACCATTTGAATGGATCTCAGAAAAGGAGATAGCTCCATGGATGATTTTTGTACTGAAAAAGATAGAAAACGGAAAGAATTAAACCAATGTACCATAACTTCGGGTTCTACCCTTTTAACGGCTCATAATTGGCCTATTGAGATCACTGACTTAATAATATCTAAGATGTAAATTATGGAAAACTCTGACAAAGAAAAAATTGAACGAATAATTAAAACCAGGAAGAAAGCTCATTCATTTTACTCCGGAAAATCAAAAGTGTACGAGTCATTCGTGGAGATGGAGCATAGAACTTACAAAGACAGTAAACTGAGTAAACTGCAAAAAGAGTTGATAGCAATAGGAATTTCAGTGGTGATAGACTGTGAGTCCTGCATGGAATGGCATATTAACCAGGCTCTTCATGATGGAGCATCAGAAGATGAAATTATTGAATCTATTGAGGTGGGTATTGAAATGGGTGGGGGCCCGGCTACCGCATCAGCAAGATTTGCAATGAATGTACTTGAATATTACCGAACATCGAAATGATTAAAAAGTTTCAGGATAAGTCTGTCCGATAAACAAGCAAGAGGGCAGACAAATAAGTTGCCATGTAAATATCATACTTTAACCTTTGAACTTTGACATTTTTTCAGTGTTATTAAAGAACACAAGATAGTTATGCCTTTGTTCTTGTCGGCCCGGAGGGAATCGAACCCTCGACCCCATGATTAAGAGTCACGTGCTCTGCCAGCTGAGCTACGGGCCGGATTTGGCTGCAAATTAACTTAAATCCTCAGAGTTTAGAAAACAAAAATCGATCTAATTTTGTTAAACAAACATTTAACTATTTATATTGGTATGATTGAGATTATTACCTGAGATAAAAATCTGCAGGACATCCTGCCGGTTTTCTGACAATAAGAATGAGACAGATGACTATAAGAGAAATTTCAAATATACGGTTGATCAGTCAGAAAATTGCATCGGCAGAATTTAAAACCGCGAATGAAATTGTCAGTTGGATGGGTGCTCTACAGGCACAGGATTATTCAATGGCAAAATGGGCTATTGGAGTCCGGTTATCAGATCCGGCTGACAAAGAGATTGAATCATCGATCGATAAAGGCGAAATTTTGCGTATTCATGTATTGCGACCAACCTGGCATTTCATCTCCGCAGATGATATTTACTGGATGCTTCAGCTGGCAGCTCCAAAAATAAAATCTTCTTTGAAATCGAGACATAAAGAATTGGAGCTTACTGAAACTGTTATTGCAAAAACAAACCGTATCATAGAAAAAACTTTATCAAAAAGTCTGAACTTAACCAGGGAAGAGCTGGCAAATGAGTTTCACAAAGCAAAAATCAGAACAGATGGTAACAGGCTGAGCCATATCTTATTTCGGGCTGAGTTAGATGGAATTGTATGTAGCGGACCAATAAAGGAAAATAAATTAACATATTCTTTGCTCACTGAAAGAGTACCCCTGAAGAAAGAGCTTTCCAGAGATCAATCACTGGCTGAACTGGCAAAAAGATACTTTAATAGTCGTTGCCCGGCCACATTACAGGATTTTGTATGGTGGTCAAATCTATCAGTTGAAGATGCGCGAAAAGCTGTAGATTCGGTTAAATCAGATTTCCATACTGAAACTGCAGGTACCGAAAAATACTTGCTTGCAAATTCATTTTCAGGTGGTGACCCACGAAATGCTTCTGTACATTTATTACCTGCATTTGATGAGTTCCTGATCAGTTACAAAGACCGGAGCAGTTCTCTTTCAACAGTTAGCAATAAAAAAACAGTCTCTAATAATGGTATGTTTTACCCGACAATTGTGATAAATGGACAGGTAAATGGTTTATGGAAACGCACTATTAAGAAAAATAAAGTAACTATTGAAACGGACTTTTTTCAACCTGTTAATAAATCCATAAGGAGACTGATTGAAAAAAAAGCCTTTATGTATGGACAATTTTTAGATAAAGAAACAGAAGTTATTTACGAAGCTGAACCATTCTTATCCGGATGATACCTGTTTATCACATAGCAGAATATGAAGGTTTACAGAAGATAAAGAAGGAAAAAAGAAACTTTGATTATTATTAAACGTTTAAACCGTACCTGTCTTCAGATACCTTCCGGGGATATTACCTCTTATAAAAGGTCAAATAGCCTGAATGACAGGTCGATATATCGGGACTAAACAACCGTTAAATGAAAAACATATTATCATTTATATGTTTAATATTCATAACCAATAATATCTTTAGCCAGAGCTGTTCTATTCTGGCAAAAGCCAATATAATGACTCCGGATAAGCTGTGTTCACCGGTCTCCGCATCGTGGAACGTAAGCTATACCGGTATAAATGATGGTGGAACCCCGGTTGAGATAAATTATGATTGGGATGATGGTACAATAAATAGAATAGGTGCTATAAGTCCAGGGCCGGGCATATTCCAGGCAACTCTCTCTCACACATATACTTCTGCCGGAGATGTATGTAATTATCATCCCCAGGCAACATTAGTTGTCAATGGAGTATTCTGCAGTTCGTCTTCTCAACAACAGATAGTCACGGTCTGGGATGATGATGATCATAACGGCGGACACATGCATATTGACCCGACTGTCTATCCAATATGTGTTGGCAACGGTGATAATGTTCGTTTTCAGGATCTTACACAATTTAACTGTGTGCCACCACAAGAAAATGATGTGCCAAACCTTTTTACCAGATGGGTACAGTGGATTTATGGAACGGACATAACAATGACAGGGATTCCGGTGACCATTAACGGAGCTGCCCATGTATTCCCTTATACTGCTCCGGTAATAACTTTACCAGGTCCGGTAACAGGATCCGGAGTATATTCTGATATTATCAATGTAGCAAATGATAAACTGCTTGGACAATATTTCGAGGTTACATTGAGAAACTGGAATTATTGTAATCCCTATGATGATCCTAATATCCCTGGACCTCCTGCAGATCCTGTAGATGGTGACAATCCGCCTGTAGTAACAACCGCAATAATACTTATCGTTCCATATCCCGATGCAACCATAAATCCTGTAGGTGCACTATGCCTTAATAATCCGCAGATTACTCTTACGGCACATGATCCGGGAGGAGTATGGTCAGGGCCAGGTGTTACAGGTGACTTATTTGATCCGGCTTCTGCAGGCATTGGAAATCACACAATTACATACAGCATTACTACCGGCAGCGGTTGCACTGACGATGATCAGATAACAATAACTGTTTTGGCTGTACCAGATGCGACAATCACTCCTGCAGGTATTTTATGTCTTAGTGATCCGTTATTTACATTGACAGCTAATGATCCCGGAGGAATATGGTCAGGTGACGGAGTGGTGGGAAATACCTTTAATCCATCTGCTGCCGGCATCGGTGATCATATAATTACATACGATATTTCTGATGTAAACGGGTGCAGCAGTTCTGATCAGATAACTATAACCGTTGACCCATCTCCGGATGCTACGATAACTCCTGTAAATACTCTTTGTGCAGATAGCCCGGTAATTACATTAACTGCACACGATCCGGGAGGAACATGGACAGGACCGGGAATTACAGGTGACACGTTTGATCCGGCAGCTGCCGGAGTCGGCAGCCACATCATCAGATACAGTATTATAAATTCAAATTGCAGCGATTCGGATCAGATAACAATAACTGTGGTGGCCAAACCTGATGCTACTATAACTCCGGTAAAACTCTTATGCATCAACGATTCAAAAGTAACATTAACAGCCCATGATCCGGGCGGTATATGGTCAGGACCGGGTGTATCAGGAAACCTTTTCGATCCTGTTCTTGCCGGTATTGGAACACATATAATTAAGTACAGCATCAACGATGTTTATGGATGCAGTGATGAAGATCAGATAACTATTACCGTCGTACCGGCGCCTGATGCAACAATAACACCTGTAGATACTTTGTGCGTTAATAATCCGGCTATTGTATTAATTGCAAAAGATACCGGCGGCGTCTGGTCGGGAGCTGTTTCAGACAACAGTTTTAATCCTGCAGTTGCAGGTGTTGGCAACCATATCGTTAATTACAGCATTACCGATATTAATGGATGCAACGATAATGATCAGATAACGATTTCTGTTATGCCGGTGCCGACAGTGGTTATAACTCGTGTGGGTAGTTTTTTTATTAATAGTCCTTCAGTTACATTAAATGCAACCCCGGTTGGTGGAATATTCTCCGGTGCAGGAGTGACAGGTGGCGTTTTTACACCAAGCGCAGCAGGTCTTGGAACCCATATCATACAATATCAAACAGTCCGGGACAGATTTGGATGTTCGGCAACTGACACTATTCACATTAATGTCACAATGCCTGCCTTACCTGTAGCGAGTTTTGTACCTGATACTGTCGGCTGTTCTCCCTTGAAAGTTCAATTTGTTAATAACAGCCTTAACGGGGAATCTTATCTATGGGATTTTGGCGATAAGGTGTTTTCCCTGGAAAAGGATCCATCTCACACATATTACACTCCAGGCAATTACATAGTATCCCTGACTGTGACTAACATCTCAGGACAATCGATACACACTGTTATAATTACTGTCTATCAGAATCCAGTTGTCGTTTTCAATGTATACCCAACAGATGTAATAAATAATTCTCAGATTGTTATTTTTTCCAACTTTTCATCTTACAATGAATTTCAATTATGGAGGTTCGGAGACGGAACTACTTCTACTGAAGAAAGTCCCTGGCACAAATATGAATCAGAGGGAACTTATAATATTACATTGATTGTGACATCGAAAGATGGATGCGTTGATTCTTCAAGCTTTGCAACCCCCGTTAACGTAAAATTCAATGAAGGTAAATTAAAATTCCCAAATGCATTTGTCTGGAACCGATCAGGCCCTACCGGAGGATATTGGCAGGAAGGTAATATAAATGATGGTATATTCAGACCGCATTTTGAAAATATCATTGAATATAAACTGCAGATATTCAATCGTTGGGGTGTTCTCATATACAAAAGTAATGATCTTCAAAAGGGGTGGGACGGATATTTTGGAAATGGAAATTTAGCTCTTGAGGGTGTCTATGTCTGGAAAGCAAAGGGCAGGTACATCGATGGAAGGTATTTTGATAAAGTTGGTGATGTGACTTTTTTACACTAAAATTGAATATAATAAACATCATTAGATTGTATGAAAGTATACCTGGCATTGTTGATATTTATTATTCCATTGAATCTTTCCGGACAGATTGATACCATAATATTTTATTCTCGTTCAGGCAGATCAGTTGACTCTACTGATAACGCAGTTTATCGTGAAAAAATCACGAAAAGATCAAATAGAACTTTCATTTCAACAACTTTTCTGAAAAAAGATGAGGAATGGTGGATGATATATCAGACGAAGATCAGAAAGAACACAGATAGTACTGTGATACTCAGCTCAAAAAGTCTGGCAAATAAGAAAACCCAAAGGTACTTTCATAAGATTCGAAACGGTTATCTTATCAGAGACTATATAGGTCCGGTTCTTATTCAGGAGGGTTTCAGCAAATTAATTTTCCCGGTTATAAAGTCCGGTCCATGGAAAGCATATGACCCTTCAACGGGCGAATTAAAAGCCGAGGAAATATATTCAGAGAACCAGTTGATTACTAATAAGTACTGGTTAAACAACTCTGAGTTTATTAAAGACGTCTTTTATATGGCAGATAAAGTTGCAGAGTTCCAGGGAGGTGATACTGCACTAATAAATTTTATTTCAGAACACGCCCGCTATCCTAAATATGCATATAATAAGCATATGGCAGGAGTCGTTGTCGTAAGACTACTTGTTTTGAAAGATGGAACGGTCACCGGGATAGACCTGATGAAAAAAGCGAATAAATTTCTCGACCTGGAAGCTTTGCGGATTGTAAGGTCAATCCCGGAAACATGGATCCCCGGAGAGATAAATTATAGAAAAGTAAATATGCTGGTCACAGTTCCGATTACGTTTCGCATTATTCAATGAAAAAATCAGTCAAATACCAAAGTTGAATACTCTGTTAAAAACTACCCATCGGCAATAATTCAACATTTTCTTTCCCGCAATCCTGTTTTAATTCATCCATCATCAAAAGTAGCTCCACTATTATTTTAAAGATTATAATATCTTTAAAGAAAAAATTCAATAATATGAAAGCATTAGAAGAAAAAGCAATAAATTCATTCAAATCAGGGCTGAATTGTTCACAGGCAGTGTTGTCGGCTTATTCAGATAAACTGAATTTTGATAATAACCTGGCATTAAGTGTTGCATGCGGATTTGGTGGAGGAATGGGCAGGCTTCAGCTAACATGCGGTGCCGTAACAGGATCGTTCATGGTACTAGGTGTTTATAACTGTAATAAGTTTGCAGACAATATAGAGCGAAAAGAAAAGACCTATTCGATGGTTCAGAAATTCAGTGAAAAATTTAAAAAGATTAACGGTACTACAGACTGTATATCGTTATTGAACTGTGATTTAAAAACTGAGGAGGGACATCGTTACGCAAAAGATAATAATCTGTTTGAAACAGTTTGTGAAAAATGCATTTCAGATTCAATCAGTATTATCAATGAACTTATAGAAAATTAATCAGCTTAAAAAGAATCCAAATATTGAAATTTACTTTTACAAACATGAATGGCTGATTGGAACAAAGCTTCGGATTAACTGTCGACAGCCCTGGCCTTGTGCTCTTCCGGTTAGCACATGGTCAGGCACATTTCCCGACCATGGAGAAAAATTTAACACCAGAGGAGATCATCGAGTTTTAAACTTTCTGCATATAATCAGTTTATGAATAACAAAATCCAAACAAATGGCTAGAAACTCAAGGCTGGCAATACTTTATCTTATAGTCTTGGTTTTATTGCAGTTACCGGCCAGACTGAATGCTCAGGATAAGACGAATGGTAAACTTGCCGATAAGCCGTTGTACCGCGATCCCTTTTTTGACGGGGCGGCCGATCCTACAATAATCTGGAACGGGAATGAAAAAAAATGGTTTATGTTTTACACAAACCGCCGTGCAAATGTCCCGGGGCTGGATGGTGTCAGCTGGGTACATGGCACACTTATTGGAATTGCAGAATCTGCAGATGGCGGGGCTACTTGGAAATACCGCGACACCTGCGATATCCAATACCGCTTTACTGATTATACCCATTGGGCTCCTGAAGTGGTTGAAGATAAGGGTCTTTACCATATGTTCCTCTCATACGTGCCCGGAATTTTTACCGACTGGAATCATCCGCGCTGGATCATTCATCTTACCAGTAAGAACCTGATAAACTGGAAATTTGAATCAAAACTTGATCTGTCTTCGGAACGATGTATCGATGCCTGTGTTTTCCGTTTACCGGGTGGATCGTGGCGTATGTATTATAATAATGAGCTGGATGGAAAATCAATTTACTTTGCCGATAGTCCTGATCTATATAAATGGACTGACAGTGGGAAAAAAGTAATTGGTGACCGTGGCGGGGAAGGACCAAATGTGTTTTTCTGGAAAGGGAAACACTGGATGGCAGTTGATAACTGGAATGGATGCGGGATCTATTCATCGGATGATCTGATAAACTGGAAAAGGCAGGAAAAAAATATTTTGCAGGAACCTGGAAAAGGAAAAGATGACAATGTAATGGGCGGTCACCCCGATATAGTCGTCAGCGGAGACAGAGCATACATTTTTTACTTCACTCATCCGGGGCGTATACCCGGGAATAAGGGTAAAGACAATACTGAAATGAGGAGGAGCTCAATACAGGTAGCTGAATTAGAATATATTGACGGACAGATTGTTTGCAACAGGGATAAACCGGTGTATATTAATCTGGAGCCGACAGGAAAAGAGTAATTAAGTCTCTGGAAACTGTTAAGTATTTAAATGGAATTTAGAAACTACTTTCACTTATTCATTTATAGTTTTAGTGATAATAAATCTTAACGGAAATATTTTACAAAAAAGTCGAGAATCTGAAAAAAAATCTTGACATATTTTAATTAGGAATTAGAAAATCGAAATCAGGTATTAAACTATATTAACAAGTCACATATGACGAGTAACAAGCAACAGGGAACTAGTCCCTGGTTGTCG
>JGI24133J20442_1000710_pt1 | contig 10334 bp, 10 predicted proteins | sample BarGraNGADG00311_2_FD_20442 | JGI IMG/M metagenome (IMG submission 20442)
CCCTCCTACCCCAATGCTCACGTTCGGGCTCAGCGGCTTGTATGACACGCCATCCTCCAGCCCTGCGCGAGCTGTTCTGCCGACACTTGCGCAGCCCAGCCTCGGGTCGGCGCGCTAAACTCGTCCTTAGACCTTGGCGTTTGACAACATACTCTCAACCGAAGCTGAGGCAGGCACCGCCAAGTTTCCAGGCGCCGCCTGCCTCAGCAACGAACTCTGCACTGCCCCTACGTCCGTCTAGGTACAACTCTGGTCTGTTCAGTAGTCAGGCAACCCCGCCACTCTCACGAGATAGACCTTCTACGACAGGTCTCTTAAGATCCAGCTGTAATCTGGTCCCACTGCGTTGTCCACGTAGGAAGTTGTTCATAAGATGTTTTCCAGTCAACCTGCTTTAGCTTGCTCACCATATCTACGGTCAAGGTGTACTTCGAAGCCGCAGGATCCGCGACAACCTTGCTGTTAAACGATCCTTTGCCGTATGTATCAGTCTGGTTCTTCAAGAAACCTTCGCTGATTAGGAAATTCATCAGCACCTGTGCGCCCTCAGGGTTAGGTGCATTCTCTATGATCGCACCAGCCGCAGTATCCGCATATGAACCTTCTTTCGGAATAACCAACGCGACCGGCAGACCCTTCCGTACCATCGTATTACCGTCAGTCCAGCTAAGGGCCGCAATCACAGTCTCCCCTGAGTGGAAACCCTGCTCGAAGGGAGTCTGGTTATCCGGCCAGGTGCTCACCTGCGAAGCAAGTTGCTTCATCTTCGGCCACGCAGGCGCAATGTTGTTGATATCCCCACCACCCAGATTAGCCATCTCAAGGAACGTGAATAGGCCCGTGGTGACACCGATAGCGGAAACCATTACTTTGCCCTTGAAACGTGGATTAAGCAAGTCAGCCCAACTGTTCGGTGCAGCCAAGCCATTCTTCTGGAAATAATCAGGATTGTACAGCAACGCCGCACAATCAGCGTAGACATCGACATAGTTTCCATGGCTAGCGCCAGGCACCAAATCGGCCATATTTGGAATGGCACTTTCGTCCAAAGTAGCAAATAGCCCTTGGTCAGCAGCAAGCGAAAGCGGCCCCTCCGAACACACGATCACATCATATTGAGGATCACCCTTTTGAGCAGTAACTTGAGCGACCATCTGAGCTGACGTGTCTTTGGACGTCAATATCAGCTTATATCCAGTCTCCTGTTCAAACTTGTCAGTCCAGCCCTGTTCCTTAAAGGTCTGCTGCATGGTTCCACCCCACGTCAGCAGGTTAACCTCTTTGTTGCCTGAGGTCCCCGGACTGCTGCTGCTCGTACTGCTACTGCTCGTAGAACCGCCACACCCAGCAGCAACGATTACAGCAAGAAGCGTACCTAGTGCCAGTGCAGCGAGATATTTCTTCTTCATTTGCATTCACCCCGGATTGCCGTGTTTGCACAACTTCTGGGAAAACCCCACTCAGTCCTTAGTCGTCAGTCTCACCCCGTTGCGCCCCCCTCCTTTTCGCTTGTCACAGTTCTGAGACGTTCACAGGTTCGACTACTCGTCCCTGTTTCGCCTCAGACTATCCTAGGACCGTTCATGCCAAGAGTGAGAGCCTCAAGAAGTCTCTGCCAGCATGTCAACGGTCACTCAGCGGGCTCATCGTTCAGAATTCAAGGTCGACTCCACTACGCCCCCCTCCTAGCTCTCGCTCTTCTACCTCTCGCACGATTGCCAGCAACTCGGCTTCGTCTTCTTCAGCAAGCGGCGACGGCACATGCGTCGCCAATATATCCTTTACGGCTTCTCTCGCATAAGCCCAAAGGTCTTTAGAGCCGCTTTCTTGCCAATCTTCAAAGCTCTGCCGATTCGCAAGCCGCGGTACGAATTGTTCACTCTCTAGGTAGTCCAGGCTATGTCGCTGAGCGAGAAAATGTCCTCCCGGACCAACCTTCTCAATCACCTCGAACGCTAGTGTGTCGTCGCTGACGCTCACACCCTTCAAAGCACGAAAAGCCATCCCACAAATCTCGTTGTCAATAAACAGGCTCTCCAGGCTGACTGTCTTTGCATGATCCATAGCCCCAGGGTAGAAGAGCATGTTGCTCCCCGCCATCACCGGCATAAGCATACTGATTGCCTTTTCATAGCCAGCCTGAATGTCCAAGCACTTTGCTTCAGTGTTGCAGCCAGTCCCACGAGAAGGTATCCGATAAAACTGCGCTATTTGCGCATGCGCCACATTGATAATTCCAGCTTCGACGCCCCCCAAAGCGATGCTGCCGTTTCGCATGTCCATCGCCGCCCCAACCGTACCCATAAGAACCGGCGTTCCGGGATTGACCTGCTGAGCGAGGACAACGCCCGCAAGAATTTCAGCAGTCTGCTGAGCCAAGGTGCCCGCAATAGTCATCGGTGAAGTGGCCCCCATTTGCGGCTCTGAGGCAATGTCCACAGGAAGGCCACATTTCGCATATTCGATCAGGCCTTCCGTCATCTTGTTGTCAAATTCCAAAGGCGAAATCACGTTCGCCGTCGTGAACATGTTTGGTCTATTCGCGAGCCTGTCTTCACCACCAGCCAGCACGGTTGCCATCTTGATACAATCCCGCGCAACCTGCTTCCCCCGACAACTCCCCTTGATGACTTTACGCGAGTTCTTGACACTTGTCAGGTACCCATACACATGCGCCACTCCGTCAGCGACGCCTTCAATATGCGGCATAATCGCACCGCTATGCAAAACCGAATAGCTCTCCAGAGCATCCGTGAGCCGAACAAGGTTTCCCACGTCCGCCAACGTCGTGTGTCTCCGCTCACCAGTATCTGCGTCAAGTACATTTAGTCGGCCTATCATGGGTTCGACATAGACCCGTTTCCCCTCCATGACCGCCTTGAACTCGGGATCGCGCCCAAAAATCGTAAAGGTACTCGGCGCCCGCATAATCGCTTCCTCGACCAGATGAGAAGGAAAGCGTACTCGGTCACCGGCGAAGCCACACCCCGCTTTACGTAGAATCTCCACGGCCTGAGGCTCGCGTATCTTCATACCGATTTCGCGCAAGACCCTTAATGCCGTCAAATGAATCGCATAAATTTCGTCATCCGTCAACACTTTCAAGGATGCGTTCATGAAACCACGCCTCTAAATGCCGGCTTCCCATCCCAAAGTGCCAATGTAACTCCCAAGCCCTTGGCTTTAGCGGCTCCGTAGACTCGGTGTGCTAAAGCTATGTCTTCACTACCCATCCCTATGGGCGAGAAAAAGATATTCTCGCCAGCGCTCTCACGACCCATCTTCTGACCAATAATAATTTCGCCAATATCGGCATAAATCCGGTCTCGCTTCAAGCTTCCTTTCAAATACATTTGAGCAAGCGATGGCGTGACACGATGCAGAACCGAGTCCCAGTCGTCTACCACAATCTTGTGCGCATTCAGAATCACTTGTTCTTCTTCCTCCTGGTTCGACCCCACATGCGCAAAGTAATACCCTTCTTTAAGCCAAGCATCTTCAACGATAGGTTCATCTGCAACCGTGACCGTCACCACAACATCTGCTCCAACCACAGCATCCTTTGCGGACTCCATCGCTCTTGCTTGCAAATGCAGCTCGCCAATAGCGAAGTCTGCAAACAGCTGCGATACATCGCGGGATATGTCGTATGCGCGCACTTCTTGCAGGTGTGGTAAGACTGCGCAAAGCGCCTGAAGTTGCGTATAGGCCTGTGGGCCATTACCAATCATTGCCACAACTGAAGAGTCTTGCCGCGCCAGGTATTTTGCACCTACACCCGTCACAGCGCCCGTTCGCATAGCACTGATATACGTGCCATCCATGACGGCCAATGGCATGCCGGTCCATGAATCGTTCAGAATGATAAGAGCATTGGCTCTTGGAATGCCATATTGCGTAGGGTTTCCCGGAAACCCAGCAACCCACTTCACACCGCAGGCATCATAATCACCGCCGACATGAGCAGGCAAAGCATTGATTCTCCCGCGTTCCATCTCGCCAAGGTCAAGAACCACCTTGGCCGGCAAATTCACTGCGCCTCTAGCATGCAACTCAAGAACCTTCTCTGTTTCCTCGAGAGCTTCCACCATCCCCACTCCAGTCGCAAGGATGTCTGCTTGGTTAAGGAACACAAACTCCGGCTTCAAATGCCGCTCCACGTCAGAGCCTCCTACGCTCATTCCTACCCTAGCCAACGGCTACGAGAGACTCAATAAGTTGAACCGCTTTGCTCGCATCCGCAGCATATCCGTCAGTCCCCATATCTCTCGCCCACTGTGCCGATAATGCCCCACCGCCGCACACAACCCTATACTTGTCGCGCAAATGATTTGTGTTTAGATATTCTATTAGCGTACTGATCTGATTCATGGTGAATGTCATCAACGCGGAAACTGCTATGATGTCTGCGTGCTCGCTCTCCGCCCGTGCTACAAAGTCAGCGACACTAACGTCTACTCCTACATCAATAACAGTAAATCCAGAGGCTTTAAGCATCATGCCAACAATGTTTTTCCCAATGTTGTGCACGTCACCTTCAACTGTGCCCAAAAGGATTGTGGCTTTGCTGAAATGCGCCTTCTGTGTCGCTGTCAATTTGGTCTCAAGAATTGTCACTGCTTCTTCCATAGCTGTAGCAGCCATCATCAAATGAGGAAGGAATATCTCTCCTGTCTCAAACTTTGCGCCGACCTCCTTCAAGGCCGGTGCTAAGCCCTGCTCGATCACTTCAAACGCATCGACATCGCTGGCCACTAGGCGTTGTGCTATGCTCTTAGCCGCAACAGCATCGTAGCTAAGTACGGCCTGCCGAATGTCATTGAATGACGCAGTTTCCAAAATATATCCTCCAGAATGAACAGTTCGCTTACCTCGAGGCTCTTAGCCCGTGAGAGTATGTGCCTATATACCGATATGACTGCCCAATAATACGGACATGCGAGGCCAAAGCTGTGTGGTCTAGAACAACAAGCCATGCTCCTGCAAATCTGTCTTCACCTTTTCATACAGCTCAAGATATCTTGATGTTGGCACAATGGTATTGATGTCATACAGATCATTGAATGAGTAGCCGTCTGGACTAGAACGATCGGCTACGCTAGATTCGTACTTGGAAAGCACATAGTTCATGAGCCGATTGACTTCGTCTCTTGGCAATCCGGCCACCGCGCGGGCGACCTCGGCTTCCCATCTCGGTTCAAGCCCACTCCCTTGCATGGGCTTCTTGAGTACTGCCTTGCGGATCCCTTGGATGACGTGTGCTCCACCGGACGAAATGGTCATTGCCATGGCGGCAATCTCCCATAACTGCTGGTCCGTACCCGGACCCGCGTCAGTCAGGCCTCCCCCACCGCAAATCATGTTCATGTTGCTACTAATGGCCTGATATGCTGCGTTTCTGGCCCATAGACACTTGCGTGCGGTTGCTACAGGGGGGTTTTGCAGAATAGTCGCGACTACGCAGTACCCAGCTCCACCAACCCTGTAGACGAGAACTGCGTTCAACGCATGTGCCACGGACAGAACCGCAGCACCCTCAGGCCCGCCGGCGAAGCCACCAATCATGGTGGTCCAATATGGATTTCGCAAACACCCGAACTGCTGAGTAAGCGCCACCTTGCCCAACATCTCATAATTGACCTTAAGCTCACTAATCGTCGCAATCGCCACTGCATCCGTCGTACGCAGACCCTGGTGATCTTCGCCTGCCATCATGACCGAGGCGGCACCGATAGCCGTAGGACTCGCGTCGATGAGATGCAGTCCCGGCCTTCCCACACTCCTCAGAGCTTCCCTTGCCCACGTCACAGCGTTTCTCGCCGCATGCACTTCCCAAGCGGATCCCAGTTGCCACTGCCTTGACTCGCAGGTATGAGGGGCTGGCCCATAGTAGGCTCCCCACAGGATTTCCTCTTGAAAAATGCTCTTATATAGCTGAACGAAGTCGCTACCCTCATTCGGATTACTCTCTACCACGCCTCCAATAGCAGTAGGCTTAGTCAGGTCGAAAGGCCTTCTGTGTCGCAAGACCGTCTGATCTTTACCACTACCTATACCAAGGTCTTCAGCACAGTACCCCAAGTCTTCCAGCGCAGCCGCAATCTCCTCATGGCTGAATCGAATTACCCTTCCCGTATCTATACAATACGTCCCCAGCTCTTCATATGCCTGGATGCCAGCCTGAAACACACGCTGTGCCGTGTCGTCACTACAGATCGGATTCTCCGCATCATATTCAATGCCATATTGCGCCACCAGGCGTGACGATACCTCGAATACCTTCATGTCAAAAGCATCCATGGCCATGAGGGCCCCACTATTACTTGCACGATTCATTACTTCCCAAAACGACACCATACAACCGCACCTCCTAAACCATCGTTACCTATCCTCGCGCATCTCACGCTTCACACCATCGCCATCCCACCTAAGTTAACCGATAATCGTCCTCAACCCGAACAGCCTATCAAGAACCACCATCAGCACAATTGAAAATACAATCAACAGCGTTGACATAGCCGCAATCACCGGCGTATTCACCTGCAACATATAGTTGAACATGTCTACCGGCAGCGTTGTATACTTCGATCCAATAATGAAAATCGTCATCGCTACTTCACCGAACGAAATCAAAAACGCGAAAATATACCCCGATATCAGCCCTGACTTGATCAACGGCATTGTTACATGGACGAACGACTGCCGGCTAGTAGCGCCCAAGTCCATCGCTGCCAACTCCATCTCACGGCTAACAGCCGACAACGACACAGCCGCCGTCCTAATAATATAGGGCACCGTTATCACTACGTGGGCTAGTAGCAGTGCGAAAAACGTATTATACAGCCCTACGTTGACATAGAACTGCAATAACCCCACACCAAGAGCAACAGCCGGCACGATAATCGGCGCCATGAACAAGGCATCGGCCATGACCTTACCTTTAAAGACATATCTCGTCATGACGAAAGCCGCCAAAAACCCTAAAATTAAAGACACCAACGCCGCCAGTAGCGCCAGACCCATACTTACAACAAAACCATTCAGAAATCCCACATCAATAATCGCTCTATACCATTGTAGCGACCATTGCGTAGTAGGTATTTCGTAGAACATACCCGGCGTAAACGACGTTAATATCACTAGTACCATCGGAGCCAGCATGAACACCGTGACAAGTACGTTGAAACTCGTTAGGAAGACGCTCTTGCCCTTTCCGCTACTCATCGAAAGATCACCTTTCGCTTCCCAGAGGCCATTGCTCGCATATACACTTGTACGACAACTATAGTAAAGATGACAAGGATTACACTAACAGCACTACCGAACGGAAAGTTAAGCGTTGACGTGTTCTGCTGATACGCTATGTACGACATTACTCTGACCTTCACGCCGCCCAGAAGAGCAGGCGTTGTATAGGCAGCCATACTCATCGTAAATACAAACACAGAACCTGCCACTATCCCAGGTAGGGAAAGTGGCAAAGTAATGCGCATAAACGTCTTCACTCTGCTCGCTCCCAAGTCTGCGGCGGCAGACCGTAACTCCGGATCCATGCTTACTAGGGAAGCAAGAATAGGCATAACTGCGAACACCATCTCCCCCTGGGTAAGTCCTACAATCATTGAAAAGTCGTTGTACATCAAGTGCAAGGGCGTTTGAATGATACCTAGGTTCAAGAGTATTGTGTTAATGTATCCAGCAGGTGAGAGTATGAGCGTCCACCCGAAAGCTTTTACTACGACATTGATGAGCCAAGGCGCTAGATAGCAGAACATGTAGATTTGCTGCTTCCGACCCGAGAGCTGCATCATATAGTAAGATACTGGGTAGCCTATAGCCACACAGAGTATGGTCACAATGAGACTCATCATGAAAGTGCGCCGCAAAATCCCCAAATAGAAAGGACTCGACAGGAAGTCCTTATAGTTTTGTATGGTGAGCTGACTGCTATCGAAAGTTCCCGGTCCACTGAAGTGGAAGAAGCTGATGACTACGGACCGGGACAGAGGCACAACAAAGAAAATAACCATGATTACCAACAAGGGCGTCAGGAGCAGCAGAGGAAACCAGTTCACACGCCGTTTACCATAAGCCTTGCGCCTCATGGGCCGCTTCGCAGTAGCGGCGGGTACCGGGGGAGCATTAGTCGGAGGTATGGGAGTACCAAGAACAGTCATCATCACCCCATTCGACGAAGACACGATCGCCTTGAGAGAAATGCAAGGGGTTCTTATGGTTCTGTCTTTCTATGATGAAAGTGTAACCGTCGATGTCTACTTCATAGTGAACTTCACTACCAAGATAGACCGCCAGCTTTACCACACCTAGAAACGAATTGACATTGGGTGTTGATGATTTTACTAGGCTGATCCGCTCAGGTCGGACCATCAGCCGAACTTTTAGCTGCTCCTTGATGCGTCCGTCATTATCATGTCTGAAACAAATCCGCATACTGTTAGTGACACGGGCCCAAGCTACGCCATCACCGACGGAATCAACTACTCCAAGAACCTGATTAGATTTGCCTACAAACGACGCTACGAATTCGGTGTGTGGTGATTCGTAAATAGTTACAGGACTGCCGACCTGCTCAATAAGCCCGGAGTTCAACACAGCAATACGATCGGACATGGCAAACGCCTCAGAAATATCATGCGTAACGAAGATTGACGTAATGCCGACCTTCTTTTGAATCTGGCGAATCTCTATTCTTAGATTTTCCCGTAACTTTGCATCTAGGTTACTCAGCGGCTCGTCAAGAAGCAGAATTTGGGGGCGAATTACCAAGGCACGAGCCAGTGCCACTCTCTGCTGTTGTCCACCGGAAAGCTGTGAAGGATACTTCTCCTCGCTCTCGGGTAGGCGAATGAGATCGAGAGCTTCCTTAACCAATGGCTTTATGTCCCGTCGCGGCACCGTGTGCATCCGCAGGCCAAAAGCAATGTTGTCAAATACACTGAGATGTGGAAATAGTGCATAGTTCTGAAACACTAGGGCAGTTGGCCGCTTGTTGATGGGGGCAAAGGTAATATCCTGACCATCAAGAATGATTTGGCCCTCGTCCGGCGTCAGAAACCCGGAGATCAGCCGTAAGATGGTGGTCTTTCCGCATCCTGAGGGACCGACCATCGAAAAGAGCTCTCCCTTTTCGATGCCAAAAGAGATCGCCGTCACTGCTTGAAAGCCGGCGAAAGACTTGGATATGCCTCGCAGCTCTAACTCCATTGTCTCTCCTATGGTTGGGTAGCCACCAATAGCGTCAGGGAAGTCTCGATCCGCCTACATGGGTGACTCTGAGGAACAAAGTTGTCTACCCAAAGGGCCGCGAGAACAGCGAGGATTCTGACACATGACCGGAGTCACGTCGCGATTTAGCATCTCGACTAACGTGAGCGGGATCTCGGGTGGCACGCCGGAGTGCCCGTGGGCGTGCACGTTGATGCGGCCGGCAATCACCGCGCGCACCGTTTCCAGAGGTGCTGGCTCGCCGATGCCGGCGGAGTGGTTGTAGACAACGAACTTTTGAAACTTCTCGACCTGGTCGTCGTCCAGCACTATCTCGGCGAACTCGCCGATGCCGGTGTTGGTACCATACATGACCGCGCGCGCCGCGAGCTTCTCTTCGAGCATCGCGTGGCAGACCTTGATTCGCTCAAGAGCCGCAGGATCAAGCTCGACCGCCTCACCGGCACGGGCAATATGGACGACCTTCTCGACCGTCAACGAATCGTCGTTCAGAACGATTGACACAGCATCTCCTTTTACAATGAGCACAACGAGTCAGTCTCACTGACGGTGACGGCAAGAACCCTAAATGACGCCCCGCCGGAGTCAAGAGGGGAGCACCCGTAGTCCCCGTCCGTGGACAGAATGTGAATCGCCGAGTTTCTTGGAGGCTCCAGCCCTTGAGAGGATGGAGCCATGAGCAGAGCAACGAGGTATCCAACAGAAGTGCGGGAACGGGCCGTGCGCATGGTCTTCGAGCACGAGCGCGAGTACGACTCGCAGTGAGCGCCGATCAGCTCGATCTCCGGCAAGCTCGGCATGACAGCGGAGACCCTGCGTACGTGGGTGCGCCAGGCCGAGACCGATCAAGGCCTGCGGCCCGGGCTCTCGGGCACCGAGCGCGAGCGCGTCAAAGAGCTTGAGCGTGAGGTGCGCGAGCTGCGGCGGGCCAACGCGATCCTCACTCAAGGCAGCGCCTTTCTTCGGGGCGGAGCTCGACCGCCGCGGCAAGCGATGAGCGCCTTCATCGAGGAGCACGCGAAGAGCTTCGGGGTCGAGCCGATCTGCGCCGTACTGCCGATCGCCCCGTCGACCTACTACGCGGCGCG
>JGI24133J20442_1000711_pt1 | contig 10333 bp, 10 predicted proteins | sample BarGraNGADG00311_2_FD_20442 | JGI IMG/M metagenome (IMG submission 20442)
CTGTGATTCCAATACTTGATACAAGTACTGTTGTCCAGTCATCATGTCCTCCTGAGCAATTAGATGTCTATCGTCTGAATCCAGTTGTTACCTTGCTTGTCGTAAACACGCAGAACCGCGCTAGCTTGCACATGAGACATTCCCATTTGTACGGCAATCGAGACCGGTGCGGCCGGGAAGACTGCAACGTGTGAGACCTGAGGCCAAGTGCCATGGATTTCTCTCATTGCTTCGTTCCAGACATCAGCGAATCTTGCAAGCTGTGACCGATATTTCATGAAATTGAAGCCTGGGCTATCGGCAACAATGTTGTAGACGGAGACGTTCTGTCCGAGAGTAGCTGTGATTTCGTCCCGTGTTACTTCGCCGCTTATGCTGACTGCAACGGCCGGGATTGTGCAACTATCAGGCGTCGATGGAGCCTCTAGACGTATGTCTTCGACAGGCAACAACTCTCTCGCGGGAGTTTCATCGAGCCAACTCCAGCTGTTGGTGTCGCGGTGGTACTGGTAGACTACAGGAGCGCCGGTCGCACACAATGCTCTGCCAAGCGTCATGAGACACGGAATGCGCCCAATAGCAAAGATGGACATCGGATATAGAGTCCCCGAGTGGTTTCTCATACCGATTTCGGACTGAATCCTTGGTGCAGTCTGTGTCTTGACAATGTTGATAAAGTCCGGAGAATCATCCTGGAATTCGGTATAGTCGACGTCTACAACATCTTGGACGGAAGCTGTGTAGGGAAGTACCGCCAACAGGATGTCGGCATCAGAAATGGCCGTGGGCGAGCCGTGGATCAGAGTTCTGAACTTGATGACCGTGGTTCTTTCGGCTCCGATCTTATCGAACAGGTTCTTGATTGCGCTTTCCCGTAACCGTTTGCGTTTGTGAAGGAACTCGACCGTGTATTTGTGCTCATCCGAATCGATCAGATGGTTGTGCTGCGGGCATAGTAGCATGAGATTCGATATACTGGTAGCAAGTTCGGGGGACAATGTCGAGTTTCCTCGAGGCCCACCGGGAACAGCCCCGACAATATGGGCCATGTTGGAGTAGTTTATCTCGATCTGTTCAACATCATCGAACCCAAGAACCCTATTGCATCCTGGGTACTCGCATCGACCACCCGCTGCAATCCACAGGTTCTGCCGAGTCTGTTGTGGAATCGCTGGCCGCCCAGACTTGTGAGAGACTTGCGAACCCTTCTTCCGACCCATGAGATGACCTCCTTCAAGAAGAACATCTAATAGTGCATGTATAAATGATACAGGCACTGGGCGTATTCTGCAAGGTAGAATGCAAGTGGATGGCAAGAGTTGAGTAGATCTTTGAGGGGATGTCTTGTTGCCACCACAGACGCTGTCTTGATCAACCGCGAAGGCAACGTTCTGCCATTTCCGCTTGGTCGCTCTCATCAATTACACAACTCAATTCCACATTCCACAACTATTTTCCGGATTACACAACTCTATTTACTGACACCATCTTCACCGCAATATCAATCCTGCCGCCCTGCGGTATGACGTTTTCCGGGGCAAGGCAGAGATTTCAAATGGCTTGCCGTGTGTTTGTAGGGTCGCTTTTCCTAGTGCCCTAAAATGGCTAGCCAGCCTCGGTGTCTTTCAAGTCAATCTGTTTCTTTGATTCAACAACTGGTTGGGTTAGAGCCTGTTGGCATTGAAGGAAGAACAAGAATGCTTCGGCACACTCCTTTAGCCACGCGTCGTTTTTTTGAGCCAGAGGGCGGCCTACTTCAAGTACGATGGAATCGGTTCCTGGTCTTACCGATGCAATGCTGTAGAATGCCTTTCCGGAATGATGAATGTACCCCGACGCTTCTTTGTAGACAGTACCGAAACGTTTGTCGACTGTCTCCAGTTGTTCCCTGAGATATCGATCACTCATCTTCTTCCCATCCTTGGCCTTCAGTTGGTCCAGTTGCACTGACTTCTCAAGCATGCTGTGGACCACTTCTTGTTTGTCGGCTGCTGCATAGAGCGCGTATGTCCGCAAGCAATTATCAAGTTGAACACGAAGGAGAATACCTGCGCAAGTCAGGTTGCGCTGCTCAATCATGCTCTTGAAACCATCAACGAGTCGAAGACTCTTGTCGATGAGACTGAGGACGTATAGGTCGTCGGTGATGAATGTTTGCCCTACCACAGCGGTAGCGAGTCTCAACCCTTCTTTTCGTGCCGTTGCCAGCTCGTCGATGATCTTTTCCAGCCATGCGTCGTAGGTTATCCGCTGGCGTGAGGAATCGGTCTCGTCGTTCATCTCAGTTACCTCCATGCTTGGTCTTATGGTGAAAATCCCAAGAGAACGCCCTGCCTTCTGACAAAATCGTCTGTAATGATGCGACCTTGAACGGTTTTTCAGATCTTTGCCTTAGGACTTGCTTTCTCTCAGTAGTGGCTGGAAGGTTCTAAAAAGAGGAAGTAGGGGGTTGGGCTGCTCGCGTTCCCATCGGTCAAAATCGATCAGCAAGCGCTGTGGAGGAATCAGATAAGCAGGATACTCTTGAAAATGTCTCGCCAATAGTGGTTGCTCCTTGATGGCGTAGAACAGCTCATTCCCTTTGGCACGATCAAGATCTTTATGGTCGTAGTATGTGTCTTCATACTCCTGCAAAGAGTCGAATGATGGCTTCTCTAACGGGCAAGGTTTCAGCAGTTCATCATCAAGATATCCTTGAATGCCTCTGGAATAACCTGCGTTCATGCTGTGGAGCATACAAGCGTGCCAATGCTCAGACGAGTAATGCAACGCATATAGCGACATGGCTTTGCACAGTATTTCTTCAAACCAGCTCAGCCAGTAGTCTTTGTCCTGTTTGTTCTGCCGGATTGCATAATGGCACAGTTCATGTGAAAGCTGGAAAACCGTTTGTGACCAATATCCCAAGCCTTCCGGTTGCGCAAGCCGAATTCTGATCGGGGTGGTATTCCAAATCGACAGTGGTACTGAGGCGGTCTTATCGTTGTAGACGAGACACCGCTCAGCCATCATTGTCTCTTCTCCGAAAATCCGTGCATACTCAGGCAACAACAGTTCCAGTAACGCTTCGAGATAACACCGATCGTTCCCGACCGCTTCCACCGTCCAGATTTGGTCGTCCAAATCACCCTCCTTCGAAGACCTATGTCAGCAAGCTCCACGCAGTCCAGGACAAGATATTGCTCGTGGCCCTGTTGTTGTGCCACAGCAATCCTCTGTGATAGGGCTGCTTGTTGTTTTTGCGCACCTCCACAAACGAAACCTCTAGAAAAGTGCCCTTTTTAAACACAAGCATAACAAGAACGCTCCATAGTTCTTAGCATTTATGGGGCCATATAAAAGCCTGCTTTCTTTTCTGAAACCGCTTTTGCGCGAACCTATCTTTACCGAGCTGCCAGAGGTACTTGTCGAGCTCCTTGAGGTTATAGCGTTCGAGCCCATAGAAGCTGCGGAACTCGAACAGGACATCCTTGAACCTGCTGTACTGCTTCAAGTCGTCCTTTGCGAAATCCGAGAAGCCGTCAACGTCCCGGAAGTACTTCAACACCTCGTCGACATAGCTGTCCCATATCGCATAGTCTAGGGGCTGATGGTGGCTGCAGTACTTCGTGGCAAAAGAATAGAACACCTTCGGCTTGCCGCTGATCGTAATAGACGCGATATTTCCCACAAGGGTGGGATCGCTGGCTCGGAGCCGCTCGTCAATATCGAGTTCCTGTATATGCCTTGCCACCGCAAACAGGGAATAGATATTTGTGCTGTAAAATTCGTTGAGGCAAGAGACTTTCACGAGAATATCGTCCATGTCGGTATTCTGCGGGCAAGCCGTAAGAAAAAGCTTGTCCAGCGCGCTTTCCTGCAGGCGGTAGTCCTCGAGCGAATTCCACAGCCGCAGGTATTTATCGACCTCCGCCTCCGACGGAAGGGGAATATCGTCGCGCCTTTGCTTACGCCGGCTAAGCCTTGTGGGTGTCCTCGTTCCGGCTGTATTCGGAGCACGCTTTGTCCCGTTGAGCAGTTCGGTTGCCCGTTCTGGATTGTGCGCAAACGTGATAGTGCCGCCCGATTGCGAAACAATATATCCTGCCGCCATCCATGAGCGAGACAGGGGCTGTGTCCTGTCATTGCCCCAAGGATAGCCCCATTTGATACCAACAGTTTCTTCAAGTCCGTCGATGGAAGTCCGTCTCACCGGCTCTGCGGTCTGGCGCAGCCAGTCGGTTATTACATGATATTTGCTTTCACGCGCCATATCATCGCTTCTCTGGATCATTGCTGCTCCTTCATTCCCTTGTTCTCAGATACTGTAGCACGGGATGTCGCCTAAGCCCTCTTGGGCTGGCGAGGAGGCTGGCGCGGCGTCTCAACTTGACGACTAGGATCATGCCCGGGTCAATGCCTTTGTTCTTGTCTCCCGTGTCGTCTCGCGTTCCTCCGCAAGCAGCCGAACGGTTTGATTCGAATCCGTGGAATATTGCTTCTTCATGGAGCGATATTTCTGTGTTCTAGCATTCCTCACCGAAATATCAATCCAGTCGCCCTGTGGTATGACGTTTTCCGGGGCAAGGCAGAGATTTCAAATGGCTTGCCGTGTGTTTGTAGGGGCGCCTTTCCTAGTACCTTAGAACGGATGCTCCACCGTTGGTGGGTATCGTTTTGAGTAACGCCCTCTTTCCTGTAGCGGGTCCAGTCATGACAGCCCCACTCTCGTTGTACCGGTAACTGTCACACGTCATTCCTGTCGCGCCCAATCAGGAGCTCCGTCATTTCAGCGTGGTGTGTGTTGTTCATCGATATGACTTGGGTGTCGAAGTTGTGGCGGCGGACAAGTTCCAGGACACCCTCAGTATTGTCATAGGTCATTAGGAAGTCTCCCTGGACTGACGCTGTGATTTCAAACAGCTCCTCATGTTCGAGATCATTGCAGGCATACAGGCACCTCCCAGCCCTTTTCCCCGCTGCCGTATAGGGGAGGGTCACCCCTGAAGTTCTGCGCCAGGCGCCCCTTTTCGTCGGGCGTCAGCGTGCTATGACCCTTGGCGTCGGTGTTAGCTTTGAGGATGTGCTTGTAGGACGAGATCAGGAACCCGGCGGTACCGCAGGCTGGGTTTATGTTCGTTCCGTCTTTGATACAAAGAAAAAGCGCCCATCCATGGCTCAAAACCGCAAAAAAGCTCACAAATAAAGGCTTTCGAATTGATTTACCGACTTCGGAAGCCTTTTCGTTTTATTCGTTATTCAAATTTTTATAGGATGGTTGTCCGTAGCGGAACTAAAATGCATACCCCTGTTATATGGCTGCGGGGAATAATTAAAAGGTATAGGCAAAATTAAATAATCTATTGCTGCTATACTCCCTCAAATTCAAAGCGCGCTTTTTCATTGGCCACGAACCTTTCGGCATCAGTAATATAGTGGTCGGGCACAATGTTGAATCGGCGGACATCAAGTGAACACAGGTAGTCGTTTTCAATGTGATAAGTCTCATCAACGTATTTCCGAAGCACATCATTCGTTTTGCAAAGACGCTCCCGCGCTTTTCCGTCTCGCTCCGTATAGACACGGAGGATGAGCATTTTTATATATGCTGATTGTTCAGTCGAATATCGTTCCATCAAACTTCGAGGCATACACTGTAAAAGCACAAAAGCGTAATCAAAATCAGGTATGAATGTTTTGATAAATTCAGCTCCATCTGCAATTTGCTCCCCGGTTAATTTGTCCGTCCCTTCAGAATCATGAGTCGGTTCATTGCGTCCATGTATCAGGCTTGACAATATGTTATACGCTTCCGATTCCTCCTTTGGCTTCCTGTATTGATGCTCGATGAATTTTCGGAGGCAACCAATTCTGGCAGCGATATCAATGCTTGTATCTCTCGCCAGTTCTTTCAATAAAACTACCGAGGACATTAGGTCAGAGTTCTTTTTAATAGGAGTACAATGTAATTGTCCGTCTATGTTTTCAAAATAGGTGGCACAAACGGCAGACGGGTCTGGACGCCCTGAGTTGACCTGTATGTAATCAATCACAGGTTCAAAGTCATGCGTGAGCATCAAAACGGTTCTCTGATAAAGGCTGTTCTCTTTATCACCGGTCTTGAACAACCTATTTATAATTGCGTATTTTTTGTCGCTGTCGAACGAAGATATAGGGTCATCAAGTATCACAAGTTCAGCATTACGACTGATAGCATCAAACATAAACAAGATCAACGCGAAAGCGTGCTTTTCACCCCAGCTGAGGTGATTTCCTGGCGACGTGCAGTCGCCAGGGTGGCCATCCGGCAAAACGAACTTGAGTAATGCCCTTGCGCTATTTTCTCCATTTACTTCAACGTCAAATGTATATTTGAATCCCGCTAGACTCAGAAAATCATTGATGTCTTCTTTTCTGTCATTGACCTTATCCTGGATATACTTGTGGTATTTCACTATTTCGCCCTTTAGAACGCCGACTTTTTCCAATAGGCTGTCAATCTCAGCGTTAATCGTTCCCATTTCGGATATCGTTAATTCCGATACGAAATAGGTATCGCAGGCACGAAGGTCGACCTTCATGTTAGTAAGTTTAGATTCCAAATCCGCGATATTATCCCTATCCAATGATGAGCCATTAAATGACACAATTGCAGTTAGACGATCATGGAGATACCCCGCCTCAGCTCCAAGTTTAGTAAGCTGGGCTTCAAGAACAGAAACGTTCTCCTTAACCCCAAATAGCGATCGCAGTTCTGCAGATTTATCCGTATTAAGGTAGTCTTTCAGCGCGTCAATGGCTTTCGAGATTGCGGCTGCGTATTCAACGCTCGCTTTGTCAAAGTTATCAGCGAACACCCGATTTATAGTCTTTGTTTTCTCGGTGTCGTCTGTGGAGCAATACGGGCAGCGCCCTTTAGCCCCAAAATCCGTATAACCTTGTAGTCGCCATGCTGCCCACTTAGAAACTGTATCCTCTTCGAAAAAAGGACGCAGTTCGTTTAACTCTGCCGGAGGATGGAAATATGCACCCTTTCCGCTGAGAACACCTTTTATTCCACCTTTTCGTTTGGCGAGTTTATTGCTTCCACCCGTAAATTCGATATTGCTGATTAGAACGCCGATCTGCTGCTGCAAAGCAATAATTTCTTCACGACCAGTTATTGTTGTCTTAATCTTCAACAATGCGTTGTCAATTTTCTCTTTGGCTTCATCGTATTCCTTAGAACGAACCAAAATTTCAAATGTATCCTTAATAAGCGTATCGGGTTGATAAACATACTGGCTAATATAAGCAACATCAAAGATTGCAGTGCTACCGAAAGACATACCGTCAATTTGTGACGGCGCATCTTCACTGTTTACTCCATACGGAGCAAGTTCAGATAGGGGTTTACCTTGAGACGCCAGGTCGATAGCCCTTGCGATTGTTGATTTTCCGGTACCATTGCGCCCGAACAAGATATTCAGCTTATCGGCACAAATGGCTATTTCACCGTTTACTATGTTATTGCAGTTTTGGATTTTGATTGTCGTGTCAGACATATCGAACACCTTCCTATAAAGTTACTGTGATGCCGTTTATTCGCCAAAACCAAACGACCGCACCCGAATGTGTTTAATGCATTATAACGATTCCATAACAGTCAGCCCTTCATCATTACCGCCTTCTTGTCAAGTTCTTTTGTTAGTATACACCTCTGCCACGCTTCGTCCAAATCTGGTCTCCGGTACTCCTTCCCTCACACTCCTGCTCTCCTCCTACATACCCTTTTCTATTGTCGACACCTATTCCTGCGCCAGATCAGCATCGACTCATCACGCTGGTTAGGCGCACCACCACTTAGTCATGGCAATGCGTTCTTGGAGAAGTCTTGGTTTTATGCTTCGCCTTCCTCCGATTCTTCGGCCGCCTTTCCCATTGAGAGGGGGCACAAGGGAGGGAGTCCAAAACGACCCTGGCGGGATGATTGAAGTGGACGCCTAATGGGTAAACTCCCCCTATCTCCACCAACACCGCATCAACACTACGTTCCAGTTCACCTTCAGAGTCCACCGACTCCCCTTTTGCCCTTCCGAGGGACAGGCGGTCACGTGTGGCTGCGCCGGATCTCCCCTGCATCAAAGTACCGACATGTCTCCTCCTCAGCGGATTGCGTCAGCGTTTGCCGTGATGGCAATACATAGGCTCAGTCAGCGTCTGTACATCGCCCGGTCGTCCAGGTTAGTCAAAACATCGTCACTGCGCTATACTCGTAGTGGAGGGTATGATCTCCGTTACGACGCCGCAACGATGCGGCGCGCTGATGGCGCTGATGGCGCTGGTGACCAGGATCCATTCCAACGCCCTTGTTGAAAGAAAGCACGCGTTGGAGGGTATATACACATATGAGACAACTATGGATTAGGTGCATCAGTTGCATGGTGGTTCTGGCATTGACCGCCATACTCTTCACGGGGTGCGGTGTTCCTGTCTCGCAGCAGCAGTCGGCCTACGTTGCAGACCTCGTTCGACAACTGAAACCCGCCGGGATCACGGTGCAATGGAAGCAGCCAGCAGTTGGCCCCGATCCCCCTGCAATCCTTGTTCCGTACCAGGCGACACAACGGGATTACCCGGAGGCGTGGGTCAAGCAGGAAATTGCCGTTCCTGATGGAATCACGATCCAGTGTATGAATGGAACCGGCTGGGTCCTTGGTGCATACAACAAACAGTCGGGTAGAATTCTAAACGGCCACTCCCTGTACCATGTGGAGAACGGCACGCTGCGCAAGGTTGCTGACATAGGGCGCTCGAATACATCTTTTTCCAACACGCAGCAGCCAGCAGGAGACCATGCGTTTGCCCTGTCAGATCGGTACTGTGTCTGGGGATCCATCATGAAAACCTCTAACGGAAACAGAACCGTCGCCCTGTGGGCGTATGATCTTGTCACAGGTACGTCGTTTCAGTGGGGAGATTCGGAGCACTTGCCTCGCCTCCTTGGGAGCGGTACATATCTTGATGACATTGGTGAGATGCAACTCTGCGATGACGGAACGGTCTTTACGGTCATTACTACAGTTGTTGAGGGAAGCAAATCGTCTCTTAGCGTTCTTTTGCAGTGTCAGTTACCAACAGGCAAGCTGCACGTCGTCGCGACTGCTCAGGACGTTGCATGGTTACCGTTGATGCAAGATGGAAACAGCCTGTGGATCCAGCAGGAGAAGTCGGCACCGCCAACACCGCAGGGGAATCAAGGGGGCACTCTCAGCCTGATCCGTGTGGATCTCGTATTGGGAACACTGGAGACATTCATCACAGATAGTTCGCTACTCGGCTGCGACACGGATGGAAAGCGTATCCTGTTGATTCATGAAGGCTCAACAGCATCCATGTCCGACCGGCCATGGGAATCACCAACGGACTCACCCTATGCAGACTTGTGGTTGTTCAGCCCATCCGAGCACACACTGCGCGTCGTGGCTCGTGTCCCGTGGAAGGAAGAGATCGGTCGACTTGGCAGTATAGCGCTGCTGACATCGGGCATCATGTACGGAATACAAGGACCGCAGCACCTTTTCTTCTCCTTCCGCGAGAGCAAGTTCTACAACGTTGACAACATCGTCGTCCCTGCTTTCAAGGGTGCAACACGTTTTGGAATCTTCAAGTATGGCCTGGATTACTTTGGGGAGAAGCATGAACCGTCAGAACCAAAGGGCATCACTATGCTCCAGGTTCTGGAGCCGAACTGACATTATCCGTAAGGATACATACCGACCAATGCACGAGCGCTCTGGCATGAAGCCCCGGAGTGCTCGTTGTCGCTTTTTGCACATGCAGGTGAGAAGGAATACCATTACTAGTTCCTCTCCCGTCTACGTTGTTGCTATGCAAGGGAGAGATTGTTCCTGGCTGCCCCTCTTGTTGATGGAAGCGTGCGCCACAAGAAAGCGCGAGGAAACGCTCAGAGCGCATTGCAAAGGGTAGTCCATAAGCAGCGATAACTGACTGGTCCGCACAATCAAGATTTGGAGACGCTTTTCAGTCCTGTTGCTTCTGCGCTCCAACTCTCGGGAACTGAACCCCGATTTTGGGAGACTGAACCCTCATTTTGGAGACGGAGCCGAATTGGCGGTGCTCCCACAGCGTAGCCGTCTTATGTCGTGGCGTTTTCCGTCGCTTCGCAGGCCGTCGTTCGGCATCAGCAGGAAGGTTTGGGAGTAGGTTGAGCAACAGTCCGTAGGAGGCATCCAGCTGGACGCCAAGATTGTCAATCCCCCTATCTCGACCAAAGCCGCATCAATACTGCGTTTCCAGGACCATGTTTGAATACCAATGACTCCCTTGCTCTCTTCGTGTTGTTGCTGGAGCC
>JGI24133J20442_1000713_pt1 | contig 10316 bp, 12 predicted proteins | sample BarGraNGADG00311_2_FD_20442 | JGI IMG/M metagenome (IMG submission 20442)
CCCGGCCCGCACAAGATCCAGGGTCTGGGCGCCAACTTCGTGCCGGAGATCCTCGACCGTGAGGTCTACGACGAGGTCATCGACATCAACGCCGAGACCGCCGTTCAGTGGGCCCGCCGCGCAGCCAAGGAAGAGGGGCTGCTGGTTGGCATCTCCTCCGGCGCCGCGCTTGCTGCCGCTGACGCAGTCGCTCGCCGGCCGGAGAACGCCGGCAAGCTCATCGTGGTGATCATTCCGTCCTTCGGTGAGCGCTACCTGTCCACCATCCTCTTCTCCGACCTGCTCGTCTGAACGGGTCGACTTCCTTCGAATCGACGGCGTTGGTGTCTCTGTTGCGTTTGACCAGGTATCTGCCGATCGGCCGTGCCCGCAAGCCCTCTGGTGGGCCCGGTCGGTCGACCTTCTTGGGGTCCCCGAACGGTCGCATCCGCGAGGATCTGGACGCAGCGATCGAGCGGGACCCCGCAGTGGATTCCCGCCGTGAGATGGCGCTGGCCTCCCCAGGGCTGCACGCGATCTGGGTGCACCGGCTCACCCATCGTTTCTGGACCAAACCAGGTGGCCGCTTGGCCGCTCGACTCCTGTCGCAGCTCGCCCGGGCTCTCACCGGCGTCGAGATCCACCCCGGCGCGCAGATCGGCCGTCGCTTCTTCATCGACCACGGCATGGGCGTGGTCATCGGCGAGACCGCTGAGATCGGCGACGACGTGCTGATGTATCACGGGGTGACCCTCGGCGGTCGCTCCATGAAGCACGTCAAGCGCCATCCCACGATTGGTAACAACGTCACGATCGGGGCAGGAGCACGGATTCTCGGCCCGGTGAGTATTGGTGACGGCGTGCAGATCGGCGCAAACTCGGTGGTCGTCAGAGACATTCCGGCCGGGGCCGTAGCCGCAGGTGTGCCCGCCATCGTCCGGTTCCCGGACAAGGGCCAGGATCCCTACGAGCTGATGTTCAAGGANCCAGCACTCTGGATCTGAGTTTGGCGGGACCGTCAGCTGGTGCCGGAATCCACCTCAACCAGAGGCGCAGAGCGACACGCTGACGCTCGCCAGNNGGCAGCACATGACCGGTCACTCGACCGTGCGTCAGATCNTGCCGAATCCTGNGCCGCTCGCCCTGGCACATCCGAAAGAGACAGGGGCCACAGTGAGTAGTCATCACTTCTGGTTAGAATGTCTATAACTTCATGTTAGGTTTAGTGAGTGCGACTAAACCTCCGGTCATGCGGACACGCTTCGAGTGCGTGCGCAGCCGACTGGATCCGCCGGCTCATCTCACCCAAGGAACAGTCATGTCCTCATCCCGCCCGCCCGTTCGCCGTTCTCTCATCGCCGTAGCCGCGGCCATGTCCGTGATGGCGCTCGCCAGCTGCGGTAGCGGTGCTGGCGGGGCAGCCAGCACATCCGCCGCGGCGAAGGCGAACCCTTACGGGCTGCAGCAGGCCGGCACCCTGCGGGTCGGGACCCTGACTGACGCACCGCCGAACGTGTACCTCAAGGACGGCAAGTTCACCGGCTTCGACAACGACCTGTTCACTGCCGTGGCGTCCAGGCTCGACCTCAAGGTCGAGTTCGTCGGCACGGACTTCTCGGCACTGCTGGCTCAGGTCAAGAACAAGAAGTTCGACCTCGGTTCGTCCTCGATCACCATCACCGACGCGCGCAAGAAGACGGTGGCCTTCACCAACGGCTACGACTTCGGGTACTTCGGGCTCGATGTCCCGGCCGGTTCTGACATCAAGACCTTTGACCAGCTCAAAGGTAAGCGGGTCACAGTCGTGCAGGGCACCGTGCAGGACGACTATGCGACCAAGCTGGGGCTGAACCCGGTCCGGGTCCCGGACTACAACGGCGCGCTCAACCAGCTCAAGGCCGGCACCGCCCAGGCCTGGGTCGCCCCGGCCGAGATCGGTGAGAAGACCGCCAAGGAGAGTGGTGGCAAGGTCGTCCTGGCGGCCAAGCAGATCAGCTCGGCGCCCACGGCCTTCGCCATCGCCCATGACAACCCGGCATTTCTGGCGGCGCTGAACAAGGCCCTGGACGAGGTCATCAAGGACGGCACCTGGACCAAGCTGCAGGACCAGTACTACCCGGGCCGTCCAGTGCCGGCCAGTTTCAAGCCTGGCAGTGGCAGCGTTGCCTTCCCGCCGCTGAAGGCTGGCACTGCCAGCTGACCTGCCATGGATATTCTTCGCACCCTCCAAGAGACGTTTCTCGATCTCGACGCGATGGGGAAGGCCCTCCCCGAGCTGATCACGGTGGGCCTGCCCAACACCCTGATCCTCGCCTTCTGCTCGGCGGTGCTCGGCACGGTCGCAGGAATGCTGCTGGCCGTTTCCGGCCTGTCCCGCTCACGGTGGCTGCGCTGGCCGGCGCGGATCTACACCGACATCTTCCGCGGACTGCCGGCAGCGGTCACGATCCTGCTCATCGGGGTCGGTCTGGCACCACTGGGTCTGGGCATCTGGGGACCGAACCCCTATCCGCTGGGGATCCTTGCGCTGTCGCTGATCGCCTCGGCCTATATCGGTGAGATCTTTCGTTCCGGGATCCAGAGCGTGGAGGCGGGCCAGCTTGAGGCGGCCCGGGCTCTGGGGTTCTCGCGGACGATCGGCATGCGGCTGGTGGTCATCCCGCAGGGCGTGCGCAGGGTCCTGCCCGCCCTGGTGAACCAGTTCATCGCGTTGGTCAAGGAGTCCTCGCTGGTCTATTTTCTGGGGTTGCTGGCGACTCAGCGGGATCTGTTCCGGATCGGTCAGGACCAGGCCGCCAACACCGGAAATGAGTCGGCACTGCTGCTCGCCGGGTTGTTCTACCTGGTCATCACGGTGCCGTTGACTCACGTGGTCAACTACATCGACTCCCGGCTGCGCACCGGCCGTCGCTCCGACGGGGCTGACGGGAACGACGGAGCAGGCGACCCCAACGATGACCTGGCTTTTGCCATCTCCCAGGAGGCACATTGAGCACCATCGTGCGAGCCACACCGGCCGGAAAGTCCCCGCCCTCGCTCAGTGCGTCGACATCCAGCGTCGCGACACGAGATATCCACTTTGCTTTCGGGAGCAACAAGGTCCTGCGCGGTGTGGACCTTGACGTGAAAGGCGGCACCGCGGCCTGCGTCATCGGCCCGTCCGGGTCGGGCAAGTCAACCTTGCTGCGCTGCGTGAACCGCCTGCTCGAGCCCGACCGCGGAGAGGTTCTCATCGGCGGGAGAAGCGTGATGGACGACGACCCTGACCTGCTGCGTCAGCGAGTCGGCATGGTCTTCCAGCACTTCAACCTGTTTCCGCACAAGAGTGTCCTGGCCAACATCACCCTCGGACTGCGAAAGCTGCGGGGCCTGTCCCGCGACGAAGCCGAAGCGACGGCCCTGACCCACCTCGACCGGGTCGGGCTCAGACACAAGGCGCAGGTGCGACCCGGCACGCTCTCAGGCGGTCAGCAGCAGCGGGTGGCTATCGCCCGGGCGCTGGCCATGGCGCCGGAGGTCATGCTGTTCGACGAGGCCACCTCAGCGCTGGACCCGGAGCTGGTCAAGGGAGTCCTGGCCACCATCGCCGACCTGGCCGGGGAAGGCATGACCATGCTCGTAGTGACCCACGAGATGGGATTCGCCCGGGGAGTGGCCGACACAGTGCACTTCATGGACCATGGACGGGTCGTCGAGTCGGGACCGCCCGAGCAGATCTTCGAGGCGGCCTCCAGCCGCCGCCTCCAGGAGTTCCTGTCCCAAGTGCTCTAGTGGTCCGGTTCGGCATGACTTTGAATTCAGCGACATACGGATGAGGACATACCGATGAGAGATGGGGAGGACAAGTAGTGATGGACTACGCCGGGGATGTGGCTCCGTCGGAGGCGTATGACGAGCTGCAGGCTGACGATGATGCCGTGCTGGTCGACGTACGGACCAGTGCGGAGTGGAGCTACGTCGGTCTGCCGGACCTGACGCAGATCGGTAAGCGGGTCATCTTCCTTGAGTGGCAACACTTCCCGGACGGCACGCTGAACGGGGGATTCGTGGAGCAGTTGCGTGCGGCGGGGGTGCGTGAGGGCGTCCCGGTCTATTTCCTCTGCCGTTCGGGGGTGCGATCGGCCGCGGCGGCCAAGGCCGCGACGACCGCTGGCCTCGGGCCGGCATACAACGTCTCGGACGGTTTTGAGGGTTCGTTGGGCCGGGATGGGCATCGGGAAGTCGCAGGGTGGAAGGCGGCGGGGTTGCCGTGGATGCAGGGATGAGCGAGCTGCGTCCGGACACCCTGGCGGTTAGGGGCGGGCTGGCCCGCAGCGGTTTTGATGAGACCTCTGAGGGGCTGTTCCTGACCTCGGGGTACGTGTACTCCTCGGCGCAGGAGGCGGAGGCCGCGTTCAAGGACGAGATCGACCGGTTCGTCTACTCGCGCTACGGCAACCCCACGGTGGCGATGTTCCAGGAGCGGATGCGCCTGCTCGAGGGTGCGCAGGCGTGTTTAGCCACGGCGACCGGGATGTCCGCGGTCTTTGTTGCGTTGGCGGCGTTGCTGGGCAAGGGCGACCGGGTGGTCAGTGCACGGGGCCTGTTCGGGTCCTGTTTCGTGATCCTGGACGAGATCCTCCCGCGGTGGGGGGTGGAGACGGTGTTCGTGGACGGCAGCGATCTTGACCAGTGGCGCGAGGCGCTGGCCGAGCCTGCGGCCGCGGTGTTCTTCGAGTCGCCCAGCAACCCGATGCAGGAGCTCGTCGATATCGCGGCCGTGTGTGATCTGGCTCATGGCGCGGGAGCGAAGGTCGTGGTCGACAACGTCTTCGGCACCCCGGTCTTCTCCAAGCCACTCGAGCAGGGCGCCGATGTCATCGTCTATTCGGCGACCAAACACATTGACGGCCAGGGCCGGACCCTGGGCGGGGCGATCCTGGGGACCACTGAGTTCATCGGGGGACCGGTCAAGAATCTGATGCGGCACATCGGCCCTTCGATGTCGCCCTTCAACGCCTGGGTTCTGCTGAAGGGGCTGGAGACCCTGTCCCTGCGGGTGGAGCGGATGGCCGCCTCGGCACTGGTCCTGGCCCGGGTGCTGGAGGCGCACCCGAAGGTCGCGCGGGTGCTGTATCCGTGGCTGGAGTCGCACCCGCAGCACGACCTCGCCAAGCGGCAGATGTATGGCGGCGGGACCGTCGTGACCTTCGAGTTGGTCGGCGGCAAGGACGAGGCGTTCGCGGTGATGAACGCCCTTCAGATCGTTGACATCTCGAACAACCTGGGCGACGCCAAGTCGATGATCACCCACCCGGCTACGACCACTCACCGACGCTTGGGTGAGCCAGGCCGCCTCGCCGTGGGAATCACCGACGGCGTCCTGCGGGTGTCCGTCGGTCTGGAGGACGTGCGCGACCTGGTCGAGGACTTCGAGCGCGCCCTCGCCTGACCGCTCATGCGATCTCGGTGAGTGTCCCCTCTGTCACGGAGCAGACAAAGCCGCGGACACTGTCCTTGTGGGGGATGAACGGGTTGGCCGCGATCCGCGCCAGAGACTGTCTGACGTCGGCGGAGGGGTCACGGAAGGACTCTGGCGCCCATCCGGGGCGCAGCCCGGTGTCCGCCTCGATCTGCGCCTTGAACTCATCGTCGGTGATGACTCCGCCCGCGTTACGAATCACATGAGCGTCACCTTCGGCCAGACCCAGCAGCCCGTAGGGGTTCAGCCGCGCATCCATACAGGCGACGATCGCAATGTGGAGCCCAGGTGGCATCGGTAGCCCGCCCTTGTCAAAGGCAACTCCGTAGGCGCGGGCATTCTCGAGCAGGTCATCGGTAACGCTCATCAGTGTCCTTTCACGGATCTTCGGTCTTGGTAGGGACCACGGTTCGTGTTCGCCGACCCTCGGATGCGTCTGGGGTTGTTCGGCACTGAGGGTGGCAGCGACGCCGGCTGACGCTACTGACCGGGCTCGGGTGCTCGGTTTCGGCATGGCAGGCCGGCACCACGCCAGGCAGCAAAGCCACCGATGATGTCGGTGGAGCGATGAATACCGAGGCGCAGCAGGACATCTGCGGCCAGGGATGAGGCGTAGCCCTCCTGGCAGATCAGGATGACCCGCAGGCCGAGGTCGGCGATCGGCAGGCTGGCGGGGTGGCGTGGGTCCAGGCGCCACTCCAGGACGTTGCGCTCGATCACCACCGGCGCCAGGTCGGGGTCGACCTCGCCCTCCTGTTCGCGCTGTTTCTAGGGCCGGATGTCGACCAGGGTCGCCCGTCCGAACAGCACCGCCTGGTATGCCGCCCGAGCCGTTAGCCGCTCCAGGCGGGACCGTGAGTCGTCCAGCAGGTCGTCGACCCCGTTGAAGGCCGGTGCGTCCCACCCGCGGCCGGGGCGCGGGCGCCTGGTCGAGAACATCCCGGTCTCCCAGTGGAGCGACCGGGCCTGCGGCGGGGTGTAGACGGTGGTCACCAGTTCACCCCGACCCGGTCGACTCCGGTGACCTGCAGACCCGCTGGCGTGGCGGCATACCGCGTCATGCTGGTGAGGCAGGGCGCATAGAGATGAACGGAGAAGGCGGTCTCCAGGCCGACGTTGAAGACGTTGTGAGTGTGGTTCTGCGGGAAGGACCGGCCCTGGCCTCCAGTCAGGGTCCTGCGGATGTGGCGGTGGCCATGGGCGGTCTGCTCGCCCAGGGTGCCGCTGACCGTGAGGAAGGCGCCGGCGGACTCGCCGTGATCGTGCCATCCGGTTCCGGTGCCGGCGGGCCAGGACAGGAGCCAGATCTGGAGGTAGGGGCTGGAGTCGAGCTCGACCCAGCGGCGCTCTCCTGACTGGTGATCGATCAGGGTGGTGAGCTCGGGGTCAGAGGCGAACAGGCGTGCGGTGCGGAGTAGCTGCTCAGGGCTGAACCGGTCGATGCCGGCCGAGCCCAGGGTGCGTGCTGGTGCGAGAGTCATGGTTGCTCCTGAAGTCAGTGAGGGATGTCGGGCGAACGCATGGAAGCATTCGCAGACAGAGGTCACTGGCGGTCAGGGACAGATCGATGTGGCGACGGAGGTACGGCGTGTTCGCTGTGGTGAGGTTCATCGTGGTCTCCGGGTAGGTCTCTCGGGACCGTGTGAGGTGTCCCGCGCTTGCTCGGACCGACTGGCCCGGGCCAGGTCGTCACCCGGGGCACCCCACCGCGGAAGGAGGGTTGCCGGCCAGCAAGCCGGGGCTACACGCTGGCACTCATGACCTGCGTCAAGGATTGACCACCTCTGCCCGGCTGTCAATGCACGGAGCGCTTTTCTCACAGGGCGGACCTTGCGGCGAGGTGGTCCAGCGCCTTGGCAGTAAGGGCCTTCCAGTTCCGCGTACCGGGATCGGTTGGAGGGCTCACCCGGCAGTGGCAGCCACCGCAGCGTCCGAATCCCACTTGGTGAGCACTACTGCGAGGACGAAGACCTGAACGGACAGCGGCAGGCCCGGCAGGTCTGCAACGGCATCGCCGCGCCAGAGGCTCGTTCGCCTCACTGAGCCCACGCTCCGTCCCCTGGAGTGCAGCTCCTCCTCTTGGCGCCACACTGACGCGCGGCGGAACTCGTAGGTTCGGCCGTCCGCCTCGACCGTCCACTTCTTGCGACCCACGCGGTCCGCCGAGGCGATCCGAGTGCCGTCCTCGTTGACCATTCCGTACCTGCTGCCCCACATGTTGGCCCGCACCTCGTAGCGCCGTCCGTCCAGCTCGACGGTGCCGCCAGCCTTCCACGACGACCCATCCCAGGTGGCGAGCCGACGTCCATCCGCCATGATGTCGTAGCGGTTCTTCCAGACACTCGCCTTCCTGGCCTCAATCATGAGGCCCACGTTAGTAGTCGGAGAGGGGTCCGCCCAGCAAGACAAGATGTTCCGAGAATTGACACTTGAGCGGGGTTGGTCGATTCTTCAGACAGGTCACGAGTGCCAGCGCGTAGCCCCGGCTTGCTGGCCGGCAACCCTCCTTCCGCGGTGGGGTGCCCCGGGTGACGACCTGGCCCAGGCCAATCGGTCTGAGCAAGCGCGGGATCCCCAAGGTGGTCCCGAGATGCCACCGGAGGACTGCCATGACCGTTACCGCAGAACGTATTAGCCCCGTCCTACCCCATCCTCACGATCGGCTTCCCGCTCGGCGGACAGGTGCCCTGCTCGCCGTCGTCGGCGCCGCCACCCGCGTTCCGCTGATCGACGGCACGACCCGGACCTACGCCAACCTTGACAACGCGGCGAGCGCGCCCGCCCTGGAGCGGGTTGCCGCGCGGGTGAGCGAGGTCCTGCCGCTGTATGCGAGCGTGCACCGCGGCGCCGGGTACCTGTCCCAGGTCTCGACCGCGCTCTACGAGTCCTCCCGTCAGACGATCGCGCGGTTCGTCGGAGCCCGCGAGGACGACGTCGCGATCATCACGCGCAACACCACGGACGCGCTGAACCTGCTCGCTGGGTGTGTTCCCGACGGCGGCCGCGTGCTGGTGCTCGACCTCGAGCACCACGCCAACCTTCTGCCCTGGCAGAGGGGGACGGCGACCGTGCTGCCGATCGAAGACACGGTCGTCCAGACCCTGGCGGCACTCACCGTTGAGCTCGCCCGGGTGTCGTACGCGCTGGTGGCGACCTCGGGAGCGTCGAACGTCACGGGCGAGGCGCTGCCCGTCGACGCCGTGGTGCGTCTCGCCCACGATGCCGGGGCAAGGGTCGTGGTGGACGGCGCCCAGCTCGTCCCGCACCGCGGGTTCTCCCTGGCCGAGACGGGCGCGGACTACGTGGCGTTCTCGGGGCACAAGACCTACGCCCCCTTCGGGGCGGGGGCCCTGATCGGGCGGCGAGACTGGCTCGACGACGCCCCGGCATACCTTGCCGGCGGTGGCGCGGTGCGAGAGGTGCGCCCTGACCGGACGATCTGGACCACAGCGCCCGCACGACACGAGGCGGGCTCACCCAACGTGATCGGCGCGATTGCCCTGGCCGAGGCTTGTGAGGCGCTCGCTGCACTGCCGGCCGGTGCGCTGGCCGGGCATGAGGATGCGCTGCGGACACGGCTCGTCGAGGGGCTCGGTGCGATCGACGGCGTAGACGTGTTGCACATCTGGCCGGACTCGGTGAAGCCCGTCGGCGTGGTCACCTTCAACGTCGTCGGGCACGACCCGGGTCTGGTGGCTGCCTACCTGGCGGCCGAGCATGGGATCGGGGTGCGCGACGGCCGGTTCTGCGCGCACCCCTTGGTCGCCAGGCTCGGGGCACCGAACGGGGCACTTCGCGCCAGCGTCGGGGTCGGGACCGAACTTGAGGCGGTGGAGCGTCTGATCTCGGCCGTACACGCCTACGTCACCACGGGCCTGACCGCGCACTATGTCGTCGTGGACGGCTGCTGGGCCATTGCCGATGACCCCCGGCCGCTCATCCAGGTCCGCGGCCTCCTTGGACTGGCAGCGCAAGCTGCGGCCTGCACCTCCACCGCCGAGTGACCTCTCATTCGGCGACGGCTACGGGCCTGGCATCGTGGGCAGTGTCGTGGGCAGTCACGCGGCACAGGGCACCCTCCGCCTCGTGACATCCGACTAAGTGCCCGCGATTATTTAAGGTCGTTGGAGTCGGGCGTGTCGTCAGCTGTCGGGTTGAGGCTGTAGTTCCATTCGCCGTGGAAGCCGTGGCGGGTGAGGATCCCTTGTGTTTCCAGGGCTTTCATCTGCTCGTCGCCGATCTTGACGCCGGTGGGGTAGGTCCCGGTGTCCNGCTCAGCGTGGACCTTCAACCCGCTGCGTGTGGTGGTAGCGGCGATGGTCTGCACGATCACNTCGTGGCTGGTCAGGGGTCGCCCGCGCCAGTTCATCGAGATGTGGGAGAAGAGCCGGTGCTCGATCTTGTTCCACTTGGACGTGCCCGGCGGTAGGTGGCACACGGTGATCCGTAGGCCGGTGCGGGCGGCCAGGGCGGCGAGTTCGGTCTTGAACATCCGGGTTCGCGAGCCGTTGGAGCCGCCACCGTCCGCGCTGATCAACAGCGCGGTGGCCCCGGGATAAGAGGGAGCGCCCACGGCGGTCCACCAGCGCGCGATAGTGGCCACGGCGAACTGCGCGGTGTCGTGGTCGGTGCCCACCGACACCCACCCGGTGTCGGCCGCGACGTCGTAGACCCCGTAGGGGTTGGCCTTGCCCAGGTCCGGGTCGATGAAGTCGTGGACCTTGACCTTCACCGGCTCCCCGGCCGGTGACCATTCTCGGCCGCCGTTCTTGTAGGCGCCGACCAGTTCCTTCTTCTTGGTGTCCACGCTGATCACCGGGTTCGAAGCGTCCATGTGCGCCCGGGCCTGGTCATTGAGGTATCCGAACTGCGCGTC
>JGI24133J20442_1000718_pt1 | contig 10281 bp, 9 predicted proteins | sample BarGraNGADG00311_2_FD_20442 | JGI IMG/M metagenome (IMG submission 20442)
CCAACGACGACGGGGATTGTGCCTTCATCAATCTTGGTGCGCAGTTCGTCGATCATGGGGATGGACAGCTCGATCCCGGTGACCGGCACGCCGCGCTCGGACAAGGGGATAGCCACGCGGCCAGTGCCGATGGCGAACTCGAGTGCTCGGCCTTGACCTGCGAGCTCGGCGAGTCGCTCGACGGCGGGCTCCAGCACCTCGGGAGTGAACATTCCCGTGCCCGGCGTGTCGTACTTTCGGGCAGCGTCCGCGTCCCAGATCTCTTCCTGTCGCATGGCATCCACCTTGACAACGGGTGTCCTGCCTGTCCAACGATTAGCCGGCTCGGCTCACAGCCACCGACACCAGCCGGAATCTGGTAACGCCGCTGAACGATCCTCCTACGGCAACTCTGGTTGCCTGGTTCCGGCAGTCGGGGTGCAGGGGTGGTTGACGGTCAGGAGTCGATAGCCAGCGCCCCAGCTGGGGCGGCGACAGCCCGACGACCAGCGGCTCGGTGGACTGAGCCGACTCAGACTGCACCCAGGCCAGCAACTGGTCGCGGCTTGTCCGGTAGTTCTGTGTCAACAGCTCACGTACGAAGGCGGCTGCATAGAGGTCAGGTTGCTGGCGGGCTTCCGCACTCACTGCGGGGTGTCGCGGGGACGTCGCCGCCTGGACCGGCACGACTTCGCGCATCCGGCCGATGCCCTGTTCCAGCTCCAACTGCTGGTCTGACGTCAGTGATCGCGGGCCTGATGGCGACTGGGTCGTGGCGCCTGTCGGGTTCGAGCCTTCCATTGTGGGACGGCCAACCGAGGTCGGAGAAGAGTGTCCGTTGACGATGACCGCAACCACGACGAGAGCGAGCATGACCAGCATGGTCACTCCTAGCGCCCATCTCGTCCGGACTGAGCGCCCAGCCATGGGGCTCATGAGAGGAGGCCGCCCTGGGTGTTGAAGAAGTTGACGAGGAAGGTGGCGCCACCGATCAGAAACGCCGCCCCAAGCGCGACCAGCACGCCAGACTTGCCTTTGCCTGCGACATGCGGATTGCCAGAGTGCGATCCGATGGCCCACGCGATTGCCGAGATGGCGATGCCCGCGACTGCTGCTACGAGCCCGAATGTGAGCAGAGCGCCGACGATGGACTCCAGCGAGGCGATGCCCGGGAGTCCCGTACGGTTCGGCTGGATATTGACGTCGCTGACGAACATGTTGATTGCCCCTCGCGTCCAGCAGGCGGGCTGATCCCGCCGACGGAGCGATTACGGGTCGGGCGGTACACCATGCGGTAACGCTCAGACCAGTAGCGCCGAAGAAGCCCGGCACCTCATCTCAGGCACGTTAGGTTCCCGGAGGTCCCGGGGCCTGATTTCGCGCGACGCGCTGATGCCGTTCCCACGAAGGCACGATGGACAGCCAGCCTGAGCACAGCCGATATGGTCTGGCGCATGCTTCGCGCTGACAGGCCGAAGCCGATGGTCAGAGGTCCGCATTGTGTCGGTGAGCAAATGCTCAAACCATGAGCAAATGCTTGCTACCCGGAGAGCAGGGCAGTAAGTTCTTGGAAGTGGTCGAAGATGACAGACCCGCGCAGCGACGCTCGGGAGCACATCGAGGGTTGGACGACACCATGTCGAATGAACCACCGCCGGTTGGGGACAACCCTTCCCTCGTCGTCCCCCGTCTCCGTATTTCGGGGATTAGTAAGCATTTTGAAGCGGTGCGCGCCCTGAACGACGTTTCATTCGATTTTGCGGCTGGAGAGATTCACGCCCTTGTCGGTGAGAACGGTGCTGGCAAGTCCACGCTGGTCGGTGTCATCACCGGGCTGATTGCGCCCGATACAGGCTTCGTGGAGCTCGATGGGAAACGCGTACGGTTCCGAAACCCACTCGAGGCACGCGCATCAGGTGTCACAGCTGTCTTCCAGGACCCCAACTTGTTCCCGCACCTGTCGGTGGCCGAGAACATCTTCACGGGGAACTATCCGCGTTCCGGGGTCTTTGTCGACCGCAAAGCCATGGCTCGAGCAGCCCGTGCGAAGCTAGACGACCTTGGGTTCGACCTCGACGTCGAACGACTCGTCGCGGGCCTGACCGTTGCGGAGGCACAGTTCGTCGAGATCGCGCGGGCCGTCGACACGGGGCTGAAGGTTCTCATCCTGGACGAGCCCACCAGCGCGCTGACGCCAGGCGAGGCGGAGAAGCTCTATGCCGTGGCCCGCAAGCTCAAGAGTCTCGGTACCACGGTTGTCTGGATCTCACACCGGATGGAAGAGGTCCGGGTCCTGGCGGACACGGTCACCGTCCTGCGCGACGGCGGGCACGTGCAGACGTCGTCGGTCGCCAAGCTCGATGACGACACCATGATCCGGCTGATGGTGGGTCGCTCTGTGGTGCTCAATCAGGTGGCCCGAACCGAACCAGTCGGGCCACCCAGGTTGGTCGTCGAGCACCTCAGTCTGCCCGGCGTCTTCGATGACATCAGCTTCGAGGTCGCCGAGGGCGAGATTGTCGGTGTCGCGGGTCTCGTCGGTTCGGGACGTTCCGAGATTGCTCAGGGAATCTTTGGACTCAGCCCGCAGATGACCGGGGTCATACGAATCGGCGGTGAGCAGGTTAAGCCGCGGAGTCCGGCAGTCATGGCTGAGCACGGGGTCGTCTATTTGCCCGAGGATCGGGACGCCGAGGGTGTCATCGCTAGCTTGAGCATCGCCTCGAACATCGCTCTGCCGAGCACAGGCCGACTTAGCCGATTCGGGTTCATGCAGCCGCGCAGGGAACGCGAGCTCGCCTTGAAGCAGACCCAGGCGCTCAGCATCAAAGGCCGCGTGCAGGACTTGGTCAGCTCGTTGTCCGGAGGGAATCGGCAGAAGGTCGCGCTCGCGCGGTGGCTGGCGACCGACCCGCGCGTCCTCCTGCTCGACGAGCCCACCCATGGCATCGATGTCGGGACGAAGGCACAGGTGCATGACATCATGCGAAACCTGGCCCGCGAGCGACGCATGGCGATCTTGATGATCTCGTCCGACCTGCTGGAGGTCATCGCTGTCAGCGACCGCGTCCTGGTGATCTCGCGTGGCCGGCTGACCGCTGACATCCCCATTTCAGAGGCGAGCCAGGAACGCATCCTCGCAGCGGCCACCAGCGCGCCCAGCGGAAAGGACGCAGTCGCATGATCGCCTCCGGCCAGACCGTGCTCGAGGGACTGAAGGAACGGCTGAAGTTCTCTGGAGGTGCCGCGGCCCTTCGGGTCCGATTCATGGGCGTCCTCGCTTTCCAGCTCCTACTAATGGTGATGTTCACTGCCCTCGTTCCCCGCTTCATCGGCTGGAACAACGTGCAGAGCGTCCTCTTCACCGCTGCGATCCTCGCGATGGCCGCCGTGGGCCAGTCATTGGTCGTGCTAACTGGGAACCTCGATCTTTCGGTCGGATCCATCATGGGTCTGAGCGCGTATGTCGTGTACGACCTCGCCAGCCAGTCGCCCGACCTCAAACCGTTCGTCGTCCTGATCGCGATCCTTTTCGGTGTCGTCCTCGGGGCCATCAACGGCTTCCTTGTGGCAGTTGTGGAAATCCCATCGATCGTCGCCACGCTTGGGACCCTGTCTGTCTACCGGGGCTTCGTGTCCTTCTACGCGCATGCCACGGAGGTCACCAGCGGCGAGCTACCACGGTGGACGCGCCGACTCGCCAGCGCCAACGTGCTTGGGGTGTCCGCATACGTGTGGCTCGCGATTGCGTTGGTTCTGCTCGTCGGGTTCGCCCTCCGAGCTCTGCCGTGGGGTCGCAATATCTATGCTTACGGCTCGAATCCTCGGGCCGCCTATTTCTACGGGCTCAACTCCTCGCGCATCGTTGTCGGTGCTTACATTGGCGCGGGTGTGATTGCGGCCCTGGTCGGGCTCCTCCTCGGGGCCCAGGTCGGCAACATCAACTCCCTCCTTGCCAGCGGCATCGAGCTGCAGGTTCTCGCTGCGGTAGTCATTGGAGGGGTGAGTATCTGGGGCGGGTCCGGGAGCGTGTACGGGGCCGCGGTGGGTGCCATCGTCCTGGCCACTATAAACAACGGCCTCGTCCTTGTCGGTGTCCAGGAGTTCTATCGGCTGCTCTTTCAGGGCGCCGCGATCGTCGCCGCTGTCGCTGTGGACGCCGTCGTCCAGAGACGCGTACTGAGTGCGACCAGCCGACATTCAATTATGGAGGTGGCCTCGTGAGCAGGCTGCTGCGGACCTACTCCTCAGAGTTGATCCTGGTGGGGCTCATCGTTCTCGCCTTCGCCTGGTCGAGTTCTCTGTCTCCTTACTTCCTCAACACGATCACCCTTCTGAGCTCGGCGCAGTTCTTCGTGATCTTCGCGCTGATGGCCTTCGGGCTCTTCCCGGTCGTTGTCCAGGGGGAGATCGACATCTCTCTCGCATCAACCCTCGCGGTCGGAAGCGTTTTGTTCGCGCATCTGTCGGTTCAGGGGGTCCCCTTCTTCGCCGCCCTGCCGATCGTCATCGCGGCCACCGCCGCCCTTGGGACCGTCAACGGACTGCTGGTCGCGTACGCCGGGCTACCGTCACTCGCAGTGACGCTCGGAACGATGGGGGCCTACCGTGGGCTGGCCTACCTGCTCGCGGGCGATGCGGGCGTTACGGGGATCACACCGGAATACCTGCGGCTTGGCAGTTCCTGGGTCGGGATCGTGCCGTCTTCAGTGGTCCTCGCGCTGGTCGTCGCGGGGGTCTGCGCAGTCCTCATGGGGACCACGACGTTCGGTCGGTACAGCTATGCCATCGGTAGCAGCCCTTCCGCATCGCGGATGGCGGCCGTGCCGGTCAACAGGACCCGCGTCGCGGCGTACGCATTTGCGGGTGCGATGTCGGGTCTGGCCGGGCTGGTCTGGGTGAGTCTGTATCAGTCGGCACGTGGCGACAACGCGGATGGTTCGATCTTGTTCGTCCTGACCGCGGTGGTGCTGGGCGGGGTGTCGATCAAGGGGGGCAGCGGCAGGGCTGTGGGGGTGCTCCTCGCGGTGGTGCTGCTCGGAAGCATTCAGATCGGGATGCAGCTTGCCAATGTCCCAGGCACCAGCCAGACGCTCGTCATTGGTGTGCTCCTGATAGGGAGCATCGGGCTTCCACGTGCCGTCCAGCTTATCCGCCAGCGGTTTGGGTCGGCGCGGCTGCCCGCGCCCGCCGGCAGTTAGGTCGCCGACGTGAAATGCCTAGGCGGCGGCACCACCTCCGGCCTTGGGGGCCGGTCACGAGACGACGATGCTGCGACCGCAGCTCGGCGATACGAGAGAGGTAATCTGATGAGTCGAATTCAGCGGCGCCGGCACACGGCTGGCTTTACGGTGGTCTTTACGACCGTGGTCCTACTCCTGACGGCCTGCTCCTCGCAGGCGCCAGGAACCGGCGGGACTGCGTCGGCCTCCAAGGGCGCGGGATCGGCGGCCAATGTCAAGATCTTCATGTCCCCGAAGTTCACCGGTCTTGCCTACTTTGAGGTTGCCCGCAAGGGCGGAGAGCAAGCTGCCAAGGACCTCGGTTTCACCTTTAAGTACATCGGGTCAGACAAGGCGGAGGCGAGCGAGCAGATCGCCACCCTCACTAACGCGATTCCTCAGCACCCGAACGCGCTCGTCGTGAGCGCCATCGACGGCGACGCTGTCGCACCGGCTCTCGTGCAGGCGCGACAGGCCGGGATCAAGGTCGTCACCTACGACGCTGACGCAGCGGTCCGAGCCCGTGACATCTTCGTCAACCAGCTCACCTACGAGCTGGCCGCGAAGACGATGTTGGACGCCGCGCTGCTGAACTCCCCCAAGGGTGGCCTGGTGGCGTTCATCTCCGCCTCGCCGAGCGCCCCCAACCACGCGGCGCACGTCAAGTTCATGAAGAAGTTCATGGACACGGACCCCAAGTACGCCTCGCTGAAGTACGTCGACACAGTGCAGTTCGCAGGTGACGATGCGACGAAGAGCCAGGAGATCGCCCGGAACCTCATGCAGGCGCACCCCGACCTCAAGGTGATCATCTCGTCCTCGGCCGTCTCTGCCCCTGCGGCCGAGCAGGCCATCATCGACGCGCACAAGGGCGGTCAGGTGTTCGCGACCGGTGTTGCCTTGCCGAGCTCCGTGCGTGACTTCATCAAGAGCGGTAATTCGAAGGCGTTCATGATGTGGGATCCGGCTGAGCTTGGGTACATCGCGACCGTCGCCGCGAACGAGCTTGTCAGTGGCAAGATCACCGGCAAACAAGGCGACATCGTCGATGCCGGTGTCGCCGGCAAGTACACCGTGGGCAAGGACGGCGAGGTCGACTACAACAAGCCGCTCATCTTTACCGCAGCCAACATCGACAAGTACAAGTTCTGATTCATCTCTGCTCGGTCGGCTCTCCCTGCCACCAGCGCGTGCGCAGGGAGAACGACCGGGCGAACTGAGCAGGCGCGGACGTTTGGGATGGAGTCCTTATGGCGAGCACCGGCAGGTCCGGCATTGCTGGACCAGACCAGGACCGGCAATCCATCCTCGTGCGTGCGGCGTGGCTGTACTACAAGGACCGGCTGACGCAGGCGGCGATTGCTGAGCGGCTGTTCGTTTCCCGCGCGACCGTCGGCCGCCTTCTGGACGCCGCCCGCGACGAGGGGATCGTCCGGTTCGAGATCAATGCCGACTACTTGGCGGCCTTCGAGCTCAGTGGTCGCCTGCGCGAGCGCCATGGACTGGCTGACGCGATCGTCGTTCCCAGGGCCTCCAGTGCTGAGGCGCCGGACCGTATCAACGAGAGAGTGGCGGCCGCGGGGGCAGAGTACGTCAGGCGATTCCTCAAACCCGGTGCGGTGATCGGGGTGAGCTGGGGCGATACCGTCACCCGCCTGCTGCTCGCCCTGCCCCGTGAATCCCTCGAGGGGGTCACGATCGCGACGGTCGCCGGTGGTATTAACGCCTACATACGTCAGATCAGCGCCCTGAGTACCAACGGAGTCAACGAGCACCTACTGGCCATTCCTGCACCGCTGATCGCGTCGTCCGCGACCATCGCGGCCGCGTTGCGTCAGGACGCCTCGGTCACCAGCGTCTTGCAGCTCGCTGAGGGCGCGGTTGCCACCCTCACGGGCATCGGTTCCAGCCTGTCCGTGGCCAGCTCGGTGCGCTCCGGGCTCTTCAGCCAGGAGCAGGTGGACCAGTTCCGTGCCATAGGTGCGGTCGGAGACATGCTCGGCGAGTGGTTCGACGCTAGTGGCGCGGCCCTCGTCGGCGCGGCGTCCGACCGGAAGATTGGAATGGGCATCGACCAGTTGCGTCAGATGCCGAATGTCGTTGGCGTCGCCGGCGGCATGGACAAGGTCGAGGCGATCATCGGCGCGCTGAGAGGCGGTTACCTGGACGTCCTTGTCACGGACGAGGACGTCGCTGAGCGGCTTCTCGACGAACCATGACATCGGTTCGCACGATCCGTTCACACACACGCAGAGCGTTATTGGAGGACAACATGCCCGGAGCCTCGGTCCGTCTTGGCCGGCTGCTAAACAAGGATTCACGTCGCTCTTTCATGGTCGCGTTCGACCGGACGCTGGCGATGGGACCGGAGCCGTACGCAGAGGACAGCGCGGCAACGATCACGACCATCGCGGCCAATGGCGCAGATGCCATCCTGCTCAGCCCTGGACTGGTCAAACAGCACGGCCACCTGCTCGCCTACCGGGGTGCGCCTGCGATCGTCTGTCGTATCGACTTCCCGTTCCTCGGTCCTGCCGACCGCGGAAGCGGTGAGGACTTCCGTCTCATCGCATCGGTCGAGGAGGCGGCTGCTCTCGGCGCTGACGCCGTCGTGATGTTCCACACCGTCGGATACCGGGAGAAACGCCCGTGGGCCGACAACCTCGCGACCATTGGCCGGGTGGCCCAAGAGGCGCGAAGGCTCGGCGTCCCGCTGATTGTCGAGGCCGTGCCATGGGGCGCGACGGCAGGCGATCCGCGCGACCCTCGCCTCGTCGCGGAGGCCGCCAGGATCGCTGCAGAACTCGGTGCCGACGCAATCAAGACCGAGTACGTGGGCTCGGTTGAGGGCATGCGCCTGGTTGTCGACAGCTGCCCGGTGCCCGTCTTCGTGCTCGGCGGTCCGCGGGTGAGCCTCCCCGAGTTACTTGACTTCACTGCTGACTCGCTGTCCGCGGGTACGTCAGGGGTGATCTATGGGCGCAATGTGTGGCAGCGAGACGACTGCGCTGAGGTCTCCGCCGCCCTCGTCGGCATAGTGCATGGCTCGAAGGTAGACGTCTAATGGATGCACCCTTCCTGCTGGGCCTGGACGTCGGTGGCTCGTATGTCAAGGCCACCGCGTTCGACCTTGGCCGCGGTGCTGCCGTAACTCGCGGCAAGCCCGTGCCTGTGCTCCATCCCGCGCCAGGTCACAACGAGCGCGACGCGCGGCTCATCTGGCACGAGATCGCCGAGGTTGTCCATCGCGTCATGGATCTGTTGCCTCCGGGGCGGCGCGTCGGGGCCGTTGGTATCACGGGGCATGGAAACGGTCTCTACCTTGTCGACCACAAGGGTCGACCGACGCGCAACGCAGTCATGGCGTCGGACACGCGCGCGGCTGGTCAGGTTCGGCAGTGGATAGACGCTGGGGTCCAGGAACATCTCGCGCCCCTCACCTGGAACCGACTCTGGCCAGGTCAGCCCGGTCCCGTTCTGGCGTGGCTCGACGCGCACGAACCTGATGCCTTTGTGGATGCGTCCTACGCTCTGCAGTGCAAAGACTTCATCCGTGCGCAGCTCGTGGGGCAAGTTGGCACTGAGTTGACGGACCTCAGCTGTAGCGGTCTTTACGACAACCTGCGTGGCCAGTCGTGCACGGAAGTCTTCGAGGCACTCGGCATCCCCGACCTGCAGCACCTCGTCCCCGCGCCTGCCGCATCTGCGGATGTTGTCGGGCACGTAACGCACGAGGCCGCTGAACTTACCGGGATCCCCTTCGGGACCCCCGTCGTGGCGGGGGTGGTAGACAACGTCGCGCTGCACATCGGTTCCGGGGTGCTTGACAGTTCGGCGATCTGCGTCGCAGCAGGGACGTGGAGCGTGAACCAACTCCTCGTGACCCGCGAAGAGATGTTGCCTGGGGTCGGACCCGGCAAGGTTGCGCCGTTCGCCGCCTGCTCGACTGTGGTACCCGGGACCGTGCTGCTGATCGAGGCGAGCCCGACATCCGCGAGCGCACTTGCCTGGGCGCTTGAACACGTCATCAAAGGGGTGGCACTCGAGGCCACGAGCACAGGGACCGACGTCTTCGAGTTGGCATTGCGGCGGGTCGCCGCTCTTCCTCCGCAAGGCGACGGGCCGTTCTTCGTGCCGTACCTCGACGGGAGCGGGGCTAACCCGGCCGCGCGCGCGGGGTGGCTGAACCTATCCTCCTGGAACGGTGAGGATGCACTGCTCGGCGCGGTCGTCGAAGGAGTCTGTATGGAACACCGTCGACACATCGAGCGCCTGTCACCCACCTCTGTCGGGCTGCCGCTGCGCCTATCCGGCGGGGCGGCAAAGAGCGCGACGTGGGCGCAACGGTTCGCCGACGTCACGGCTCGCAACGTCGAGGTCTGGGGTGACCGGGAACTGGGAGCAGTCGGGGCCGCAGTCGTCGCGGGAGTCGGCGTTGGCCTGCTCAAGGACTTCGCGTCAGCGGTCGACCCCCTCGAGCAGGGACGGGTCGTCTTCACACCGGACGACGACGCGGTAGCCCACTACGAGGAGCGCTTCCACCACTACGTCGCCATGGCGGACTGGATGGAGCAGATGCCGGCGACCCGGGACACAACGGTCCCGCTCGATTCCATCAACACGGTCGGCCCCGTCCTCGGCCCAAGCGCCAGCCACCGGAAGGCCCACACGTGACATCGACATCGCGACACAGCGCGGACGCGGCGGTCATCGGCGTCGACTTCGGCACGCTCTCCGGTCGAGCGGTCGTGGTCAGGGTCAGCGATGGTCAGGAGCTGGGCAGCGCCGTCCACGACTATCCCCACGCAGTGCTTGACAGCGCGCTCCCGACAGGGCAACCGCTCCCGCCGGAGTGGGCTTTGCAGGTGCCTGCCGACTACATCGCCGTGCTTCAGCTCGCCGTCCCGCAGGCTCTGCGCTTGTCCGGTGTCGACCCGGCTGATGTCATCGGGATCAGTACCGACTTCACCGCGTGCACGATGGTCGCCACCCTGGCCGACGGCACCCCCCTGTGCGAGGTGCCCGAGTTCGCCACCAGCCCCCACGCGTTTGTCAAGCTGTGGCGCCACCACGCCGCGCA
>JGI24133J20442_1000726_pt1 | contig 10239 bp, 5 predicted proteins | sample BarGraNGADG00311_2_FD_20442 | JGI IMG/M metagenome (IMG submission 20442)
AGCCGGTGCGTGCCGGCCAGCGTGGCGACGGCCCGCACCTGCTTCTCGTCGAGGTCTCCGCCGGTGATCATCACCGGGAGGCCGGGCAGGGAGGCGCGGACGGCGAACGAATTGCTCAGGTCGGCCTCGACCCCGAGCACGTCGCGGGACGTCAGTGCCCGGATGTGCTCAGGTATGTCGTCGCCGAGCAGCGGCACGCTCGCAGCGACGGCACGGGCGGTCAGGTCTTCGGCCAGCTCGATACGCACCGCGGGATAGGCGATCATCCCCTCGCTTGAGATGAGCAGCTCGACTTGGCCGCGGATGTCGGCGGCGTTCCATGCGGATCGCTTCGCCCCGAGCCGCGACAGGACTGTGCTGACCGACGCGTCACGGTCCAGAGCGCCCGTGCGCGCTGCGTGCAGCGCCGTCGGGCGAGGGGGGGAGCGGAATCCGAGCCGATGTAACTCGTCAATCCAGCGGTCGGTCAGCACCGTGCCGTCGGTCGGGACCACCTTGTCGGGCCGTGCCTCCGACCACGCACGCCTGTCCCACGTGCGAATGAGGGCCGGTCCAGGATCCTCGCCCGGATGCGCCATGCGCCAAGCGGTTTCGTAGAGCTCGATGTTCTTGGCGATCTGGCGCGCACGGGCCGAGAACGGCCCGGCGAACCCAGCCAGTTCGTTCACCTCGCCGGTCTGGCTGTCGAGCGTGAACCCACCGTCGGCCAGCGCGTGCCGAAACTGAGGATCGCACATCACGGCGGCGTGACCGATGCCGTTGATCGCGTCGATCATGTCGCGCACACCGACGGTGTGTAGGCCGCGCCACTTGCCCTCGGCCCATACGCGCGCGTTGATCTGAAGGTGAAGGTGTCGATGCGGGTCGCCGGCTCGGGAGGTGTAGTGCCGGACGGTAGCTGCTTCGATCCGCTCGACGGGCACCTGAACCTGTCGGCCCCGGGGACCNATCCGCGTCGTGGCGTGCTGGGCCAACCACCCGATGATCTGCCTGGCGGCTCGGTCTTGGGCTGCGTCATACGCCTCGGCGATCCCCGGATCGAGTGCGGCTGCCAGCGACCAGGTCTTCGGCCCGTTCACGACCACCTCGACGAACCGCACAGCGGATGCGTCCTGACGTACGCGGCCGCGCGGCTCGTGACTCAGCGGGTCGAGCCCAGCGACCCACGCTTCGTACCCGTCACCGTCAAGTGGTCCAACGGCCTTGACTCCATCGAGTGTGGCAACGAAAAGCTCGGCCAACCCCGTTCCCTCGGCGAGGTAATAGTCGTCGGCGCGGGCGTGGTCGGCCTCGACGTAGTTCCGCGCCGCGGCCGGGTTCCCGCGGTAGACCTTCACTCCACCGTGCACGACTCACCACCACCATCGATTTCCAACAACAGGGCCAAAAATGCGTCGTGGGCCGCCCGTTGCCGGGCGACCCCATCCACGTCTTTCGTAGCATGCGTGCCGGATGAAAGAAACGACTGAAAACTGTCAGTTCGGATTGGAATTCGAGGGTTTGATGATTGTGTCGAATGGCCGTCGACATCAAGAGGTTTTCAACGGTTCGGTCTTGTCGGAGTTTGCTCCGAGAGATTCCGTTCCAGCGCGATGGCCCTTCCAGAAGAATCCGGTCCCTCGAGGGCGGCATCACTCCGACCGCCCCCCAAACGAGGTTGTTGGTGCAAACCTCAACCGGGCCAGCTCAGCGAGGGCTACGCCACCTTCTGACGGCGTTGTGTTCCACAATGCCGACGACAAGTTCCTCATCGCGGCCAGATTCGGACGTTCGTGGATTTCTGGCAGCGCTGCCAACTGGGCAACGAGCTGGAAGTGGACCCAGCGGACGAAGTCATCCCGGTGGCTGGTTGGATGCCTACCACTCGCCCGGTGCACGTTCGGGGGAGGGGATGAGTATTCCGGCCAGCGACACAAGGGTGGGGCAATGGCGAAAGCAACAACGGTGGTGAACGGCCTGTCAGCGTCGGGTCCTTCAGCGCATGGACGGCATCCCTATCTGTACGGGACGCTTGTCGCCCTGGTGGGGTTCCTGCTGGTCGCCTTGCCTGCTGCCGTGAGTGCGTTAGACGCGGCTCTCTCGTTCACTGGGTGCCCGGACAGCGGCCGCGTTCCCGTACCCAGTGAACAAGGCATCTTCGGCTGCCATGAGCCGGAACGTCTCAAGGGCACGCTTGCCGCACTCGTGGCCCTGGTTCTTCTTGCCCTGCCCGTGATCGCCGGAGTTCTCACTGCCAGGGCAGTTTCACGCCGCCCCGGGTCCGCCAGGACGCTGAAGATCTTGGCCCTGGTTGTGCTCCTCGGCACGGCAGTGCTCTGCGCCATTTCGGTGATCATGATCCACGGGGCGTTCTGATCGGCAGTTGCGCGAGTTCACCCATCTCGGCACGATCGCGCGCCCACAGCGCCATTATGTGCGCGTCGACCCGGGCCACCTCACCTGGGCTCCGAGGCCCCGGTTTACACCAACGACCTCGTATGGGGGCCGCCCGCTCCCGTTCGTCGTCGACCGGATGTAGGCGCATGCTCGTTCGCTATCCCCTGCGTGACGATGCGCTGGGAGGCCGTGGCCTCCCGCGGTGATGCCCTGCCACGATGCAGTGGTGGATTGCTCCCGGCCGCACAGTGACAGCGTGGACCGATGGGCGTCGCATCGGGAGGTGCTAGTGCTCGTAGCGTTCTGTGGCGGTCTGCGCACCGGACGCGAGCAACGCCTCGACGAGGTCATGCAGCGTTGTGAACACGGTCTGCGGCCTACCCCGAGCGCGCTGCAACTGAGCCAACTGCGTTCCTGTGGTGACCGAGGCGGCCGGGGTGACGCGTACTTCCGGAGATGGTCTTGCGGAGCTCGCCTTCCGCTCGCTGATAGCGGCCGCGCGTTCGGCCTGGTCTGGCTCGAGACGTCGAATCGCATCCCGGACATCGACCCCGGTGTCCGCTGATGCGGCGGCGAGGTCGTCGCCGAAATGAAGTCCATCGACGACCGCGACCTGAAGACCGACCAGTTGACCCAGTTCAACGTCCTGGACGCTTCCCCTACATCGCGGTCTACCTCGTGAGCGATGAGCGAACCGATATGCTCGCTCTGGTGAGCGTCCGGCGTGGATCGAAGCCACCGTTGCCGGCCGGTCAGACGAGCAGTCGACGGCATTGCAGTCCGCAAATAGTCCGCAAGAAGTCCAATTGTGGCCCACAACAGCCGTCGGCGGCCGAGCATCGCATTTCAGTGTCGTCGCAGGTCAGAGGCACTTTTCGACGGCAATCAACGACACCCGTCGACCGCCGAAAGCCCGCGTCTTCGTTCCGGTTCAACGTGTGATCGAGCGTATTTCAGCAGGTCAGAGGCTTGCGGTAGCTCCTGCTACGCGTGGGCACAGCTAATAAGCTGCGAACTGGTACTGACCGCTTGGCGCGAATCGTACATCGGCAGATCGTACATCGGCAGATCCAAGACCACGGTCGTCCCCTCCTCCTCGACTGAGGTTAGTCGCAGTTCTCCGCGGTGGGCCTCGACGATCTGCTTGGCGATGCTCAGCCCGAGGCCGGCGCCGGGTATCGCCTGATCCGTAGCATTGCTCGCGCGGAAGAACCGGGTGAACAGATCCGCCAGGTCGTGGGCCGGGATGCCGATCCCACGGTCCTGACAGGTGACCAAGACCCTGCGGGCGCCTTGGTCCAGCGTCCCCTTGATGGTCACGACTCCTCCTGGGCGGCTGAACTTGATCGCGTTGGAGAGAATGTTGACAACTGCGCGTTCAAGAGATGCCGAGTCGCCCAGCACGATAGCCGCCTGTGGACCAACGTCGATCTCGAGCTCGATGGCACCGCCCTGGGCGAGCGCGCTCAGCTCCTCGCCTACTCGGGTGATCAACCCGCGGATCGACACCTCGACATAGTCGGCCTTGCTCACTCCGCTTTCGATCCGGCTGAGCACCAAGACATCCTCGATCAGGCTGCGCAGGCGAAACGTGTTGCGACTGATCACCTCGAGCATCCGGCGCTGCTGCGCGCTCAGCTCGCCGGTCTCCTGCCCCTGTAGCAGCTCCACATAGCCGCTGATCGAGGTCAGTGGCGTCCGCAGCTCGTGGCTTACGGTCGCCAGGAAGTCGGACTTCTGACGGTCGAGCCTCTCGAGGCGCTCGACATACTCGCGCTGGTTCGCCTGTTGTTCGACCTCCACGATGGCCCTCGCCACGAACCCGGCAACAGCCTGAACAACGTTGGCCTCGGCGATGGTCCAGGCACGGGGCTCGCGGACCATGAAGACGTAGATCATCCCGATCACCCGGTCATCTAGCCCGATCGGGACCATGATGACCGCGCGCGCACCGATCTCCGGATGGAAGGTGCAGCCCAGTTCCTGCGGCGATGCCCCCGCCTCGAGGAGGTCGTCTTGAGCCTGGAACCCTGCAGACAGCCACGACTCTTCTGCGAGTCCTCCCAGCTCCGGAAGCAATGTGAGATCCCTCAATGGTCGCAGGTTCGGCCGGTGCCACTGGGCGCCGAGCTGCACCTCGTGGTCGACGCCAACGGTGTTGACTATGACCCGGTCGACGCCAAGCCCCTCCCCCAGGGCAACGGACATAACGTCCAGTGCTTGCTGGGTGTCTGACGCCGCGCGGATTGCGCGCGCGATCTCAAGGGTGATCTGCTGCGTGCCCACCCTCGCCCGCACCTGGCGCAGGATCTCGATGCCCGACATCTCGGGCACCGGGAGGTCTAGGACGGCCAGCCTCGGCGGGTCGGCCTCGATGGCCGCAAGGCCAGCCACGGCGCCAGTGACACCGGCGAAGTCGAACCCTGCCCGTGTCCCGGTGGGGCGCGGGCGTGGGTGACTGGTGAGAGCGGCGGGCCGGTTGCTGAGCCAGTAGTCGAGCTCAGCGGCGGGCACGGGTCTGGACATGTAGTAGCCCTGCGCCTGGTCGCAGCCCAGGCGTGTCAGCTCGGTGTAGGCAACTTCGGTCTCGACGCCTTCGGCGACGATGCGCAGGCCGAGGCTGTGGGCCAGACTGATCGTGGAGGCGACCAGTGCGGCGGCGCGGGCGTCGTCTGCCATGGGGAAGATGAAGGACTGGTCGAGCTTGAGCTCGTCGATGGGCAGGTCGCGCAGGTAGCTCAGCGAGCTGTAGCCGGTGCCGTAGTCGTCGATGGAGATCTGGACACCGCTGTTCCGCAGCCGGGTCAGGATGGACCGGGCCCGGTCGCGGTCGGCCATCAGGAACCCTTCGGTGATCTCCAGCTGCAGGGCGTGCGGTGGGACACCCCGGGCGGCAAGCATGGCGGCGATTTGTTCGGGGAGCTCGGCGTCGACCAGCGAGCTGGCCGAGAGGTTGACCGCGACGGTCAGGTGTTGGCCCTGCCCTTGCCAGTCTGCGACCTGATCCAGGGCCATCTCGAACACGAGCCGGGTCATGGTGGGCATCAGCCCCGATTCCTCCACCAGCGCGAGGAAGGCGTCCGGGCAGAGCAGCCCCCGCGTGGGGTGGTCCCAGCGCACGAGCGCCTCAACGCTGTGCACGCCGCCGGTGTCCAGGTCGATCTTGGGCTGGTAGTACAGGACGAACTGGTCGGTGCTCAGCGCGGTTCGCAGTTCCTGGACCGTCTGCAGCCGGGTGATGTCGGTGGCGTCGTCGGCGCTGCTGTAGACGTGTTGGCCGTGCCCTGATGTCTTGGCTTTGTACATGGCGATGTCGGCCTTGCTCAACAAGGTGCTCAGGTCGAGGCCGTCGTCGGGGAACAGCGCGATCCCGACGCTGACGCTGCTGTGCAGTGCGATGTCATCCAGGGCGAAGGGTTTCTCTATCGCGGCGCGCAGCTTGACGGCGACCTCGGTGGCCTCGTCGTGGCCGGCGTCATCGAGCAGTACCGCGAACTCGTCCCCGCCCAGGCGGGCCAGCAGGTCGGCGCCGCGCAGGTGCTCGCGTAGGCGGGCACCCACCTGGATCAGGAACTGGTCCCCGGCGCGGTGGCCCAGGCTGTCGTTGACTTCCTTGAACTTGTCCAGGTCCAGGATCAGCAGGGCTTGGCGCCGACGCTGCGGTTCGGCCAGGCGCGCGTGCCCCTCGGCATACAGAACCCGCCGGTTCCACAGTCCAGTCAGGGGGTCAATGGTGGCTTCCTGGCGGCGCAGGTCCGCCATTCGCCCAAGCCGGCGGAACGCGAGCAGGGTCCGGGCCGCGGCGGCGAGCAGCGTCACCCCTGCCAGGGCCAGGGCCAGGATCGACAGCGGTGCCCATTTCTCGATGACCAACACCCCCAGCGCGACGACGGTGGCCGCCGCCGGCACCACCAAAGCCGTCACATGGTCCGTTTCGCTCGTCCGCGGCTGCGTCGTGTATCGGCCGCGTCGCGCAGTGGCGTCGACCCACATCGCTACCAGGGCGAGCCCGATCGGCCATCCAGCGTCCAGCGGTGTACCGAACACGAACACGTCCTTGGTCACTTGTAGGGCGTAGACCACGTCTGCCGCGGTGAAGACCAGTAGGCCCGCGGCCAGCAGGGTCCACCGGCTACCCATTCGCACGCCTCGCAGGGCGGCGATCCCGGCGACCATGGCGATGAGCAGCAGGTCGAACATCGGGTAGGCGACCGCCACCGCGGTAGCCAGCGACGGCGACCCCATCAGGGCGGAGTCCAGCACCGGGCTGAGCAGGACCGCCAACACCGAGGTCGCACCCAGGGACCCCACCGCGGCGTCCCACCACATCGACGATGCCAGTTCCCTCGCGTGACGGCGCACTGCCACCGCCAGCGCGGCCAGCATCAGCGGGTTGAACAACAAGAACCCCAGGTCCGCGGGCGAGGGGAACGGCAGTGACATCCCCCCGGCCTGAGACCCGACGAAGTAGGTGCCCCCGGCAGACCACGAGGTCACCGCAGCCGCAGCGAGCAGGAGCTCTAGACGCCGAAACCCGGCGCGGTAGACCGCCAGCCAGCACACCGCCGTGGGCAACCACAAGGTCAGCAGCCCCAACCAGCCGTCGACGACCAGGCTCAACCAGCGGTCGGCGACCGGGTCCGACACCTGGCCGTGCAGGACCAGGCCGCCCACGTAGGCGGTCAGGAGCAGTCCCATCGCCCGCACCAGCCCCGTGCGGCCGGCCGGTCCATGCGAGGTCGTGGCCCGGGCCTGGCCTGGTCCCGCCGATCCGCTCTGTCCGCCGGCGGCTGTGTCGTCCTGGATTGCCGTGGCCTTGAACTTCTGGTCAGGCTTCATGGTGACGTGCGTACTCTCAGCCTTGGTCATGTGGGCCTCGTAAGCCGCGCCGTCCACGTCGGTTTCTACCCGCCGGACGGTGCCACCGGGTACGGCTTTCAGGGCGGCTGCCTTCGGGGTCGCCAGGTTGGTTCTGGTCAGTTCCCTCTCGCCAGCGCATACCGGCGTGGATGGTGCCGACGGTGCTCGGCGAGACGTGCAACAGCGCACCAATCTGGACTCGGGAAAGCCCGTCGCTCAGCGGGTCATCTTTCGTGATGTGAGATTGCGGCATGTCAGGCATGAAGATCGGATCCACGGCAAGGTGTCCTTGTTGCGCCCNCTCCAGCGCCTCGACAATGACACCAACGGGCTGCCACTTACCGACGAAGCCCTGAGCGCCCAGGGCGATGGCATNCGCCACCAGATTGCTGTCCATCGAACCGGACAGCATCACGACGTTGGTGTCGGCGCTGACGCCCCGAATTCGGGCGATGGCACTCAGTCCATTGTCGTGGGGAAAGGAGAGGTCGAGCAGGCAGGCGTCCGGCTGGTGCTTGCGGGCAGCTGCCACCGCCTCGTCGGGATCGAGAGCCGTCGCCACGACCGTGTACCCGAGCTGGGTGAGCGCCATGCTCAGCGCGTCGACCAGCGGCTTGTAGTCGTCGCAGATGAGCAGCCTCATGAGAGGATCGCCCTGGACATGGCGGGCAGCACGATCCGCGCGACTACGCCGCCCGCAGGGCCCGGTCTGAGCTCGAAGGCGCCGCCGCAGGCGCACACCAGAGCCCGGGTGATGGTCAGCCCGAGCGAGTTGTTGGTGGGCACCTTTCCGAGCCCCGGGCCGTCGTCGATGACCTGGATGGTGACTTCGCTGTCGGTGCTGTTGACTTCAACGGTGACGTGCCCGCCGGGGCCGGCCGCTCGCGCGGCGTTGTCCAGCACGCAGCTGACGGCTCGGCTGAGTGCCACCGGTGCCACGACGGCAATGGCACGCTCAATGCCGATGCACTCGATCTCGCATCGTGCTATGGGTTGCGCCCGCAAGACGCAGCGCGTCACAAGGTTGACCACGTCGACGCTTGTGGCTTGGTCGTTGGCAGCTCCACCGATGACGTTCTCGACCATGTTGGACAACCATTGGGTCTGTTCGAGGATCCCGCTGAACCGTTGTCGGACATTACTACCTTCGGCCCCCGCCAACAGCAGGATGACTGCCAACGGCTGGCGCAGGTCGTGGCACAGCGCTCGAATCGTGTCGAGGCTCTTCGGAGGGTTCATCGGCGATGCGGTCGGTGCCGCCAAACGTTGACGTGGCCCTTGCCTGGGTGTGCATTGCTCGCGGGTGCGAAGCCAGGTGAGGAATTCGTCGTAGGGCAGTGGGCGCGAGAANAGGAAGCCCTGTGCGAAGTCGCANCCCAGCTCTTGNAGGATGCTTAGTTGCTGTTGTGTTTCGACGCCCTCGGCGACGACATTGAGCGTGANGGCGTGGGCCAGGGCGAGCACGGCGGTGACGATGGCCCGATCATCGGGGTCGGTGGCCAGACCGTCCACGAAGGCGCGGTCGATCTTGAGTGCGTCGACTGGGAGCGTCTTGAGGTAGGCGAGGTTGGAGTATCCCGTGCCGAAGTCGTCGACGTGCAGTGCGATGCCCAGGTCGTGGATGGCGTTGAGGGTCGACAACGAGCCCGGGTCGTGCATCAGTACCGATTCGGTGACCTCCAGGATGAGTGAGTTTGGGTCAGTGCCATGATCGCGCAGCGTGGCCGCGATGTCGTCGACCAGTGCGGGTTGAGACAGTTGAAGGGCGGACAGGTTCACGGCGAGGCGCAGCGGCGCTTGCTTGGGTAGCTCGGCTTCCCAGCCTGCTCGCTCGCGGAGTGCCTCTCGGAGAGCCCAGCTGCCGATCGGCACGATCATCCCCGTGTCTTCGGCGAGGTGGATGAACTCGTCGGGTGACACGGGGCCCCGTTCGGGGTGCTGCCAACGAAGGAGGGCTTCGACTGCGAGGGGCCGGCTGTCGTCCACGTCGACGATGGGCTGGTAGAAGACCCGCAGCTCGCCGCGTTCGAGCGCTCCTCGTAGCGCGGTGGACGACTGGAGCGTCAACGCGGCTTGATCGTGGAGTTCGTTCTCGAAAAGCTCCATCCGGGACCGCCCCCGTTCCTTGGCGCGGACCGCGGCCGTGGCATTCCGAGAACTGGACGTCGCGTCTGACCGCGCCCGTCGACATAGCGGAGCCGGTTCCTGTTTGAGTGGCTGATTGCTGGTCATCGAACTGCTTCTTGTCTATAGTTTGTTCCCGTACCACAGCATCGCTTGAATATCGTAGTTTCTACCGAATGCGGTGCTTCCCGTGACAGGTCACGTCAAGACCGTGCTAATTTGTCATTCAACAAATCGTCTGAATTCGTCATTAAATACGCTTTTGTGTCATCGCCGGTTTGGCAGCGTTTGGAGAGACCGAGCGCGCCACGTGCGCCGTTGACAGCTGACACGGCAGGGAGGTCTGTATTCATGGAGGTTGCCGCTGCCGCGTCTCAGATGCGTGAGATCCTGGACGTCATTTCCCACAGTCACGCGCCCGTGATGGTCCTTGAGGTTCCCTCGTTTGTCATCACTGCTGCGAGCCCGGGCGCACATGAGCTGCTCGATTCCCTCGCCCAACCGCTCATCGGACACAGCCTGGCTGACCTCACCGAGGGCTATCCTTCGGGCGCGATGGCGCTGCTGGCGGCCGGTCGGATCACCGGGTACGAAAGCCTGCAGGTGCTCAAGCTGACAGGCCAACGACGTCGCCTGTGGATAAGCGCGCTCCCGGACACCGGGCCAACGCGGGTTGTGATTGCGATGCTGTTGAAGGAAGACGCATCCGGTCGAGTTCTGGTTCCCTGGAAGGATGACGATGCGTTGTCGCCGGTGATCGGCTCCACCGATGCCCGCCTGATGGTCGACCGTGTCAGCAGCGACGTGTTTGAGTCTTTGGGTTATCGGGCGCAGGAGATCATCGGCACCTCCTTCCTGGCGTTGATCGTGCCGGAAGAT
>JGI24133J20442_1000730_pt1 | contig 10205 bp, 8 predicted proteins | sample BarGraNGADG00311_2_FD_20442 | JGI IMG/M metagenome (IMG submission 20442)
CCTCAGTCCTCCCCCTGGAAAGGGGGAGGAGGCATCAGGCGGGAGACACGGTGATGACCAGGTATCCCTCGGGATGGACGTCCCAGGACGCGGTGGGCCGCACACCCTCGAGCGCCTGATATATCCCTGCGACTCTGCCCGCGAGCAGGGCGGCAGAGAACGGGTTGTCGATCACAACCGTCAGGGTGCCGTCCCGCATCTCCGCCTCCACCGGGTTTCCCATCCCGCGCGCCTTCAGCGGGTCGAGCGCGGCGCGGTAGCCCTTTGCCTTCAACTCCAGCGCCTCGTCAGGGCCTATCGTACCCGCCACGTGCCCCGCGACGATCTCCTGGACCATCCCGGGGATCTCCTCCCCCAACTCCTGCTCCAGCTCTCGCAGCACCGCGTTGATCGACTCTACGACGATCGTCACCTCGCGCCTGCCGGTCAGCTTGTTGCGCACGATCCCGTTCCCCATGTCCCAGTCCATGGTCTCGGTGACCTCTCTCGGGATGCCGCACCGGGGGCAGCGGTCGAACTTCGCGTCGCCGGGCAGCGTCGCCATCCTCTCGAGCTGGAGGCGCAGCGGCTCTTCCCAGACCATGCCTTCCTTGACCTTGACGAGCTCGACGACCACGGCATCGTCGCTCTCCTCCCAGTGGGCCTCCACGGTGATGTTGTGGAGCGCCTCGAAAGCGCCCCACGTGTCACCGACCACCAGAGGGATGCAGTAGGGGTGCTCCAGCTTGAGACGGAGGAGTTCTCCGCGCTTGTACTCGAGGATCTCAGGGACCGCGTGGCCGACAGTCCTTCCCACGTCGAGGGTCACCTTGAGGGCGACGGGAGCGCCCGCCCAGCTTCGGCCGAACAGGCCGGCTATGCCTTTGCCTGTCGAAAGGATGTTGTCCGCGATCCTGCGGATCGCCTTTCGCTCCCCCTCGATGACGATCCTGTCGATCGGGTACCCGATCCGCTCGGAGACGCCTTCTATCACGGCGGTTATCTCGTCGCATTCGATGTGGCAGACGCGACTGCCGCTGGCGAACCGCCCGGTGACGGTGCCGTCGTCGTTCCAGGTGCGGAAAAGGCGCGAGTAGAGGGGAGCGCCGCACTCCCTGCACCTGGTGCTCATGAAGGGTAGCGGTTCCAACGCCCTCATCCCCGGGCAAGGTCAGATGATGTTGCCGTCAGCGTCGAATTGAATTGCCTGTGCGTCCGATTCTACGCTGATTCCTTCCAACGCTTCCACCCCCGGCACCAGCGGGCTCGACACCTTGAGCTCGCCGAGGCGCGCCGTGTTCCTGATCCAGACGATGCGCGCCTGATCGGGCGGGGTGTGCCCCAGGCTCGACAGCGCCATCTCCAGGGCTTCGCGGTCGCTGCCGGCCACCAGCGGCACCCGGGCCCTGTGCAGCGCGCCGGAAGTCAGGACGTTCCGGTAGGTGACGCCGACGTCGGTCGCCTCAACCACCGCCCGGGTCGTGATGTCCGCGTGGCCGACCCCTGTCGCGTTGCCTCCCGAGCCCTGGCTGAGGCGAAGGACCACGAGCCGCCTGGCATGGAACGACTGCCTCTGTCCGCCGGGCAGGTCTTTGCCCCTGCCTGTCACGAGCGGGTCCATCCCGATGCCCGAGATGTCTTTGCCCATCTCCTCGACCACCAGGACGTCGGCCTCGGGAACCGGAAGGCGCGGCCACGTGGCAATCGCTTTGTTGAGCAGCTCCGGCTCTCGCGCCAGGATATCCTCACCACGCAGCACCTCCAGGTGGGACAGCTCCTTGCGCGCGTCCTCGACCAGCGCCAGGGCGAGCACGGGAGGGGCTTTCTCGAGAACGAGTCCCGCGAGCTCGCCGATCAGGTGTCCCGCCTCGAACCCGTGGTGGTGCAGCGCGCGTGCGCCGTCGGCCTTGCCCAGCCCGACCGCCAGCATCTTGGCGACGCCGCTCTGCAGGGGGCCGGAGAAGCCCGTATGCGGAGCAACCCTGTTGAGCAGGAAGATGCCGTCGGCCTCCAGTGCCGCGCGCGCCATGAACGCCTCGGCCCCGCCGGCGGTCGTGCCCAGTGAGACGGTCTCGAGCGATGGGTCTATCGGCGCTCCCGCGGACTGCTCCGTAACGCCCAGCCGGCCCAGGATGGCGAGCTGCCCGGCAACGCTCGCTCCACCGTGCGACCCCATCGCCGGGACGATGAACGGCTCGCATCCGCTGCCCCTGAGCAGCTCCACTATGCGATGCACCAGCTCTGGAAGCCTGTCTATCTTCCGGCTGCCTACGGCGACCGCGACTCTGCTCCCGTTGAAAACGCTTTCCACGCTCGCGCCCTCGAAGGCTTCGTCCAGCGCCCTGGCGGGATCGGGCAGAGGGCGGCTGGTGAGCGCCTGTCTTATGGTTGTCATCTCAGGGAAATCCATGTGCGTCCTCTACTCTCTGTTCGACTACTAGACTAAACCAGTTCCGCTGCTTTCAGAAGGAGCGCCAGCCTGCCCCCGCTTGCATATTCGCGCGCCTGGCGAAAAGATATCCCTGTCAACCGTCAGGGAGGGTCTATGAGGCGCGGCAAGAGGCAGTTCGATACTCACCAGGCCATGGAGCTTCAGGCTGCTGGAGCTCGCGGCTCCGCTCGCGGGCTATCGTCGCGTCAAGGAGCTCATTCCCTGGTTCCGCGCTGGCGACTTCAACGTCTCGTGCATCCCGGTGAACGAAGACATACACCTGCCTGAGAACACCGCCCTGCCGGCCCAGATCCTCGAGGACTTCATCCGGCGCGCAAGCCATCGCGTCATCGTGGATTACTGCGCCTGCCGCAAGGCCCTCGGCTGCAAGCGCTACCCGGCCGATATCGGCTGCCTGATGATGGGCAGCTCGGCGCTCGAGATCCATCCGGACATCAGGCGGGAGGTGTCCGTCGACGAGGCGCTCGAGCACGCCCGCGCGGCGATGGACAAGGGCCTGGTCCCCCTCGTGGGAAAGGTCCGCATCGACAACCTCGTCTTCGGCATCAAAGACAAGAAGCACCTCCTCTCGACGTGCTTCTGCTGCGAGTGCTGCTGCATCTCCCGTTTCGCCCGCCACGTGCCTCACGAGATACGCTCCGAAGTAGTGATGCGGCTCGACGGGCTCACGATCGAAGTCACCGACGACTGCGACGGCTGCGGCGCCTGCGCGAAGCGGTGCTTCCTCCAGGAGATAGAGATCGTCGACGGGCGCGCGGTGATCGGCGAGGGGTGCGCCGGGTGCGGCCGGTGCGCAACCGTCTGCAAGCGGGACGCCATAACGATCTCGCTCGACAACCCGGCTTTCCTCGAGGAAGTGCGCTCACGGATCGAGGCCCTGGTCGACTTCGAGTGACGCTCACACAAGCCGCCGGCTCTCTTTGATCACCGTGTTATAATCCGCGCAAGCGGTTCAAGGGGGCTGAATGGACGAAAACTTTCTCGAAGGCTGCGCTCACCACTATACCGACCTTCCGGACGGCTCTTTCGTCTGCACTATCTGCGGCCTGAACGTGTCCAAATGGGGAGAGGTGCTCCCGGCGCCGCCGGCTTTCTGCACGGCCTGCTCCGCGCCCTGGACGGCTGGAAGCCTGACCTGCCTGCACTGCGGGGCGACCAGCCAGGCGACGGCCCGGCGACGCCAACTGCTCATGGGTGGTCCCGCCGACCGTGCCGACACCCGCGCCGCCGCTCCTCCGCAGCCGGCGCCCAGCGCTCAGCCCCCCGAATACATGCCCGGTGTCACCGGTGAGCCGCCTCCGGTCCTGCCCGGCGGCTTCGATGAACTAGAGGTCATGCAGCTCTACAAGCAGCCCCCGGTGGGCGAGCCCCCACCGAGCTTCCAGGGCCAGGCTCCTGCCTATCCGCCCCAGGTGACCCCTCCCGTGCCTCCACAGGGGCCCGGGCCGGGCTACGGCTACGGGGGAGCCGGAGGCGTCCCGCCTGGTGCGCCCATCGTGGGAACGGGTCCCGCCCGGGCAGCCAGGCCAATACCATGGATGTCTCTTCTGCTGGTGACCATCATCGGCTCAATCGGCCTCGCGGCGATCATCGGGGTGATGATGATCGCCACCGCTCATGTCGACCTCACGTCTTCCCGGATCCTCGGGATCATCTTCTCCATCGGCGTCTATGGCCTGCTGGCCCTCGCGACATGGACCCTGTACGAGAGAGGGCGTTACAGGACCTACGCGCTGATCGTCCTGCCGGTGACCGGGGTGGCCCTGCTCGCTACCCTGATCGGTTCATTCGCGGAGTCTTCCGCGGGCATGGTGAAGTTCGGTTCGGCGGCGTCGATCATCGCGTGGACCTGCGCCCAGGTCTCCCTGCTGCTGCTCATCCGCCAGGACAANGACTACGTGAAGGCCTCCTCGTTCATCACCATAGGGTTCGCGGCCGTCTTCGCGCTGCTGCTCATCTATCCGATCGCGGTCGAGTTCAAGGAATTGAACGTCGGGTACTTCAAGCTTCTCGGCGTGGTGGCGGTCATCGACCTTGCCGGGAGCATCGTGAGCCCGGTGTTGAGCAAGCTGGTACACGCCCGCGAGGACCGGGCGGCGTGAGCCAGACCCGCGGTCTTAGTCTGCGCCTGCTTCAACGGTCCCGCCCATATCGGGTGTCCTGACGAGATACCGGCGCATCCCGTACGCCTGGATCGAGACGTTCGCGATCGACGAATAGACGATGATCTTCTGCCCTATCGCCTGGACCTCCAGCCCGCCAAGCCTGTCGATCCCGGGCCCGAAGAAGAGAAGCACTACATAAGCGGCCAGCAGGACAAGGTACGCAATGTTCGGAACCAGATAGCCAACCGGCCAGTGGTTCATGACCTGCACCGCGGTCAGGAACACCACGAATAGCAGAAGCAACCCGAATGCTATCTGAACGAACAGTTGGTGCAGGCCGTCGGAGACGTTCCACGGTACGGCGGCGATGCCTATGAAAGCGATGCCGCTTATCACGCCGCATGCCGCCCCCGCTGTTCCGGCCTTTCTCAACCTCTGCTCTTTGCCCGCCACGACTGAGACGTCAGGGCTGAAAAAGACTATAGCCAGTCCGACCCCGGCGAGGGCGAGCATGAACAGCACCGCGGATGCTACGTTCAAGTGGTGAGAGTAGACGCGAGTGGCGCCCAGGTCGCTGAAGAAGTTCGTTGTGAACGAGTAACCATGAGTGTGGCTGTTGATGTTGTTCGAGCCAGGGTAGAGCCCGATGGCGATCGATGTCAGGACGATGAAGTTCAGCGCCGCCGCTAGCAGCAGGTCGCAGCGTAGCACGGCGGTCTTCCCCTTCACCTGCTCTGCCTCGCCCACCGGGACTCCTTTCATTTATCGCGATGCCGACTCCAGTTTATCTTCAGTTGCGCGGGCGCGCATTCAATTACGCCTGGCATCAGATAACCGTCCCGTTCTCTAGTAGAATAGCGGCATCGCGTGACACAAGGGGGAACAAGATGACGCCTGAAGATGCTTCGGATCACACCAGGAAGGCCAACAGGGCTGCGTTCAATGACCCCGACTTCGATTGGGAAGACCAGCGGGACTGGGAGTTCGCCAACCGCGGCTTCATTGCGAAGCTCGAAGACCCGGTAATCAAAGACGACCAGGGGCGCACGGTGTGGGACCTCAAGCAGTATGAGTTCCTCGAGGAAGAGACGGCTCCCCCGACGGTGCACCCCAGCCTGTGGCGCCAGGCAAGGCTCAACATGGCCCACGGCTTGTTCAAGGTCACCGACCGCATCTACCAGGTCAGGGGGCACGACCTCTCGGTCATATCGTTCATCGATGCTGACAAGGGATGGATCGTCATCGACCCGCTGATATCGACGGAGACCGCGAAGGCATCCCTCGATCTGGTGCTGCAGAACGTCAAGAGCAAACCCGTAACCGCCGTCATCTACACACACAGCCACATCGACCACTTCGGCGGCGTCAAGGGCGTGGTCTCAGAGGAAGACGTCCGGTCGGGAGACGTCAGGGTGATAGCGCCTGAGGGTTTCCTCGAGGCCGCAGTGAGTGAGAACGTGATCGCGGGAGATGCCATGGGCCGGCGCGCCGGTTACATGTATGGCAGCCTGCTGCCCAAGGGACCACGCGGACAGATCGACGCCGCGCTCGGTAAGACCACCTCGTCAGGCACGATCTCTCTCATCGAGCCCACCGATTACATCTCGGAGACCGGCAGCACCATGAAGGTTGACGGGATAGACCTCGAGTTCCAGGTCACCCCGGGGACCGAGGCGCCCGCCGAGATGAACTTCTTCTTCCCCGGGATGAGCGCACTGTGTATGGCGGAAAACTGCTCTCACAACCTCCACAACCTCCTGACCCTTCGCGGGGCCCAGGTCCGGGACGCCAGGGCGTGGTCGCACTACCTCTGCGAAGCGATCGAGCTGTACGCGGACAAGGCCGATATGGTCTTCACCAGCCACCACTGGCCCGTCTGGGGGCGCGACGACCTGGTCCGGTACATGGCCAGGCAGCGCGACATGTACCGGTACCTCCACGACCAGACCGTGCGGCTGATGAACAGCGGGTACACCGGCATCGAGATCGCCGAGATGATGGAACTGCCTCCGTCTCTCAGCCGTGAGTGGTACAACCGCGGGTATTACGGGAGTGTGAGCCACAACGTAAAGGCCGTCTACCAGAGATACATGGGCTGGTTCGATGGAAACCCCGCCAATCTGCACCCGCTGCCCCCGGTCGAGTCCGGCAGAAGATACGTGGAGTTCATGGGCGGGGCAGAGTCACTGCTTTCGAAAGCCAAAGCCGCGTTTGACGCGGGCGAGTACCGCTGGGTCGCCCAGGTGGTCAACCACCTGGTGTTCGCCGACCCTGACAACGAGGAGGCTCGAGCCTTGCAGGCTGACGCGCTCGAGCAAATGGGATACCAGTCGGAGAACGCTACCTGGCGCAACTTCTACCTCACGGGAGCGATGGAGCTGCGCGACGGGGTGGCGCCAGCAGTGAGCGCGTCCGAATCGGGCACAGATATCATCAAGAGCCTGAGCCCCGACATGATACTCGACTACATGGCGATCCACGTTGACCCGGAGAAAGCAGCGGGAAAGAGTATCGCCGTAGGGGTGGACTTCACAGACACTGGCCAGCAGTTCGTGCTGACTCTCGAGAACAGCGTCCTGAACCACGTAGCGAGGCCGCTGCCCGGCGACATCCCGGTCACCCTGAAGTTGTCGCGCGAAGCGCTCGGCTTAGCTCTCGGGGGCGACGAGGGCATGCAGGCCGCTCTCGCCTCAGGACAGATCGTGATCGATGGAGACGGGGCGAAGCTGGGAGAGCTCTTCTCGGTGATGGACAAATCGGACACCTGGTTTAATATCGTGACGCCTTGAGGGAGGGACAATGGGCGAGTTGAGGGCGGGGACTGTCGGGATGGTGGGCTGATGCTGCCGCCGCTCCCGCTGGAGAAACAAACCCTGGTCCACCGCTTCCTGCCGGTCACCGCCTGGCTTCCATCTTATGAGCGCGCCTGGGCGGCCGGCGACATCGTGGCAGGCCTCACCATCTGGGCGCTGCTCGTCCCTGAGGCGCTGGCGTATGCCGGCATCGCAGGGGTGCCCCCGCAGTACGGGCTGTACTGTGCGCCTCTGGCCCTGATCGCTTACGCCATCTTCGGCGGCTCCAGGCGCCTGGTNGTNGGGCCNTCNTCCACNGTGGCGATCGTCTCNGCNTCNGTNGTNGCGCCGCTNGCNGCCACNGGGTCNNNCAGTCGATACCTCGCCCTGACAATCGCGCTCGCTCTCCTGACCGGCGCCGTGCTGGTCGGTGCCGGGCTGGCGAGGCTGGGATTCGTCGCGAAGTTCCTTGCCAAGCCGGTTCTCGACGGTTTCATCATCGGCCTCGCCTTCACCATCGCGATCGGGCAGGCCGGTAAGCTGGTGGGCGTTCACACGACCGGGGATACGGCGCTCCAGAAGACCATCAGCATCTTCAGCCAGGCCGGCAAGTGGGAGTGGCTGCCGTTCGTAGTAGGCGGCATCTGCCTCGCCCTGCTGTTCATACTGGAGAAGTACCTGCCGCGGCTGCCCGCCGCCATCATCGCGGTCATCCTTACCACGCTGGTCGCATATCTGTTTCACCTGGGGAGCCACGGTCTCGCCCTCGTCGGAAAGATCCCCGGGGGGCTGCCGTCCTGGGGGCTCAAAGGACTGGGCCTCGAGGACATCTATCACCTCTTGCCTGGCGCTGTAGCCGTTGCGCTGGTGGGGTTCACGGAATCGATCGCTGTCGCCAAAGAGGAGGCGGTGCGGCACGACTACGAGATCGATGCGAACCAGGAGATGATCGCGAACGGCATGTCCAACCTCGGAGCGGGGCTCTTCCAGAGCTTCGCGGTCAACGGCAGCCTCTCCAAGAGCGCGGCGTGTGAGACCGCGGGAGGGAACACCCAGGTGGCGAGCGCCCTGTGCGCGTTCCTGACGCTGGCGACTATCCTCTTCCTCACGGGCCTGTTCACCTACTTGCCGGAAGCGACCCTGGGAGCCATCGTGATCCACGCGCTCTGGAAGTACTTCAAGCCGGCGGGCATGGTGCGGCTGTACCGGGTCCGCAAGGGCGACTTTGTGCTCTCCGCCGCTGCGCTGGTCGGCGTCTTTCTCTTCGGCGTGCTGCCGGGCATCATCATCGGCGTTGTGCTTTCCCTTGCGCTGCTGATCCAGCGCGCGAGCAGCCCCAACTCCGCGGTGCTCGGCATGAAGCCGGGCGGGGACCGGTTCGCGGACATCACGCAGAACCCGACCTACGAGACGTTCCCCGGGCTCCTGATCTACCGGTTCGATGCGCCGCTGGTGTTCCCGAACGCGGAGAGGTTCGTGCACGAGATAAGGGCCTTAGTGAAAGCGGCTGAGCCTCCGGTGAAGGCGCTCATCATCGACTTCGAAGTGATGTCGGACATGGACACGACCGCGTCGGATAATTTCTCCGACCTGCTGACGGTGATGGAGAAGTCCGGCGTGGCGGTGAAGCTCGCCCGGGTGCACACGCCGGTGCGCGAGTTTATGGAGAAGGATGGGCTGGTCGAGAAGATCGGGGAAGAGAACCTGTATCCGCGGGTGAGGGATGCGGTAGAGGCCGTTAAGCGGGAAGGGTTGACGGAGAGCGCAAGCCCGGCATGACAGTCGCTCTTCATATCGAACCGACTGCCCTGCATCCTAATATAATGCCTTGTGGACCACAGTATCTGAGTAGCAGGTGCGGCTGACTGGTCTTAAGTAGGCTCAGGATGACAGCTTATTCCATGGAAGTTTCCCGCTCGGTGAGGCAAGCAGAGACCGCAATGCTGAAACGTTGGAATCGGCGCGGAGAGCCCTGGGCAATCCTCGACCCTCAAAGCGGCGAGATTCTCAGACCAGGACTCGGTGGGCTCCTTTGGGTTTGGGCAGATAATAATGGGCCCCACGAAAAAGATGTCACCGAGTTGTTTCGTCTCTTCTCCGAAAGTGATTTCCAAGTTCGACTGTTTTCCGATTTGGGTCATTCTCAGCTATCAGCAGTAGTCGACGGACTCTATGAAAGCGAACTAGTCACAAGTGAGGAAGAGGCTCTAAGAGATAACCTGAAGAATCTCTTGGAAAGTTGTCCCGCAGGGCATATGCGGTTTTCCGCTACAGGCTTGCCACTTTCACTTACAACGGGAAATATCGTCACTCATTTCCACCCGGAGGGCTTTTCCTTTACGAAGAGAGACTTTCTTGTTGCATTGAGGCATGACCCACTTGAGATGCGGGCTTTCAGCGATAAGTTCATTTATGTCTTCCGATGCGTAGCCTCTAAGGTCAAACTCTCAGAGTATGAGGAAGCGACTCACGGTTACCGGAGTAATAGTCGGGACTCGTTTTGGCGAGAAAGGGCTGAGCAGTATGGTTTCTTCTATGAACGTTTTCCCGCTTGAACTTGAGTTGGATATCGAACCGTCGCTTCACCCTGAGGGATGTTCCTGTTGGCGCTGGTTTGCTGGACAGGGCTCCGCTCCCCAATGGGTGGGACTCCGTCCCCCCCAATGGCGCTCGCCTGCGGCGAGCTGTTACCCCCCCGACGGTGAAGTTTATGCGGGGGAATACTTCCCCCGGCCCCCCTGGGTTCGAATCCAACTAGTCCCACAGGTTAAATCAGAGGGTAACGTTGGAGTTAAATGGTGGGCCTAGTTGGATTCGAACCAACGACCTCACCCTTATCAGGGGTGCGCTCTAACCAACTGAGCTATAGGCCCGTAG
>JGI24133J20442_1000732_pt1 | contig 10176 bp, 10 predicted proteins | sample BarGraNGADG00311_2_FD_20442 | JGI IMG/M metagenome (IMG submission 20442)
TGGATTACAATTTCAGATTTCTCCACCATGGGTATTTCGTCTAGCATTCCTATTCCCACGCAGGAAGTTCTTAAATGAAGGGTCTCCCTCGTAACGGTATTGTAAAGGACAGGAGGATTGTGGGCTGCATTGATATATTCAAGGATCCTGCTTTTATGATCGTACCGTGCAACAAATAATGTTATAAATTTTTCTCCGGCCGCATTTATTACCACAATTGAATTGAGTTTTTTAACGAGTATTTCAAGTTCAATATCCCAGGTAAATAGAGCTCTTAAATTTGCCTGGAAATTTGACATAAGCATTGCTGCTGAAATACCCTTGCCTGAGACATCGGCAATGCAAAATCCAGTTTTTGTCTCAGAGAGCCTTATGCAATCATAATAATCACCGCCAACTTCGTAATGAGGAAAATAGAAGCCATTCACTACAATTTTAGGATTTTTTGGCATATGGCTGTTGTCGGGGATAAGCATCTTTTGCATTTTGGCGGCAAGCTCAAGTTCTTTTTTGAGTGCTTCCTGACGAAGGCTTTCATTGAAAAGCCTTATGTTCTCTATGGCAACAATAATTATACTGGAGATAGTTTGTATGAAATTCAGATGTTTCAGCACAGGGCTCATTCCCTCACCTTCCTCTTCGATATCTCCAATAAAGACGAAAGCAAGATGGACATTGTTATTATATACCGGTACAATAATATCAACACCTTCGAAACCAAGGTCGGGAGCACCAAAAAAAATCTCACAGATACCCAGCAGACGAGATTCAACGTCGATAGTTTCAAAATGTTTTGGGAAACCACCATTTAAAAGACATTCCCATGTGCCGGAATGTTTAAATATGAGGATTTTACCGATACCAAGGTTGTTCCGGAGGATGAATTCATATTTCGATAAAAGGTCCTCGGTTGGCAGATTCGCATTGATCGACAATGTAATATCGAGCAATGAGTCTAATTTAAATTTTGAAATCTTTAATCTGTCAGCAAAGCCTTTTTTATCTTCCATAATTCTATTTATCCCTTAACTCTTTCAACGTACGACTTATCGCGTGTATCGATCCTGATTTTATCACCGGTATTTACAAACAGCGGAACCATAATTATTGCACCATTCTGGACTTTTGCCTGTTTCAGCGCATTGTTGGCTGTATCGCCTCTTAAACCGGGCTCGGAATAGATAACTTCCATAACAACAGACTGTGGGATATCTACAGAAAGGACAGTTTCGGTATCGGCATGAACAACGATCTCCACACTTGCTCCCTCCAGGAGAAATTCATGATTCTCGATCATTGAGTCCGATACGTGTATCTGTTCAAAAGTCTCAAGGTGCATGAAATAAAAGCCCAGATCATCTTTATAAAGATATTGATATGGACGTCTTTCAACTCTTGCAAGTGTCACTTTTGTGCCTGACGAAAAGGTATTATCAATTACCCTTCCGCTTTTGAGGTTTTTAAGTTTGGTACGAACAAATGCCGGTCCCTTGCCGGGCTTAACATGCTGAAATTGTACAATTGTATAAAGGTCATTGTTGAATTCAATGACTAGTCCATTTCTAAAATCTGCGGTACTTGCCATAAACGTTTCTGTTATTCAAGATAAAAATTAACTATTTCTTTTTTATTTCAAGCGGGTAAATCAGCCCTTCATAACTCATAATTTCACAAGTGAAAGAACCTACAAATATATCAAATCGTATTTTAACAGGTAAAAAATTCTTGTCAGCTGAAAACCAGAAAGAAACATCTTCTTCGGTTTTGAAAAGTCTTCCGGTTTCGGTTACAGGATTAAATTTATAGCACTTTATTTTCCCAACTTTGGTTTTTACTACATCAGTCCCGATATATCTTAGTCTTATAGGGTAAAGTTCATCACAGAACCAGGTAATGATTGTAGTTAATTCACCTTTTTTTAGATTACTGTCGACAGGAAGTATATGGTTGCGGAAATAGTAAAAACAGGATAGAATATCATGAATCCGGGGAGGGGCAATATGTATTCCGGTAAGATCGCTGTTAAGAATACTTGAATCTGACCTTGATTCATGATCAAATAATACCTCATTGTAATTCCGGTATCTTCCTTCCCTGACATTTCTGATTGACTTCACAGGAAGTTCAGTAACGGTATCAATGTAACTTTCATAAATATCAAGTACTTTAAAAAGTGCTTCAGCCATACCGGTTGTTCTGGCTGTTAACTTTGAATGCCATACCTCTTTTCCGTTAAGTATATCACTATCCAGATTGAGTGTTGCATTTCCGGCTGTAATGATCCCATATTGAATGNTATAAGTCACCTTTTCTCCAGGTTTATATGATACCACCTGTGCCTGTAAGAAAGGCGAAATTATCATTGCGATGACGGTGATATATAAAACTCTTTTCATAATAATTCCTGCTGGCAGGCAGCTATTGTATCAAATTATCTTCCAAGGATATTCTTTCTGGGTTTTGAAGTTATAAAATCTTTCAGATAAAATGGTTCAAAGTAAGCGACATCCTCAAAATGTTTATCTTTAAACGCCTGTAATACAGGCTTGTGCATATATGAAGCGGAGATCACAAAATCAACAAAAAGAGCATTTTCCCGATTAATCACCTCTTTGCATTTTAACGCGCCATCACCAAAAAAAATAATCTTTTGTGATTCCGGAATACCGATAAATGTCTTCTCATTGACTATCTCTGCCGAGATATCTTTTATTTTATTCCCTCCGGAGTCATAGATTGCATAATAGACTTCCATTCTTCTGGCATCGAGCATAGGACAGAAAAGCAAATTTGAATCAGATTCTCCGCTAAAATTCCGGCTTTGCGAAATCCCCCGGAACATTGAAAGAGTAGTTTCAATCCCGATAAGCGGAATTGAAGCTCCGTATGCGATACCTTTGGCAACAGAAACACCGATACGCAATCCTGTGTAAGATCCGGGCCCTTTACTTACAGCTACGGCCTCAAGGTCGCGTGCTCTTATTCCCTGATCTATAAGGAGTTCTTCTATAAAAACGGTGAGCATGGAGGCATGTGATTTTGACTCGTTGCTTTCTTTCAAAGAGATTACACCGGCACTATCACATAGTGCCACTGAACAAANGTTTGTTGCGGTTTCAAGACATATAATCATGTTTTGAAATGTATTCCGGCTACTTATTTCACTTTAAAGAGCACTTCTTTTTTTACAACCTCAATAAGAGTGCTGTCTGATAGTTTTTTACTGATTGCACTGAAAGGAGCAGATATTACGCGATCATTTACCGATGCACCTGACAGGATTTCAATATAAGAATTATCCTGAATTCCGGTCTTGACATCTTTTGCCAGGGCATATTTTCCATCGGTAACAAAAATTATTGTCCGGACATCTTTTTGAGATGCAGTATTGGCAACTTTGGTCGTATCGGTACGTGTTGTGACGGATTGTATCGGAACAGTAATGATATCCGCTTTGGATTGTGTACGGATATCAACGGTTGCTGACATACCGGGTCTGAAAGGGTTTTTGTCACCGGCATCAACAAGTTTCTGATAAGACTTTGGAACAACCAGGATCTTGACATCAAAGTTTGTTACCTGATCGGCTGATACTCCTGTGGTCTTGGCAGAATTAGCAATTTCAGTAACTACCCCCTTGAATTTCTGATCGAGATATGCATCTACCTCAATCAAAGCGGTATCACCAAGCTTAACCCTGGGGATATCATTTTCGTTTACCTGTACCTGTGCTTCCATGCGCGACAGATCTGCAACACGCAGCAACTCGGTACCTGCCATAAGATTTGTTCCTGCCACTCTTTCACCGAGTTCCACGAGAAGCATTGAAACTGTACCTGACATCGGGGCATATATCGACGTTTTGATAAGATTCTCGTTTGCCTCCTTAACTGAAGCTTCGGCGCTTATAACAGCAAACTTAGCTGCATCAACCTCCGATTTAGCAACGGTATAAGTGGCTTCAGCCTGTTCAAAATCAGACTTTGAAATAGTCTGCTCATCGTACAACTGCTTGCTTCTCTTAAATGCCAGGTCAGCCTGTGTAAATTGTGCCTCCGATTGGGCAAGGCGTGCGCGTGTTGAAGAGATAGCAGCCAGAGACCGGTCTTTCTGAGAAATGTAAGTGTCGGGTTTAATTCTTAGCAACAACTGACCTTTTTCAACATGGTCACCCTCTTTGATTGTCAGTTCCACAATCTCACCGGATACATCCGGACTTATTTTAACCTCTTTCTCAGGCTGAATTTTACCATTTGCCGTGATTGTCTCAACTATGGTATGTTTTTCAACATTCTCGACAGCAACCTTTAAAGTTAAGGCTTTTCCAAACCAACCGGCTTTCTTTCCAACTACAGCAAAAATGATCAGGACAATTACTACAGGAAGTAAGTATTTAAGTATCTTATTACTTTTCATGGTATTGTAACTTAAAGTGATTTCGTAATTTAATTATTTATTTAGAGTAAGAGGTAAGCCTTTATAAAAATCGAGTACTTTGGTTTTAAAAATAAACTCATATTTTGCCTGTGCCATGTCGGATTGTGATTTAAGGAGCTGAGTTTTTGCAGCATTATAATCGACAGGAGTAACCATTCCAACATTGAATTTTTGTTCGGTATACCTGAAGGATTCTTCGGTAGAGGCAATCGCTTTTATACTTACATTAAATTTTTTAAGAGATGCTACTGCATCTGTATATGCCTGCTGTATACTTTTATATAGTTGCTTTTTGGTACCTTCAAGATTGTACTGACTGGTTTCAACATTTAATTTTGAGTTTGATATGTTCTTATTAACCTGCCATCCGTTTAAAATCGGAATATTTATAGTCAGACCAGCTCCGGGACTTTTATTGTTTTTTAATTGACTTTTAAAAGATTGATCTCCAGGCAGATTAGAGGGATCAGAATAGCGTGTGCTTAAAGAATAATTTAAGGAGAGAATCGGGCTCCTGCCGCCTTTTGCCATTTTCAACCCATATTCACTGGCTGTCAGTTTTAATTCTGAGCTTTTTATTTCCGGTCTGTTTTTTTCTGCAATTGTGTATATCTCATCAATATCACCAGTGACAATTGCATTAGGATCAACAATGATATCAGGAACTGCAACTTCAAATCCGGCAGGTGTTTTAAGCTCAAGAAATTGCGTGAGAGTAAGAATTGAAGTTTCAAGCTGGTTTTTTATGGTGATCAGAGAGAGCTCTTCCTGTGCTGCCTGCGCCTCTATCTGGAGAAGGTTTCCTTTGGCTACGCTTCCGGCATCGACCAGTTTCCTAGTTTTTTCAATCTGCTGTAAAGTGATGTTAAGCTGATTTTCATTTGCAGCTACCAGCTCCTTATTTAGTAGCACCTGCAGGTACACAAGTGCAACATTCAGTGCCACATTATCACTGATATCCTTAAGATCCTGCTCACTGGCCAGAACCTGATATTTGTTTTTCTGTATTGAATTATAATTTTGCAAACCATTGAAAACCGGCATTGATCCTCCAATATAGAAATAGTCAGATAAAAGAGTCTGGTTACTTAAATACTGGTAAGTGTTCTGATCAAGCGCACGGCCCGATGAGTAAGAATGAGAAGCCTGGCCATTCAGAGAAGGTAACAATTGAAATTTTGACAGATCAAGCGAATTCTTCTGAACCTGAGTCTGAATAGCCTGTTGCTTTATCTGGATATTATTATCAATAGCATACTTGATACATTCTTCAAGCGACCACACTTTTTGTTGTGAGAAGATTAATCCCTGTGAAGAAAGAAGACAGGTTAATATTAATATTAAGATTTTTTTCATGTTTAAATATTTTGTTTTTGAAAATAACCTGAATGAAAAAGGGTCAATTTTCAGACTATTTTACTTTATAATGTTTCAATTGCATTTGATAATTATCAGAATAGAAATCCTTTAAAAATAAGTTTACGAAGATAAATAATATCTCAGACAGAAGAAATTTTTTTTTTCAAAAGTGTGAATTAAAGATTAAACTTCATTTTTTAAATTCTTCATGCAGTTTTAAATTTAATTATATTTGTATCGGTTATGGACATTTTTTTATCAATTAAATAATTAATTATATGACTAATAAGGGATTAAAACTGGAACCCGGAGTGATTTTCGGAGATGATGTGAAGGCACTTTTTGACTATGCAAACAAGAATGACTTTGCTATTCCTGCTGTAAACGTTGTTGGCACTAATTCTGTAAACGCAGTATTGGAAACTGCAAAGGTTGTCAATTCTCCTGTCATTATCCAGTTTTCAAACGGAGGGGCACATTTTTTTGGAGGACAGGGTTTGTCAAAGGAAAATTATGTCGGGGCAATTGCCGGAGGTATATCCGGAGCTCTTCATGTACATAATGTAGCAGATTATTATGGTATACCTGTAATTCTTCATACAGATCATGCGGCTCGCAAGCTTCTTCCCTGGATTGATGCACTCCTTGATGCCGGAGAAGAGTTTTATGAAACCAATGAGAAACCGCTTTTCAGTTCACATATGCTTGATCTTTCTGAAGAGCCATTGAAAGAAAATATTGCAACCTGTAAAAAGTATCTGGAGAGAATGAGCAAAATCGGGATGACACTTGAGATTGAACTGGGTGTTACAGGAGGAGAAGAGGACGGAGTGGACCATTCGGGTGTTGACAGCTCAAGGTTATATACGCAGCCGGAAGATGTAGCCTATGCTTATGAGGAACTTTCAAAAATAAGCAGCATGTTTACGATAGCGGCATCATTTGGCAATGTGCATGGTGTTTATAAACCGGGAAATGTAGAACTCAAACCGGTTATTCTTAAGAATTCCCAGGAGTATATTATTAAGAAGTTCAAGACAGGTCCTAATCCGGTTAACTTCGTATTTCACGGTGGTTCAGGATCGGAGAAGCATCTCATAACGGAGGCTATTAAATATGGTGCAGTAAAAATGAACCTTGATACAGATATGCAATGGGCTTTCTGGGATGGTATTAACAAATACTCTAAAGAAAAAAGCGGATACCTTCAGAGCCAGATCGGTAACCCTGATGGAGAGGATAAGCCAAATAAAAAATATTACGATCCCAGGGTCTGGCTCAGGAAGGGAGAGGAGACATTTATTGCAAGACTGAAAGAAGCATTTGCAGATCTGAATGCCATGGACCGCTTCTAGGAAGAAACACTTGAAGGGGCTCTGTTTCGGGATTAAACNCCCTCTGCCGCTTCGCGGCATCTCCCCCAAAGAGGGAGAAAAACCTCGAGTNATGGAAGATTTTTTCCCCCTTTGGGGGAAATTAAAAGGGGGTCAAATCGTCGGGGAGAATTAATCAAAAGGGGGTCAAATCCCCGTGGCGAAATACAAAGGGGGTCAATCTTAAAAGTTGTTAATAATCTAAAAATCAGACAGCCAGGTAGTTAATGACCGGCTGTTTTTTTTATGTTTAAAACTATGCTTTTGGCTTCAAACACTTGATAATCTGTTTTTTTAAATTAGCTGTCTGATTTAAAACAGAAGCGGTGAGACATTCAATTTATAAGGAAGACCCTTTAAGACGGACAAATCGTCTTTCCCTTATGCTTAACAACAGAGAAATAAGGGCCCTGGGGATCTATTGTAACCGTTACCGCGTAAAAAACAAGTCTGAATTCCTGCGTGAGACCATTATGAAAGCCATTCTGAAAAAATTCGAAGAGGAACACCCCACCCTTTGGGAAGAGAATGAACCTACGCTTTTTAATCAGAATGTCACACGATAACATTTGGATAATACACGTCTTTTTCTTATTTTACAAATTCCGGTCTGAAATGATTAGTGGGAGTTGATAATAAATTTGTCTTTCCGACGTATATTTGTATGTAAAACAGGAAATTATCTCCTGAAATATTTTTGAGATGTACCCTGACAGTTTTAAAAATAATCCTACAAAGAGAACTCCATGGATAATTCTGGAGCCAGGGAGAATTTTTATTATGGGAAGATCAATACCGGAAAACCCAGGCGATTTCTTCCGGCCTATCCGGGAGTGGATATCGGAGTATGCGAAGAATAATCTTGAGAAATCAAAAATCGAATTAGGGTTTGAATATATTAATACCAGTTCCACCAAGTGGATATTTACTATTCTGAGAGAGTTATCAGAGATGAAGGAGATTGTCAAAAATGCCAGTGTCACATGGTATTATGAACGAGGTGATGAAGATATGTGTGAGCTGGGTTTTATTCTCCGGTCGCTTGTCGAATGCCCCTTCATTGTGATTGAGGTTGACGAGATGAACAAGGCAAGATATGAGAAGATCTTGTCAATGCCTGACTGAGGCCTGCAGGCATCAGGTTCATCAAAATCGTCTGTTAATGATCATTTTTGAAAAATATTTCTAATTTTGCAGCTCGTTTTATTACACAATGACCCATGGTGTAATTGGCAACACGTCGGATTTTGGTTCCGCAGAGTCCTGGTTCGAGCCCAGGTGGGTCAACAAAATATTATGAATACAGCCCTGATAATCAAACACATCAGGGCTTTATGCTTTTTATCGGCTGGCACATAGCTGGCACAATTTTAAGAATCAATTCTGAAGTTTTCAAGAATGAAATGCCTGGTGGGGCTACATACAAATAAGCGCAAACAGACATTTACTGACTGAATGCGCTTTTTTATTATAAGTATTACTGAAACTATACTGAAACATTTTGGGGTTTACCCTATAAATATTCAACTGTCCGTGCTGCGGAAGGCAATTAATTAAACCGTCCGTGTTAGCATTTGAAGCATTTTAAAATTGTCCGGGGGAGATTAAACTCACATATCAAAATTTTCTCTTTCGCCGTTTAGTCTTGGTGGTGATATTTATTTCCACAATACCTTCTTTAAGGGTGTCTCATTTAATTTTTTACCTAAACGTTCTTTTAGATTAAAAATATCGTACTCCTCCGTATGGATAAAATGAAAAGTAGGTTGTTTACTACATAGATCATTATAGTCCCTGATTTTATCTTCTTTTTTCTTATTGTACTCATTATCATCCATTCCGAAATGTTCCAAAATAATCAAATGTCCAGCTTGATCATCAATAACAAAATCTGGTCTGATCTCTTTGTCGTTAATAATCATTGGTGGTTCGTATTGAAACAGAAGTCCATTAGCAGACAAGAAATAGCAAATAAGTAATTCACTTTTTGATTTTACCATTTGTGAATTGAAGTAATATTTCCCTTCATACTTTTCCTTGAATTCTGTTTCTTTCTTTGCCTTGACAAAATCAATATTTTTTATTTTCTTCTTTTCTTCTTGTTTTTCATAATAATGTTCAGTACACAGAGTATAACCCTCTTTTACAGGTTTATAACACAATTCACATATTGGCTTTTGTCTCTCTTTCTCTTGACATTCATAACATAGAGGAAACCAAAATTTCTTTGGTTTTCCGCAAGTAGGGCAAGAATTTGTATCTGTACGATTATTATAAGACATAGGTTGATTTTTTTGCTAAAATAAGAATAATTTATAATAAGATCAGAAATTCTGTTTAAAGACTAATTTTTCTTGTCAAGGCTTAAATATTCTTCTTTAGAGTTAGGCTTTGAAGCGATTTCAAGTCCCGATAAATAGGACGATTTAGGCTTGCCAGAAGGGAAGGTAAAAACTTGCAAATGGTGTTCATGGGCCGGTTTTGTAAATTCTTCCAAAACAAAACCGTGAATTACCATATGCAAGTGAGCGATGGGTGGCAAGCCGGTCATGTCCAGCAGTAATTTTCCGGATGGGTGAGTCCAGATTTAAATAAGAAAACGAGCGTGTCTTACTAAGATAAATTCTCTAGGAAAAACGAGGTTTCGTCGTCGCTTTAAAGCCTAACGGCCAGGCGGTTTGATTAGTTGGCTGCCAGCCCTATTGACTTTGTCTCGGCAGCAGGAGCAGTCAGGGTGCCACAAGATTTAATAAGTGGGTTAAATTTTTCTCTCATAGACTTTTGGAGTCGATAAAGAAGCAGTCCGGACTGGCAAAGGCAATTCAGCAAACCGTCCGAGTTAGCATTTGTGCTTTTTAAATTGTCTTGTTGATCGTTGTCGGGCTATTATGTAGTTGTCAAGATGGTATAGTCCAACCGACCTGTTAATTATGATTAGAGTACTTTCCTAGACTTAAGTGCAGTTTAATATCTAGCTGCATTTTCCCAGCAAAATCCAGAGGACTAC
>JGI24133J20442_1000733_pt1 | contig 10163 bp, 10 predicted proteins | sample BarGraNGADG00311_2_FD_20442 | JGI IMG/M metagenome (IMG submission 20442)
AAATTTAGAAAAAACACTAAGCTCTTCGTTTCGGTCCTCAAGCACTTCTTTGAGCACCGCAAGTTCTGGATGCCATTGCTTCGACAGTTCTGTCAAATCGTCATTTATGGCATCCATCTCGGCTGTAAGCTGCTTTCTTTGTTGCTCTACTAACGTCAGGACCTCATCAAACGGCTTACCTAAGAATTCAGATGGTAGCCGGACCTCATTGACGTTTTGAGACCAAATAAAAGAATGCACTTGTTCGGAATAGTCCTTGTTGAACACTGTCACCGCAGCCGTTGTGGCATCGTCGAGGTCTGCGGACATGAGCTCAAACTGGTTGTGCGTAATCTCAACGAGTGCTGACCGGACAATGTCCAAGACGTCCTTATATTGTCTGCTTATAAGAATTACAGTGACCTCAAAACCCTCTAGGATTGGGATTTGAGATTCTAAGGGCTGCAGTTTCTCAATAACTTGTTCATAGTGATTCAAATTGGTGAGGGTAAATTCAATGTCGCCTTTTCGCGTTGCAAGCTCTTTCGTCGTTGCCTCAAGCTCGCTTATGACGTGACTTGCCTCCTCCACAAGTTCTTCGTCATTTTTCCACTGAAGCTGACCAAAGATCTGCGCCTTCAGCTGATCGTTCACAGGCAGGGCGGGCAGCAAATTGAACATGCCGTTAACCCTGATTAATGCGCTCGCGACGTCAGCTCTTGGCCCTTGCTGTGAGCGCCGCAACATTGTATCGCCCGGAGAGATCGTCTTTGTCGCGTCCTCCAAATGAACCGATCCTAGGTTGTATAAAAAGTCAACTGCGCTGTGTAGGTCGTGTTTTGGTCCAATGATTTGGATTTTGGCCATCTTCTGAAGCATAGGGATCTAACCTGAAATCACGACGTTTACGATTTTGTCGATAGCCTTCGGCAAATTTTGTTCCCCTTTCTGTCTCGCAGTTTTTACCTCATCCTCACCGGATCTGTGTAATTTGTCGACTTCTTCAAGGACGCTCGCTAACTGTTCTTCATGCCACTTTTCCGCGGTTCTTCGTCCGTCAACCTCTGCATTTTTCAAAATGTCGGCAGCTTCTTTTTTAGCATCTGCGACTATCTGTTCAGCATCTCTTCTGGCCTGATCTGCTCTTCCGCTTAATTCAACCTCTCTTTTCCTTATTTGTTGTAAAACAGAAGGTTCTTCTTCAGGCATTCTCTACTTCCGACAGTTTTTTACTAAAGCCCGCGGCGCTCTCTTAAGTGCGCTCCTATTCCATGTGAAGGGGGGCAGGGGTATTTTTTGACGTTTTGTTTTTGGTCATCGTATTTTGTTTTTTCAGCCGCGCGTAAAACACGCTCTCTACACCTATCGACCGCCCCGTTTTTGAGTTTGTCGACCATTAACATAACGTCGTTATTCATCTTGTGTCACCAAGATGTTACACTATTGCTATGATTAATTATGTTGAATTAGTTCACGACACGATATAGCTTACGGAGGAATATTGCTACCGTTATGCAATTCGTTGGACGATTGAGACGAGCTGGACAAACGTAAGGCTCCTTCGACTATGCCGCTAAAACACACCCGAGCTTTTATGTACAGAGTTGTGTAACAACACACCGGTGAGAAGTATGAAGCGACTTAAAGTCAGGGACGTAATGGCGAAAGAAGTGGCGACCGTTGATCCTAGCACCCTTGTTCTCGATGCTGCAAAGCGCATGGTTCAAAAAGGAATAGACGCGTTCATAGTATCGCCGCTTGAAAAAGACGAGCCGTTTGGCATAATTACTAAGACGGACGTCGTTGATTTGTTTGCCGATGAGGTCGACATAGGCAAAGTGGCGGTAGGCGAGGTGGCTAACAAGCCGCTCTTTATTGTTTCTCCAGGAATGCCTGTTTTGTACGCTGCTAAGATGTTTCGAAATGGTGGCGTAAGTCACCTTGCCGTGTTCAACGGACAAGAGATCCTTGGCATCATCTCGTACAGCGACATCTTGAACTGCCTGCCGAGTTTGATGGAGCAAATCTATAGCGAATTTGACTGACCGGATCCGGAAGGTGAAGGGCTAAGGCCTGATATATTCCTGCGCTTTACAGCGTGTACCCTCCTTCAGATTATAAAGTGTACTTATAATTTTGGAACAGTGGTTGAATCTCGGGCTCAGCCGCTTTTTTTCCAAAACTGTTAAGTAGATATCGTGCAACCATATAACGGTTGATGTATAGACATCGATTAAGTGCATCTGTTATGTTGAGGCGATAATAATGGCGGAACAACCCTCGAAGAATCCGGTATTTGAAGACTATGGTATCGACCCTGCGATCTCTGAAATCCAAAATTTCAAAGCAGAAATAGTGTTTGAGCTTAAGAAAGCTAAGGTGCCATTTCCGATCAAGAGTCGCGAGCAGCTGTTGGCCGTGTTTCCAAAGGGGCGGTTTATGCAGTGTTCGATGAAAGGCCAGAAAATTGATCTTAACGAGTATATTTCAAAGATGAAGGCCGACGAGTTTCCAATTGTTTCAGCAGGCGACGTTGCCGATAAGGTAGTCTCGTCTTGTTCGCTGTAATTTGGCGTCACTTCACCTTCAAAATACCTGTTACTGTCCAAAGAGCTCTTATTGCAGGCTTTTTTGGACAAATATTTTTTTATATATCTTTGTATATTTGAGCGCACATAGAAGATACATCAGGGCGCTCAGCGTCATTGCGTAACACGAACTGTGATCTACGGAACGGATACGCCACTTATGCNGNCTATGCCCCGTGTTGGTCTCAAATATGATGCGTGGGACTTTGAGGAGTACCGTATTTGTGCGCGCTGTTGAGAGCAAGCCGTGCACAGCTTTTACCTCGATGAACAGTAAGATGAACATTGTGTGCGTTGAGTGGGGTTTTTCGCGCGTTTTCATGTTTAACAATCNCATCCTGCGCAAGATTAAATCCTGCTAAAATGAGCACGCATCTGTTAGTTTATCACGCAGGTCAGTGTAATCCAAAACGCTGCACAGCGAAGAAGCTAGCCAAATTTCACTTAGTCAACCTCTTTTCGACACGACGCCCTTTGTTACAAGAGAAGACAGTGCTGCTCGATCCTTCAGAGCGCACCCCGTTGAGTCGCGCGGATATGGTGAACACACTGGTTGCTATTGACTGCTCATGGAACGATCGTGAGCGTGTCTTCCAATCGTTTCGCGCCCGTTGTAGACGGCGACTCCCCTATCTCATAGCGGCAAATCCCGTCAACTATGGGCGGCCGTGCGAGCTCACAACGGTAGAGGCGCTCGCGGCCGCGCTCTATATTCTCGGACAAGCACAACGCGCTAGAGAGCTACTGGGTAAATTTAAGTGGGGGCCAACGTTTCTAGCCTTAAACGCTGCACCCCTCAACGAGTACGCTGACGCGAGCACTGTAGCCGACCTTCTTGTGTGCGAACGCGCCTACAAGCGAGGCTAAACGGCCTCTTATCAACGTTATTGCGCGTTCTTATGATTATTATGAACATAAAGATTAAATGTTGTTAGACGTATGTTGCTAAAGACGTGAGAGAGAGGTACATCTAATGGCACGTTTTCCAGAAGCTGAAAAAAAGCTATTAAATATCAAAATCTGCATGCGATGTAACGCGCGCAATCCCCCAAGGGCGACGCGGTGTAGGAAGTGCGGTTATAAAAACTTAAGAGTCAAGTCCAAGGAACGAAGAGGTTAGCCGTTTGACGATTGAACAGCAGCTTCAAGAGGCGATTACTCGGGAAGGAACGATACATCTAACGCTTATAGATCCCGACTCACAGTCACCAGAGGAAGCTGCGCACATTGCTCGTGGCGCGACAGCGGGAGGAACGACCGCTATTCTTGTTGGGGGCTCCGTCGGCGTTGGCGGCCCTGGTCTTGAGCGCACGGTGAAGCAAATTAAGGGCAACACGAGCGTCCCTACGATCATCTTCCCCTCGGATGCTGGCAGCGTTAGCATCGCCGCCGACGCAATCTTCTTCTTGTGTCTGTTGAACTCGAGAAATGTGGCGTATCTCAGCACAAATCAAGCCCTCGGCGCTGTTTTTATCAAAAGCTATGGAGTGGAGCCACTTCCGGTGGCATACATCATCGTTGAACCGGGTGGTACTGTTGGCTGGATAGGAGACGCACGTCTAATCCCACGCAACAAACCTGAGATTGCTGCCGCTTATGCGCTCGCCGGAAAATATATGGGCATGAGATGGATCTATCTGGAAGCAGGTTCGGGCGTCTCAGATACGGTGCCCCCTGCAATGGTCAAAGCGGCAAAAATAGCCATAGACGATACGAAGCTCATCGTCGGCGGCGGAATACGGACGGATAAACAGGCTGCGTTGCTTGCGAAGGCCGGGGCGGATGTAATCGTAACGGGCACTGCCGTCGAAGAGAATACGGACATCGAAAACAAAATCGCGGGCTTTGTCCACGCAATAAAGCACTAAACGTTTTTCCGTCGCGCGTCACATTCTGACGGTTACTTACTTTTGTTCTTTTCAATCCAGCTGCTGTAGTTGCATTGTGGGCATCCAAGGTCCCACAATCGCTTTCCGGTCTGTACTTTGATTAGTCGCATGTCGTGCTGCTTGCACTTGCGGGCTGTAACGCGGAGCCTCCCCGATTTAGGTAGCGGGAGTCCGAATGTACAGCTTGGATATCCCGAACACCCTACGAAACGCCCACCTCGTTTCGAGCGGCGCACGATAAGGTCTGAGCCGCACTGAGGACATGTTCCGACAGTCGCATCGCCGCGCAAGCCCGTTTGCAGCGACGCGCTAATCTCTTGGTATTGTTCATCAAGTGTGGTCAAGACATTGTCAAGAATGTCCCTTGAGTTGATTACTACAAACTCCTTTGAAAGGGAACCTGCTGTGATCTTCTCCATCTCCTCTTCGAGCAGGCGGGTCATCTCAGGTTTCGTGATAGTCGGTGCAAAGCGTTCGAGTGATTCTGTGACGCTACACGCGATACCGGTCGGACGTAGGGGACTTACGTCGACATAGCCCCGTTGAGAGAGTTTTGTTATTATCTCATGCCGGGTGCTTTTCGTTCCCAGCCCAAGTTCTTCCATCTTTTTGATAAGCTGGCCTTGCCCCCATCGCTGGGGTGGCTGCGTCTCCTTTTCGACAATCTGTTTGTTTGTGACGGTGAGGGCCTCGCCTTTGCGAAGGTCGGGAAGATGTCGCTCTTGCGTCTGCGCGTACGGATAGTGAAAGCGCCAGCCTGGATGTGACAGTTCGAGCCCCGTCGCTCTGAATAGCTCCCCGCCTGAATCCAGCGTGACCTTTTTCGTACGCCAACGGGCCGGGTCAGAGAGCGTCGCAAAAAACCGTCGTACGACGAGTTCGTAGATCTTCCAGCTGCGTGGCTCGAGATCGGATTGGCTGGCGCGCATCGTTGGATGGATCGGAGGATGATCGGTTGTTTGCTTTTTTCCTCGTGTGGCGACCAACCGTTCTTGTTGGAGTAGTAAACGAGCGTTCTCAGCGAACGGGCCGCTCTTAAACATGTTAACGGTAAGGCGGAGATCGAGCTCATTCGGGTACACCGTGTTGTCAGTGCGAGGGTAGCTTATCAATCCCGCCGTGTATAAGCGCTCGGCAGTGTCCATGGCACGGCTGGCTGAAACTCCGAGCGCGCTTGCCGCAGCGATAAATTCCGTTGTGTTGAAGGGTTTTGGCGGCGCATCCACTCGCTCTGCTTCTGCAAAAGTGACGACAGTAGCTGTCTCACCTATGTTTTGACCCGCAGCTAATGCGCTTGCCTCGTCTCGAAATCGATCGGTTTGATGTTTTGCGTGAAACGTTTCGCTGCCGGTGCTAAGGTCAATAAACACCTCCCAGTAGGGCTCAGAGACGAATTGTGCGATCGAGCGCTCACGATCGACGATCAGCGCCAGTGTCGGACTCTGTACTCTTCCTGCAGATAAGAAGCTGTTTCCGAGTCGCTTAGCGGCTGTAGATATAAAGCGCGTAAGCGCGGCGCCCCAGATAAGGTCCACCGCTTGCCGTGCCTCTCCTGAGCGGGCGAGGTTAAGGTCGATTTTAGTAGGTGAGCGAAACGCGCGTTTGACCTCGATCGGTGTCATTGCGCTGAATCGTACGCGGTCAACCGCGACGTCTTTTACCGACTTGATGATCGTGCATGCTTCTAAGCCGATAAGTTCACCTTCCGTGTCAAAATCTGTTGCAATAGTGACTCGATCGGCGTCCTTGGCCGCCCGTTTGAGGCCTGCCACGATCGTTTTATGGGTTGGAACGGTGATAATGTCTGCCCGTACCAATTCGTGAAGGTTGATCTTCCAGTCCCGGTACTCATCAGGGAAGTCAAGCTTCACAATGTGGCCTCTAAGGCCGAGGACGACAGTACCATTGAAACGATATGCGTTGGCGCTTGCGACCTTCGTTGGCGATGCCGCCCCGTCTGAGAGAATTTCGGCGATACGCTTCGCTGCGATATCTTTTTCAGTAACGACCAGATGTGTCAAAGCTGCTCCTGGATGAGGCGGTTGGTCAACGTGGGATCAGCCCGCCCCCGCGTCTTTTTCATCACCTGACCGACGAGAAAGTTGAGCGCGCCTTTCTTGCCGCTGCGATAATCTGCAACAGCCTGAGGGTTCTCCTCGATCGCTTGCTCAACGGCTGCCGTAATCTGCTCGGTTGGTACGGTGTGGAGCGCTTGCTCGTCGATGATCCCGCTAGGGGTGCCGCCACGGTCGAGAACCGTTCGTATAACCTCAACTGCTGCCTTTTCGGTAATGCGCCTGTCGGTCACATTAACTATGACGTCGATCAAGTAATCGGGGCTGAACGCTTGAAGGTCAAGCCCGCGGTAGTTTAGCTCACCTTGGAGGACGTCTACAACCCAGCTTGCGCCTATCAACGGGTCGACTAGTGCGGCGACTGTTTCGTAGTAGTCGGCGAGAGGCTTTGAGGCGGTCAGCACTTTTGCTAGGTAGTCTGATATGCCGTACTGCGCGACAAATCGGCCACGTTTTGCGTCAGGGAGCTCTATCTCTGTTTGCTGCGGGAATTTTTTCACTAGCGGTTCGGGGTCGACTTGGGCGAGATCAGGTTCGGGGAAGTACCGATAATCGTGCTCTTGCTCCTTCGAACGGAGCGAGATCGTAATGCCGCGCGCCTCGTCGAAGTGTCGCGTCTCTTGCGTGATGTGGATACCTCTTCGAAGCAAGTTTCTTTGGCGGGTTATTTCAAAGAGGAGCGCTTTTTCGACGCCCTTGTACGACGAGATATTCTTGACTTCAGCGCGTTTCCCTCCTGCGATTGAGACGTTTGCATCGACTCGAAGCGATCCTTCGAGATTGCCGTCGAAGACGTCGAGATACTCGAGGATATTGCGCAGCTTATTGATAAAGCGCCGCGCTTCCTTAGGGGTCCGAAGGTCGGGCTCGGTTACCACTTCAAGTAGCGGCACGCCTGATCGATTATAGTCGATGAGCGAGTATTGTGCCTTTTCAATGGTGCCGCGGTAAGTGAGCTTCCCCGGATCTTCTTCTATGTGCACCCGATTGATCCGGATCTTTCGTTCCTGTCCTTCGCTATCTACCACCATGTGGCCATTTATACCGAGCGGAAAGTCATACTGGCTGATTTGGAAGCCTTTCGGCAAGTCGGGATAGTAATAATTCTTCCTGTAGAACTGCGTCCGTTGGACTGAGCAGTTGAGTGCCTTCGCAACCCGCTCAGCGTATACAACTGCCATTTCATTGATGACTGGTAAACTGCCTGGAAGGCCGAGGCAAATCGGGCACGTGTGGGTATTTGGCTCTGAGTCTTGATAGCGCGTTGAACATCCGCAAAATAGCTTGGATTGCGTTGTCAGTTGGACGTGCACCTCGAGCCCTATGACAACGTCGGTTCTTTCCGTGATCATGTATAAGCTTTTTTGAATCGCGGCTCCCTCCAGCCGGATGATATCCGCCGCGACTAAAGCAAATCAGAAGCCGCCCTAATTACCAATAATTTCGTCGATTTACGCTGGCAGCGCCTCTTACGTTTTAGAGCCGCCCCACAGCTCAATCTCCAGCTACTAGTCACAACGATGCCTTTTATAATTAACTGCGTACGTGCGCTCGATGAGTTAATCCTTGTCCTCTTCTATTATCGCTTCATTGCCCGCTCGAACGCGAGGAGCGCCGCTGACAACAAAACGATCCCGAAACCGAAGAGTATGAAGATGTCCCTTGAAATTGCTTGCACGCCCACACCGAGCACTACCACTTGTCGCAGCGCGCTAATCGCGTAGGTGAGCGGAAGGAACTGCGCGATGACCTGCATAAATTGTGGCATCTGCGATATCGGGAAGAAGACGCCGCTGAGGAACATCATGGGAAACGTTAGCGTCATCATGATCATCGTAGCGGTCTCCTCGGTACTCGTGAATGAGGTGATGAGAATGCCCAAGCCGACGAGGCTGAACACGCCTAGGAGCAAGATTCCCAGGATGAGCGCGATACTCCCTTGTACGACCACGCCAAAGAGAACGATCGAAAGCGTAAGGACGATGATCCCCTGCATCATACCGCGTGTTGTCTGGGCGATGACCTTTCCGCCCAGTATCGACATCCGGTGCACCGGTGCAGCGAGCATGCCGTCGAGGGTACCTACCTCCCGCTCGAAGGAAATGGCGTGTGGGAGGCCGGTCATAAGTGACATCATGACGACCATCCCCATGATGCCGGGCGCGACGAACTCGAAGTAGTTGGTTTGTCCTGGAACGATGCCCGTCGTCTGGACGTTGTATGGTGCTACCTGGGCTAGCGAATAGTTCAGCGGCGTTTTATACGTCTGGTTCAGTCCGTACGTGGCCGTCTGTGTGCCCATTTGTTGAATGACTTGCGTGAGCTCCGTCTGTATGAGAGATGCCGTCTGAGGGTTCGACTGATCATTGACAATGGTCACGTCTGCTTGCTTGCCGGTTTGGAGGTTAGATGTGAAATTGCTTCCGATGATGATGCCCGCGCTCTGCTGGCCGTTTTGAATGTTCGATTTGACGTCGGCAGCGCTGCCGACCGTCGAGAAATCCATCATGCCGGTCTTGTTGTTCAAGGCCTCGAGCTGTGCGACGAATTGCGTGCTGAGGGACGTGTTGCCTTGCGCTGCGTCAAGGTTTGCGAGCGCGACTGGAACGTGAGACATGCCGCTGTTTGAGGGGAAAATGTAGCCGACCATGCCCATCATGAAGAGAGGCATAAGGATGAGCATTACAAGACCCATGCGATTCCTGCTTATGTCTAACAAGTCTTTCCACGCGATCCACAGCGCGTGACGAATACCGCTTCTAGCTCCCATTGTACAGCCCCTACCGTATCCTCGATCGCACACTCGCTCCGTGCCGAGAACTTGGTTCCTTAGTGGTTACCTTATCGGCGACCTGTTCCCTCACCTTGTGGCCCGTAAGATAGAGAAACACGTCTTCCAGTGTCGGCTCAACGTTATGAATGGAACGAATCTGCCCGGCGCCTGATCGCACCGTATCAATGACGTTATCGCACGCCTCATCGCCCGACGCGTGAACCCTGATGTGCGTCTCGTCTTCTACCGTGACCGTTTGCGTACACGACAACGATTGAATGTCCGAGACAAGCGTTTGCGTAATGTTTGGAACGTTGAGCTCAATGACGTTCGTATCGGCACCGGTGATTACTTTTTTCAGATTTGACGGCGTATCGAGCGCGACGATCTTCCCGTAATCGACGATGCTAATCCGGTCGCAGAGCATGTCAGCTTCGGCCATGGCGTGCGTTGTTAAAATGATCGTTGTTCCAGCATCATCGTTGATGCTGCGCGCAAAGTCGCGGATCTCGTTCGTGGATTGCGGATCAAGACCGAGCGTTGGTTCATCCAAGAACAGGATCTCCGGCTCGTTGAGGAGAGCGCGGATCACATTGATGCGCTGCTTCATCCCGGTCGAAAACGTGCCGATCTGATGGTCTGCCCATTTTTCCATATTAACGACTTGGAGCAGCTCATCGATGCGTTCACGCAGGGCGTCTCGTGGTATATCGTAGAGCTCCCCGAACAAGCGTAGGTTTTCATGCGCTGTGAGCCGATCATACATGATCATTTTTTCGGATACAAGTCCGATGTGCTCGCGCACCCTGTTACCCTGATGAGCAATGTCAAAGCCGGCAACGGTCGCCGATCCTTCAGT
>JGI24133J20442_1000734_pt1 | contig 10161 bp, 8 predicted proteins | sample BarGraNGADG00311_2_FD_20442 | JGI IMG/M metagenome (IMG submission 20442)
TTGATAATTAATTTGTTGTACATTTTTTTATTTTAAATTGTTATGATTATCTACTCTTATATATAAAATCCAGATAGATTATCTTAAAGAAACAAAATTACGAAGAAAATTTAAACTAAAGGTCGCAAAGGTCAGGCGGCTATTTAATACAACTCGTCGTCCTTCGTCCTCCTCAAACAGTATTGCTTACAAAAGACCTGCCTAGCAATCCTTAAAACAGTCGCTTTATCCCAAAATTCTCTGAGGCCATTCGAAATCCATTGAAGCATTCAGAATTCTATACAAAGGAATATTTTAAACCAAATCGACGTAAGGCGATCAATGCCTTCAGATATTTTTTGGAAATAGATTAACATTTTTGAGGCTGCGAAGCGGAGGCTAAAAGTAAGCATTACTGTTTGACCCTGAGCGGAGCGAAGGGGAGTTGTAATGCGTGGGCAGCCGAAAAAATGGTAATCCCAAAAAAGATCTGAGGCCGCCCTTTTTTGGTTCGTTTTTTGGGCGAGCAAAAAATGAACAAAGCAATATAAGTATGTAAAAACGAATAAAAAATCCCCCATTTTACCGGGGGAGTGTAATGTTCTTCGGAGAAAATGGGTGGGAAATCCATTTTCTGATATTTTGAGAACAAATATTATCAGAGGAGCAAATATTATTTCTTTTCCTGAACCTTGACCTCTAAATCATTCGACACTGGCTCCTTCTTTTCAGGTTCATCTTTAAGCTCTGACGCTTTTTTGAATTCGCGTATTCCCTGACCTAATCCTTTCATCAGTTCAGGAATCTTTCTTCCTCCAAATAATAACACTACTATAAGTAGTATTAAAATGAGATGCATGGGACTGCTAAAATCCAACATAATAATTTATTTTTTATTTAACTTTTTTATAATCACTCTTATTTTAAAAGAAAAGTCCATCCTCACGATAACCAAAATCAAAGGACAGACTTTATCTTTTCTAATGTCAGAAGAACAATTCAAACATCTGTCAGATGATTATTACCTCTTTACTGACTTATGCTTTGCAACTGGAGACAGCTTCTTAACAAATATTCCATCTTTGTCATAGACAAGTGTCTCGGTTATAGCACCTTTGGTAATAACCACATCGTAAGTAACAGAGGCTTTTGATGTAACACTGCTGGCTTCTTTAATAGTAAAACCTGCGTAATCGTTTGCAATATTGTCTGTAATGTTTTTCTGAAGTTCAGCTACCTTGATACTAGTACGGGTGGACTTCGCATTGGTGACAGTAGTTTTGGTAGTCTGCGCATTAACTGNAACGACTGCCATCATCAATACAAGAACGAATAATACTTTTTTCATAATTAATGAATTNATTGGTTTAAAAAAGTAAAAATATTATGAGATTCTGAAGATGGTCTGAAGTTGAGAAGTTTTAACATATTATTAAGATTTTTTCTCTTCTGTCGGGTCACCGACGGTGACATCAATCATTTTATTGTTTTTTTTAATTGTTCATTTGGCTTTGCCGAACTCGCAGAAGTTAATTTGGTTTTGTAACCTTTGTTTTGTCCTCTGCTCGGTTCTTTTGCTTGCCTTTATTTATCTGTTCATTTGCCTTCGGCAATCTCGCTTCGGTTCTTTTATTCGTCAAAAACCATGTCACTTTCCTTTTCTTGATAAAAAGAAAGTAACCAAAGAAAAATCAAGGCTGCAGATAATTTTGGGGCTCCTGTTTTTCGGCTTGCCCGCGCAATACAACTCGTCGTCCTTCGTCCTCCTCAAACAGTATTGCTTACAGCAGGCCAACGCAGCAAGCCTCAAAACAGTCGCTTATCCCAAAATTCTCTGAGGCCATTTGAAATCCAAAAACAGGGAGTCTTTTGTGAAAGTTAGTGAGTGGTGGTGCGAGGGCAGACCGGAAATGAACAAATCAATAAGGTGAGCAAAAAATGAACGAAATAGAATGAAAGTTTGTAAGATAAAACAAATGATTGGCTAAGGATATAATATTATATATAAATATCCTTCTTCAAATAAATCCGATAGGAGAGTCCTGTCAAAAACAAAGAGATACCAATAAAATATGCCAGATGCCATAAATCTAATTTATACGCCGGATTAATTGCATCCACATTGGCATATCTGAAAGGGCTCAGATACCCTATTTTGGCAGCGCTTTCCGTGATCTTCGAAAGAGTGTAGATGAAATATAAAATTAATACCAGACCTATGCTTAAAGTGGTTATGGGTTTTGCCCTTTTAACGAGGGTCGACAAAAAGAGCCCTATGGCCCCGAAAAGCATATTTAATAACATGGTATAGAGCGAAAGAATCAGAAATGCCCTGATACTGAAGGGTCCGGTCTTAACAATTTCCATGCATATGAATCCTGCGAGAGAGGTTACCAGGTTCAATATAAATATATTAAGGGAAAGAACAGCCAGCTTGCTCATATAGATCTCACTGCGTGTAAGTGGACGTGTGAGCAGATATTCAGCGGTTTTATCGTATTCTTCCTTAAGGAGGATATTTGAAGCGAGTACAATAGCAAAAATACTCCCTAGAACCATCATGTAGATGACATTATTGGCGGAATAGAAACCAAGCACCGAAAGCAGATCGTTGAAATTCGAAATGCCCTTGAACTGCAGAGCTCCCTTGGGGATTATGGTAAGCATCCCGGCGATCTTTGACTGGTTCGCCATAAATGTACTGTAGACTGACATGGTAAGGCTAATCAATAAGGTTATCACGATCGTCCAGATCATCAGACTCAATGCGTTCCGCTTTAGCTCCTTTAAAAACAGGTTCCTGTTCATTTGCCTTTTACTTTATGATTTGTAATAGTGAAGGAAAATTTCGTCAAGCGACGGTTCTTCGATCATCAGGTTAATCAGCTTCTTATCCGACAGAAAATCAACAAGCTCATTGATATTGCCCGAGTACATAAATGACAGGGCGTTATTTGGTCCTGAAATCACACTTTCAATACCCGGGATGCTGAAGTTTTCTTTATTTGCCTGATCACCAAATTCGATAAAAACCTTTTTGAGCTGTTTTTTTCTCAGGTTGTCAATATCCTCCAGCTGAATAATTTTTCCTTCTTTTATGATTGCCACTCTCTTACATAACATTTGAACCTCGGTGAGTATATGTGAAGAAAAAAAGATGGTCATCCCTTTCTTATTCTCCGAACGCAGCAGTTCAAAAAAAACTGACTGCATAAGAGGATCGAGACCTGTTGTAGGCTCATCCAGTATCAGTAGCTTCGGGTTGTGCAGAAAGCTCTGAATGATTGACACTTTCTTCCGGTTTCCCATAGAGAGTTCAGCTATTTTCCGGCTCATGTCCAGTTCAAATAATGCTGAGAGCTCATCAATCCTTTGCTCTCCGTTGGATACCTTATAAAAACGGATACAATAACTCAGAAATTCACGAACATCCATCGAAGAATATACTCCTGCATCCGAGGGGATGTAGCCGACCTGGCTTTTTATCTTCTTCGTTTCCCTTATAATGTCCATTCCCATAATGCGGGCGCTGCCGCCGGTTGGGAATATCATGTTCATTAATATCCTTATTGTTGTCGATTTGCCGGCTCCGTTGGGCCCTATAAAGCCAAAGATCTCTCCTTCCCCGATTTCCAGGTTGATATGTTCAATTCCCCTGGCTTTCCCGTAGAATTTTGAAAGATCCGTGATGTCAATAATCGGTGCGTTCATGGTTGGGTTTATAATATCCGGTTCAAATTTATATTATTTATTTAAAGGTTTCAAACCGGGCTGTTGAAAAAGTCCTTTGTGACCCTTAGTGATACCCTTAGTGCCACTTTGTGGTAAAAGTTAAAACATTGAACCACAAAGCCCGCCCGGCTGACGCCAGTCGGACGGGGATCACAAAGTATATCACAAAGGAACACAAAGGAGAAGAGTAAAAATAAACTACTTTTTCAACAGAGGCAGTATCAAAAAGATTACGAAAATGAGGGAAGTGTAATATACTATTTGTGATTTTAATCAGAGGGCTTTTTACCATCATTATGAAGAGGATGAGGTGGGCCAAAAGCAGGCATCTCTCCTTTTAAAACATTAAAAAGCTGTGGCAACTGATCCAAACCTGACTTATAAAGAAACTTGCCGATTTTTGTAAATCCTGAATCTTCCGGGGTTTCTGATTCCAGGTCAACTATTTTCATTTCGTAATCAGGATAACTGGTTTTCTGATCAGCATTTACAGACATTGTCCTGAATCTATAGACTTTGATCTGATGACCCCTTCTTCCGGTTTTTATCAGGTTGGAGATTACAGGACCCCGTGATGTAAGTTTTATCAGGAGGCTAATAGCAATCAGAACAGGAGATAAAACAACAATCAGCAATAGCGCAATATTAATATCCATGGTTTTCTTTATAGCCAGGGCAAAGGAATTGTTGGGAATGCTGATAAAACTCAGAAACTTTCCATCTGCAATATCAGACTTAACAGCGCTTGACAGACTAACCTTATGTTCTTTGTATTTCATCCTTAATGTAACTCCCAAATCTTCACATGACCGGAGTATTTCTCTCACCTCACTGGTATTCGTCTTATCTTTCAGGTAAAGTACTTCATCAACGAAATCTACTTCTATAAGATCGCTGAGTATCCCTAAAAATTTTTCAGGTAGTATTATCGTAATGTCTTCATACTTATATTTAATCAGTACCGATTCGGTAAAGATTACTACAATTTTGTATCCCAATTCTTTTTTTGATAAGAGATTCTGGATAAATGGGAAAGAATAATTGTCGGCAATTATGATAATGTTTGTATGATTGTAACCTTTTACGCCGAAGATCTTCAGAATTTTATATGCAATTATTCGTCCAAAAAACAAAAAAAGGAAACCAAAGATAGGGAGCCCTGCAATGAACAGTCGGGGAACAGAGTATAACTTTAAGAAAAAATATAAAAGAGTCAGAAGGAAAAAAATCGATATTGACGATTGCAGATAGAGGAAAAACAAAACCTTAAAACGTTTTGTCGGGATACAGGTAATTTTTACAAGTGCCAGTACTAAAAGCCAGAAAGGTAAAATAAAGAAAAAGAGTTTTAATACATTATGATCTGTATAAAAAACTCCTCCCTTTTCAAAGTAACAAATGAAATATGAACACTGGAAGGCAAATAGAATTGATAAGAAATCTATCGGATTCAGGATATATTTCAGGAGATTCCATCTCTTCATACGATCGGTTATATGAAGCCGATAATAAGTATTAAGTACATCCATTAACAAGAATGCATTATTTCAGGGTGTTAATATATTTCGGTAAAAACCCGAAACTAAGCCGTGAAAATAATAATTATTCTACAGACAGCTTGTTCTTTTGGGCACAAAAATAGGTGAGACCATTAAATTCAGTCATATCCAGAATTTTCAGACCGGTATTCTCAAGCAGAAGTCGGGTGGACTTTTCAGTCATATATCTGTTTGTCTTTGAGTCGATTATGTCATAAACCATATTCATTATCGAGTTCCATTGCCCTGTGCTGTTATCAGTTTTGTCAACTCCTCCGTCGAGATGATGAACTGACTTATTGGAAGAAGAAAATAAACCAATTTGATTTTTATTGTCGGTGAAGCTTCCAATAAAGTAACATTTATTTGGAATAACATTAGAAATTGTATCCAGGAAATCCTTAATACTCTTAATGTTGTTTAATGGTTTAAGATTTACAACGGTCTTAACTGTTTTAAGATCTTCATTTTCGAAATAATAATGGTGCGAAGAGGCCAGAATCAATAAATCGGGGTCTTTTGCCAAACCCAGCCAATCGAGATAGTTATAGAAATCTTCATGACCTTCTTCGGCAAGTCTTTCATAAACCGTATCGATTTCAGTTTTTTTAACCCTGGAACTCTCATTATGAGTAGATTTTCTAACTCTTTGACCCTTAATGATATTCTTGTTGTTTGTTGTTGTTTTGCTCTTCATAAATTTTGCTCAGGAATTGAAAATAAAAGTAGACAATAAGTACATTCCAGTCAAACTTTCAAAACCAGGATGCTGATTAATATTGCCTCAACACTTATTGATTTTTCACTATAAAACAGACGAATGTCAAAGATTTTTGGTTATTGATCTATTAAAAGTTTTAATTAGTAAAAATCAACCAGATTTTTACTGATTTTATTTAGAATAATAATAAAAATCAATTACGTATTGTTCTAAAACGCAAATAATCAGATTTATATTGCTGAACAAATCCTTAAAGTTTTCTTAAAATTGAGTTTATCCGAGTTTGACCAACGTACCCAAAAAATTGATGAACAAAATCCGGAAGAAGGGATGAGTTTTTGAGCTGTGCCGGTGCGTGATTATAGATTCGTGAAATAGATCAGGACATTCTTTTTGTTTTAAAACGAAATTTGCCTTTATTTGAGGAGGGTTATTAAATAGTTTAACTTAGTAATATGATTTCCAAACCATCACTGCTTTTCTGTTTTATATCGACAATCTGTCTTTTTAGTTCCGGTCAGGTCAGTTCTCAGGAAATGAACTGGACACATTTCAGGGGAAGCAGCCTGAATGGTATAGCCTTAAATGAAAATATTCCGCTGAAATGGGACGACTCCGGTATCAAATGGAAAACTAAAATCCACGACAAAGGTTATTCCTCACCGGTTGTTTATAACAATCAGATATGGGTTACGACGGCAAAACCTGACGGGAAAGAGCTCTATGCTGTTTGTACCGATTTCAAAACCGGGAAGATAATTTATGATATAAAGGTTTTTACTCCTGATCAGGTTGAAGGTAAGCACTCTTTAAATACTTATGCTTCTCCTACACCATGTATAGAAAAGGGCTTTGTATATGTTCATTACGGGAGTATGGGAACAGCCTGTATAAATACTGCCAATGGATCAATTGTGTGGAAACGTTCTGATTTCAAATGCAAACATGCCCAGGGTCCGGCTTCATCACCTGTGATTTATAAAAACCTGCTTATTCTGCACTTTGAAGGTACAGATGTCAGGTATATTATTGCCCTTGATAAATCGAACGGGAAGCAGATCTGGAGAAGTGACAGACCTGCAGAGCCTTATGAACCGTTAACTGAAATAGGCAGAAAAGCATATATAACACCTTTATTAATAAATGTAAAAGGACGCGATATGCTTATATCCAATGGCTCAGCCGTATGTATAGCTTACGATCCCAATAACGGCAAGGAAATCTGGAGAGTGGTTAACGGAGCCGAATCAACAATAGCTATGCCGATTACAGAAAAAGGAATACTATACTGGTACGCTGGCTATATGGTTAACAGTGACGGTTTTAAATTTACCGAGTTGCTGGCCGTTAATCCGGAAGGGAGTGGAGATATTACCCGTACAAATATCCTTTGGAAAAAAACTGATGAACTGTCGCGTAACCAGAGCCTGACGCCTGTAATAAAAGACGGATTGATATATACAATAAATACCAGGAACATCCTGATGTGCATTGATGCTGCAACTGGTGAAGAAGTCTGGTCGACACATGTGAGATCAAATTATGAGGCCTCACCGCTATATGTAAATGGCAATATCTGGTTTTTCTCTGTAAAAGGTGAAGTTCTGGCAATTAAAGCCGGCCGGAAATATGAGGTTGCTGCGAATAATCAAATGGATTCAGGGATATGGGCAACACCTGCTGTTTTAAGGAATTCAGTTATAATAAGAACTCAGGAGTATTTGTACAGGATAGGAGGGGAATAGGAAAGAGGGTGTCTCAAAAGGCACCCTTTTTCATTTTTTGGATTAAGTTCATTTCTTTTGCTCCTCCAAAAGAAACGAACCAAAGAAAAGGAGTCCGGAAAAGCCAACCACACCCTGTTTGTACGCCCGCTACACGAGCCTTATTGGCGCCACCAAACAGCCTGCAAGTTCGCGCCATTTCCGGTTTGCCCTCGCTCTACCCCTTACTAACTTTCACGAAAGACTCTCTATTTTTGGATTTCAAATGGCCTCAGAGAATTTTGGGATAAAGCGACTGTTTTGAAGTTTGCTGCGAGGGCTTGTAGTAAGCAATACTGTTTGAGGAGTATCCGCCAGCTGGCGGAGACGACGAGTTGTATTGCGCGGGCAAGCTTCAAAACAGGAGCCCCAAAATTATCTGCAGCCTTGATTTTTCTTTGGTTACTTTCTTTTTATTAAGAAAAAGAAAGTAACATCTTTTTGAAGAATAAAAGAACCGAAGTGAGCTCGGTGAAGTGTTGTACTTCAGAATTTCGGTAACAATTTCTGCGTATTGCCGATATAACATCCGTTAGTCGAATCATAATGTTTAACTTTAATATGACTTCTTAACCTGGTAGTCAGATCATAAGCAGTGTATGAATCTGTATATAAGCGNATTATATAAAAATGCTTATGTGACTGACGGGGCAGTGCTGTAAGTAGGTGTAACTAATACAATTGGAAGAGTTTTTGAAGACAGGTATTATGAAACTCCATGAGGTGCATAATAACTCCTAAGATAGGTAGATATGTGTAACTTTATTAATCATATAAACCTGTTATATTTAAGCCATTAATCACCTGCGAGAGAGATACTTCGACATCAATGGCCTAAATATAACTCTTAAAGCAAGGAATAATCAAATATCTTAGTCAGCACACATTAAAGTTTCGTCTGCTCTGATTAACCTATAAGAACAATTTTTTTTACCTTGACAGCCTCAAGTCATATAATAAATCTTCAATGGCAACATTTTTAAAATATTCTACCAATAGATTATTGATAACATTTTATCTAATTTTCTGCTTCTCCCTTTTGTCACTTTCGCAACAACCGACTGTGAGTGACATAAATCACATTATCAAAAAACAGGAGGAGTTTCTAAAATACAATCCTGATTTTATTAAAATGAAGGCCGATCGAGTTGCGAGGATAAGGATTTTACAAGCAAAGGTGAGGGAAAAGGAAGCAGCTGGAATTGTAACTACCTGCTCCCGCCAAATTCTTTGGGAAATCGGAGCTTTGATAACTCAAACATCTGATTTCAAATTTATTGATAAAAGGTTTGATGATCTGGACTCAAGCCTTATTCACTCTGAAATGGAGATATTTGCTCAGACTCAGGATACTCTGGAAGGAAATTGGGGAAAATGTTTTAGTGAGTGGTTCTGTAAACTTAATGAGTTTTGTGAAGAGATCGGGAAAGAAGAAAATAAAAACAGTCCATTGAAATTTCAACCACATTTTCTTGACCAGGTTAATTCTCCTGAAAAACTGACTAACTATCTAATAGCAATATCAGTCTCTGATATTCCCAAAACCGGAAAGGATAACCTATTGGAATTCAATTTAGCCATGTCAAACTTAATGCGTTTGATTTTAAGGGATCGTCCAAAAGGATATCCATGGGATCCAAAGCTTAAAGAAACATTAAGGAATCTTGTTTTTAATCGTTTTCGGAATCCCGAGACTGGATGGTGGGGAGAAAGCTATTTGCGTGATGGGGAAATTCAATTTGTAGATGATCTAAGTGCAACTTTTCATATTGTGACTTATCTTAAAGGGGATGTTACGGATCTTCAAAAGGTAGTTTCGACAACTCTATCTGTAAAGGATTTAAATTACCCTGTGGGCTGGCTTTGGAACGGAGAGTACTGGAACCACAATAATATGGATGTAGTGGCATTATTTAAGGCTGGCTGGACTTCAACGAACGAGGATCAGAAAAGAGCTATTTCATTTGAAATTCAGAAAATGCTTAATTGGTGTCTTAGCAAGTCTCTACAACCCGATGGCTCCTTCAAACCACATATAGCAGATGGTTCTTTGGAGGAAAGTGTATATTATGGAGTATCATTTTTAAGCCGGATCGGATTTTTTGATAAATCAGATCGATTCTGGACTAAGCAAAAATTCAAAGATGCAGAATCAATCCGAATGAAAATCATAGAATATATTTTAAAACACAAAGATACCGGGGGATCAGGTGGCAGCTATTATGAGAGCGCTCTGACTGATTATCTCAATTACAAACCGTCACTTAAAAGGGGCAAAAACTGATTTGTTTCAAGACAATTTGTCTGCATCAGGAAACTTTAACCCTGGCCTAAATATAACACGGATGGTATAGTTAATTGCCTTCTGCAGCCCGGACACATTCGTAATCAGCTACATAAGTCTATGTTCGCAACTTCATTTCACTTA
>JGI24133J20442_1000735_pt1 | contig 10157 bp, 6 predicted proteins | sample BarGraNGADG00311_2_FD_20442 | JGI IMG/M metagenome (IMG submission 20442)
TTAAGGTCTGGCCTGCTGAAGGCCCCAGAGTCGCTGCACTCCTACTGTTTATAAGAATAAAGTATATGCCATTACCGTATATGGCGATATTGCATGTTTCGACAGTAAAAGCGGCAAAGTCTTTTTATTTAAATTGGATGGAAATAATTCAACTGGTAAGTTCATTTAAAGTAACTTCCGGAACCGGACCACGTGATGCTCATATGGCTATAGCCAATGGACTTTTGTTTATCAGGCATGGAAAGGTGCTAATGGCATACGACTTGAAGCAGCGATCATAACGTAGGAAATGCTTATATTTATTACACATTTTAGAAATTAAAACGATGAAAAAAGCTATTGTTTATTATATTTTCCAGATGTTTTTAATCTAATAATGAAGGAGATATAACTATGAAAACAAAATTTTTGACCACTGTAATAATTTTTATTGCTTATTCGTTTTGCAGTTCATTTCTTGGTCAGGAAATAAAGGATGAGCAGCACTACGGTCAGAAACCTCCGGGAAAAACACCTGAGATTTATAGCCCAAAGTTCAGTTTTTTAAAAGGAGAAACAAATTATGATATAGTTCTTTCCCCGGACGGCAGGGAAGCCTGTTATATGGTTGAAGATACAAGTTCAAAAGAGAGATACGACAGGAATTTTATATATTATACACAAATGGAAAATGGAAAATGGAATAATCCGGAAATCGCTTATTTTGTCGCCAATCAAGGGAAAGGTTCTATGCCGCAATTTTCACCTGAAGGCAATACCTTTTCATATTCATATAAGGGTGATTTTTGGACGAGTGAAAAGAAATCAGGTCAGTGGTCTATTGCAGTGAAGATGCCTGAACCGGTTAATTCAGAGAAATATGAATGCGGTTTTTCATTTGCTAAGGGTGACAGATTCTATTTTGCTTCTGCCGGACGTCCTGAAGGCAAAAGCAATCAATGTGATATTTATTGTGCAGAGAAGAGTAATGGTACCTTTGGTCCTGCACTAAACCTGAGTAATCTGAATACTGAACGTAGTGAATGTGTTCTTGCCGTGTTGCCAGACGAAAAATATATAATTTTCACACGCTATATTAATAAATCAGGTAATAATGCAGTCGATTTATATATTAGTTTTCATAAAAAAGACGGAACCTGGACAGTCGCCAGAGAATTGAGGCCCCCCTTTAATTCTCCAGGTTCAAATCATTCACCAAGATTCTCTTCTGATGGTAAGTATTTCTTTTATTGTCAATCAATAATGACTGAACTAAAAGCTACAAAAACCACACACTTTTGGGTAAGTGTACGCGCTTTTGATGAAATGAAGAAAGCTGGAGGATATGATTTCCTGTGAAAAGCTACTAAATTGACCACATACCCGGCAAAACCTGTCATTTTTTAATTTTTTTCTACTTCACTCATTTAGTGATACATGTTGCTGGTTGCTGGTTACTGGTGACTGGTTACTCGTTGCTGGTTGCCGGCTATCCTTGGCTCGTTGCTTTTACATCATTCAATTTCTAAAGAAGATGTACAAAATATGCAACATTAAGCAGCGTATAATCGTATAATATCACGAAAGGGATGGTCAGCTTGTTTGAACACAATTCAATTTTATTGGATAAGAAGAAAAATGAGGGTTTTCTTTATTTCATCATTTCTAATACTTATCTCATTAAATATTAATGGACAGGATTGTAATATATTGTCAAAAGCAAATATTATTGTTCCGGATAAATTATGTTCTCCATTATCTGTTAACTGGAACGTAAGTTACACAGGAGTGAATGATGCAGGTAAAACTGTTCAGATCAGATATGACTGGGATGATGGCACAATAAATGCTATAGCTGCAGTAAATTTGGGGCCGGGAATGTTTCAGGCCTCTGCAAATCATACATATGTTTCTACCGGCGACAAATGCAATTACAGGCCAAAGGGGACTTTAGTCGTAAATGGAGTTATTTGCACTTCCTCGACTCAGGAACAAATAGTTACAGTGTGGGATAATGATGATCATAATGGTGGTCATATGCATATTTCCCCGACTGTTTATCCTGTCTGTTTCGGGAACAGTGCCAATGTCAGGTTTCAGGATCTGACTCAGTTTAACTGTGTTCCTCCCCAGGAAAATGATGTTCCTAATCTATTTACCAGGTGGGTTCAATGGATATATGGAACCGACATTACCATGACGGGTCTTCCGGTAACAATTAACGGGACACTAAGTTCTTTCCCATTTTCGGGACCAATTATAACTCTTCCCGGACCAGTCACAGGTTCCGGAGTATATTCAGATATGATAAATGTGGCTAATGATAAGCTTATAGGGCAGTATTTTCAGGTGACTCTTCGTAACTGGAATTACTGTAATCCGTATGATGATCCTAATATTCCCGGGCCTCCTGCAGATCCGGTTAACGGAGATCATCCTCCTGTTGTAACTACCGCAATTATACTGATTGTACCGGATCCCGATGCCACAATAACACCTGTTGATACTTTATGTATAGAAGGTAACCCGGTTACATTAAAGGCTCACGATCCTGGTGGCACATGGTCAGGTGATGGTGTCTCGAATAATTCATTTGATCCAGGTTTGGCAGGGACTGGAAATCATGTAGTACGATATGATATTACTGATGCGAACGGGTGCAGTGATTTCGATCAGATAACTGTTACAGTTAAGCCATCTCCTGTGGCAATCATTAATCCGGTAAAAACTTTTTACATTAACGATCCTCCTGTTGATTTAACCGCTTCTCCTCCTGGTGGAAACATGACAGGGAATGGAATAATTAATAATAAATTTTATCCCGATTCCGCTGGAATAGGTATACATGTGATTACCTTTCAAACATTACCGGATAAATATGGATGTATAGGAACAGATACAATTCATATTAAAGTTCTAATGCCTCCGGTACCATTGGCGAATTACGAACCTGACACCGTGGGGTGTTCACCTCTTGTGGTTCAGTTCAGGAATCTGAGTGTAAACGGAGAAACATATTCATGGGATTTTGGAGACAAAGCAGGTTCAAGTGAAAAGAATCCGTCGCACACTTATGATGAACCTGGTAATTATATAGTAAAGCTTACCGTGACTAATATTGCAGGTCGATCATCTCATACAGGATCAATAACAGTATATCAGAATCCGACAGCAGCATTTAACGTCTATCCGACAGATGTTATCAATAATGCACAGGTAGTAGTCTTCACTAATATCTCAAATTATGGATTCTCCTGGTTTTGGAATTTCGGTGACAGGATCACTTCATCAGAAGAAAGTCCATGGCATAAATATGTATCTGAAGGAGTATATAACGTAACTCTGAAGGTAACCTCAATAGACGGTTGCACAGATTCAACGATGTACAGATCTCCGATTGTCGTAGATTACAAGATAGGAGAGATAAAATTTCCAAACGTGTTTAAATGGAACGGTTCAGGACCTACAGGCGGGTATTGGATTGAGAATCAAATAAATGATAATACCTTCAGACCATTTTTCACTAATGTAATAGAGTATAAACTTCAGATATTTAACAGATGGGGAGTTTTACTTTACGAGAGCTACGACCTTCAAAAAGGTTGGGATGGATATTTTGGGAATTCTAATCTGGCTCTTCAAAGTGTTTATGTCTGGAAAGCGGTAGGCCGGTATGCCGATGGAACTTATTTTAATAAAGTAGGGGATGTGACATTTTTGCATTAAGAGTTTTCTGCAAATCCAATATTGCCAGAAAATCAGATATTAAATAATCTAAAATACCATTTGATAAAATTTCACGTTATATAACTGAAAAGGTTGTGTACAGTTGATTCAATGAACTTATTGATAAATTATGTATTCCATTAATAAATTGTTATAATTTTTGTGGATTTTATGATGGATATAGTGAAGGAAAAATTAATACTTAAAGTTATGAAAAGGAATATTTTAGTAATTGCAGTCGTTTTTGGCCTGATTGGCTGGAGTTGCTCCAAAGTTGATACATCTCAACAACTAAGCCTGAAACAGTCAATTGATAAAAATGTTGCTGACATTAATACGGCACTCAGTAAGATTTCTGCAACAAAAGGTTATCAGATTCTCTCTGTAGGTGGTGATCCTACTGCAAGGGTTAATGTTCCGGGAACCACGTTTAAAGATAGTATAACACTTGCACTGGTAGCCGGTATTTATGATTATCAGTTCGATACAATTCCAATGCATCACAGTTTCGAGTTTCCTTACAGGCTATTTAAAAAGACCAGTACCAGTAATATGATGATTGTCAATTTACCTCAGAGGTTGATCTTTCATCCAAGGTATCTTCACAGTTTTATAAAGCCAGATTCAATTCTTAAAAATGACTTTACAATAACAGCATCTGATTATCATCTTTATTTTAACTCATGGAATAGTCTTGATTACAAACTTACTGCCGGTCTCACCCTTAATTCGGCAGATTTGGGAAGTTTTGATATTTCAACTGCTTCAACCTCTTTTAAGAACCAGTCTAATTCTTCTAAATACACCTTCACCGGGGGATATGGTATATCAACAGCATGGCAATCGGGTGATACATCTAAATCATCGTTTACCCTTCTTAAGGATAATAATGCACTTTTGATGGAGACAACACTTTATGTATGGAAGAGCTTTCACAAAATAGAAAAACAATATGATTTAACAATTGGGAACGTTGAAATTAAGAGAGGATTTGGAATTGATTCCATACAGGTTTACATGAATGGAGTTCTTCAGAAAAAAGCAGGAGCAAAAATCACCGACAGTGCTGACCCTACTGGCACAATTTGCAATAAAAGGGATATTCTCCTCACTTTTGATGATGGAACAACCACTACACTGAGTACACTGATAGGCCTGCCGCTTACACAGTTAAAAACACTTGTCAGTTCACTTCACGATATGTATTTTGCCGAGAATATTGTAGATTATATCGCTATAAATATCTACATTAATTCGAGATAATATTTATTTCAATCTATTTTATTTTTTACCTCTTCCCCCTGCCCACTTCTCCCAAGAGAGAAGGGGGTAGTTGTTTATGACACATTCTGTCTTTGGGGGTTGTTGATAAGTCCTTTTGGGAAGAGGCAAATAATAAGGTTACAAGTGGGATTATTCTAACCAATCAACATTCTTCCTATCTGATATACTGTAAAAGATAACAACCATGCTATTCCTGTCGTATAAAAGACTGTGAATGCAGCCCATTTCCAGCTTCCTGATTCTCTTCTGATAGCCGCAACCACTCCAACACACGGAAAGTAGGTAAGAATAAACAGCATGAATGAGAATGCGATGAGTGGTGTGAACATTGTTTTGCCATTGGAATCTTTTTGAGATTGAATCTTTTCAACCAATGATTCCTTTCCCGATGAGTTATCAGCCTGGAAAATAACACCTAACGTACTTACAACAACCTCTTTTGCTGCTAATCCTGAAAGTATGCTGACGCTGAGATGCCAGTCAAATCCAAGAGGTCTCATAACCGGATCGAGGGAACGTCCGATCATACCCATAAAAGATTTACTATGCTTTTCACTCTTTTGTTCCAGTATGAGTTTGTTTACCGATTCATCTTTCTTATTTAGAGGTTGCTCAGACTTATCAACTTTAGAAATTTCATCTGAATAATTTCGTGAATAGGCAATTGTTCTTGGAAAATTACTTAATATCCAGACTATTATGGCTGCAAGAAGAATTACACCTCCAATCTTTTTAAAGTATAAACCTGTTCTGAACCAAACATGTTTAAAAATACTTCTGATAGTTGGAACTCTGTAAGGTGGAAGTTCCATTACGAAAGGGATCTCTTCCGATCTGAAAAAGACCCGCTTTAAAAACAGTGCTGATAATATTGCAAAAAGCACTCCCAGAACATAAAGCAGAAACAAAACTGAACCCTGGTTTTTAGAGAAAAATGCACTTATAAAAAGTATGTAAACTGGCAACCTGGCACTGCATGACATAAAAGGTGTTATTAGCATGGTTATCAGACGGTCTCTGCGGCTTTCAATGATCCTTGTTGCCATTATTGCCGGAACATTGCAGCCAAAACCCATGAAAAGCGGAATGAATGATTTCCCATGCAGACCGATCTTATGCATCACTCTGTCCATTATGAATACAGCCCTTGCCATATATCCGGTATCTTCCATAAATGAGATGAACATGAAAAGTATGATAATATTGGGAAGGAAAACAATCACCCCTCCAACACCTCCGATAAGTGCTTCAACCAAAAAGTCCCTGATTATTCCCGGTGCGAGATTACCTGATATTAATCCCGATAATTTTCCGATACCTGCCTCCATCCAGTGTTTCGGATATCCTCCAAGTTTAAATGTTGTAAAGAAGGTGAGCCACATAAAAAAAACAAAAATAGGGATACCCAGATATTTATTTGTCAGATAATTATCAATGATTTTTGTTTTCCTTAACCTTTCAACTTTGTTAATTTTAAGAGTTTCTTTTAATGCTCCTGAAATAAAACCATACCTGAGATCAGTTATAACAGTTTCGACAGGATTGGAATATAACTTCTCAAGTCTGTTATATTCTTTCTTTCCTACATCAATTATTTCTTTTGAATTTATACATCGCGTAATACTATTTGAATATTCTTTATCATTCTCGAGCAATTCTATAGCAAGGTACCGCGCTGATATAATATTAGTGAAGGCTCTGTTCTCTTCGATTTTTATTTTTGATTGTATAGCACAAATGGAGTTTTCAATTTCGGTTCCATAGTTGATATGTATGTGACGTACAATAGGTTCTCTGATCTCATATACTTCTATAATCTTGTCAAAGAGATCTATTATTCCTTTCCCTTTTGAACTTACTGTGGGAATTACCGGTGCTCCGATTAATTTTCCCAGGGAAATATAGTTAAGTATATCTCCTTTCTTCTCCAGCTCATCGTACATATTCAGAGCTATAACAATCTGTACCCCCATATCTATTAACTGTGAAGTCAGATACAGATTCCTTTCCAGGTTAGAAGCATCAACTACATTGACAACAATATCAGGTTTATTTTCAAAAATATAATTCCTCAGGTATATTTCTTCAGGAGAATAGCTTTTTATTGAATAGGTCCCGGGAAGATCAACAATTGAAAAAGTATAACCTGATTGTTTATATGTGGCCTCTTTTGAATCAACTGTAACACCGGCGTAGTTACCGACTTTTTCCTTAGAACCTGAAGCAAAGTTAAAAAGTGTTGTCTTCCCCGAGTTAGGATTCCCGACCAGAGCTACCTGGATCTGTCGGGTTTTCTCTAACCACGAACCATTTTCTTCTTCACTTATAAGGACACCGTTAGATGACTGGTACTGGTTTATTTTGATGTCTCGGTCAATCTCAATAAGCTGAGCCTCGCTGTTCCTAAGGGAAATATGATACCCCATTATCTTATATTCAATAGGATCCCTCAGTGGTGCTTTTTTAATTACTTCCACCTTCTTTCCGACAATAAATCCCATTTCTGAAAGCCGCTGCCTGAACTGACCTCTCCCTTTGATCTTCAGAATTACCCCTTCTTCTCCCTCATTGAGATCATATAGTGTCACCATCGGAATATTTCAATACTAAAGTATAACCATGAATATGATATAATGTTCAGTGGAAATCCGGTTTGAAGTGTCACAAAATGGGCGTCGGGCGACAGGCAACAGGTGACAGGCGACATGTTGTTTCTTCCTCACGCCTCACGCCTGATGCCTTTTAATCCACCTTCACCTTCACGACCACTTTACGGACGGATGAGTTCATCCCATCTTTTAATCCCGGACGGTGGGCGTCGCCAGGAAAGAAAATAAAAAAATTGGCAGGAGAAGCATTATAATTAACTATTTTATCAACTGTTATAAATTCAATATCCTTAGTGGCATCATATGGAGTAAGAACTTCTTTAACAGTTGTTATCGGAGCAATATTCATCACCTCTTTCCCAACAATTACATACTGTATGTCAATATATTTTCTGTGAGCTTCAAATTTTGCTGTTTCTTCATTTTTGCTGAGATACTCACTTACTGTGGCAAAAAGATTATCTCCGTCAATATCGAAGCGTTTTAGTTCCAGTTTCGATAAATCGTTGCTTTTAAGGAACTTAAATGCTTTTTCCCATCTCAATTTGTTTTTGAAATAAGATATAGCAAATTCTCTTCGGTTTATCGATGCATCGGGAGATACAGTCCATCCTTCCGCCCATTCTCTTTTTTCAAACCATTTATCGATTTTCTTATCACTCCAAGTTGAAGGATCTGAAGCGCTTTTATTGCCCATTAAGCCGAAGAAACTCACCAATACCATAATAATTACAATTAATTTTTTCATATAAATTGGATAATTAAGATTTCAATCCTTTATTCAATTAACAGCAAAGATGGTAAAGATTTTTCATAAATATTACGTTGCGCTGCACCTTTGAATTCAATGACTAACATATTTTCAATTTTAATTCTTTATTTTTACATCTCATTAGATTGATTTGTATTTAAGCAGGAAAGTAAATATGAAAAGGATTTTATTACTCATTGTTTTCATTCTGATCATTAACAGAACATATTCACAAAGCAATACCCTCTATCAAACCGGGTTAACAGCAGAACAGAATCTCAATGCTATCGGGAACCTTGCCCGGTATTCAACCGGTGGTATTGGGTTCGATACCAGATATGAAGGTATAAAGGGTAGTCCTCTATTATTCGACACACTACTTACTTCAATGTTAAAAGTTAAAGGTGAGGATTATTATATTCAACTTAAATCCAATCTTGACCTCATAGGGAACTCTTTAATATTCATGAATCCCAAAACCGGAAAACTGGTTTCAATTCCTTCAGCAATTATCAGGGAGGTAAAAATAGACAAAGATGGAGCACAGATGATTTTCAGAACAACCGATGGAAGACGGCTGGAAAAGGATAGTAAAGAGGAAAAGTTCTTTCAGGTCTTAAAGGAGGGTAAATTTCTATTTATAAAACTTCCGGTTAAAAAACTTATTGAGGCTGACTATAAACAGGTTTATGGTGCTGACAGACGTTATGATCAATACACCACCTACTACAAGTATTACATTATGAGCGCCGACAGCTCATTCCACAGGATCCAGCTCACCAAAAAATCACTGGTAAAAATGTTCCCTGACAAGAAAGAACTAATTAATAATACAGCTGAATCAAAATCTTCTGACAATAACGAAGAAATGGTCATAGACTTTCTTAATAAACTTGGAGACTGATTAAAAGACTATTGGAATAAGGGACTAAAGGTTGCAGATGAAAGCATCATTGCGAGAAATAAGAAACCTGCCTTCGCTACAACCTTCGCTAAAGCTACGGCTGTCAAAGAAAGCTTCTGCAGGCAACGCACAAAACGGGAGACCGGCATCAAATAAATTCATTCAGTACTTTTATCAGGTTTTTTTTATCAAATGGTTTTGAAATAAAACCTGTACATCCGCATTCTATTGCTCTCTCCTTATCATCAGCNTAGGCAGTCTGGGCAATTATCGGAATTGTAGTGTTCTTTTCGCGAATCAGTTTTACNGCAGTGTAACCATCCATAACCGGCATTTTGATATCCATTAAAACCAGATCAATATTACTAATAGTAAGACATTTTTCAACTGCNTCTTTTCCGTTAAAAGCACGAAGTATTTCTGNATTTGAACCTGAAAGAAAATACCTGATCAATTTGTAGTTACTCTCAANATCTTCNGCAACCAATATTATCTTTTTCTGNGNGAAANCAAAANCTNCAGGANCTTTANCTTCATAAACAGGTATGGNTTTTNCAATTTGCTTNTTATAAGGAATTGTAAAGNAAAANGATGCTCCTTTGCCNGGTTCGGATNACACCCATATTTTTCCACCTAAAAGTTCCACATAAGCTTTTGATATCGACAGCCCGAGTCCTGTTCCTTCATAGAGCCTTGTTNCTTNGCTCTGTACCTGGTAAAAACNATCGAAGATTCNGTNGTGGTTCTCAGGTGAAATTCCAATGCCTGTATCCGAAANACAGAATTCAAGAAAATNATCATTCAGCTTGTAATGNAGCTTTATATGCCCTTTATCAGTGAACTTTAATGCATTACTCATCAGGTTTGAGAGTATCTGATTTAATTTGGTACTGTCAGTAAGAAT
>JGI24133J20442_1000737_pt1 | contig 10156 bp, 7 predicted proteins | sample BarGraNGADG00311_2_FD_20442 | JGI IMG/M metagenome (IMG submission 20442)
ACTAATCGTGGCATATCTTTTGCATTAACTGCAGAAAACAATTAATTTGAATATTATGAAAACGTCAACAGTTAAATTGAGCAGCTTGTTTCTGGCAATTGGATTGTTGTTGGTTTCTTTTAACAGCAATTCCCAGGACATTAAAATGACCAGGCAGGAAAAAAAAGAGGCAAGAAAGATCGTGCAATATACTAATTTTCAGGTTTTAGACTCTATGATTACTGGCAGAAGCTTTGTGCTTGAGGCTGATTATCTTGAAAATCAATATGGAAACAGGACACCGGTTTTGTCCTCACTGAATTTTGTTATGGTCGATTCATCAAACGTGGTTTTGCAGACAGGTTCAAACAACAGGATGGGGTCCAATGATGTCGGTGGAACTACTGCAGAAGGAAATATACAAAACCTGAAAATAGACAAGGATCTCAAAAACTTAAGTTATTCACTAGCATTTTCAGTGACTACTGATATTGGTACCTTCGACATTTACATGACAATTAACTCCGACAGATATGCAAGAGCGACCATCTCCGGAATAACCCCCGGAAAGTTGATCTGGTTTGGTCGTGTTGAAACGCTAAGTGACTCCCATGTTTTTAAAGGGCGTAACTCTATCTGATATTGCCGTTTGTAAATTCAAAAGAATTTTATGAGACAAAAAGCCTTGAAAAATCAGGGCTTTTTTGATTGAATAATAGTCTTTATTGAATTCCTTTGCATAATAATGCGGATAAACATGGATAAACCTGTCTTCCTGACTTCAAAAGACAAAATTATTAAGCCCAATATATTTAGTTTACTGAAACCATATTCCGGAATAGTGATCCTGCTGATTATTATGGCACTTCTGGGTAGTAGTATAAACATGTTGATACCGAAAATTATTGCACACGGGATCGATTCTTTTTCATCAAAGCATTTTGATATGGGATCTGTAGTAATTCAGTTTTTGTCAGCTGCCGGGGCAATATTCATATTTACATTCCTGCAAAACATTTTTCAGACATATGCCTCAGAAAAGGTAGCTAAAGACTTACGTACTCAACTCTCCGATAAAATTTCACGACAGAGCTATGCTTATATTCTTAAATCTAATCCTTCAAAACTATTAACAAACCTCACATCCGATATTGATTCGGTAAAGATGTTTGTTTCCCAGGCTTTTGTTACAATTATTTCTTCGGTTTTTGTCATTGCCGGTACTTCCGTTTTTCTCATTCTCATAAACTGGAAACTGGCATTGGCTGTTATTTCAATAGTTCCTGTTATCGGCGGAACTTTCTTTTTTGTATTAAGAAAAGTGAGAGTACTGTTTAGAAGAGGGAGGGAAGTTATTGACTCCCTTAACAAAATTATTAACGAAAGTATTCTGGGTTCGGCATTAATAAGAGTGCTGAATTCACAACAGCCTGAAAACATGAAATTTTTGGAAACCAACCTGGAATCCCGTAATCTGGGATTATCCATTTTGAGAATGTTTGCCACGCTTATCCCTGTTATAATGTTTGTTTCTAACCTTGCTGTTGTCACAATACTTGCACTGGGCGGCCATTTTGTTGTTACCGGCAATATGTCGCTCGGTAATTTTGCAGCCTTCAACAGTTATCTTTTGCTGTTAATATTTCCAATTCTTATGATTGGTTTTATGAGCAATATCATAGCCCAGGCTTCTGCTTCATATGCAAGAATAAATGATGTGCTCATAGCCGGGGAAGCCGCCGAAACAGGAGTTATTGACAGTACTATTAAGGGTGATATTCTTCTGAATGACGTTTCTCTTTTTTACGGAGATAAACCTGTATTGAAGAATATTTCATTCTCAATTAAAGCCGGAAGCAAAACCGCAATAATCGGACCTACCGCAGCTGGCAAAAGCCAGTTGCTATATTTGCTTACAAATCTGATTTCCCCGAGTTCCGGTTCAATAGAATTTGATGGGATCAGCAGTGAAAAATACACAAAGGAATTATTTCACAGCCAGATTGGCTTTGTTTTTCAGGATAGTGTAATTTTTAACATGAGCCTCCGTGAGAATATTGCATTCAACGATAAGGTTACAAACGAGTCTCTGGAAAAAGCCATAGCAACAGCTGAACTAACCGATTTTATTGAATCACTGCCTCAGAAACTCAATACCATTGTTTCGGAAAGGGGTACCAGTCTTTCGGGTGGACAAAAACAACGTATTATGCTTGCTCGTGCCCTGGCAATAAATCCCAGCATTCTCTTACTTGACGATTTCACCTCACGTGTTGACAGAAAGACAGAGAATACAATCCTATGCAACCTCGAAAACAATTATCCCGATTTGACCCTCATATCTGTTACGCAAAAAATTGCACCGGTAAGGCATTTTGAACAAATCATACTCCTGATGGAAGGCGAAGTTATTGCAACAGGAACGCATAAGGAACTAAAAGAGAGCTCCCCTGAATACATTCAGATCTATAGCTCTCAAAGAAGCACTCACCACTATGAACTATAATCTAAATCAACCATCAGATAAAACGGAGCAAAAATCATCTAATCTTGCGTCGCTCCGTAAGCTGATTGCTCTTATTGGTGAAGAGCGCCATAACCTTACAATAGCCTTTGCTGCCATTTTTCTAAATGCCGGATTAAGTTTACTTGGTCCATACCTGATTGGCTATACAATTGACACATATATTCAAACAAAGCAATATCACGGGGTTTTAGTATTTGCTGCAATTCTGCTGGCACTTTATATAGTAGCTTTTATTGTAAACTATACTCAAATGCGAATGATGGGAGGCATTGGGCAACGTATGCTCTACAGTCTGCGCAACGCTGTGTTTAATAAACTCCAGGAGCTGCCTGTCGACTTTTTCAACCAGAACAAAGCCGGCGACCTCATATCGCGAATAAACAATGATACTGATAAGGTGAACCAGTTTTTCTCACAGTCACTAATGCAGTTTATCGGCAGCATTTTTACAATGACGGGCGCCGGCATTATTCTGTTATGCATAAATCTGCCGCTGGGTCTTGCAGCCCTGTCTCCTGCACTCATTGTCTGGATCTTCACGAAATTTACTTCACCCTGGGTAAAACGAAGGAATGCAGAGAGTATGAAAAGTACAGGGAGCCTAAGCGCCGAAATACAGGAAAGTCTGGCTAATTTTAAAGTTATTATCGCTTTCAACCGCCGCGACTATTTCCGTAAACGCTTTGAAGATGCAAACAGGCAAAACTACACCAAATCAGTACAGGCAGGTATAGCAAATAATGTGTTTATGCCAGTCTACACAATGGCCGCCAATGTTGGTCAGCTTATAGTGCTCACCCTGGGGATTTATTTAATTATAAAGGGACATTTTTCAATTGGCCTGCTTATTAGTTTTATCTCTTATGTCACTAATTTCTACAACCCGTTACGTCAGTTGGCGGCTTTGTGGGCAAACTTTCAGGTGGCAATGGCCGGATGGGATCGTATTTCATTGTTATTATCACTCGAAACCAATTTGCATATAGTAGAAGCTCCCGTATGTGAAACAAGCAATTCATTTTTAAATTTTCAGAATGTATCATTCAGATATCCAAACGGCAAAGAGGTATTACACAAGGTTACCTTCAATCTTGACCGGGGGAAAACTTACGCCTTTGTAGGTCCTACCGGCGGAGGTAAGACTACTACAGCTTCCCTAATGGCAAGATTATACGATGCAACCAGGGGAACCATATTGTTAGATGGTAAAGACATTCGTTCTTTCAAACCCGAAGAGCGAACACGTAAAATCGGATTTATTCTTCAGGAACCTTTCCTGTTTACGGGTAACGTGCGCGATAATATTTTATACGGGAATACTCAGTACAAAAACTTATCCAATAATGAGCTGTCGGAAGCAATTTCAGAAACAGGTCTCGGGAGCTTGCTGGAAAGATTCGATCAGGGTCTCGACACCAAAGTACAAACAACAGGAGATGGCATCAGTTTAGGACAAAAACAACTCATTGCTTTCATGCGCGCCGTGCTTCGCAAGCCTGAATTACTTATACTCGACGAAGCAACTGCAAACATTGATACTGTTACCGAACAATTGCTCGACACTGTTCTGAAGAAACTTCCGGAATCAACTACCCGGGTTATAATAGCCCACCGTTTAAATACGATAGAAAATGCCGATGAGATTTTCTTTGTTAACAGTGGCAAGGTCATCATGGCAGGCTCATTCAACGATGCTATTAACCTGCTTCTGCATGGAAAAACAGAAAGCTAGGTAAACAGGAGTTTGGTTGCTCTTTTTATGTTGCATTGCAGAATGCAATACATAATGACACAGCAAGGCCGGCTATTGCGAAAGCCAAACACACGGTACTGGAACCTATTATTATGTCAATGCCTGTAGCCCTTTAAGTTCTTTTGTAATTCAGACAATTCTTGCATCAGCAATACCCATTGTTATTAATGGGTATTGTTAGTTCCAGCATAAAACCCGGGAACTCTATTGTCCGGCACTTTGGGAGGATCAAAATAAAATTGCTTACAAAATAACTAAGGTTTAATTTTGATAGCAGAACCAGATAAACCTGGATTTTAAGGAGTAAGCTATTTTAGGACAGGAGTATGGGAAGAATAATTAAATATTTATTATCTGTATTTCTAATACTGTTTATAGTTAGTTGTTCCCCGACCAGAGAAGCATCTTATAAAGACAGAGCAGGAATTATGTTACTAAAACCTGAAGAATATGCACGGAATAAACCATATAAACCATCAAAACTAAAACAGAAAGCTCATAAAAAAGCTCAAAAGAGTCTATTGAAACGTTCATACAAAATCAAGTAATTTGGGATCTGACAAAAAAGAAGGCGACACTTTGAATGTGTAAGTCAATGTCTTCAATATTATCCTGTCTGGCAGGTGATAGAAAGTGTCGCCATATTTTCAATATTATCTGTTTCTAAAGATCAGAAACAGGTTTATTCTTCAACAACTGTTTTATCATTGACAGAGACCCCGGGCAAAGGTAAATCCTCTAATTCCGGTTTGTGTTACATAATTGCAGAAATAAGTTATATTATTCACAGTTATTTAAGTGTAACTTAATGAATTAAGATAATTGCCATATTAGTGGGTTCCCGGCACTACCTGGCGGATTCTGTAACGATAACCGAACCCTGGATATTTAGTATAGTCAAGCTGCATTTTCTTTGCAGTTGTTTTGAGATGGTTCAACTCAACTTTAAAATCTCAAGAACCCCTGAAAACGAACCGTGCTAATTTCACTTACCCGGTCCCTCGAAAGGGGGACTTGGATGAGTGATTATGAATAATTAATTTAATAATTTAATATCATTATGTTTTCATTAAACAAATTGTCAACCGATGATACACCCATCCCAATTACCCATCGGTGTAGACCAGAAAGGACAGGTAAGGATATGACTGGTTTAGAATTGCGTGAATTTGGATTGGCATTATTTACATCTTACTTCTCCGATCAGGGTGGTGAACTTTTCGCAATAAATATGAATCCTGAGAATGGTGCCCCGCATGTAATGATATGGAACCTTCAGAAAGTTTTATTATATGTTTGGGTTAAAACGGATCTGGCTCCAAACATTCCAGTATATGTTCCAAATGAGACACATGATTTTATTACAAAATTATCGAAACAGTATAAAGCGATACCAAGTTTTGCCAGTATTACAATAAGCTGCGCATTCCCTGAACGTAATTTAATACCAAAATGCGGTGGTGAATATTATGCAGTATTAAATGAATTTGAAGAAATTTGATTTTACTATTCCCAGGTTCCCAATTTAGGGGACTTGGGTGGATGGATTTTTTATTTGTTTAATAGAATGAAGATTGTATCTCATACAATAAAATTATAGATTGGTCAAAATCAACTATGCTGTATAATAAACAATTAACTTTTTATTTGTAATTTTCAGAAAACCTCAACCGATGAAGAACTTTACTGAGCTATTCTGTTTGATTTACTTTTTTACAGTTCTGCAAGCAAGTGGACAAAATTATCTCATCAATTTTACAGGATTTGGGAAGTCAACTACCGTATCAACGGTAAAAGTTGAGAACTTAACAAAAGGCACATCTCTCATTTTGAACGGAGGAGATATCTTGCGATTAACTATAGCTACTGGAGTTAACTCTATTAAAGACAATCAATCTTCAGAATTGAAGATTTACCCTAATCCAATGACTGATAATACAACATTGGAGGTTCTTCCTCCTGTTAAAGGTTATGCAATTCTTTCAGTTAATGATATGACGGGTAAACAAATAGCTCAAATTCAAAGTTATCTAGAAAATTCAAGACAAGTTTTTTTATTATCAGGAATAAGAAAAGGTTTCTATTTAATTAATGTTAAGGGTGATCGTTATCAATTCTCAGGGAAACTTATAAGTAATGTAAATTCTGGTCGCAGTATCAAGATTGAAAAACTAAATAATATTGTTCAGGAAGTTGAAGAGAAGGCAGAAATAATGGCCAGTAAAGGGACTATGGAAAATGTTGATATGGAATACACGCCTGGAGACAGGTTAAAATTTACAGCTACATCAGAAGATTATAGCACAATTATTACAGATATGCCTGCATCAAACAAAACAATGCAATTCAATTTCATTGCATGCACAGATGAAGATAATAACAATTATCCGGTTGTAAGTATAGGGAACCAGGTATGGATGGCAGAAAACCTTAAAACAACCAAATACCAAGATGGAACAAACATCCCTTTGGTTGTGAGCAATGCTGAGTGGAGTAATTTGAGAACTGCAGGATATTGTTGGTATAATAATGATCCAGGCACATATAAACCACATTATGGTGCACTCTACAATTGGTTTACATTAAATTCTGGCGAAGTTTGTCCATCTGGATGGCATGTACCTTCTGATGATGAGTTGACAACATTAACCTCATTCTTAGGTGGTGAAAATATCGCCGGGGGCAAACTCAAAGAAATTGGAACTTCACATTGGCTTAGTCCAAATACAGGAGCAACAGACGAAACTGGGTTCACAGCTCTCCCCGGAGATGCACGCTATGTTGATGGGACATTCAAGTTTTTTGGCTCGTATAGTCACTGGTGGAGTTCTTCTGAATTTGATAACAATAAGAGTTGGCTCCGATACCTCATGAACGATTGGGAAGGGGTAGCTCGTATCAACACTGATAAAAAATATGGCCTTTCTGTTCGATGCATATTAAATGCTAAAAACGAAGAAGCTTATCCTGGTGTTGAAGGTAACCTTGTTTTCTCTGTTGTAAATGGTGATACAATTTTTTGCAGATTAATTAATAATAAGTATGTTTTTCAAGGTGACATCATTTTGACAGAAAATCAGTTTATGGGATCAAAAGGGACAGGCAGGTTGGCTCAGTTCTCAAATAGGTGGCCCGATGGCAAAGTTTACTACGAAGTTAGTCCTGATTTACCGCAAATCACAAAAGATCAAATACAGTCAGCCATTTCGGATTATACTAATCATACTAAATTACAATTTATTCCGCATACTAATCAGAACAACTTTGTGAAATTTGTAAATTCTGAAATCCCTATTGGAGAAGACGCTGGATTGGGAACCTGTTCAGAACTCGGCATGATAGGTAATAAAGGTCAAAAAATCTGGCTTGAGGCTAGTACTATTGGAACAGGTGAAATAATCCATGAAATCGGTCACACTATAGGATTGGTTCATGAACATTCACGAAAAGATAGAGGAAATTATATTTATATAAATTGGATAAATATTTCTAAGAATAGTGAGCAATATACGATTGATCCAAATTCATTTCATACTGGCACATTTGATTTTAACTCTATCATGCTTTATCATGCATATTCCACCAACTCTCTAATTAAAGATATCCCAATAATTATTGTAAAAGCTCCATATATGCAATATGGAAGTGCAAATAGAAAAGAACTTTCAGTTGGTGACATAACTATGATTGATAGTCTTTACGCTCCTATGGCATACTTTAAGGCTTCAAAAACTACCATATTTGCAGGTGAAAATGTTCAATTCACAGATACATCATCAATATCTAATCCCCCGACCAAGTGGTCTTGGGACTTTGGTGATGGGGGAAATTCTACCATTCAGAATCCATCACATACCTATTTAACAGCGGGTACCTTTACTGTTACCTTAACTGCCTCCAATATATTTGATGACGTTGAAACTAAAGTTAATTATATTACTGTTAATCCAAAACCTAATGATTTTGATGGTAATAATTACAATGTAATAACTTTAGGGACTCAGGCTTGGTTTGGAGAAAACCTCAGAACAACTACCCTCAATGATGGGACATCAATACATAATATAATTGAGGATCTTGCCTGGATATATCAAGATACCGCTGCTGGTGCTTATTGCTGGTATAACAATGATGAGACTACATATAAGAATATCTATGGGGCTCTGTATACTTGGAAGGCAGTAGCCACTGGCAAACTGTGTCCAATTGGATGGCATGTCCCAACTAATAACGATTGGAAAATATTGGAAAATTATTTAATCGCAAATGGTTTCAATTACAAAAGTGAATGGCCTGGGACTATAGGTAAATCTATTGCAGCATCAACAGGATGGAATTTATCTAATTATGAGAGTACTGTTGGAAACGATCAATCTTCTAACAATAGAAGCGGGTTTAATGCTCGTCCAGGTGGGTGGCGTATTTGGGGAGCATCTTTTGAAGGAAATGGAATCGTTGGAATGTGGTGGACTTCAACAAGAGCAATGGAAAGCGACGTTCATCAACCTTGGATGAGAATGCTAGCTTACCTCGATAGTTGGTTACAAACTACTTTTGAGGCTGAGACTCATGGTTTATCTGTTCGTTGCTTAAAAGACAACTAGCCTGTAATAGGAGTTCGGGTTGCTCCCTTTATGTTGCATTGCAAGAACTATTGGCTTAAGGTATGCAACACAAATCGCAACCCTCACCACGGGTCAATGCTAGCCTGCGGCAGACAATTTGATACGGCATACGTGGGTTTGCAATAAGCAATATTGACTGACACAGCAAGGCCAAGCCCTCCGGGTTATTGCATAAGCCTTGCTTTTGTCATTCAATAACCCCACTTCATATGCCGAAAATTGTCTGCTACTCGCGGGCGGCTCGCCAGCGATTGTTTGTGATTGAGGGTAATTGGGATGACATTTGTTAAGCAAATGATCTATTGGCTAGAGTATATGGTATTTGGTAAAAAGTTTTATTTATCTAATCAATTATTATTAACCATTTGAATTTAAGATTTATATACAGAATTGTTGCTATTAAGTAAAAATATATATATATGTTTGTAAACATATTACTATTTACAGTTTAGTATTCAACATTAATTTAAAAAATGATTATGAAAAAACTAAGTTTGTATTTATTGGTTGTTCTCTTTGGGGTATATATTTTTGGTTGTAAAAAAGATGAAACAACATCTGCTAAAGAAAACCTCATTGGTAAATGGATGGTAACAGCAATGACTATTAGCCCTGCATATTATGGGATAACTGATATGTTTAGTACAAATGACGCTTGTTCAAAAGATGACCTCACAATTTTTAATGCCGATGGCACAGTTCAAACCGATGAAGGTCTTATTAAATGCAATGCATCTGATCCTCAAACAACAAATGATGGAACTTGGGCTTTAAGTGCCGATGGAAAAACACTTACAATGACTGAGTCAGCTAGTTCTATATCTGTCATTACAATTGTAACATTATCTTCTTCTTCGTTCGTAGGGAAAATGACTTATGTAGAAAGTGGAGTTACTTATACTTATACTATAACTCTTGTAAAAAAATAAATTAAATTAGCTTGTCAAAGTATTTGTATATTATTAACCCAATTCTCCAAATATACTTATATACTGTCTAATACAGCATATAAACCATCTGGATCGATTGTTACAGGAGAATGCATATCCCCATTAAAAACTACCTGTACGTACCATTATACGTTGACTCCATAAGGAACCATCTCAAACTGGCTGGCACTCTGGTATCAACTCAGTATCTGAAGAGCGCTGGGGCTCAACGGTAACATGACGTACAAATTTATTTGATAATTTATCATAATGCTTCAAAGCATTGTCTAAACTCCTAAAAGCACCACTCCCGTCTCTAAAAAATTGATCATTAGTTGATATT
>JGI24133J20442_1000739_pt1 | contig 10154 bp, 6 predicted proteins | sample BarGraNGADG00311_2_FD_20442 | JGI IMG/M metagenome (IMG submission 20442)
GGACGTGTCGTCAGGAACATACATCCGGGCGCTGGCCCGTGACCTGGGCACAGCATTGGGCGTGGGCGGGCACCTCACGGCACTGCGGCGTACTCGCGTGGGGAGGTTCGGGCTCGACAGCGCACACTCGCTCGTCGATCTCGAGACAGCCAGCGAGGCCGACAACATACCGGTGATCACCCTGTCGGACGCCGCTCGGGAGTCCTTTGTCGTGCGCGAGCTGACCGCATCTGAGGCGACCGCGGTCGGGTATGGCCAGCGCATCCCATCCAAGCCGGGAGGCCGCAGCCAGCCCATCGCGGCCTTCGCACCCGAGGGACATCTGGTGGCAATGCTTGACGAGAGCGGCACGCTGGCCAAGGCCCACGTCGTATTTGCCCCGTCGGGTTCGTAGAGTGTCCCCAATGCTGCGATGGACCGATCTCTCCCAGATCCCACAGGGCTACGGCCCGAGCGTGGTGACCATGGGCAACTTCGACGGCGTGCACAAGGGCCATCGAGCGGTGCTGGCCACCGTCATGGAGCGGGCTCGCCACTATGGCCCAGATGGCGCCCACGCGGTCGCAGTCACGTTCGACCCGCACCCGGTCGCCGTCCTCCATCCTGAGCGGGCGCCGCAGATCATCACCTCGTCCGAGCAGCGCCTCGACCTGCTCGCGGCCACCGGGCTGGATGCCGTGCTGGTCATGGAGTTCACCCACGATCTCGCCCTGTGGACCCCGGAGCAATTCGTGGTTGAGGTGTTCGTCAAGGCGCTTGGTGCGCGCGTGGTCGTTGTCGGGGAGGACACCCGATTCGGTGTTCGCAACTCCGGTAACGTCGACACCATGCGACGGCTCGGCGCCGAGCACGGNTTCGAAGTGCTCGCCCTGACGGATATTGGCGAAGGGGGTCGTTGGTCCTCCAGCCGCGTTCGAGGCATGGTGACCTCGGGCGACGTGGCGTGGGCGGCCGAGATCCTCGGACGTCCTCATCGGGTCAGTGGTGAGGTCGTGCACGGCGATCACCGGGGACGCGNGCTGGGCTATCCCACAGCGAACCTGAGCCAGGAGTCCGAGGGGTTGATCCCTGCGGACGGCGTCTACGTGGGCTGGCTGATCCGACCGACGCTGCCCGAGCGTGACCCCGACCGCGCGTTGCCGGCCGCGATCTCGATCGGTACCAACCCGACCTTTGAGGGCAGCCAGCGCCGGGTCGAGGCTTACGTCCTGGATCGCACCGACCTTGACCTCTACGGTGAGACCGTGACCCTCGAGTTCATCGAACGGCTGAGGCCGACAGAGAAGTTCGACTCCATCAAGGACCTGCTCCTGCAGATAGCCGACGACGTCGAGCGCGCCCGGACGGTGCTCTCCTCCATCGTGCGGTGACCTGGTCGCGCACCGACTGGGGCCTGTTCATCGGTGGCCTCGGTCTCTCGCTCATCGGGGCACTGCTGGTCTGGTCGGCGACGCGGCACCAGTCGGGTTCGGAGTACCTCGCCCGTCACCTGCTCAACACCGGCATCGGCATCGCCCTTGCGGCAGCGGTCACCCGGGTGGACTTCCGTGGGTTGCGTGCCTACGCCCCGTGGCTCTACCTCGCATCGGTCGCCGGCCTCGTCCTGGTCCTGACTCCGGTCGGCTCGACCCTCAACGGGTCACACTCGTGGATCCAGCTGCCCGGAGGGTTCTCCGTGCAACCCTCGGAGTTCGCCAAGATAGCGCTCTGCGTCGGCCTGGCGGTCATCCTCGCTGAGCGCGGCGAACGGGACCTCCCGCCCGCCCACCGCGACGTCGCGCTCGCCTGGGTCGTGGCCGGCATACCGATCGGCCTGGTCATGCTGCAGCCCGACCTGGGCTCGGCACTCGTCCTCGGAGCGCTGGCCCTCGGGGTGATCGCCGTGTCGGGCCCCGAGACGCTGGGTGATCGGGGCCATGGCGGTCGTGGTCATCGGCATCACCGTGGCCCTGACGACCCCGGTCCTGAGCCCTTATCAGCGGGATCGGCTCGTCACCTTCGCCAACTCCTCAGCGGACCCGCAGGGCATTGGCTACCAGGCTCGCCAGGTCAGTATCGCGATCGGTTCCGGCGGATGGCAGGGCCAGGGGCTTTTTCAGGGGCGTCAGACCCAGGGCGGCTTCATCCCGTACCAGCAGACCGACTTCGTCTTCTCGGTGGCGGGGGAGGAGCTGGGGTTCCTGGGCAGCGCGGGTCTGCTGCTGATCCTGGGCTTCCTGGTAGTGCGGACGCTGATGATCGCGGTCCGGGCCCGAGATGCTTTCGGTCGGCTCGTCGCGATCGGCGTTGCCTGCTGGTTCATCGTCCAGATCTTCGAGAACGTGGGGATGAACCTGGGCATGATGCCGGTGACCGGTCTTCCGTTACCGTTCGTGTCCTATGGCGGTTCCAGCATATTCGCCTGCTGGATCGCTCTGGGCCTGGTCAACAACGCCCACCTGTCCGGACTTTACGAACGGCGTATGCGCTGACATCATCCGGTTGTCTGCGCAGGACCACACACATTAAGAACACCTCAGGAGCGACAATGGCTTTCTCGGCGAGCGATGAGCACCCCGACCTCTCCCTCATCGAACATCGGGCCCGTTCGGTGGCCCACCTGTTCGTCGACCGCGTAGCCGAGACGCCCGATGCCGAGGCGTTCCGGTTCCCTCGGGATACGGCGTGGGAGTCGGTCACCTGGGCGCAGGTGGATGCCCGCGCGCGCCAGATAGCGGCGGGACTGGTGGTCCTGGGAATCGAGTCCGAGCAGCGGGTGGCGATCACCTCGAGCACCCGCTATGAGTGGGTGCTCGCCGACCTGGCCGTGATGCTGGCTGGTGCCGCGACGACCGCCATCTATCCCACGACTTCCGAGTCCGACGTGACCTACATCGTCGCCGACTCCCAGAGCCGCATCGTGTTCGCCGAGAACGACGCCCAGATCGCCAAGCTTCGTGCCAACCGCTCCGGGCTGCCCGAGCTGTTCAAGGTCGTCACCTTCGATGGGACGGCCGATGGGGACTGGGTCATCTCGCTGGCTGGTCTGGAGGAGCTGGGCGCGGCCCGCCTGGTACAGGCGCCGTCGGTCGTGGACGACCGGATCAACGCCATCGAGCCGCAGCATCTCGCCACCCTCATCTACACCTCCGGAACCACGGGGCGGCCCAAGGGCGTTCGGCTTTCCCATGATTGCTGGACCTACGAGGCGGCAGCGGTCGAGGCCATCGATATCCTGAACCAGGACGACCTGCAGTACCTCTGGTTGCCGCTGGCCCATGTGCTCGGCAAGGTGCTGCTCCCCCTCCCGCTTCAGATCGGGTTCCCCACCGCGCTGGACGGTCGGGTGGACAAGATCGTGGACAACCTGGCCGTCGTCTCGCCGACGTTCATGGGTGCGGCTCCGCGCATCTTCGAGAAGGCCCACGCCCGGATCACGAACACTGTGCACGCTGAGGGCGGCGTGAAGGCCAAGCTGTTCGACTGGGCGATCGGGGTCGGCCGTCGGGTCGCCGTCCTGCGCGCTGAAGGGCGCTCGGCGTCCCCCTTGCTGGCTGCTGAGTTTGTGCTCGCGGACTCGCTGGTGCTGCACAAGATCCAGGCGCGGTTCGGCGGCAGGATCAGGTTCTTCATCTCCGGGTCGGCGGCACTCAACGCCGATATCGCCCGGTGGTTCGACGCCGCGGGCATGCTCATCCTCGAGGGCTACGGCCTGACCGAGTCCAGCGCAGCGTCCTTTGTCAACCGGCCGGGCTCCTACGCCTTCGGAAGCGTCGGCTGGCCGTTGCCGGGCACCGAGGTCCAGATCGCTCCCGACGGGGAGATCCTGCTCAGGGGCCCGGGCATCATGGCGGGCTATCGCAACCTGCCGGAGGAGACTGCCGAGGCGGTGGACCGGGACGGGTGGCTGCACACGGGGGACATCGGCAACCTCGACGAGCGGGGGTTCCTGCGGATCACCGACCGCAAGAAGGACCTGTTCAAGACCTCCAACGGCAAGCACGTGGCCCCGTCCGCCATCGAGTCGATGTTCCAAGCGGTGTGCCCCTACGCCAGCCAGCTGATCGTCGAGGGTGAGCGGCGCACCTTCGTGTCCGCGCTGGTCACCCTCGACCCTGATGCCATTGCGGGCTGGGCGGCCGAGAATGGCATGGCCAGCGTGCCGTATGCCGAGCTCGTCCGCTCACCCGCGGTTCGTCAGCTGATTCAGGGCTACATCGACCAGCTCAACGCCAAGCTCAACCACTGGGAGACGATCAAGAAGTTCCTCATCCTTGACCGGGATCTTTCCGTCGACGACGGCGACCTCACCCCGAGCATGAAGCTCAAGCGCAGGGTTGTTGCCGACAAGTACAAGGATGAGCTGAACTCGCTCTACGCTTGAACCCATGCTTGAAGGCTCTGGCGATACCGGTCTCATTGGCGCCTCTCTCTTTCGACGCCTTGAGCCGCTGCTGGAGCAGGTGAGCAAGCCGATCCAGTACGTCGGCGGTGAGCTCAACTCCACCGTCAAGGACTGGAACTGCGGCGGGTTCGGCCCGGGTGGCGAGGAGCTGACCGCACGCTGGGCCCTGATGTACCCCGACGCCTACGAGGTCGCCCTGCCCAACCAGGGCGTCATGATCCTTTATGAGGTCATCAACGAACGCCGGGATGCCCTTGCCGAACGGACATATTCCGTGTGGCCGGACATGGAGGCGCTGCTGCGGCGTGAGGGCGTCTCACAGTTCACTGTTGACGGGCACCGGGCGCTGCGTGACTTCGACCTGTTCGGCGTCTCCTTCTCCACCGAGCTCGGCTACACCAACCTGCTCACCGCACTGGACCTGGCCGGCATACCTCTGCACGCGCGCGATCGGGGCGACGGTGACCCGATCGTCATCGCCGGGGGGCACGCGGCGTTCAACCCTGAGCCGGTGTCCGACTTCATCGACGCGGCGATCGTGGGCGACGGGGAGCAGGCAGTCCTTGAGGTGACCGACCTGCTCACGACCTGGAAGGCGCAGGGTCGTCCGGGTGGTCGCCGCGAGCTGCTCCTGCGGTTGGCGCGTACCGGCGGGGTCTACGTGCCGGCCTTCTACGACGTCGACTACCTCCCGGACGGCCGGATCAGGCGGGTCGCCCCGGCGGCCGGCGCGCCCGGTGTGCCGTGGCGCATCGCCAAGCACACGGTCATGGATCTGGACGCCTGGCCCTATCCGAAGAAGCCGTTGGTGCCGCTGGCTGAAAGCGTGCATGAGCGGATGTCGGTCGAGATCTTCCGCGGCTGTACCCGCGGCTGCCGCTTCTGTCAGGCTGGCATGATCACCCGCCCGGTTCGCGAGCGATCCATCATCGGTATCGGGGAGATGATTGAAAAGGGTTTGGCAGCAACGGGATTCGACGAGGTGGGTCTTCTCTCGCTGTCCAGTGCCGACCATTCCGAGATCGCCGAGATCGCCAAGGGCCTGGCCGATCGCTACGAAGGAACTCAGACCGGTCTGTCGCTGCCGTCGACTCGTGTGGACGCCTTCAACATTGACCTGGCCAACGAGCTGACCCGGGGCGGGCGCCGCTCCGGCCTGACCTTCGCGCCCGAGGGCGGCTCCGAGCGCATTCGCAAGGTCATCAACAAGATGGTCAGCGAGGACGACCTGATCAACACCGTGGCCGCGGCCTACTCGGCCGGCTGGCGTCAGGTGAAGCTGTACTTCATGTGCGGTCTGCCCACCGAGACCGACGAGGACGTGCTGCAGATCGCCGACCTCGCCAAACGGGTCATCGAGACCGGGCGACGGGTCACCGGCCTGCGTGACATCCGGTGCACCGTCTCGGTCGGCGGGTTCATCCCCAAGCCGCACACCCCGTTCCAGTGGTGCGCGCAGCTGGGCGCGCCGGAGACCGACGCGCGGCTGCAGAAGCTGCGCGAGGAGATCCGGGCCGACAAGCGGTTTGCCTCGGCCATCGGGTTCCGCTATCACGATGGCGAACCCGGCATCATCGAAGGACTTCTGTCCCGCGGTGACCGCCGCGTCGGCAAGGTCATCGAGGCCGCATGGCGTGACGGCGCCCGGTTCGACGGCTGGAGCGAGCACTTCAGTTATGAGCGCTGGATGCGGTGTGCGCAGAGCGCTCTTGCCGACGAACCGGTCGATGTTGCCTGGTACACCACCCGTGAGCGCGAGCAGAGCGAGGTGCTGCCCTGGGACCANCTCGACTCGGGCCTGGACAAGGACTGGCTGTGGCAGGACTGGCAGGACGCCCTGGGCGGTGTGGAGGTCGAGGACTGCCGCTGGACTCCGTGCTACGACTGTGGCGTCTGCTCGCAGATGGGCACCAAGGTCGAGGTCGGGCCCACCGGCAAGCGCCTCCTCCCGGTAACCGTGTTGACCGCCGGCAAGGACGACCTCCTGCAGCAAACCTAGGGACGGTGCCAGTGATTTCCCGACAAACCTCGGGACGGTGTGGCTGGTTTGGCACCGAAACACCCGCACTCTCCATAGGTTTGCGAGCCGGTGCCTCTGGTTACTCCTTGCTGGCGAACCAGGGGTGTCGCAGGTCCAGGTAGGTCACGTCCTGCATCTGGGCCATCTCGTCCTCCCACGCCTGACTCATCTCGTCGGGCAACTCCTTGCGCTCACCTTCGCGTGCAGCCTCCTCACTGCGGAAGGCGACCGTCTCAATGAACGTCCCGTCCGGCGCCATCGCCATGACGCCGCCAATGATCTCCGGGCGGGTCTCGTGAAGCAGGTCCATCGGTAGCTCTGCAAGTCTGCGGAACCGCTCGGGATCTGTCAGCCGACCCTCTATGACCTGCACGAACCCGGCATCGTCCGCGCCGCCGTCAAGGAACATCATCGCGTCGTCGCAGTCGTGGAAGGTCACCTCGCCGTCGAAGCACTTCGCGGTCTCCGCCCACCACGCGCCCTGCTCGGGGCGGGTCGAGTTGCGGGCTGCGGCTTCCTTGGACTCGAACCGCACCATGCCGACAAAGGTGTTGTCGTCGGTGACGCCGTACGTCCCGCCGAGCCAGCCCTGTGCCTTCGGCCCCAGCTCCTGGCGCCACAGGTCGATCTGCCGGCGTAGAGCGTCAGAGTCGCGACAGGTGCCCTGAATGATCTGGATGAACATCTCTTTAGCCTCCGTTCCGGGGACCTCTTCACCCTGAAGTGGTCCATCGATCGACGGTACGCCGGTCCTTGGTGGTTGTCATCGGCCAAGCTGGCCGTCATTGGGCCGGGCTGCTGGTCATTGGGCCGGGCTGGTTGTCATGGGCCGGTAAAGTCGCCGTCATGGCACGCACTCCCGAAGGCCCCCCTCCGGCGCCTGCGGTCCAGAAGCTGCGGGTTCGTTATGCCAAGCGTGGGCGGTTGCGCTTCTCCTCGACGCGCGACTTCCAGCGCGCCCTTGAGCGGGCACTGCGCCGGGCCGCTGTCCCCATGGCCTTCTCCGCGGGCTTCCATCCTCACCCGAAGATCTCCTACGCCAACGCAGCGCCGACCGGAACGGCCAGTGAGGCTGAGTACTTCGAGATCTCGGTGACCGAGCGGGTCGATCCGCAGCGGCTGCGCGCGGCGCTCGATGCGGCGCTGCCCGAAGGGCTGGACGTGCTCGAGGTGGTGGAGGCCACTGCCGGCGCGCTGGCAGATCGGCTGCAGGCCAGCGACTGGCTCATGGAGTTCAGGGGTATGCCGGTCGGGGACCTGTTGCGTGCGGCTGAGCGGCTGCTGGCTGAAGAAAGGGTCGAAGTCACCCGGGTTATGAAGAACGGTCCGCGGACCTTTGATGCCCGCAGCGCTGTCGTGTCGCTGGTCGCTTCGCCCGCCCAGGAGGGCACATGTGCGATACTGAGGGCGGTCGTACGGCATACCACACCCGCTGTGCGCCCCGATGATGTTCTAACCGCGCTGCACTCAGTCGCCTCACTCACGCCGTCGATACCACCTCTGGTCACTCGGCTGGCGCAGGGACCACTGGACACTGCAACCGCGACGGTGACCGATCCACTGGCTGCCGACCAGGATGTCAACGGCATCTGAGGCGGTGACGCGCAAGGAAGCGCGAGCCCCGAGATGTAGCGATATGACTTCCGTCCCGCCCGCATCCAGCGCGGGAGACGACCCCAACCGCGCACCATGCGGCGATGAGGGCCAACTGGCCCGGGTGTGGTCCTCGCCATGTGGATGACGGAAAGACGCCCCAGATGGCATCAAGCGATGACAATATTTTCAGTACCGGCACAGAACCTGATCTGCCCGCCGGTACCGCAGCTCCGATAAAGAAGGCCGCTGCCAAGCGGGTTCCACGCAAGGCCACCAAGAAAGCCAGCGCGCCGCAGCAGGCGCCCGATGGTGCGCCCGGCGTTGTGACAGATGCAACCGCTGAGGTGAGCGCAGCGACAGCTGATATGACAGCAGCACCGGTGCGCAAGACGGCCAAGCGCGCTCCGCGCAAGACCGCCAAGAAGTCTGTGGCGGCCCCGCTCGATCTGGAATCTGGGCAGGTTGTCCCCGCGCAGGTTGCTGCACCGGAGCCCGAGCCGGTGAAGGCCCCTGCGGTCCAGACCTTCGGCCTGTTGTTTCAGCCGCCGGCACCCACGCAGGCCCCTCGACGCCGCAGGGCGACCGCTCCGGCGGCCGCACCTGCTCCCCAGCAGGCTGCGACTCAACAGACCCGGCAGACTCCCTCAGCTGTCGGTGCGGAACAGGGTGCTGACGCTCGACAGGACGGTGCTCGACAGGACGGTGCTCGACAGGACAGTGCTCGACAGGACAGTGCCAAGGGGGCCGACGAGTCGGACGACTCGGGAGCAGAGGGGACACCACGTCGTCGTCGCCGCGGCGGCAAGGGTCGCCGGGGACGGGCCAGTGGCGAAGGTGGCGGCGAAGAGTCCGCGACGGGTACAGGCCAGGACACCGCCGAGACGACATCATCGGACCAGCCGTCAGCTGAGGACAGCGAGCAGGGGGAGGGCGGCGAGAGCCACCGTCGCACCCGTCGCCGGCGCCGTGGTTCTGCCGGGGACGGCGACGACCAGCCTGGCACTACGACCCGGGTGCGTGAGCCGCGTCCGAAGCGTGACGAGGTCACGTCGGTCAAGGGTTCAACCCGGCTCGAGGCCAAGAAGCTGCGTCGTCGTGAGGGTCGTGAAGCAGGGCGTCGTCGCACGGTCATCACCGAGGCGGAGTTCCTGGCCCGGCGCGAGAGCGTCGAGCGAGTCATGGTCGTGCGCCACAAGCAGGACCGTACCCAGATCGGCGTCCTGGAGGACGGCGTTCTGGTGGAGCACTACGTGTCCCGCGAGACCAACGCATCGATGGCCGGAAACGTCTACCTCGGGCGAATTCAGAACGTCCTGCCAAGCATGGAGGCAGCGTTCGTCGACATCGGCAAGGGCCGCAATGCCGTGCTGTACGCCGGTGAGGTCAACTGGGATGCCGCGGGCCTGGACAACAACCGCGCCAAGCGCATCGAGAACGCGCTGAGCTCGGGCCAGAGCGTCCTGGTGCAGGTCACCAAGGATCCCATCGGACACAAGGGCGCCCGCCTGACCTCGCAGGTCTCGCTGCCCGGTCGTTACCTGGTCTATGTGCCGGACGGCAACATGATGGGTATCTCGCGCAAGCTCCCGGACACCGAGCGGGCCCGTCTGAAGAAGATCCTGCGCGAGGTGGTCCCTGAGAACGCCGGGGTTATCGTGCGAACGGCGGCCGAGGGCGCCAGCGAGGACGAGCTGCGCGCCGACGTGACCCGACTGACCGCTGTGTGGGAGGACATCCAGGCCAAGAGCAAGAGCAAGAGCAAGAGCGCGAACGCTCCGGCTCTGCTGCATGGCGAGCCCGATCTCACGGTCCGTGTCATCCGCGACGTCTTCAACGAGGACTTTGCCAAGCTGGTCGTCTCAGGTGATCCCGCCTGGGACGCAGTCAGCGGCTACGTGAACAGGGTGGCACCGGATCTGGCCAACCGGATCGAGAAGTGGACCGGCGAGCAGGATCTGTTCACGAACTACCGCATCGACGAGCAGATCGCCAAAGCCATGGACCGCAAGGTCTGGTTGCCGTCGGGCGGAACGTTGGTCATCGACCGGACCGAGGCCATGACGGTGGTCGACGTCAACACCGGCAAGTTCGTCGGCTCGGGTGGCAACCTCGAGGAGACCGTCACCAAGAACAACATCGAGGCAGCCGAAGAGG
>JGI24133J20442_1000742_pt1 | contig 10136 bp, 8 predicted proteins | sample BarGraNGADG00311_2_FD_20442 | JGI IMG/M metagenome (IMG submission 20442)
CACAAAAGTTTAAAACCTTTTGTCCGGTATTAAGCTCAATTTCAGCGCTCTGGGGAGATACTATAATTCGCTCATTCTTGTATAATCCGGCTTCTTTTATCTCATCAATAATCTTAACTAAATGCTTCTGATAATTATTATACATAATCTTATTTTTTTTGCCTTTGTGAGCCTTAGTGTAACACAGGGGATTTCACTAAGTAACATAATGGATTATTATTAGTTAATCCCAATTTAAGATGACTTTTCCACAATCGCCTTTCTCCATGACATCAAAACCCTTCTGAAAATCATCGATAGGGAAACGGTGAAATCATCGATAGGGAAACGGTGGGTGATAACCGGATTTAAGTCTATTCCGCCTATTATCATTTGTTCCATTTTGTACCATGTTTCCCACATTTCCCGGCCATATATTCCCTTTAAAGTAATGGCCTTGAAAATAATATCGCTCCAGGGAACCTCGAAGTTCGATGGCAATATTCCCAGCAATGAAATACTGGAACCATTATACATATTACTGAGCATTTCAACGAATGCTTTGGGCGATCCCGACATTTCAAGTCCAATGTCAAATCCTCTCATACCCAATTTTTTAACAGCATCTGAAATTTTTTCTCCCTTCGATGGATTAACAGTTAGTGTCGCTCCCATCTTTTTTGCAATTTCAAGACGGGAATCGCTAAGATCGCTGGCAACAATGAATCTTGCACCTGCGAATTTTGCTATCGCAATAGCCATGCTGCCAATAAGCCCTGATCCGGTTATAAGAACATCTTCTCCGATCAATGGGAATGATAGCGCGGTATGAGTTGCATTTCCGAATGGATCCATTATTGCCGCCCATTCATCAGGAATTCTGGGATCGAGAGGTATCACATTTTTGGCCGGGATCTTTAAATATTCCGCGAATGATCCATCGATATGAACTCCGATTCCCACAGTGTTCTCACATACATGTTCTTTGCCGCGCCGGCAATTGCGGCAATGACCACAAGCCAGATGGCCCTCTCCGGTAACTCTTTCACCAATTTTGAGGTTGGTCACTCCAGCACCCATTTTTTCGATATAACCCATATACTCATGACCAATAACCATTGGTGTATGGATTGTTTTTTGCGACCAGGCATCCCACTCATAAATATGAAGGTCAGTTCCACATATTGCAGACTTCCCGACTTTTATTATAACATCATTAAGGCCGGGTTCAGGAACAGGAACTTCTTGCATCCATAATCCTTTTTCGGGTCTGGCTTTAACCAGTGCTTTCATCTTCTTCATTGACACAAAATTAAGAGATTTGCAAATCCATTGATTTTCAAGCGCCCTTGGAAAGAAGTTCATTTAATAATTATCCTCTCCATATTATTCAGCCGCTAAATTACTACAAATCTACCGTACAAAACCTGATTTTAGTTATAGTATTATATGTAATCGGGTTTGTCTATATTTGCAAAAGTGTTAACCGATTCAACCATTAGATGGAACAAGTACGAGTACGTTTTGCCCCAAGTCCTACCGGTCCTTTGCATATCGGAGGTGTAAGAACAGCTCTTTATAATTATCTTTTTGCAAAGAAGAATGGCGGCACTTTCATTTTAAGGATCGAAGATACTGATCAGGCAAGATTTGTAGCAGGTGCCGAAGAATATATTATGGAATCACTTAAATGGTGTGGGATAATAGTTGATGAGGGTATCAGAGAAGGAGGGAATCATAGTCCATATCGCCAGAGTGACCGAAAAGCAATCTACAGGCAATATGCAGATATTCTGATAGAAAAAGGAGATGCATATTATGCTTTTGATACTCCCGAAAAGCTTGAAAATCTGAGAAGTGAATCTGAAAAAGCAGGGGAAACATTTATTTATAATGCTGAAGTAAGAGAAAAACTTTTAAACTCGATCTCTCTGAACGAAACCGAATGGCATGAGAAGCTTGTCAATGGAGAACATTACGTTATCCGCTACAAGATGCCATATAATGAGGACATCCATTTTGATGATATTATTCGCGGTCACATTGTTGTAAATTCAGGGACGCTCGATGATAAGGTTTTATTCAAATCAGACGGCCTGCCCACATACCATCTGGCAAACATTGTTGATGATCATCTGATGGAGATAAGCCATGTAATCAGGGGGGAAGAGTGGCTGCCTTCTTTACCCCTTCATATCATGTTATACAGGTCCTTCGGCTGGAAATCCCCTCTTTTTGCACACCTCCCGTTGCTTCTGAAACCTGATGGAAAAGGTAAATTAAGCAAACGCGATGGTGATAGGATGGGATTCCCCGTATTTCCGCTTTTCTGGCCTTTTGGCGAAACAGCAAAGGGTTATCGTGAGGAGGGATATTATCCTGAAGCATTTATTAATATGCTTGCATTGCTGGGTTGGAATCCGGGGACTGAACAGGAAATTTTTTCAATGGATGATCTCATAAAAACCTTTTCAATTGACAGAGTTGGAAAGTCGGGTTCACGGTTTGATCCTGAAAAAGCAAAGTGGTTTAATCACCATTATCTTCAAAACAAAACCAATTCCCAGCTGGCTATTGAATTCAGGGAGTATCTGAGACCTCATGGATATCATATTGATACTATCAGGCTTGAGACTCTTGTAGGACTGGTAAAAGAGAGGGTAAGTTTTGTAAAAGATATCTGGGAGCAGACCGATTTCTTTTTTAAAGCTCCGGAGACTTATGATCAGGACGTTATTAAAAAACGATGGAAAGAGGATTCTTCAGCGCTTCTTCTTGAATTAAGATCATTGCTTGTGAAGACAAATGACTTTTCCGCTTTAAATACCGAATCGATTATTAAAGCCTGGATTGAGGAAAAAGGATATAATACCGGAGCTATAATGAATGCTTTCAGACTGGTAATTGTAGGTGCTTTAAGGGGCCCTCATATGTTTGATATTATCAGCTGGATAGGAAAAGATGAGACACTAAAACGGATCGATAAAGGAATTTCTTTAATAGGCAAATGACTGAGATGAACCTACCACAGCCAGGTGACTATATCGATATGCATACACATAATGGAAAACCTGCTGAAGGTGTTTTTATCATCGAATGTCTGATGGCTCATGAAGGAAAACAGCCAGCTGATGTTTCAGGAGTTACCTATACTTATGGTATACATCCATGGTTCCTTAATGAGAACAATCATAAACAACTAATAATCTCTGTTGAGAATTCAGTCAGTCACCCAAACATAATTGCTATAGGGGAAGCCGGATTTGATAAACTCCGGGGACCTTCCCCTGAGCTCCAGCGTAGTATCTTTGATAAGCAGGTTGCTATAGCAGAAGCATACCGGAAACCGGTTATTATTCATTGTGTAAAAGCCTGGGATGAGCTTTTGTCAGCACAAAAAAACCTGAAGCCCCGGACACCATGGATGATTCATGGATTCAGGGGTAGCGTAGAAATGGCAAAACAACTGTTATCAAAGGGGATGCATCTTTCTTTCTGGTTTGATTATGTACTGAGACCTGAATCAACGGAACTCTTGAAGAGTCTTCCTCCCGACAGGATATTTTTAGAAACCGACGGCGCTGATATAGATATAAGGATCATTTATGAAAAAGTCGCCAGGGACCTGGATATGCCGGTTGATAAGTTAAAATCAATTGTTCTGTCAAATTTTAATGATTTTTTTTATGTCTGACTGGCTTACACGAACTGAATTAATTCTGGATGAGGAGAAATTGAAGAAACTTAAAAACTCTAATGTACTCGTTGTCGGATTAGGTGGAGTCGGAGCCTATGCTGCAGAGATGATCAGCAGGGCAGGCATAGGATCGATGACTATTGTCGATGGTGACAATATCCATCCTACAAACAGGAACAGGCAGCTTCCCGCCCTTAAAAGCACTGAAGGGTTGCCCAAAGCAGAGGTGATGGGGAAGAGGATAAAGGACATTAATCCTGATATCAATCTTACTATTATTCAGGAATATCTTAAAGATGACAGAATGATAGAAGTTCTCGATGCCGGCTTTGATTATATTGTTGATGCGATTGACACTCTGTCTCCCAAAATATTTCTTATTTATCATAGTCTGCAAAGAAAGTTTCCTGTGGTAAGTTCGATGGGAGCAGGTGGAAAATTTGACCCGACAAAGGTAACGGTATCTGATATATCAGAAACTACAGATTGTTCTTTAGCCCGGATTTTGAGAAAAAGACTGCATCGGCTGGGGATCAGAGAAGGATTCACTGCTGTTTATTCCCCCGAAGTGATTGATAAAAGTAAGGTCGTTGCAACAAATGGTGAACACAATAAGGCATCCATAGTCGGGACAATTTCATATATGCCGGCAGCCTTTGGTATAGCCTGCTCTTCAGTGGTTATACGCGATTTAGCTGGTATCCCGAGATAAATCATAAAAGAATTCCGGCTAACTCAATTGATTTGAGATTAGCTCCGTTATTTCAGGATTTCAACTGAGTCTGCTTTTTGAAAATATAATATACCGGAACCCCGGCCAGCACTGTAAAAGATGCAATTGAGGATTCAACAGGCCGTTCCATAAAAGAGAGGATAAGAATAAGTATTCCTGTAGTTATATATATTATTTGAGTAAAAGGATATCCTGCCAACCGGAGACCGGATGGATTATCTTTTCTCAATTTAAAGACACTTATAACCGTCAGGATAGGAAAGATACCGAGTGCAAATCCCATGTAGGTAAGTACCTGTTCAAATGTTCCGGATAGTGCAAGGATCAGAGCAAGAATACATTGCATGACAATGGAATTTGAAGGAACCTGAAATTTTGGATGGATGCGGGCTACTGACTTGAAAAACAATCCATCTTTTGCCATTGAGTAATAAACTCTTGGTCCGATAATAATAAATGCACTAAGTGATGAAAAAAGGGCAAATGCGATCAAAAGAGAGAACAATTTATCGGCAGATGGTCCGAACAGATTTCCCATCGCCAGACCCCCCACAGAAATCACTCCTTTCATCTCCTCCGGGTCTATTCCATAAACGAATAAAACATTGATGCTCAGATAAAGGAATATTACTATCCCAGTCCCAAGTATAAGCGACCGTGGTAATGTTTTTACGGGATTTTTTATCTCTGCCCCAAGATAGGTTGAAGCATTCCATCCGCTGTAGGCAAACATTATCCACATCAGTGAGAGTCCGATAGTCTTCCATCCCGCAAGACCTGATGACACACCACCAACGGACCTGAAATGACTTATATCTCCTTTTCCTGACAGGAAACCTGCAAGCAGAAGAAAAACGATGAGAGTTACTTTAAGTATTGTAAGAATATTCTGTATCAGTGCTCCTGAGTGAATCCCCCGGTAGTGAATAAATGAGAAGATTAGAATTACACTAACAGAAAGAAATGTTTTGGTAGCGGCCGGGTCCATTATTCCTGAACTTTGGAACCAGCCAGGAATTACGGGTAATGCCCGGCAGAAATATTCACTGAAACCCATAGCTGAAGCAGCAATTGGTGCGGAGAAGCCGACAATAAATGATACCCACCCACTCAAAAACCCGAAGACCGGATGGTAAAGCCTTGACAGGAAAAGGTATTCACCTCCTGCTCCCGGCATTGCGGCTCCAAGTTCGCCATACGAAAGTGCACCACAAAGAGCCAGAATTCCGCCTGCTACCCATAAAGCCAGCATCAGGAGTGGATTGTTTAATCCCGCAAGAAGAAGTCCTGAAGTAGTAAAAATCCCGGCGCCAATCATATTTGCAATAACAATGTTGGTTGCAGGGAATATTCCCAGCCTTCTTTGAAGATTGTTTTCCGCCATTAAAAGAGATATTACTTTTCAGCTTTCTTGTAGCTGATTGCCATTCCTCCGCCATTGGTATTGACAGTAGTCTCATAATTTTTGAGACTTTTAAGATAATCAAGGTAAGCTCCCTGGCTGCCCCCGCGTCCTCCCATACTTCTGTCTGATATATTATGAGATGTGAAACAACCCCCTACTTTGAGCTTGGGATCGACATCGATAAAATAGTTTTTATACCAGTCTTTATCAGCATCACTGAAGATAAAATCGAAAGGCCCTTTAAGCTCTTTTACGAGCAGATGTGCATCCGCAAGCCGTGCATCGATGTATTCAGAAAGGCCTGCCTGTTTAAAATTCTCAAGGGCAGTTTTATACCTTGTTTCATCAATATCGATGGTAATAAGTTTACCACCTGTTTTGCTGAGCGCCCAGGCGATATAAATTCCTGAGTGACCGGTTGAGGTTCCAATTTCAAGAGCACTTTTGTAGCTTCCCTTTATTATAAGATCATAAAGTAACTGCCCATCGGCAGTTGGAATATTCATATCGTGCCATTGCCCTGAATGGTCAGCAAGAAACTTCTTAACTTTTTCATCCAGAGCAGGATTACCTTTCAGATCCTGCGATTTTAACTGTCCGGGAAGTATTGTTGCTGCAATAAGCAAACAAAACATAAGACGCAAAATGTTGCTGTTTTTCATACGATTCAGATTATAATTAAATAATTAGAACTTTAATGTATTGACAATTTGTTTAACAAAAATATTCCAGGCAAAGGATTTGGGACATTATAGTATTATTTTATTTAATATCTTTCCTCTCTAAGCAATGACATGAAGTTAAATAAGAAAAATCAAAATCAAATGAAATATTTTGAAAATAGGACCTTTTCTGACGTCATGATTCTTGTTCTGGCTCTGATCAGTATTTCAATTCATCTGCTTGTGATCAGCAATCTTGAATATCACAGAGATGAGCTGCTCTATTTTTCTCTGGGTTTGCATCCTGCTGCAGGTTATGCTACTGTACCTCCGATGATAGGATGGATCGCCTGGCTGATGGAAAGCCTTTTCGGCTATTCAGTTTTCGCAGTGCGGCTTTTCCCTGCACTGATAAGCGGAGCAATGATATTCCTGGCAGCATCAATGGCAAAAGAACTGGGAGGTTCACGATATGCCGCCTTTCTTGCTGCACTGGGACTTTTAATATCAAATTTCTTCCTGCGTACATTTTCCCTTTACATGCCTGTATTTATGGAAATATTTCTTTGGACATTATGTATATATTTGATTATAAAATACATAAATTCAAAAAAGGATAAGTTTCTCATAATATTAGGGATAGTTGCCGGTTTTGCATTACTCAATAAATATCTTGTAGGTCTGCTCTTCGCCGGATTAATCATAATAATTCCTTTTACAGAATACAGGGAAGTTTTCAGGAAAAAAATGTTCTGGGCAGGTATAGTCGCAGGATTTATAATATTCCTGCCAAACTTCATCTGGCAGATATCCAGAGGATTTCCGGTTTTCCATCATATCACAGAACTTTATGACACACAACTGGTTCATATGGACTTGCTCTTATTTCTTAAAGAACAGTTGTTAATGCCGATTACCGGGACTGTTTTTACGATAGCGGGGCTCATTTTTCTTCTCTTAAACAAAAAGATCAAAAAATTCAGATTTTTGGGGTTTCTATCCCTTTTCATAATTGCAGCTCTTATGATACTAAAGGGGAAAAGCTATTACACTTTAGGGATATTTCCATTATTGATTATTTCAGGAGCTGTATCATACGGACATTGGATTAAAAAGACTTGGCTAAGGGTAGTATTCCCGATGGTTCTTGTTCTGCTGACAATTCCTGTAATTCCATTCGGCATACCTGTTTATAAGCAGGCTGGATTAATTAAGTACTTTAAAGTGCTTGAAGATAAATATGGAATCGATGTCGGCAGACGATTTGAAGACGGATCAATACATTCATTACCACAGGATTATGCTGACATGCTTGGGTGGGAGGAGTTGACATACATTACGAACAAAGCATACCAGATGATCGGAGATAAGAAAGCAAGTTTTATATATTGTGAAAATTACGGACAGGCAGGTGCGATTACCATTATAGGTAAAAGATATGGCTTGCCGGAGGCGGTAAGTTTTAATGAAAGTTTCCGGTACTGGATACCTGAAAAATTTGATCCTGATATTACATCATTTATCTACATCAATCGTAAATTGGGTGAAGACATACAAAGATTGTTTGGTAAAATTACACTCGTTGGTAAAATATCAAATCCTGATGCAAGGGAATATGGCACGGCAGTCTATCTGTGTGAGAATCCGGTAATCAGTTTTAACCAATTCTGGTCTGACAGACTAAAGCGTCTTGAATAAAAACAAAAATCTTTTCCTTCATTAAATGTAACCTTTATCTTCAAAAATTCCCCGTCAGGCAGGAGGCTAATATGATTTAATTATCTAAATTAGCTTTAAATCAATAATTAAGGATCAAATGTAAGTTTACCATGAAAGCAATTAAGAAAATTCTGAAAGCGCTGCTTATTGTTTTATTACTTGCAGTTATCGGATTCGTTGGACTTATAGTTTATGCAGTCTTGTCAGATTATAAACCAAAAGAAAAGGAAATAGTATTTACCGGTGAAAAGCCTGCGGCCCTGAATGATACTATTGAGCTTTCACTAATTACATGGAATATTGGTTATTGCGGATTAGATAAGGATATGGATTTTTTCTATGATGGTGGCACCAAAGTATTTACACCCAAAGCTAAGTGTATTAACAACCTCCTGGAAGTAAAAAAATTTCTGAAACAGAATGATTCCCTCGATTTTATCTTTATCCAGGAAGTAGACAAGGGTAGTAAGAGAAGCTATTATATCAATGAATACGATTCTCTGACAAAAGCTTTGAAAGGGTATTCTCCTTTTTTTGCAAAGAATTATGATGTTTTTTTCGTCCCTGTCCCACCGGCTACACCCATGGGGAAAGTATTATCTGGACTGGCCATATTCAGTAAATTCCAGCCATCTTCTTCAGTTCGTTATTCTTTCCCTGGTGAATATGGATTTCCCAAGCAGCTTTTTATGCTCGACAGATGTTTTCTTGTAAACCGGTATCCTTTGAAAAGTGGCAGAGAGCTTATTGTAATCAACACACATAACGAAGCATTTGACCCTGGTCAGATCCGTAAGGCTCAAATGGCTTACCTTAAGGATTTTCTGCTGAATGAATACAGGAACGGAAATTATATTATCACAGGAGGAGACTGGAACCAGACACCACCTGAATTCAGGTCTGCATTCACCGGGAACAAGACTGATACCACACAGATGGTTATTCCATCAGATTATCTGCCCCCTGACTGGAAATGGCTTTATGATAATACAACACCCTCAGAACGTAATGTCGTGGCTGCTTATAACCCATCGACAACAACAACGAATGTCTTCGATGTATTCCTGGTTTCTCCCAATATATCGGAAATTTCAGTTAAAGGAATTCAGCTTAATTTTGAAAATTCTGACCATAACCCGGTAATAATTCATGTAAAGCTCAATGAATGAGTTATTATGTAAAAAGGGGAAAAACTATTTAACAGCATATCCCATATACATAATCTGAGTACTCCTGCTTTCGGTCATAAGAAATTTTTTGCCAAATTCTTCATAGGTCAATTCTCCAATTGCTCTCTTATGAAGATACCGAAGCATTTTAAGATATGAAATATTTGGTTTCATTCCTCTGTGTTCTTTCCAGGTCAATTGATTTTCTTTTAATAAAGATCTTATTTCGTCAGGTTTAATAAACATTTCCCAAACATGGAGGTTAGGAGGCATTATAGCCCATCGATTCCATTCCTGCAAAATTTTGATAGCGCTTATTTTGCTAAAATATGTACGATTGAAAGTATCATAGATAAATATGCCACCGTTTTTCAATACACGTGAAATTTCAGAAATCACCTCTGGCAAATCACGAACATGTTCCAGTACATCGCAACAAAAGACCACATCGAAAGTACTATTCTGAAATGGCAGGTTCTCTCCGGTTCCCTTCTCATATTTAATTTTAAGCTTATTATCAGATGCATGTTTTATTGCGATGTTCAATGATTGCTCAGAAGGATCAATTCCGGTAGTATTAAACCCCATTCTTGCTATCTCTTCCGATAATATTCCTCCTCCGCAACCTATTTCAAGAGCATTTATATTTTCTGAATTCATATTAAACTGAGCCAGAACTTTTTTTGCATAATCTACCCTGAAAGGATTAATAAAGGTTCTGATCAGATTTAATGAAAAGTCTTGATGCCACCACCTGTCTCCTTCAATATTA
>JGI24133J20442_1000743_pt1 | contig 10132 bp, 11 predicted proteins | sample BarGraNGADG00311_2_FD_20442 | JGI IMG/M metagenome (IMG submission 20442)
TGACCAGGATCGCGATGACGGCGGCCCGCAATATGCGGGTGTGACGGGCGGGCTTCATGGGTTGGACCTCTCTCGCGTCGGGGAGGGAGGTCGGGCTCGGTGAGCCACAACGACCGACTCCGGACCGCAGACCTCGGCGGACGACTAATGGAGCTTTGGCCCACGATCCGGTGCTCCGGCTCGCCGCGTGGCTCCGATCTGCGCCGATGAGGGCGTAATGACCAGAGGCGGCCTACGGTTGCGGGTCAGCGCCGGTGTCCGACCGGCTTCCCCAGACCGCGGGTGTCAAGTGGTCGAACGGTCCCACGTTCAACCGAGAACAGTCAAGCCGGCCTGGCGGTCAGGCCGACTTCACAGTCAAGGCGACCGGACTCAGGTCGCGTCGGCCAGCACGGCGGCGAACTGGTCGACCATCCAGTCCAGGTCCGCTGCCTCTATCGCGATCGGCGGGGCCAGACGCACGGTCGACCCGTGGGTGTCCTTGGCAAGAACTCCCTTGGCCAAGAGGCGTTCACACATCTCGCGGCCGGTCATCAGCTCCGGGTCGATGTCAATCCCGGCCCACAGGCCACGGGTCCGAACGGCAATGACGCCGTGACCGATGAGGGCGTCAAGACGCAAACGCAGCTGCTCACCGAGCACCTTTGCCCGCTCCTGGTACTCTCCCGTGGCCAGCAGCTTGACGACCGCGTAGCCCACCGCTGCGGCCAGCGGGTTGCCGCCGAAGGTCGAGCCATGGTTGCCCGGCTTGATCACTCCCAGGATCTCCCGTGAGGAGACCACCGCGGAGACCGGCACGATGCCGCCACCCAGCGCCTTGCCCAGGATGTACATGTCCGGCACCACACCCTCGAGCTCGCACGCGAAGGTCGTCCCGGTGCGCCCGAGCCCTGACTGGATCTCATCGGCGATGAACAGCACGTTCTGCTCGGTGCACAGCTTGCGCACTGCTGGCAGGTAGTCCGCCGGCGGCACGATGACGCCGGCCTCTCCCTGTACCGGCTCGATCAGCACGGCGACCGTGTTGGGGGTGACGGCTGCCCGCAGTGCCGCGGCATCGCCATACGGCACAACGGTGAAACCAGGGGTGAACGGCCCGAAGCCCGCTCGAGCCCCTTCGTCGGTGGAGAAGCTGACGATCGTGGTGGTGCGGCCATGGAAGTTACCGTCAGCCACGATGATGTTCGCCTGGTCATCAGGCACACCCTTGACGTCATACCCCCACTTGCGGGCGACCTTGATCGCCGTCTCGACGGCCTCGGCNCCGGTATTCATCGGCAGCACGAGATCCATGCCGCACAGCGCGGCCAGGTCACGGCAGAACGGTCCGAGCCGGTCATTGTGGAACGCCCGGCTGGTCAGCGTCACTCGCATCAGCTGAGCCTGAGCCGCCGCAACCAGGTCCGGGTGGCCGTGACCGAAGTTCAGCGCGGAGTAGCCGGCCAGGGCGTCCAGATAGCGGCGACCCTCCACGTCCGTCACCCAGGCGCCGTGGGCGTCGGCGATCACCACGGGAAGCGGGTGGTAGTTGTTCGCCATGACCCCCTCGGCCAGCGCGATGTGCTCGGCGGTCGAGACGGCGGGCTCGGTGGCCGAGGAATGGCCGTTCGGATCGACGGGTCGCAGGTCGGTTGTGGTCACTGGAAAGTCCCTTCAGGAAATAGGTCGGCTTGTCAGCTCATCCACAGGATATACGTCGGTATGACGCGGAACCGCAGATGGGCCCGCATCTCGGGGAACATTCAACGGGCTCGAGTCAGAGCGAGGGCGTTGCGTCCCGGTCTTGGCTGCTCGCCTGCTGTCATGACAGGATCGCGGGCGTGACCGGTACCTATGCGACGGTAATCACCGTCGTCGCCCTGTTGCTCGCGGGGTGGGCGCTGATCTGTGCCGCTTTGAACCGGCGCCCGACGCTCCTCCTCTTCGCGGCAGGGGTCTTGCTGGAGACGATGCTTCTCGTGTTCGCGGTCGGCGGAGTCCTGCAGATGGCCGGAACCGACCGAGACTTCGCCCGGGCCGAGTTCGTGGGCTACCTGCTGGGCGCCCTGGCCATCCCGCCGCTCGCCTTCTACTGGGCGCGGGGCGAAAGATCCCGGTCCGGCATGGTCGTGATCGCTCTCGCCCTCCTGATCACCCCGGTCATGGTGCTGCGGGTGCAACAGGTTTGGGCGGGTTCCGTTGGCTGACCATGGTGTGGTTGACCCTGGCGCGCAGCACTCGCCCGCTCCGACCGGACAAGGCTTCGGCCGGGTCCTCGTGGCGGTCTACGGCATCTTCGCGCTCGCCGCGACCTCCCGCTCGGCGGTCCAGATCGCCACCGAGCTGGACAAAGCGCCGCTCGCCTACTTGCTGTCCGCCTTCGCCGCGATCGTGTACATCGTCGCCACGGTCTCGCTGGCCCGGGGAGACGTGACCTCACGACGTCTCGCGACCGTGGCCATCAGCATCGAACTCGTCGGCGTGCTCATCGTGGGTGCCGCCAGTGAGTGGTTTCCCAGTGTCTTCCAACACCCGACGGTGTGGACCGGGTTCGGCAGCGGCTACGGGTTCGTGCCACTGGTGCTGCCGTTCGTCGGACTGTGGTGGCTGCGGCACACACGCTGAAGTGAGCCCAGTGGGCGCTGTCGTCGTTCGATAACCATGGCGGCGCGACCTACGCCATCATCACCGGGGTGCACCGCGAGGGCCGTGACGTGTCCGGCGAGGGGTCACTGTCGGCTGACCGGACCGGACCGGACCAGCGGCCGCGTCCCCATCGCGGTAGTCCCGAACAGTCCGCAGTTTTGGACTTGTCTGCTTCTCGGTGCAGGATCGGACTCATGACGGAGCACCAAGAAGACTCACCAAAGGTTCGTCGCACGTCCACGACGCTGGCCGATGGCCGTGAGCTCATCTACTTCGATGACTCCGAGCCCTATCGGAGTGGTGCCAAGAGCCGCGAGGTGGTCGACGAGCGCCCGCTGGACGCTCGCCCGGTGGCCGGGACGATGCGTCTGGACGCGCTGACCGGCGAATGGGTCTCCATCGCCGATCACCGTCAGAATCGCACGTTCTTGCCTCCCACGGATGAGTGTCCCCTTTGCCCGACGGGCGGTGGCACCATGCCGTCGGAGATCCCTGCCCACGAGTACGACGTGGTCGTCTTCGAGAACCGCTTCCCTTCATTTGCAGGTGAGTCAGCTCCGGGTGAGTTCACCGCCGCTGGATCTTCTGTGAACCCACTTCTGGCCCATGCTCCCGCGCTGGGTCGCTGTGAGGTCGTCTGCTTCACCAGTGACCACAGCGCCAGCTTCTCGTCCTTGTCGGCGGCCCGGGCCCGCACGGTCGTGGACGTCTGGGCCGACCGCACCCGTGAGCTGTCGGCAATCGACACCGTCCAGGACGTGTTCTGTTTCGAGAACTGCGGTGAGGAGATCGGCGTCACCCTGCACCACCCGCACGGGCAGATCTACGCCTACCCGTTCGTGCCGGCCCGCACCGCCTCGCTCTTGCGCGAGGCCACCGAGCACCATCGACGTACCGGTCGCCTGCTGGGTGCCGATCTGCTTGCCGCCGAGCTGGAGGCGGGTTCGCGCGTGGTGATCCAGGGGGCTCACTGGACTGCCTACGTCCCGTACGCCGCGCGGTGGCCGGTCGAGGTGCACCTGGTCCCCAACCGTGATGTCCCTGATCTGGTCGCGCTGGACAGCGCCGAACGCGACGAGCTTGCCGAGGTCTATCTCGATCTGCTGCGCCGCCTGGACCGCTACTACGAAGCCCCGGACGGCTCGCCGATCGCCATGCCCTACATCGCCGGCTGGCACCAGGCGCCGGTTCGACGCGGGCGTGAGGTCTCCCGCCTGCACCTGCAGGTCATGTCGGTCCTGCGGGCGCCAGGCCGGCTAAAGTACCTTGCCGGCTCCGAGTCCGGCGTTGGCGCCTGGATCAACGACGTCTCACCCGAGCGCGTGGCAGCCCGGCTCCGTGAGGTGGGCTGAGTTGCCCGCCTCTCCCGAAATGCACGCATCACCTGAAATCGCTGTCGCGCAGTCCTTTTCGGAGGCGTTCGGCTCAGAACCATCTGGGGTCTGGTCCGCGCCGGGACGGGTCAACCTCATTGGTGAACACACCGACTACAACGCTGGACTGTGCCTGCCGATAGCTCTCCCCCACCGGACGTATGCCGCGGTACGNCCGCGCACGGACCGCCTNCTGAGGTTGCGGTCCCTGCAGTCGGGCCAGCAGTACGAGCTCGGGCTCGATGAGGTGAGGGCCGGCAACCCTTCCGGCTGGGGCGCCTACGCCGCTGGTGTTCTCTGGGCCCTGCAGGACGCCGGCCACCAGGTGCAGGGGCTTGACCTCATGGTGGACGGCCAGGTGCCGCTGGGCGGGGGGCTCTCCAGCTCTGCAGCGCTCGAATGTGCGGTTGCCGCAGCGGTTTCCGACCTCTTTGACCTGGACCTGCTGCGCGATGACAGTGCTCGTGCAACGCTCGCCGCGATCTGCGTCAATGCCGAGAACACCATCGCCCAGGCCCCGACCGGTGGCATGGACCAGTCAGCGGCCTTGCGCTGCCAGGTCGGTCATGCGCTGCTGCTCGACTGTCGTGATGGCTCGATCGCCCAGGTGCCCTTCGACCTGTCCGCCGACGGCCTCATGCTGCTCGTCATGGACACGCGCTCAGAGCACACCCTGGTCGACGGCCAGTACGCGGAGCGGCGCAGCAGCTGTGAGGAGGCTGCACGTCAGCTGGGCCTGCCCTCACTGCGCGAGGTGGCTTTCGACGACCTTGAGCAGACACTTGATCGATTGTCGGATGATCAGATTCGGGCGCGAGCCCGACACGTCGTGACCGAGATCGAGCGCGTCCGTCAGACTGTGGCCCTGCTGCGCGCGGGGTGCCTGCGCGATGTGGGGCCACTGTTCAACGCCTCGCACGCATCCATGCGCGATGATTTCGAGATCTCCTGCGACGAGCTCGACGTCGCGGTCGAGGTGGCAACGGCGCACGGCGCCCTGGGTGCCCGGATGACCGGAGGGGGATTCGGCGGCTCGGCGATTGCACTGGTGCCCACCGACAGCACGGCTGAGGTGACCTCGGCCGTCATGGGCGCCTTTGCCGACAGTGGTTTTGGTGCACCTCACTGCTTCGCCGTCACCGCAGGCGGACCCGCCCGGCGCGAATCCTGACTCCCGATGTGGCGCACCCTGCCCAGAGAATAGCCAGGCGTGATGCTGGGACTGATGGTCAGGCTGGGTCGGTGCGGGGCGCGATGGTGACTTGGTAGCCGAGGTCTTGTAGGCGTCGGACGGCTTGGCGGGTCAGGCGCTGGGCGGTGAGCCTGTTCAAGGTAGTCGGGCCGGGCTCGGTGTAGGGCTGGGCGGTGTCCAGCACGCGGTAGGCGGAGAGCAGGATCTCGTGGCCGAGGCGACCATTGCCTGGGCGTCACCGCGGCGGCGCATGACCTGCCGGTAGCGTTCGGACAGGTAGGTGCCTTTTGGTGCGTGAGGCCGCGCGGGCGGACTGGACGAGGGCTCCGCGTAGCCACTTGGATCCCTTGCGGGTCTTGCCGGAGCCGTGTCTGCCCGCTGAGTCGCGTTGCCCCGGGCGCATCCCAGCCCACGACGCGAGATGGGCGGCGGTGGGGAAGACGGACATGTCGGGGCCGATCTCGGCGAGGATGACCTGGGCGGAGCGGTGGTCGATACCGGGGATCGTGGCTGAACTGAAGATCGTCCTGGTATGGACGCATTGTTTGGTCGGGGTCAGCCGGACCCGGGTTGTCTGTGGTCACTGGGTCGGTCCTGCGGTGGGTGTGCCTACTTTCACGGCTGCGTGACGCGAGACGATCTCCNCGAGTTGGGCGAGTTTGTTACGAGAGGCCGGCATCTTGGAGCACTTTGTGGATCCGGTTGATCTGCGCGGTCTTCTCGTTGATGAGTGCCTTGCGGTACCGGGTCAGGTCACGTAGCTCGCGCACGGGTGGGGGTGGTACGAAGCTGGCGGTCAGCAGCCCGTGAGCGAGCAGCTGAGCGATCCAGGCAGCATCGATCGTGTCCGTCTTGGCGCCCGGGTACGTGTTTGATGTGGGCGGCGTTGACCAGCAACACCGTGAAGTCGTCCTCCAGCAGGTAGTAGATGGGTTTCCAGTTCACCCCGGTGGACTCCATGGCCACGTCGGTCACACGCAAACCACGCAGCCAGTCGACCAGCTGGAGCAGGTCGGGGGTGGTCGTGCCATAGCTGGCGATCAGCTCCGCCGGGGCACCGGTGACCGCGTCCGGGACCCGGACGCAGACCATTGACTCGGCCTGTCCCACATCGATGTCCGCGCACCGTTGAATCAGTTGTTCCATCACGCCTCCTGACCGAGTATTGGACGTAGGTGAACCGTCACTCGATCGGAGGCTGTCCTGGGTTCAGCGATTCTGCTCGTCGTGCTCGAAGGCAACAGTTCGGGGTGCCGGCGCAGCCTCACGTCAGACTAATTCTCGGGCTCCTGGCACCAAGGGGTGGCCGACGTCGCCACGAGTGACGGTCTACCCCCATTTTCATCCTTCGGGGTGGCGGCGAGGCCGCCATGCGTGACTCATTCGATCGTGGAGGCGTAGTCGGCTACCTCGGTCTGCAGGCTGCGCGGCGTGCGGACGTAGCCGGTCGGCGGCGGTCGCTTAGGCAGCTTCATCGAGGGCCGCACCACCTGCTCGTAGGGAATGCTCGAGAGCAGGTGCGCGATCATGTTGATCCGGGCGCGTCGCTTGTCGTCGCTCTCAACGACGAGCCAGGGTGACTCAGGGATGTCGGTGTGGACGAACATCTCGTCCTTGGCTCGCGAGTAGTCCTCCCAGCGAGTGATCGACTCCAGGTCCATCGGCGAGAGCTTCCACTGCCGCATCGGGTCCGTCACCCTGGACCGGAACCGGCGCTCCTGCTCGCTGTCACTGACGGAGAACCAGTACTTGCGCAAGATGATGCCCTCCTCGGTCAGCAGCCGTTCGAAGATCGGGCACTGGTGGAGAAACCTCTGGTGTTCCTCGGCAGTGCACAGCCCCATGACCCACTCGACACCGGCGCGGTTGTACCAGCTGCGGTCGAAGAGCACGATCTCGCCGGCGGCAGGCAGGTGTTCGATGTACCGCTGGAAGTACCACTGCGTCTTCTCGCGTTCGGTCGGAACGGGCAGGGCTGCGATGCGGGCTACCCGAGGGTTGAGGTACTGCGTGACCCGCTTGACGGTGCTGCCCTTGCCTGCGGCATCGCGTCCCTCGAAGACGACGACAACCCGCTTGTCCTTGGCCCGCACCCACTCCTGCAGGATGACGAGCTCAGCCTGCAGGCGGAGGAGCTCCTTCTCGTAGACCTGTTTCTTCACCGGTGCCCTTCGTTCTCCGCGCGTATGCCAGTGCAATGTCTGCGGCACGTTACTCCGGTGGCGTTGATGTGAGCCAGGCCCCTCACCGGTGAATGTGGTGGTCTCCTCCGGTGTTGGGCAGGTGGGGTCTCAGGTTGGTTGCCGGTTGGACCCCGCGCCGAATGGCTGCTGGGCCAGGATGCGGGTGTCGTTGGCTATGAGTGAATCCTGGCGTTCGAAGGCAGAACGGTGTGGGCTGTTCGACGACGGCGTCAGGGGGGCTTCGAGTACGGCCCAGACGACCTTGCCGCCGTCGGCGGCGGGCAGAACCCCGAACGCGCGTGAGAGGCCGGAGACAATGCTGAGTCCTCGCCCGTGCAGGTCAAGGCATGGGTGATGCCGATCGGACAGGGCGGGACCGTGATCCCGGACAGTCAGGCGTAGGGCCCCAAGGTTCCAGACCACGGACAGGTCGATGTCGGTGCCGGCATTGACTGCCGAACTGGCCACGAGCTCGCCGACCACCAGGCTGGCGAAGGGGATGACCCGGCCCAACCGCCAGTCCAGCAGGGTGCGGGTGACGAAGTCCCGGGAGGCACGAGGTGCCGTCGGGTGCGGGGCGAGGTGCAGCCGCTGGATGGCCAGGGTGGGGGTCGCCAGCACCGCCGACACCGCGGAGAACAGTGACACGGTCACGATCAGATGCCCACCCAGGGGATGGGCGCGCAGCACCTCGCGAACCCGCGGGTCCGGGCAGGCCACGGCCAGGGGAATCCCCGGCCAGTCACGAACATGACGCCCTGCGGTCGCCAGCGCCTCGACCGCGGCAGGCTCGGCACCCTCGAGCACAGCCGACAGGTCACAGACCACCCCACGGGGTCCGTCCGCCAGAGCCAGCTGGATCGCATGGTCCAGATCCTCGACGACATCACCGAGCCGGCCGGCAACCTCAAGGACCAGCACCTGACGGAGGGCGCGCTTCCTGAACTGCACCTGCGGTCCTGTGGCCGGACGGAAGGCTGACTGCGCGGGGCGCTCGGCCGGGACGTAGGACGCGTACCGGGTCGGAAACTGGACGACATGGTGGTCGGCATCTGTGTCAGGGGCTTGTGGATTGCTCGGCTGCTGCACCATGACGAACTCAATTCGGTGGTCCCGGAATGTAGGACACGGGCCACCGAGGTTCGGGAGCAGCACGGGGAGAAGCCGACGCCACCAGGGTCTCGAGCAACGCAGCACCCAGAACGCTACACCGAGACATTTCCGAACCTACCGCCCGTGCCGGACGGCTGCCGGGCTCAGACCTGAAGCCCCACGGTAACGATTGCCTCGGCGACCAGCCGCAGGCTGGCGTTGTTGCTGCGCGCGTGCCGGCGCATCAGCTGGTAGGCCTGCTCGATCGTGACCGCGTGCTTGTGCGCGGTGATCCCCTTGGCCTGTTCGATGACGACCCGTGACTCCAGGGCTTCCTGCAGCTGCTCGGTCAGCTGCTCCTGCTGGCGCAGCTTGGAGGCGTTGACGACGTAGCTGGTCGCTACGTCGGCCAGTACCCCGGCCACCGCGATGTCCTCATCCGACCACTCCCGCGGCTGCGGAGAGTAGAGGTTCAGGGCGCCGATGATCTGGTCGGCAAGCCGCATCGGGATCCCGGCGACGCCGGCCACACCAACGCGGGCCGCGGTGGCCGAGAACTCCGGCCACCGAGCGGACTCCTGCCGCACGTCGCTCACCCGAACCACCTCACCGGTTTCGTAGGCGTCCCGGTACGGGCCGGCCTGCTGCTCTTCCTGAATGCGCTCCAGGTCCCCGGAAGCCTGGGTCACCGCGGTGACGAAACGCAGCCGCCCCTCCTCAGCCATCGTGACCCCACTACCGCACAGTCCCAACACTGCGGTGACGCTCTCCGTGAGCTCGCTCAGCGCCGCCTCAAGGTCATAGTGTGCCGGCAGTACCACGGCGAATCTTGACAAGGTTCGCAAGAACAGTTGTTGGCTATACATGTCGGGCGCCCCTCGGTTTACACCGCCGGCCGGCGGCTCATCGCAGCGCGGGACCGAAACCATAAGGATCGTGAATCACCGCTCAAGCGCCACACACTCAACCTGAACTCTACCGGGAACGCTCATGGCGGACATGTTTGACAGACAGCGGCCATACATCAGGCGCATTCGCGACCTGTCGAAACTCGGTCAGATCCAGGTCTGGTCGAAGTCAGCGTGGTCACAGTGGACTGAGGCGAGCTGCTTCAGAGCGCTCTCCGCGACGCTGCTCCCAGGCAGGTCGCCGATTGCCTCGAGACGGAGGAACTCGGCGATGACCACGCGGGCGGCCTCGCACTGGCGAAGGATCCGGGCAGGGTTGTGCCGAGCGATGTGTGCGGCCTGTTCGGCCGTCGGATACTGGCCGTCGGCGAGCACGACGTAGTGGCCATCGCCATCCTTGATGTCCCGGTAGGCATAGAACACGTGCCAGTCGGCGGTGCCATCGATCGCGGCGTTGGCCATCAGCTCGTCCTCGGCGAGTCACGCCTCGAGGAACTCCACAAGGTTCATGACTTCCTCTCTGAACTCGAGTCTTGACGCCGTTGGCGCGACCGGCGTCCCTGACTGAACGCCAGTCGCGCTGGCGGCATACGGCCCTGGGTCACGACTTGATCGCGTGACGGTGGTCGTTGCTGGCGATCTTGATCTTGTGTGGCTTGGCCTGCTCGGCGACTGGAATGGTCAACCGCAGTACCCCAGCGTCGTACTCGGCCTTCACCCGGACCGCTGGGCGGGTGGTGGTGCCGAACACCTGTTGGG
>JGI24133J20442_1000744_pt1 | contig 10129 bp, 11 predicted proteins | sample BarGraNGADG00311_2_FD_20442 | JGI IMG/M metagenome (IMG submission 20442)
ATACTCGTTAAAAAACTCAATTCAATTGTGGTAATAAATGCGGCCGGAGAAAAATTTATAACATTATTTGTTGCACGGTACGATCATAAAAGCAGGGTACTTGAATATATCAATGCAGCCCACAATCCTCCTGTCCTTTACAATACCGTTACAAGGGAAACCCTTCATTTAAGAACTTCCTGCGTGGGAATAGGAATGCTTGATGAAATACCCATGGTGGAGAAATCTGAGATAGTAATCCGCGATTTTTCAAAGATTGTCTGCTACACGGATGGTCTTTCCGAGTTAAAAGATTCTGACGGCAAAGATATTGGGACAGCCGTTATAATCCGCCATATCTCTAACACGAAACCTGTTGAAAATAATATCAGGGAGATGATAAAGGAACTCGGATTACCCGATAATAACCCTTCAACTTTTGATGATGTGTCGATTATTGCAGCAGATCTGGTGAAGTAGCTTCACTTAACTCACTCGTATCAAGAAGTAAGTTTTCTTCCCTTTCTGAACGACAATGTATTTATTATTCAAGAGCATTTCAGTATTTGCCATTTTTTCAATCTCAAAAATCTTCTCTTTGTTTATACTGAATCCGCCTCCTTCTACAAGTCTTCTTACTTCTACTTTTGTAGCACATATATGTGTAAGTTCAGTGCAGAGGTTGCTAATAGTAACCCCATTCGATAGGGATTCCATTTTGATATCAAAAACCGGAACTCCCTCAAAAACCGAGAGGAATATGCTTTCACTCATTTTTCTCAGAGATTCAGTGGTCCCCTTTCCGAAAAGTATCTGGGATGCCTCAACTGCACCTTCATAATCAGCCCTTGAATGAACCATAACTGTTACTTCCTCTGCAAGTCTTTTCTGAAGAACTCTTTCATGAGGCGCTTTGTTATGTTCAGAAATTATCTCTTCAATCTCTTTTTGATCCAGAACGGTAAAGATTTTAATATATTTTGCTGCATCTTCATCAGAAACATTAAGCCAGAACTGATAAAACTGGTATGGTGTTGTTTTATCGGGGTCGAGCCATACATTACCCGATTCAGTTTTACCAAATTTGGTTCCATCAGATTTGGTAATAAGAGGGCAGGTAAGCGCGAACGCTTCTCCACCGGCTTTACGTCTGATAAGCTCCGTACCGGTGACAATGTTCCCCCATTGATCGGAACCACCCATCTGAAGCTTACAGTGGAATTCGTTGTACAGGTGCAGAAAATCGGTACCCTGAACCAGCTGGTAAGAAAACTCCGTAAACGACATTCCCTCTTTTGCCTCCGAACCGATTCTTTTTTTAACCGAGTCTTTCGACATCATATAGTTAACTGTAATATGTTTCCCGATATCCCTTATAAAACCAAGGAAAGAATATTCTTTCATCCAGTCGTAGTTATTCACCATTATGGCTCTGTTTTTTTTATCCGACTGGAAATCGAGAAACTTAGAAAGTTGCTTTTTAATAGCTTCCTGATTATTCCTTAGCGATGCTTCATCAAGCAGGTTTCTCTCTTCCGATTTACCGGAAGGGTCGCCTATCATACCTGTTGCACCTCCTACAAGTGCAATTGGTGTATGTCCGCCCCGCTGGAAATGGACGAGCAACATAACCTGCACCATATGTCCGATATGCAATGAGTCGGCAGTAGGATCGAATCCGATATATCCGCTTGTTTTTTCCTTATTTAATAATTCTTCTGTCCCTGGCATGATATCATGTATCATACCTCTCCATTTCAGTTCTTCAACAAAATTCATAACAAAATATTTCGAATTATTTTTTTCAATTGATTTGTCTTTATTTATAGAGTCTTGTTTTTCCCCTTTTCTCCATTTCTCCCCTTCTTTTCTTCTTTTCTTTTGTAATCACTCNTGTCGATTCAGATTATTGGATCCTGGGGCTTCTTTTTAAATCTGTCAAAACTGCGATTGAAGCCACCTTCGCCTATAATTGGGAAAATAGCCGGAGCAATATCTGAAATCGTATTATAGAACCTCGATTGTTCGATTGTTTCTTTCGGAAGGAATGATCGTCTGGCATCAACTGCATTGAGGATTACAAAGAAAACACTCATTATCAGTATCGATTTCAGTAATCCGAAAACAATCCCGAGGATCCTGTTTACAAAACCCAGAGCAGCAGCATTCACAACTTTATCAGCCAATATCCCTATAAAATGAATGATTACAACTATTATCCCGAAGGTAATAAGGAATGCAATAATCCCCACATAACGGCCGGTCATATCAAAATAATCGTATAATTTTCCGGCAGTAAAAGCTGAGAATCTGATGGCTCCCCAGATACCAAGAATCAATGCTGCAAGTGACGCTACCTCTTTTACCAGACCGTTAATAAATCCCATCACAAGCGATAATATAAGAATCACGACAATAATAGCATCTATCCAGTTCATGATATCAGGTTTTACATATCAAAGATAATTTAATTTTCAAAACGGCATCTTAAGGGCAAACGGCTCACGGCGTACGACCCACGGTTTCTCTTTTTCCTTGCCTCGTGCATCGTGTACCGTGAGTCTTGCATCTACAGTCCCATGGTTTGTAATGATGAAAAAAAGATATACTTTTGCGACTGAAATTGGCCCCATAGTTCAATGGATAGAATGGAGGTTTCCTAAACCTTAGATTCAGGTTCGATTCCTGGTGGGGCTACCAATACCCCCTGATTATCAGGGGGTATCTTATTACCAGTGTCCCATTCAGTGTCTTTAATGATAAAAATCAATCTATTTTTAATTAAAAACATATTTCAATTTGTTGATTTTATAAATATACTGTATTACACCCCGTTACAAAATACTTATTTCATCTTTAATTAAAAATACTTGAAAGAATCATTTAATCTTATATTGAATTTATCTGTTATCCCATTCTGTCTGCTGCCAGCCACTTATTAGACCATCGACTTCGCAATCTGGGCAATACCAATGTATTTCTTCAGTATCAGGTCTAAATGCAGATTTTATCATTCCAGAGCAACCATTTTTAAAGCACTTGACATCAGTAGTTGTTAATGTGTGTGGAAGGTTTTTTGTGGTTGTATCAATAACCAATTTCAAGAACCCTATAAGTTCTCTGGCTTCATCTGGCATATCTTCTGGCATTTTTGCTAAAGCATCAAGGAGGTGTTGGATATTGGTAATGTACATTTTACTTCAAGTTTTTGCAAAGTTCTGCGCTTATTCAGAATGTTTAGGTAATCCATGGTCTTGGTGAATATTTCCTGATTCTGATTCATTCTGCAGATCAGACTGGCAAGGAATGCGTCATTTGGATATCCATGTTTTTTACAAGCACAATGAAAACTCCTCTTTTCACTATTTTGAATAAAATTAAACAAAATAATTGTCTAAAAGGAACTTATTAGACAATACCTTCATCAGCCATACTATAATAAATCCCTTCAGGAATTATAACTAAATGATCCAATAGCTGAATATCCATTAAATTACCTGATTCTTTAATTTTTTGTGTAATTTTCGTATCTGATTCACTAGGATTCAAATTCCCTGACGGATGATTATGGCAGATTATTATACCAGATGCATTTGTTTTGACAGCTCCTTGAAATATTAATCGTTCATCACTAACAGATACGAATAAAGCAAGATGGACAGGGATAATATAAAATTGACTTTGGCTAAATTTAAGTTTAATTTTATCAGTATATAATTCGTTAGGATATATCTTCTAAAGTAGTCGATTTGAATTTCTAAACCTAATCTTTAAATTTTTATGAAAAAGTTTTTATCCATTAGTTTTGTTAGCCTTGCACTGTTTATTACTGGAAAAGTTTATAGTCAGGGTTTCGTTGCAGTTCTGGAAGGTGAAGGACTTTCTGCCTTATATGGGAACTCCTGCATAATTAAACTTGAATCAGGTGATGAGATTCATGGAAAGTTTGTTGGTGGAACATATTCCGCAAACGGTCTTAATAAAATCTCCGTAAAACTCGAAAATGGTGAAAAGGCCAAATTTATTCCAGAGCAGGTTATCTCACTGCAAATAAAGGCTTCTACGCTCTTGAAATTGAGTATGGTTTCAGAATCCAACGGATCAGTTGCACAAATGGTACATACAGATTTTAACGGAATTGTGAATCGTGACTATATAATATTTGAAACTGCACTAACAGCAAAAAAATCCGAAACTTACAGACTCATGCAGTTATTAAATCCAGGGTTTGACAGCAAGATAAAAGTTTTTGCAGAGCCCAGTAAGAAGACCGGTGGCTTAAATGTAGGAGGACTTCAATTAACTGGAGGAGAGGCCAGAGCCTATTTGTTTGTAAAAGGCAGTGAAAAGTCTGTAGAGGTAAAAAAAGGAAGTTATTCTAAAAATTTTGAAGAATTATATTCAGATTGCCCAGTGATGGTATCAAACTTCCAGGGTAAAAAAATAGAGTGGAACGATGTTGCTCTACATGTATTCGCTTATGACCAGGCCTGTAAATAGGAATCTGAGCTATTAAATTATAGTCTTTAGTAAATTTGGGTTTATGAGAAAAAGTCTTCAGAAAGCCTTAAAAATATTCTTTTAATACTATTTCTGCCCTGATAAACCGCCCTTTGAAACTGCCAGAATGCCAAGTACTGAATTGGACCGATTCATTAACAGTAGTTTAAACTCTTCAATATGTTCGATTGAATCCGGATTCCAATTCTCCATAAATATATCAAATGCATCTTTTGAGCATTTAATCTGTAGTCTTTCAGAAGCTTTAACCTTAGTCCTATAAACAAGTCTTACTTCAGATATAGTTGTCTGTTGTGTTTTCATGTTAGTTTGATTAATGATTAAATAGAAATAAAAAAACCTGGTACCAAATTCCCAGGCTGTGATGTTGCATTATTAATATGCTGATATATAGCATGTTACGCAATAATGCAATTATGTCAATTGCCATAACATCCTGTTATTAAGCGTTTTAAGGCTATGTTGCGCTTCGTTGATGCAGAATACTATAGGGTGGTAGTAAGTGGCTGAGAATGATTAAAAATGGTCTTCAGTTAGGTGTTTGTCATATGATATGTAGCTGGCAGTCAGCTTGATGAAGTTTTTGGGGAATTGTGGTGATGAATTGCCTCTACTATAGCAAGTCTATTTAAATTGGTTGTGTTGGCTGCTGGGTTTTAAATATTTCTATTTTTAATATAGAGTTCCGAATAGGTGTCTTATGAACCATAATATAATCTCCTGATTCAGCTCTATCAAATTGCTCTTTTGTGACAACAAATTTTTTATTTTCACCAATTATCACATATTTTGTATGTTCCTTAGAGAACTTATCTTGCTTGTCAATTTGGCTATATTTTTCACTGAATGGAAGATATTCAATTATTTTTATTCCTTTCTGAATTTCTTTTGTCAATGACTTAGTCAAACTTCTTTTCAAAAAGTAAGTAATTGTCAATAAACCAATAATTAATACTAATTCATATTTTGGAATTATCAATATTTCTCTAGTGTTATATACTAACGCATGAATCACAAAGTAAAATGTTAAAAAAGTTGTCACCGGAATGATATAAGACGACTTTAATTGCTTCTTCAATGAACCGAGTTCTTCTTTAGTTAATGTGTCAGTCTTGTTTTTCATTATATTTCATTCATATATATATTTCTTACACTTGCCACTAACTTAATATTATTTTATATACAGTATAAAAATACTTATCCAGTAAAAGTAGAAATAAAATAATAAAGTACTAAGCTGAATATTGTATAAGATTGTGCTCTAATATAATAAGCATATATCATCAATATCATATAGAATACCGGACCCAAAGTCCCATGCTATAGTAAAAGATTATTAAATTGCTGACTAATAGTTAGTTAACATTTCAGTCAATTAGGATAAATATCGTAATTGCCTGTTATTAAGCAATTTGCGACATTCTGTTGTCTTGGCGATGGAATAACTAATGAACTGGAGAAAGTGTCTTAAATGGGCTGTAAATGGACTTAAATGCCATTGTTGATATGTTGTATATATTTGATATATAGATTTATACAGTAGCTATTGATATTTAGGAAATTGGGAGGTCAAGGTACAATTAAATTGAAAAACAATTTGCTCAAAAAAAATGTCCTGAAATATTAAATCTCAGGACATTATATTATTTTATTATAAGTACAAACAAACTATTTTACCTTATTAAATTTATTCAAAATGATTGCTGCTGTAATATTCATCTTCACTTACTATTTTCCCTTCCTTGTTAAAAGAATGAGATAACATTACCGGGAATTCAGTTTTTTTACCACTTTCTTTTGAAATGCCTGACCACACCCACCATGAATATACTACATAATTGTCATCCTTGGCATAATAAATGCAATCCGGATAGCCTACCTGCCTCATTTTAATAATAGTAGATTTAGCAAAATCTGTTTCCAATTCCTTTTTCCGTGCTGCAAAATCTATTGATACCCCCCATTTCTTAGTAGAGTTGCTAAATAAAGCATCTGGGGAATAAAATTCAGACATAGTAACTATATTCTTCGCACAATAAGCATTTACTAATTTCCTGACGATTATGATATAGGGATGGTTTATATAAATCTTACCATTTTCCTGAGTAGAGCCACTGGAATTGATTTCCTCAAACTGGGTATTATTAAAATATAAGTGTAAAGATGTAATATTACCATCCTTATTAAAACTGTACAAATTGTGTATATGTAAATTAAGGTTAATCCCGCTTTTTTTATGAGTCCCTGTTATTAATAACCAGTCTTGGACCCAGAGACCTCCTTTCGTATAATCAATTGCATCAGGATAAGCCGGAGTATCATCAACTACTTTTAAGTTTTCAAATTCAGTTGACCACCAGTCTAAACTTTTTAAATAATTCTCTTTTTTCTGTAAGTCTACGCTTCCATTATAAATTGCAACCATACTGTCTGCAAGAAAGGCACCGAAAGCTGCTTTATCTCCTTTTTCAAAAGCAGACCAAAGCTTTTTGGTTTTTTCAATTGCAGGATGCTTAATGTAAACTGTACCGTTTTTCTCCTGTACAAGGTTAGGTTGAGCTGTTTGTGCATGTATCCCAGTCGAATAAATTAGAAGGAAGACAAGCATAACTGTAGTTAAAAAGAATGCTTTTGTTTTCATAACTGAAAGATTTTAGTAAATAAAAAATAAAAATGATTAGATATGTTTTTTTAGAATTAATGACTGATTAATGAAAAGTAGAACTATCTTAAACTAACTCATGTCTTTAAGTTCCTTTACCTAATGGAGATTATTCATATTTATCTAAAATTTTATAATTGTACTCGAAAAATGTTTATGCATATAAAAGGAGGCGATAAACACATAATATATGTACTGGCTAATTCATATAATTAGTAAATTTATGTAATTATTTTCTATATAACAGTACATTTTTTGATATATATTTCTGAATATCATGTTGTTAATAAATTAACAATAAAATTGTATGTGTAGTCATTATTGATTTAATGTTTGAAGAACTTGTTTAACTTACTGTAGACGAATACTATAAACTGTTAAATAGTTCCGGGTTTTTAAATTTTGATATTCACCAGGCTACTTAATATTTTATTTTTAGTAAAAATTAATTTGTTAATTTTAAAAAATTATGGAGAATAGTATAGTTAAAAGTACCACCCCGGTCTATACTCTGAGTACAACTTCTTCTCTTTCAGGCATTCCGGCGATGTTCTGTCGGGGAGCGTGAAACATGTCAGGCTTTTCATAGTGATGCTTATCCTTGCTGGGAGGCATCTGAAAAAGGAACACTATGTAAGAATACTAATTGCAGGGAATGTGATGTTTATCGTATTGTTGAAAACTACTCAGATCTTAAATCATTCCTAAAGACAATTATACCATAGGATTTATCTGATAATATCAGATAAGGTCATTTAATCCAAACCTGAAACCAATGTCCCAGGCTAATAGGTATTTTAAATGCCCATGACCAATTAGGTAATAAGGNATATTTTATTTATTCATNGAAGGATTTTTAGTATNATTGTACCGGGGNNTTAGGGAATCAATATTTTATTCGAGAAATGATGCAAGGTGAAATTCATATTTTACCTACTGACAACACGCCAGAATTTCTTTTTAGCGCTGATGGGATGCTTAAGATCAGAGGTCGTGGATTGTACGGGAATAAGACAAAAGAGACGGAACAAGTGGAGAATTGGATTGATGAATACCTCCTTAATCCAGCAGAAACAACCTATGTCACTATCGCCTTTGAATATCTGAACAGCTTTAGCACAACAGTTTTAGTTACTATTCTCAGAAAATTATCACAAGTTATTCTGAAGTCTGACAAACTTATTATTCAGTGGTATTATGAAGAAGGTGATGAGGACATATTAGAGCGAGGAGAGTATATTTCATCGACCTTTAATCTTCCTATTGAATTTATTCCGACTCATTATATTAGTGACTAATTAGAATTGAAAAAGCCCGGTCCCAAAATCCCAGACCTTTGAAATCAATTAATTCATGATTAAATAATGCTTTATGCCTGCCCGCCGGACAGGCAGGCAAACCCACGAATGCCGATTAAAATTGGCTGCAGCCCGCCAGAGGTCGGGCAGGCAGGCTCTCATTAACCCGAACACCTAACAAAAAAAACCCTTAATACATAAAAATATCAAGACTTATTTAAAATTTTTCTTTTAGCCTTTCACCATTTTAAGGAAAATCCAATCTGATTGCCATTTTGAATAAATGTGAATTCTGTTTTAATATTTGATCTTGAAGACAAAGAATTAACCGGATTTTGATGAATTTTATTAAAGTGAGCTACTACTTGCTTACCGCATGCATACCCTAATAAACCTCCGACGAAAACATCGGATACCCAGTGCTGATGCTCGGTTAATCTTGAGACACCAACCAGTGTAGCCATAGAATAGCTTATAATCGGAACTGCCGCCGTGCTATTGTACCGTGTTGCAAAAACCGTTGCGATAGAAAATGCAGCAGCAGTATGACCTGAGGGAAAAGCATCAAAAGAGGAGACCGATTTATAAATGGTTATGTCCTGGTCGTATTGTATAAACGGTCCCCACCATTTGCCACCCGGCATTTTGCTATAGATATATGAAGCACTTGGATCCTCTCTTCCGGTAAAGTGTTTAATCAGCTGAACCCATATTGCTGAGGTAATCCATGCTTGTGTCGCCAGCAAGCTTGTCTGAACTCCTTTTTGATTTTTGAATGCAGCGCTTATTAACCCGATTACAGCCACTGAAGAAATACCATATGTACTTCCAAACTGGGTAATAACCGGTGAAGATTTATTTACCCAGACATGTTTCTGTTTCTGAACGGTTGCCCATTTGTCAATATCGTTATCAAAATTAATGAGTGCTATAGTCATAACGACAGCGGCACCAGTAATTATCCAATCTTTCTTATTAAACCTTAAAGGCGCAGTTATCTGTTCTCCAAAGTTGCTAAGCAATGAAGGTACATATCCCTTCGGTGACTGAAATGAAAAGATGCTGTCCGTTTTGTAAAAACTGGCCGATGGTTTATGATAGCTGATTTTATTCTGATTTGCTTTTGAAGAAGATGTACCTATTTTATTAATAGAATCTGTAGACTGTATTATTTGCGTGTATACAGAAACATTGTAAGAAAATAATATAGCACCCTGTAAAATGAGAATTCTAAATAGCAATGAAATCTTTTTAGTGGATGAAATTGCAAGTTAACTTTAATTTAAATCAATGTTAAATTATTTGACTGGCTCAACCATAAGCACCGTAAAAATCCCTGGTTTAACAGTGGAAAAGCCAGTAGCCTATGACCACTGTTGGCCGGATCAAATTGACCACCAAAAGCCAGAGTTAAAAACTTGTTGTATTGTTATGTAGGGTAAGTGTAATCTGACCGGTCAAATGTGGTCAGATAGTCTGGCTTTTCTAGCCGGACAGGCAGGCAAACCCACGAATGCCGTATAAAATTGTCTGCAGCCCGCCAGATGTCGGGCAGGCAGGCTCGCATTAACCCATAGTGAGGGTTGCGATTTGTGTTGCATACCTTAGACCCATGTATTATGCAATGCAACATATAGAGAGCAACCCGAACACCTTTTTACCTGGACCT
>JGI24133J20442_1000745_pt1 | contig 10117 bp, 10 predicted proteins | sample BarGraNGADG00311_2_FD_20442 | JGI IMG/M metagenome (IMG submission 20442)
ACGCAGCGTTCTGCAGCGCCGAGCGCGTGACCTTGGCCGGGTCGATGATGCCCTCGGCGATCAGGTCGACGTACTCGCCGTTGGCCGCGTTCAGACCCCAGCCGGAGGGCAGGTTGCGGACCTTCTCGGCCACGACGCCACCCTCAAGACCACCGTTGATGGCGATCTGCTTGAGCGGAGCCTCGGCCGCGACGCGAACGATGTTCGCACCCGTGGCCTCGTCACCCTCGAGATCGAGCTTCAGGAACGCAGCGTCGGTCGCCTGAAGCAGGGCCACGCCGCCACCGGCGACGATTCCTTCTTCAACAGCAGCCTTGGCGTTGCGGACAGCGTCCTCGATGCGGTGCTTGCGCTCCTTGAGCTCAACCTCGGTGGCCGCGCCCGCCTTGATGACAGCGACGCCACCGGCAAGCTTGGCAAGGCGCTCCTGGAGCTTCTCGCGGTCGTAGTCCGAGTCGGACTTGTCGATCTCGGCGCGGATCTGGTTGACGCGACCAGCAATCTGGTCGGCCTCGCCAGCACCCTCGACGATGGTCGTGTCGTCCTTGGTGACGACGACCTTGCGCGCCTTGCCGAGCATGTCGAGCTCAGTGGTGTCGAGCTTGAGCCCGACCTCCTCGGAGATGACCTGGCCACCGGTGAGGATGGCGATGTCGGCGATCATGGCCTTGCGACGGTCACCGAAGCCCGGCGCCTTGACGGCGACGACGCTCAGGGTGCGACGGATGTGGTTGAGCACCAAGGTCGCGAGCGCTTCGCCCTCGACGTCCTCGGCGATGATCAGGACGGGCTTGCCGGCCTGACGGATCTTGTCCAGCAGCGGGATGAGGTCCTTGATGCTGCCGATCTTGGAGTTGACGACCAGGACGTACGGGTCCTCCAGGACGGTCTCCATGCGCTCTGCGTCAGTGACGAAGTACGCGGAGATGTAGCCCTTGTCGAAGCGCATGCCCTCGGTCAGCTCGAGCTCGAGACCAAAGGTCTGGCTCTCCTCGACCGTGATGACGCCTTCCTTGCCGACCTTGTCCATCGCTTCGGCGATCATCTCGCCGATCTGACGGTCAGCGGCCGAGATCGAGGCGGTGGCGGCAATCTGCTCCTTGGTCTCGACCTCCTTGGCCATGCTGAGCAGCTCGTCCGAGACGGCCGCGACAGCCTGCTCGATGCCACGCTTGAGTGCCATCGGGTTCGCGCCGGCAGCAACGTTGCGCAGACCCTCGCGCACCATGGCCTGGGCCAGAACCGTCGCCGTCGTGGTGCCGTCGCCGGCCACGTCGTCGGTCTTCTTGGCAACTTCCTTGACCAGCTCTGCGCCGATCTTCTCGTACGGGTCCTCGAGCTCGATCTCTTTGGCGATGCTCACACCATCGTTGGTGATGGTGGGGGCTCCCCACTTCTTCTCGAGGACGACATTGCGGCCCTTCGGGCCGAGGGTCACCTTGACGGCGTCGGCGAGGATGTTCATTCCCCGCTCGAGCCCGCGGCGAGCCTCTTCATCAAAAGCGATGAGTTTGGCCATTCGGGTGGTACCTCCCACGCGAAACGGATGTGTGACCGGCTGGTGCCCGCGACGGACGGACCGGATCTGGCGTGCGCCGTTCGCACGCGTTCTCGAGCCCTCACCAAACAGTCAGGATTATCACTCTCATGGTGAGAGTGCTAACCCAATGATTAGCACTCGACCCCCTCGAGTGCAAATGCTCGGGCGGTATGACGGGTGGCGCGAAAGGCATGCGGGCCGCTGGCCCAGCTCGAGGGCTCCCTTTGTGGGCTGCGCGGCCCCGTCCCTTCCCTTGCCAGCCGCCGGCCCTGCTACTCCTGCCGGAGGCGGATCATCAGAGCTGGACGCCCAGCCGCCGGGCCGAACGCGCACGCTGACGGGTCGCCCGAAGTCGGCGCAGACGCTTGATCAGCATCGGGTCGGCCGCGAGGGCGATCGGACTGTCGATCAACAGGTTGAGCACTTGGTAGTACCGGGTGGCGCTCATGTCGAACAGCTCGCGGATCGCCTGTTCCTTGGCGCCGGCGTACTTCCACCACTGGCGCTCGAAGGCGATGATCTCGCGGTCGCGGTCGCTCAGCTCGCGCAACGGGGCTGTCTCGATCTGTGCTGCGGCGTCCATGTGGTCCTCCGGATAGCGTGGTGTTCGGATCCAATGGTAGCCGCCGAATGACACCGATGTCATTCACTTCGGGTGTTCCGAACGACCCACCTGATGAAGTTTTTGTCACCCCTGTCACATCGGTCACACGGGCCTCAGAATGCACGGGCCGAGGTGACCCCCCCACAGAAGCAGGCCTCGACAACGGCACTGAGAGAAGGGCAACCACTCCGAGCAGGAGTTCTTGGCGAAAGCCTTCGGGGACACCGGCTCTGGCTGAGGGCGTCAGGTCATCGTGTCCAGGATCGCGGTGATGTCATCCTCGGTGGTCGTGGGGTTGACGATCGCAAAACGCGCCACCGTCTCACCCTCGTGCGANGTCGGCACGACNAAGGCGAGCTCNTCNCGCAACAGCTCGTCGCTCCACGCGTNGTAGTCCTCNNNCTCCCACCCGAGNCGGCGGAAGACCACNACGGACAGNTCGGCCTCGCGCANNGCCTCNAGATAGGGNCGNCGGGCGATCTCGGCCTCNGCGAACCGCGTCACCTCAAGGGTCCGCTCGATCGCCGCCGTGTAGGCCGCGGTCCCGTAGGTGGCGAGCGAGAACCACAACGGCAGCCCGCGAGCACGGCGGGTCAGCCCGATCGAGTAGTCGGTCGGGTTCCACTCCGCATCGGTGAGCACGTCGAGATACGAGGCCTTCTGGGTGTGGGCCGCGCGGGCCAGAGCGGGCTCGCGATATAGCAGCGCGCAGCAGTCGAACGGCGCGAACAGCCACTTGTGCGGGTCGACGATGAACGAGTCTGCGTGCTCGATCCCGGCAAACAGGCGGCGCACGCTCGGCGCGGCCAGACCTGCCCCGCCATACGCCCCGTCCACATGGAACCAGATGCCGTACTCACGGCAGACCTCGGCGACAGAGGCGAGATCGTCGACGATGCCGAAGTTCGTGGTGCCCGCTGTCGCGACGACGGCAAAGAAGCTGTCGGGCCCCTCGGCCTCAAGGATCGTCCGGAGGTTGTCCCCGCTGAGCCGCTGGTGCCCATCGCTGCGGACGCCCACGAGCTCGGCGTCCATGACCTCGCACGCGGACCGGATCGAGGAGTGCGCCCCCATCTGGGCCGCCACCTTCGTGGGTCGCGGCCCTGTCGAACCCGACGCGGTATGCCGTGCCCGCGCCGCCGTACGCGCCGTCACCAGGGCCGACAAGTTGCCGATCGTGCCACCGGGGACGAACACGCCTCCGGCTTCCAGGGGCAGCCCGGCCAGGTCGGCAATCCACCGCAGCGCTGCGTTCTCGGCGAAGACTGCGCCGGCACCCTCGAGCCACGACCCGGCGTAGATGCCCGAGGCGCCGACGACCAGGTCGAACATCGCGGCAGCCTCGGTGGGCGCGCAGGGGATGAAGGACAGGTAGCGCGGATGGTCGTTCGACAGGCAGGCCTTGGCGAGCTCGTCGCCGAACAGCTTCAGGGCAGCCAGCCCGCCCATGCCCTCGGCGGTGATGGTGTTGCCGGCGACAGCCTGGAGCTCCTCAAACGTCTTGGGCCCGTCCAACGGCACGGGTTGAAGACGCATCCGCTTCTCCGCATACATCAGGATGGCCTCGCCGAGGGCCTCGGTGGCGGCGTCGAATCCGTGCATCGCCGGAGTCTACGACCGGCCTCGAGGCAGTTGCTCAACATCGCTGGCTACATTGGCTGACGTGTCCAACGTCCGCGCCCTGACCGAGCTGGTGCATCCGTCATGGGCGGCAGCGCTTGCCCCCGTGACGACGCAGGTGACCGCGCTGGGAGCCTTCCTGCGTGCGGAGCGGGCGGCCGGCCGCGGATACCTGCCGGCGGGAGGGCACATCCTGCGGGCGTTCGCACAGCCGCTCGACGCGGTTCGGGTCCTCATCGTCGGCCAGGACCCCTACCCGAGCCCCGGTCACGCCGTCGGTCTGTCGTTCTCGGTCGCCGCGGACGTGCACCCGATCCCGCGCAGCCTGCAGAACATCTTCCAGGAGCTGGGCACTGATCTCGGGCTGCCCCGACCCACCAACGGAGACCTATCCCCATGGGCCGACCGGGGTGTCCTGCTCCTGAACAGGGTGCTGACGGTCGAGCCGGGCGCAGCCGGCGGGCATCGCGGCAAAGGTTGGGAAACCGTGACGGCACAAGCGATCTCGGCGCTCGCCGCGCGGGGCGGGCCCCTCGTAGCCATCTTGTGGGGCCGCGACGCCCAGGCCCTTGAGCCGGACCTCAGGCAGGTCCCCTGTATCAAGAGCGCGCACCCCTCGCCACTGTCCGCGCACCGTGGGTTCTTCGGGTCCAGACCGTTCAGCCGCGCCAACGAGCTGCTGCGCCAACAGGGTGCCGAGCCCATCGACTGGAGGCTGCAATGAAGTGGAGGCACCAGTGAAGTGGAGGCACCAGTGAAAGCCAGGCCTTTCAATCGCTTCGTCGCCCTCGGAGATTCCTTCACCGAGGGCTTGGACGACCCCCGGCCCGACCAGACGAACGCGTATATCGGCTGGGCCGACCGCCTCGCCGGGCACCTGGCGCGGAGCGCCAGCGACGACGACCGTAGCTTCGGCTACGCCAACCTTGCGGTGCGGGGCCGTCTCTTGGACGACATCGCCGGTCGGCAGGTCGACGATGCCCTCGCCCTTGAGCCGGACCTGGTGAGCATCGTCGGCGGCGGCAACGACATCCTCAGGCCCAAGGCCGATATCGACGGTTTGGCCGCCAAGCTCGAGCATGCGGTGGGTCGGCTGCGCGCAACGGGGGCCGACGTCCTGCTGGCCACCCCGGTGGATCCCCGTGACGCTCCGCTGATGAAGGCGACCCGGGGACGTGCCGCGATCTATGCCGCGCACATCTGGTCGATCGCCCGTCGCCACGATGCCCACGTCATCGACCAGTGGGGAATGGCCGCCCTGCGCGACTGGCGGCTGTGGGCTCCCGACCGGATCCACATGACGCCCGAGGGTCATCGTCGGGTGGCGCTGAACGCTTTCACCGTACTGGGATTCACAGCTGAGGACGCCGGTTGGGCTGACCCCTTGCCGGCTGCTGCACCGATCTCACGGATCGACGCGGCCCGGGCCAATGCTCAGTGGGCACGGGAGTATGTCGGACCGTGGGTACAGCGCCGACTGCGAGGCCAGTCATCCGGGGACGCCATCTCCGCCAAGCGCCCCACCGTCACGCCGTTCGAGGACTGACAGCTCGAGGACTGACAACCTCTCGTCAAGGTGGCGCTGCAGGTCCAGGACTGCCTGTCGCAGCTCGCCGTAGGTCGCGTTCTCGGCTTCACGGTTCAGCTCGACGGAGATGCTGCCACCGGGCTCCAGCATCGCCTTGCGCACATCCCGTACCGCGCTGGCGCCCTGATGGCGCAGGGCCGAGACGACCTCGGGGTCGCGCAGTCCTGTGCGACGGACCTGCTTCTCCACGATCCGCCCGTCGGAGACGAGAGTCGTCGGGGTGCCTTCGAAGATCCTCGTCGCCCGTTTGGATGAGGTCGAGATCCGCTCCAGCGCAGCGTTGAAACCCACCAGCACGACCGCCCCCAACAATCCCCCGGTCAGTGAGTTGTCCGGCCCGATCACGGCGTTCTGCACCACGTTGCTCAGGAGCAGCATGACGATGAGGTCGAAGGAGTTGAGCTGGGCGAGCTGTCGTTTGCCGGCCAGACGCATGATGATCGCCAGGCCCAGATAGACCCCGAGGGTGCGGACGATCTTCTCCGTCGCGGGGATCTCGAAGCCGAACATGCTCTGCCAGATCGAGGTTCCCGCGACTGCTGAGGCGCTGATGGCGTGTGTGAACATCGGCATCTTCCTGTTCAGGACGCAGTTGCGGCAATACAGTGGTCCTTATGCCGCACTTGCGAATCTCCGAGGCCGCCGAGCTGCTCGGCGTGTCCGACGACACGGTACGACGGATGGCCGACTCAGGGCGTCTGGACACGGCAAAGGACAGCGCCGGACGACTGACCGTCAGCGGCAAGGACCTGGCTGCCCTGGCCCGCGAGATCGCCCACCCCGCGCCCGTCGGCGCCGTGCATGAGGAGTCGGCTCGCAACCGGATGCGCGGCATCGTGACGCGCGTCGTGAAGGACGCCGTGATGGCGCAGGTCGAGATGCAGGCCGGGCCGTTCCGCATCGTGTCGCTGATGTCCCGCGAAGCCGTCGACGAGCTGGGGCTGGACGTGGGTGTCGTGGCCATCGCCTCGATCAAGTCCACCCATGTGGTGATGGGCATCCCGACGTGAGATCGCAGGTAGGCCCCGTCGCGGCAGGCGTCACTGCACTTGCTCTCGCCCTCGGTGTGGCCGGGTGCAGCCCAGCGGGCGGGCCGTCGGGGAACGAGCCCACCCGGCATACCGTGGTCGTGCTGGCCGCGTCATCACTGACCGAGTCGCTCACAGCCATCGCCAAGGACTTCGAGGCGACTCATCCCGGCACCGACGTCCAGCTGAGCTTCGCGGCCAGCTCGACCGTGGTCACCCAGGTCAACCAGGGAGCCCCCGCAGACCTGATCGCCCTGGCGGGGACGCCCGCGGCGGGGCCGCTGGACGCAAAGCGGATCGTCGGAGTCAGTCGGTCGCTGGCCAGCAACACTCTCGAGATCGCTACTCCCCCAAGCAATCCCGGCAAGGTTAATGCCATCACCGACTTGTCCCGGGCGACCCTCAAGGTGGTCCTGTGCGTCGCCACTGCGCCCTGCGGGAGAGCCGCAGCCAAGGCCTTGTCAGCCGCCGGCGTCGTGGCCCACGTCGTCTCCTACGAGAACGACGTGAAGGCCACGCTTGCCAAGGTTCAGCTCGGCGAGGCTGACGCCGCGATCGTCTATCACAGCGACGTGGCCTCGGCCGGCGCCCGCGTCCGGGGCGTCCAGATCCCGACGTCGGTGAACCAGAGGCTCGACTACCCGTTGATCCGACTGACCGACGACCCGACAACGATCGAGTTCGCCACCTTCCTCCTGTCCGACCAGTCACGAAAACGTTTGCGTGACAACGGGTTCCTGACACCATGAGATCCGTCCGCTGGGCACGGGCCGGCTTGGTCATCCCGGCGTGGGTCGCTATCGCCGTCCTTCTGGTGCCGCTACTTGCACTGCTGCTCAAGGCTGACTGGGTCGGCATACCGGCCCATCTGGCCAACCCCACGGTGGTTCCGGCACTGCGACTCTCGCTGCTGACGACGAGCTCGACCCTCGTCATCTGCGCGCTGATCGGTACTCCGCTCGCATGGCTTTTGGCCCGGTCGACGCACCGCGCGACTCCGTGGCTACGAGCGCTCGTGACGGTCCCCCTGGTGTTGCCGCCGGTCGTCGGCGGAGTGGCCCTGCTGATGGCGTACGGGCGCGAAGGTGTTGTGGGCAGAACGCTTCTCGAGGTCGCCGGGTGGTCCATCCCGTTCACTCCGGTGGCTGTCGTCTTCGCCGAGGTGTTCGTCGCCCTCCCCTTCTATGTCCTCGCCGTCGAAGGGGCCATGCAAGGGCTGGACCCCAGGTATGACGGGTTGGCGGCCACGCTCGGAGCCTCGCCGTGGCGAACCTTCCGAACGGTCGTCGTGCCCATGGTGGCCCCGGGCATCGCCAGTGGCGCGGCACTGGCCTGGGCCCGCGCACTGGGAGAGTTCGGTGCCACGATCACCTTCGCAGGCAACTTCCCCGGGCGTACCCAGACCGCTCCGCTCGCCGTCTACGTGGCCCTCGAAAGCGACCCGCAGGCGGCCATCGCGCTCAGTCTCGTCATGCTGCTGATCAGCGTCGTCATCCTCGGCGCGCTGCGCGGGCGGTGGCTCCGTTGAGTCTCCAGACGCACGTGATGGGTCTCCGGGCCGACGTCCGGCTCACCCGCGGCATGCTCCAGCTGGGCATCGAGCTCAGCGCCCACCCAGGTCAGATCGTGGCTGTCCTCGGACCGAACGGCTCAGGCAAGACCACGCTCCTGCACACCCTGGCGGGCCTGATTCGCCTGCAACACGGGCAGATTGAAGTAGCCGGCTCCGTGTGGGACAGCCCTGCGCAAAACGTCTGGAGGAGTCCCGAGCAGCGCCGGACCGGCCTTGTCGTGGCAGACCACTTGCTCTTCCCCCATCTCAGCGTCATCGACAACGTGGGCTTCGGCCCTCGGTCGCGGGGTGTCCCAAAGGCCGAAGCCCGAGCGCGTGCCGGCGTTGAGCTCGACGCCGTTGGCCTCGGCGGACACCTCGACGTCAGACCCGGCGAGCTCTCCTCCGGCCAGGCCCAACGGGTCGCACTGGCGAGGGCCCTGGCCACCGACCCCGCGTTGCTGCTGCTGGACGAACCGCTTTCGGCACTCGACCCGACGACACGAGCGCAGACCCGCGCCGATCTCGGCGTACGGCTTCGCGCGTTCAGCGGCGTCACCATCCTGGTGACCCACGATCCGCTCGACGCCCTGTCACTGGCCGATCGGCTGGTCTTCATCGAGGCCGGCGAACTGGTCCAGGAGGGAACCCCGCAGGAGGTGATCTCCCGGCCGCGCGACGCCTACGTGGCGCAGGTTGTAGGGCTCAACTTCCTTCGAGGACAACGAATCGGAGACCAACAGGTGGATGTCGAAGGGACCATCGTCGTGGCACCCGACATCCCGGCCGGTGGAGCTGGCGGATCGGTCTGCGTGACCATCCCACCGTCGGCCGTCGCCCTCTACCGGACCCGCCCCGACGGCTCACCGCGAAACACCTGGCCGGTCACCGTCAGCGACATCCAGCTCATCGGCCAGACGGCACGGGTGATCCTTGACGGTCCGTTCATCCTGGCCGCCGAGGTCACCGCAGGAGCCGTTGCCGACCTGCGGCTGGGCGTGGGTCAGGAGCTGTGGGCCACCGTGAAGGCGACCGAGGTCAGCGTCTATCCGGCCTGACTAGCTGAGGTGATAGGTCGCCATCTCGGCCTTGAGCGCGGCGGCAAACCCGTCGACGTCCGCCTCGGTGGTGTCGAACGACGTCATCCAGCGGACCTCGCCGGTCTTCTCGTCCCACACATAGAACGGGTAGCGCGTCTGCAGGCGCTCGGTCACCGCTGGGGGCAGGACCGCGAACACTGCATTGGCCTCGACCGGTCTCTGCACCTCGACCCCGTCGACGTCACGGACGGCGCTCTCGAGCCGAACCGCCATAGCGTTCGCGTGGCTCGCGTTGCGGAGCCATAGATCGCCGGACAGCAGTGCATCGAACTGGGCTGACACGAAGCGCATCTTGGATGCCAGCTGCATCGAGAACTTGCGCAGGAACGCCATCCCGCTGACCGCCTCGGCGTTGAGGACGACGATGCACTCACCGAGCATCAGCCCGTTCTTGGTGCCACCGAACGAGATGACGTCGACGCCGACGTCGGTGGTGAACGCCCGCAACGGAACGCCCAGTGCCGCAGCGGCATTCGAGATCCGGGCGCCGTCGAGATGCACGAGCATGTCGTGCCCATGGGCGTGCTCGACGATCGCTGCGATTTCGTCCACCGAGTATCGGGTGCCGAGCTCCGTGCTCTGTGTGATCGAGACGACCCTTGGCTGAGCCCTGTGCTCATTGCCCCACCCCCATGCCTGCAGGTCGACCAGCTCGGGGGTGAGCTTGCCCAGCGGGGTCGGGATGGCCAGCAGCTTCAGGCCGCCGACCCGCTCGGGAGCGCCGCACTCATCCACGTTGATGTGCGCGGACTCGGCGCAGATGACCGCATCCCAGCGCTCGGTCATCGCCTGCAGCGAGATGACGTTGGCGCCGGTCCCGTTGAAGACGGGGTATGCCGTGGCGACGTCACCGAAGTGCTGCTGGAAGACGCTCTGCAGGCGCTGCGTGTAGATGTCGGCGCCGTAGGCCACTTGGTGGCCACCGTTGGCCCGGGCGATGGCCTCGAGGATCTCAGGGTGGATGCCGGCGTAGTTGTCGCTGGCGAATCCTCGGGCTTCGGGGTCGTGCAGAGGTGACGCGTTCACAGGCGTTGTCCGTTCAGCTCGGGGGCTGGTGTGAGCCACACGTAGTGGATGGTGTCGTC
>JGI24133J20442_1000748_pt1 | contig 10103 bp, 8 predicted proteins | sample BarGraNGADG00311_2_FD_20442 | JGI IMG/M metagenome (IMG submission 20442)
GACCTGGGCCAATCCTGTGTCGTGGCAACCGATGCGCGACGCAAGGAGGTCTACTGGGCCCGCTACGAGCTTTCCGATCGAGGGGTGAAACGCCAGGGCGAGCCGATGGTGGCCAAGGCAGCCGCGATCGCGGACGAGGTGCGAGGTCTGTCGGTGATCGGACGAGGCGCCGTTCTTTATGCCGAGTCGCTCGGTCCCGGCGTGGGTCCGCTCGATGTCAGCGCCGGTGCATTGGCTGATCTGGCAGCCCGGAGGCTGGCAGCTGGTCAGACGTTGCCCGAGCCCGAGCCGATGTATCTTCGTCGTCCGGACGCGACGCCCCCGCCACCACGCAAGTCGGCGCTGCCATGACCCTGCCTGAAACAGCGCAGCCCGGGACAACCCTCCGCGAGATGACCTGGCGCGATATCCCGGTCCTGGCCTTGCTCGAGCTGGAGCTGTTCGCCGAAGATGCGTGGTCCGAGCAGACCTGGTGGGCAGAGCTGGCCGGTCGCCCGCGTCGCTCCTATGTCGTCGGCGAGCAGGGTGGCGCCGTCGTTGGTTACGCCGGTGTCGACCGTGGCGGCGAGGTCGCTGACGTGATGACGATCGCCGTGGCTTCTGCAGCGCAGGCCAGTGGTTTGGGAACGGTGCTGATGGACTGGCTGATCGTTGAGGCACGACGTGGTGGTGCAAAGCATCTGATGTTGGAAGTTCGGGAGGACAACGTTGCGGCACAGCGGCTCTACTCCAAGGCGGGTTTCGTGATGACGACCGTTCGACGCAGGTACTACCAACCGGCGAACGTTGACGCGCAGATCATGAGGTTGGCGCTGTGACTGGTGGCCCGCTGGTTCTCGGCATCGAGACATCCTGTGACGAGACCGGTGTGGGGATCGTCCGCGGTCAGATACTGCTCGCCGACGCGGTCGCCAGCAGTGTCGAGGAGCACGCGCGGTTCGGTGGTGTGGTGCCCGAGGTGGCCAGCCGTGCCCACCTCGAGGCCATGGTTCCGACGATCGAGCGAGCCTGCCGCGAGGCCGGCGTTCGGCTCGATGATCTGGACGCGATCGCCGTCACGGCGGGCCCAGGGTTGGCTGGTGCCCTGTTGGTGGGTGTGGCCGCGGCCAAGTCGCTCGCGGTGGCCTTGGGCAAACCGCTCTACGGCGTCAACCACCTCGCAGCACATGTCGCCGTCGATATCGTCGAGCACGGTCTGCTGGCTGAGCCGACCATCGCGTTGCTGGTCTCCGGCGGGCACTCAAGCCTCCTGCTCGTCCCTGACGTCACGCATGACGTGCGATCTCTCGGAAGCACCATCGACGATGCTGCAGGCGAGGCCTTCGACAAGGTGGCGAGGGTCCTCGGGTTGCCGTTTCCGGGTGGGCCACACGTGGATCGGGTTGCCACAGAAGGCAACTCAGCCTTCGTGGTGTTTCCTCGCGGTCTGACCTCGGGCAAGGACATGGAGCGGCACCGTTTCGACTTCTCCTTCTCTGGCCTCAAGACGTCCGTGGCCCGATGGGTCGAGGCGCGCGAGCGAGCGGGTGAGTCGGTGCCGGTGGCGGACGTGGCAGCCAGCTTCCAGGAGGCTGTGGTCGACGTGTTGACGCGTAAGGCGGTCCTGGCCTGCCTGGAGCACGGCGTCGACCACCTGCTCATCGGTGGCGGTGTGGCGGCCAACACGCGGTTGCGAGCCATGGCCCAACAGCGATGCGACGCCGTGGGCATCCGGCTGCGCTTGCCGCGGCCTGATCTGTGCACGGACAATGGCGCGATGGTCGCCGCACTGGGCGCTCAGATGGTGGCCAGAGGTCGCAGCGCGTCAGCCCTCGACCTCCCCGCGGACTCGTCGATGCCCGTCACCCTGGTGCAGGCATGACCCCCTTCCACCTACAGAAGCCCGTCCCGGTGCCGATCATTCTCGACGTCGACACCGGTGTCGACGACGCGTGTGCGCTCCTGTTGGCGGCTCTCCATCCGCAGGTGGATCTGCGCGCGGTGACCTGCGTCGGTGGGAATGCCAGCGTGGACCAGGTAGTCCTCAACACCTTGACGGTCCTCGATGTCGCCGGACGAAGGGATGTTCCCGTCGCCCGCGGCGCGGCAAGGCCGCTGCTCGAGCCCGCGAGCGATGCCCGGCACGTCCACGGCGAGGACGGTATGGCGGACCTTGGCTGGCCCTCGTCCGAGCGTCACCCCGACGGTCGGCACGCGGTGGAGCTGCTGCGGGACCTGCTGTGCGCGGCCGCAGAAGGAGGGCCCGATGGTCGGATCACGTTGGTACCGCTGGCTCCCCTGACCAACATCGCCCTGCTGCTGCGCACCTATCCGGAGGCTGCTGCCGGCTTGCGTGAGATCGTCTTCATGGGTGGGGCGGCACACATCGGCAATGCCACCGCGTCCGCCGAGTTCAACGTGTGGCACGACCCCGAAGCGGCAGCCATCGTCCTCGAGTCGGCTGCTGAGCTCGACATCCCCGTCGTCATGTACGGACTGGACGTCTTCTATGACGTGAGAGTCAGCCGTAAAGGGGCCAAGAAGCTCATCGCGGTGGGTGGGCGCGGGCCGGCCGAGCTTGCCGGCCGGCTGATCGACTTCCAGTGCGGTCGTTTCCTTCAACCCGATGCGACCATCGGTGATGCGGGAGCGGTGTGCGTGGTGATCGACCGTGCCGGTGTGACCACGTCCCGTCTCCCGGTCCGGGTTGAGCTGGCAGGGACCTATTCGCGCGGCCGGACCGTGGTCGACCGACGCGACTGGACAGGAGACCTGTCCCACGATCCTCACGTGCCGGCACCGACGTTGGTGGAGGTTGCCCTGTCGGTGGATTCGGACCGCTATGCCGACCTGTGGTGGCGCACCGTCAACGTCGCGACTCGCTGATGGGACGAGTCGTCGTGGTCGGATCGCTCAATGTCGATCTGGTGACGCGGGTCGAGCGGCACCCGAAGCCGGGCGAGACCGTCGTGGGCAGTGGGCTGGAGCGGTGGGCAGGTGGCAAGGGGGCAAACCAAGCGGTCGCAGCCTCGGCGGCAGGTGCCGCAGTGGTCATGGTCGGCTGCGTCGGGTCGGATGAGGCGGGATCCGCCTACGTCGCACGGCTGTCGGCGTTGGGTATCGATGTCTCAGGCATCCATCCTCAGGGTGATTTCGTCACGGGCCATGCCCTCGTCACGGTTGACGAGGCTGGCGAGAACTCGATCGTCATCGTCGCCGGCGCCAACGCAGCGGTCACGGCTGATGACCTGGCGGTGCTGGACTCGGTGGGCCCTGGCGATGTCGTGCTGCTGCAGCTGGAGGTGCCGCTCATGGTCGTCGCCGCCGCCGCGCGACGCGCGTCCAACAGGGGTGCCAGAATCGTCCTGAACCTGGCCCCGTATGCCGCGTTGCCACCCGACATCGTCGCCCTCGCCGACCCCCTGGTGGTCAACGAGCACGAAGCCCTGATGCTGGCCGACTCCCAGTCGATGCCCGCGTCATTGGTCGTGACCTTCGGTGCGGCGGGGGCGGCGTGGGATGGTGACCAGCTGACCGGTCCCGTTGTCGAAGAGTCCGAGGTGCTCGACACCACGGGCGCGGGTGATGCGTTCTGCGGCGCGCTTGGTGCCGCCTTGGTCGCGGGAGCCGGACGCCGTGAGGCTTTGCAGGCTGCCCTGACTGCCGGCGCTGAAACGGTCAAGCATTTTGGGGCACAGCGCGATCCGTCGCTGTGAGTCGCTGACTCCCAGGGTTTGGGTGTTGTGGGAGGATCGCCATCGTGAATCCGTCGACCGCCTTGGCCACGGTTGTCGTGGACGAGCTGGTGCGCCATGGAGTCCGCGAGGCCGTCCTCTGNCCAGGTTCGCGCTNTGCCCCTTTCGCCTACGCCCTTCAGGACGCGGACCGAGCAGGCCGTCTGCGCCTGCACGTCCGCGTCGACGAACGCTCCGCCGCGTTCCTGGCTCTGGGTCTGGCCAAGCTCACGCGCTGCCCGGTGCCGGTGTTCACGACATCAGGCACTGCGGTCGCCAACCTCCACCCTGCTGTCCTCGAGGCCAGCCACGCTGCAGTGCCACTGATCGTCATCAGCTCAGACCGCCCACCGGAGCTGCAGGGGACCGGGGCGAGCCAGACGACTGACCAGAGGGGCCTGTTCGGCACTGCCGTCCGCATGTTCCACGAGTTCGGCGCGCCAGAGCGCCGAGATGGACAGAACGCCGTGTGGCGGTCTGTCGTGGGCCGGCTCTGCGTGGCAGCGACAGGGACGGGCAGTGACGACGCCGGCCCGGTGCATCTCAACGTGCCGCTGCGTGAGCCGTTGGTTCCCGATGTGCCCGCCTCGGAGGCGGCTCCCGTGGCCGGATGGCCTGAAAGCCTCGATGGCCGTGAGGAGGGCGCCCCGTGGGTCACGGTGCAACCGGTAAGTCGTCAGGGCGAGCCCTTCGCATATATCCCGAAGACCCTTGTGCTGCTTGGTGATCTGCCTGATCCGACCATGGCTGTCCAGGTGATGGAGCTGGTCGCGGCTGCGGGGTGGCCGGTCATCGCCGAGCCGTTCGGTGCACACGACCGCAGCGTCCTGGTTCCTCATGGTCCGCTGCTGCTCACCGCCGGTGAGTGGTTGGGGCGGCATCTGCCTGAGCGGGTGCTCGTCGTGGGGCGGATCACGCTCTCCCGCACAGTGGGCGCGCTGTTGCGCAACCCTTCCGTAACTGTGGAGATCGTTGCTGCGCATTCCAGCTGGCCGGATCCCTCGCACGTTGCGTCGGTCATCCATTCGTTCGAGGCGGTGGCTGCGTCCATCGCCAAGGGCCGACAGGTCGACGAGCAGTGGGCGCGGGATTGGTCCCATGCTGGCGAGCTGGCCGCCAAGGCAGTCGAGGTGGTTATTGCCCGGTCCTGGCCGAGCGGGCTTGCCGTCGCGGCCACGGTCCTGGCCGAGCTGCCAACGAACGCAACGCTGTTCGTCGGATCCTCCAACTCGGTGCGCGATGTCGACCTGGCCTTGTCGCCGTCGCTGAGAAGTGCACCGCTCACCATCGTGGCCAGCCGCGGACTGGCTGGCATCGACGGCTGCGTGTCGACCGCTACCGGCATCGCGCTCGCGCAGCCCGGGCGACCGGCATACGCGCTGATGGGTGACCTGACCTTCCTTCACGACAGCAACGGCCTGCTCATTGGTCCACACGAGCCGCAACCCGACCTGACCATCGTCGTCACCAACGACGACGGAGGTGGCATCTTCACCCTGCTGGAGCCCGGGGAGCCAAACAGGGCAACGGATTTCGAGCGTGTGTTCGGCACGCCGACGGGTGCCTCGATCGTCGACATCTGCCGTGCCCACGGCGTCAAGCACTCGCTGGCCTCAACCGCCGCCGACCTCGGCTCTGTCGTCGGACAGCGCCCCGACGGACTCCGCGTCGTTGAGGTGCGGGTCGACCGCTCGGTGCACCGTGACCTTCACGCAGAGCTGCGGATGACAGCTGCAGGCAGCTTGCGCTAGAACTCGGTGGCTCCCACGGGCTTGCGGTCGCAGCTCATGGCCCGCGAGAGCAGGCGTAACGCGCCGGGCTTCAGCTCGGTGACCAGACCCTGGTGTGCTTGCGCGGCAATGCTTCTGGATCCCAGGTAGGCGGCGCCCAGCGCCTGGACAGGCAGTCGCACGTCGGCCTCGTCGCCGGTGGGCTGGCATGTCGCCACCCCCGCGTCGTCGATGCTCAGGCGCCATGCGCGCTGGTTCCAGGGGCAGATGGGGTCTACGACATCCAGAACGACATCGCAGGCACTTGAGTATCCGCGCGCGGTCAGGGCCGCGCCGACGTCGATCAGCCGCAGCCACAACGAGTCGACTGTTGTGACGCCCACCGCGCGCGGACCGCCGGCCCACCACACGATGGGGTCATCGATCCCGCGGCCGTTGATAGTGGTCGAGGCGGTCAGGTCGAAGTCCACCAGCCGTCGGGCCAGGGCCAACAACGTTGCTGGGTCCGCTGCCGCCAGCTCGCGAACCGCGACCGTTCCTTTGGCTCTGTAGTCCTCCCACTTCGGCTGGCGACTGAACACCGCGTAACCGGTGGCCTCACCGTCGACGTGGGCCAGGAGCACCTGCCATGGTTCGCGCCCCTGACGGGTCAACGGGAGATCCGCGAACAGCGGTCGGGCCAGATGCCCCGGCCGGGTCACCGTGCCCAAGGTGTTCTCGGCGCAACGGAGGTGGAGGTCATGGACGACCCGGGCTACGTCGTCGGAGTCCGCCGCGGCGAATCGGGTCGTGACCCGACCCGCAGCATCGTCCAGCGCCGGAGCGGTGAAGACGGTGCCGCGCTCCAGCTCCAGCTCCTGCTCGACCGAGCTGATGCCGTACCCGAACCGCCCATAGATGGGGACCTCGGCCGCGTGCAACCCGCTCAGGTCTGAGCCTTCCTCGTGCAGCCGGGCAAAATGGTGGTTCATCATCTCGCGCAGGACCCCTCGGCGACGATGGTCAGGGTGCACGGAAACCCACGACAGCCCGACCATGGGAACCCGGGTCAGGCCGTCCAGCGGCCCGGGCGCGGTCACGGCCATGTCGTATGACGTGTAGACACCTATCAGGTCATCGCTGCCCTCGCGGGTCGCGCCGAACGTGCGCGTCCAGTCGAAGTGGCTCGTGACGATGTCGACCGGATGCGCCTTTGGGTCGAAGAAGAAGGCGGCCATATCGACATTCAGGAGCCTCTGCCTGTCCGACGGGGCGAGGGGCACGACGGAGACGGTCATGTGGCGAGCCTTGCTGGCGAGGGATCCGAGCGCAACCGTTGTGCGTAGGCGAGCGCTTTGCGTGGCCAGGTGACCACGTCGGCTCAGCTGGCGGTGAGGGCGTCCCGCATGGGCACGAACTTGGCGTCGGACTCCGCCAGCTCTGAGTCCGGGTCGGACCCTGCGACGATGCCGCAGCCGGCGAACAGTCGCATCCGACTCGGGTCGACGCTGTCAAAGACACCGCACCGCAACGCAATTCCCCACTCGCCGTCACCGGCTGCGTCCATCCAGCCCACGGGGCCGGCATAGCGTCCACGGTCCATCTGCTCGAGCTCGCGGATCGCGGCATCGGCCACAGGCGTCGGGGTCCCACAAACGGCCGCTGATGGGTGCAGCGAAGCGGCCAGGGCCAGCGAGGTCGAGTGGTCGGTCAGGACGCCGGCAACGTCGGTCGCCAGATGCATGACATTGGACAGATGGAGGACGAACGGCGACTCGGGGACGTTGATCGAGGAACAGTGCGGCGCCAGAGCCTCCGCCACGGATCTGACGGCGTACTCGTGCTCCTCGAGGTCCTTGGATGACCTGGCGAGCGAGGCGGCGAGCGCGAGGTCGCGCTCGTCGTCCCCGGTGCGACGGATGGTGCCGGCCAGCACCCGTGAGGTGACGAGGCCCTTTTCGAGCTTCACGAGCATCTCGGGCGTGGCACCCACGAGGCCGTCGACCGCGAATACCCATGTGTTGTCGTAGCGCTCGGCGAGACGGTGCAGAAGCCAGCGCGGGTCGATCGCGGAGCCGGCGTCCACCTCGAGGTCGCGCGCCAGGACCACCTTGTCCATCTCACCTGCGTTGATCCGTTCGACGGCGCGCGCTACGACCGCCGACCACTGCGCCCCGGAGAGGGCGCCGTCCGCGAAGGCCACGTCCTCAGGCGGGGCCGGGGGCAACGAGGCCGAAGGGATCAGAGTGCCCGGAAGATGTGAGTCGACTCCGATCGTCGTCAGCCACCATCGCGAACCCCTGTGCCCCACAAGGACCTCAGGCACCACCAGAACAGCACCGGCGGGGGAGTCCGCGGAGAAGGAGATGGAGCCGAAAGCCACTGGACCGGTGCCCGGCAGGCTCAGGTCGTCGCGAACAACGGCGCGCTCCACTACTGCCTGCCACCATGCCTGCGCCTCGACAAACCGGCCCACTGCGCCGGCCCGGAACTCCGCCGCACGGCCCCAGCCGGCCAGTCCCTCGCCGCGGCGGATCCACGTGGAGACCCGTTCGGGGGAGAGGGTCCCGGGAAGCAGCGACAACAAGGCACCCGGCTCATCGATCTCCACCGTGCGGGCCACGATGGCGGGCACGGACACAGCCGGCGACTCGGGTCGGTCCCGCTCGGGTTGCGGCAAGGAGGTCACGGCGAGTAAGCCTACGACCGCTGCCATGGTGACGTGAACCATGATCAGCGAGGATGGGTGCATGACCCGCGCCAGCCTCGACAAGCGACCCCAGGACGTTGCGGCGATGTTCGATGACGTCGCCGCGAAGTACGACCTGACCAACGATGTTCTGTCCCTGGGCCAGGATCGACGGTGGCGCAAACTCGTACGCGAGGCGGTCGGTGCCAAACGTGGCGACACGGTCCTGGACATCGCGGCCGGCACCGGCACGAGCAGCGAGCCCTTTGCGGACGCCGGCGTCAACGTCGTGCCAGCCGATTTCTCCTTGGGAATGCTGCGGGTCGGCAACCGGCGCCGACCGGACCTGGCCTTCACCGCTGCGGACGCTCTCAGGTTGCCGTTCGCCGATGACTCCTTCGACGCGGTCACGATGTCGTTCGGTCTGCGCAACGTCGTGGGCACCAGCGGGGCACTGGAGGAGTTCCTGCGCGTCACCAAGCCCGGGGGCTCGCTGGTCATCTGCGAGTTCAGCCACCCCAGCATCAAGGTGTTCCGAACGGTCTACTCCAAGTACCTGATGGGTGCGCTGCCGTCCATCGCGCGCAAGGTCAGCTCCAACCCCGACTCCTACGTCTACCTGGCGGAGTCGATCCAGGCATGGCCGGACCAAGCAGGTATGGCGCGTCTGATCACCGCCGCGGGGTGGCAGGACGTGGCCTGGCGCAACTTGTCCGGCGGCATCGTCGCCCTGCACAGGGCCAGCAAGCCGGCCTCCGATCTACCATCCGGACACCGCTCCGGCACCGTTTGAGGCCCCCCGAGGGGGCACAACGGTGCCGGGGCGGTGTCCGGTCGGGGCAAGGTAGAGTTCTGCCGAGTTCGTGAAGATCTTCACAAGCGCTGCCAGCCCGTTGTCAGCTCCGCAGCAATCACCACGGTGAGGCCCCCTGTGAGTCCGAGAATCATCACCAGCAACACCGCCGACGTGATCGTCGTCGGCGCGGGTCCCGCCGGGTCGTCAACAGCCGCCTACCTGGCAATGGCCGGGCTCGACGTCCTGCTGCTGGAGAAGGCCACCTTCCCGCGTGAGAAGGTCTGCGGCGATGGTTTGACCCCCCGGGCCGTGCGCGAGCTGATCACCCTCGGCATCCCCACTCCTGAGGAAGACGGCTGGATCAAGAACCACGGCCTGCGCATCGTCGGTGGCGGCGTCCGGCTTCAGCTCCCGTGGCCGGACCTGGCCAGCTTCCCCCCATACGGTCTGGTGCGCACCCGGCATGACTTCGACGACATCCTGGCCAAGCACGCGGTCAAGCACGGTGCCCGCCTGCTCGAGGCCACCAACGTGACCGGGCCGGTTCTGGACGATCGCACCGGATCCATCATCGGCGTCCGGGCCAAGGCGATGGAAAACGATGGCCGACCGACGGGCGAGGAGCTCACCTACTACGCTCCGCTGGTGGTCGCCGCCGACGGCAACTCGAGCCGCCTGAGCATGTCGATGAACCGGCCCAGGCGCGATGACCGCCCACTGGGTGTCGCCGTCCGTACCTACTACACGAGCCCGCGGCACGACGACGACTATCTCGAGTCCTGGCTCGAGCTGTGGTCAAAAGGCGACGACGGCCAGAGGAAGCTGCTGCCTGGCTACGGCTGGATCTTCGGCGTGGGGGATGGCACCTCCAACGTGGGTCTGGGCATCCTCAACACGTCGGCTGCCTTCGGCAACGTCGACTACAAGGACATCCTCAAGCGTTGGGTCGACACGCTGCCGCCGGAGTGGACGTTCAACGAGGAGACGATGACCAGCCCGGTCCGCGGCGCCGTGCTGCCGATGGGTTTCAACCGGCAGCCGCACTACGACAAGGGCCTGCTCCTGGTCGGCGACGCCGGCGGCATGGTCAACCCGTTCAACGGCGAGGGCATCGCCTACGCGATGGAGTCGGGTCGGCTGGCCTCCGAGGTCATCGCCCAGGCGTTCGCCCGGCAGACCGACGCCGGGCGCGAGAA
>JGI24133J20442_1000749_pt1 | contig 10101 bp, 9 predicted proteins | sample BarGraNGADG00311_2_FD_20442 | JGI IMG/M metagenome (IMG submission 20442)
GGCGGGACCCGGCTCCGCCGCAGCCTCCGCAGCCGGGTCCCGGCCGGCCTCGTCGGCGGCCGCAGGGCCTTCGTCGACGGGCGTGATCAGGGTCTGCTCCTCGGTCACGTCCTCGCATGCTTCGGGCGCGTCCTCGAGCCGCAGCACCACGGCGGTGATGTTGTCGGGTCCGCCGCACTTGCGCGCCTCGGCGATCAGCCTCGCGGCGACGTCTGTTGGATGGTCACGGGCGAGCGCCTTCTGGATGGCCGAGGCAGGGACGGGCCCGCTGAGGCCGTCGCTGCAGAGCAGCAGTACGTCTCCGCTGCGCAGGTCGACCTCGAACTCGTCGATGCGCGCCAGCGACTCGGTGCCTAGCGCGCGGCTGAGGATGCTGCGGTGCGGGTGGACGGCCGCCTCTTCCTCGGTGAGGCGGCCGTCGCGCACCATCTCGCCGACGAGGGAATGGTCCTCGCTCACTTGCTGAAGTTCTCCATCACGGAGAAGGTACGCGCGGCTGTCGCCGATATGCGCGAAGTGCCCGGTGTCGCCCTCGATCACTACCGCCGTGAGGGTCGTGCCCATGCCCGTCTGTGCGGCGTTCTCCTCGGCGCGTGCATACACCGCGGCGTTGGCCGCTTCGGCCGCCTCCAGAAGAGGGAGGCCCTCGCCGACGCCCGCCTTCAGAGTATCGGCAGCGATGCCGCTGGCCACCTCACCGGCCTTGGCTCCCCCCATCCCGTCGCAGACGGCGAACAGCGGCGGCGCCACGACGAAGGCGTCCTCGTTGACCTTGCGGTGAAGGCCGATATCGCTGAGCGCGGAGCTCCGGGCGACGAGAGTCACCAGCTGGTCACTCCTCGTAGCGGAAGATCGTCTCGCCGATGCGCACCCGGGTGTCCAGCTTGAGTTGCGCCTCCGCCACCTGCTTCTCGTTGACGAAGGTGCCGTTGGTGCTCCCCAGATCCTCGACGACGAAGAACTGCCCGCGCGGGACAAAACGCGCGTGGGTGCTCGAGACGAACTGCTCGTCAAGCACGATGTCGCTGGTGGAGGCGCGTCCCACCATGATCCAGCCCTCGAGCGGGAAGATCACGCCGGGCGGGATGATCGGGCTTTCCTCGACGATGAGACGCGGGTTGATGTGCGCCGTGAAATCGAGCTTCTCGCCGTCCATGGTGCGCTCCGTGAGCCGATCCTCCCGGCGCGTCTCGCGCTCCTGCGGCGTGAACACCGCGACGGGCCTCTCGCCGCTGGGCAAAGGGATATCAGGCGGCGGCGCGGCCGGCGCACCGGCGGCGCGCACATTGCCCACGGCGGAGCGCGCGACCTGCCAGATGAAGAGATACAAAAGGACGAGGATCGCGATCTTGAGGACGAGCAGGACGATATCGATCATGGGTGTCTCCTGCGCCGTGCGCCGGCTCTGCGCGAGGTGCCCGCACTCACCTCGAGGTCCGCATCACGGGAGCCTCTCGAACAGAAGCTCGGTGGTCCCGAGCTCGATACGGTCGCCGTGCTGCAGCACGGCCTGCTTGACGTCGCGGCGGTTGATGCGCACACCGTTGGTAGAGCCGAGGTCGCGGACCATGAACCCGTCGTCCTGACGACGGATCTCGGCGTGCTGACGCGAGACGTTGGGGTCGGTGAGGACGATGTCGCAGCGGCGGCTGCGGCCGAGCACGGTGACGGCGTCGCGCAGCTCCCACTCACCCTGGGGGCCACGCAGCGCGGCGCGCGGCGCGCCGCCACGCGCCGCGGCGGGCGTGGCGGCGGGCATCGCTGCCGATTCCTGATACAGGATCGTCTGGTCGAGCATCGGGCCGGGAGGGACGACCGCCGGAGGTGGAGTCGTCGCCGGCGGCGCCACTAGCGCGTCCGGCGTCTGCGCAGGCTCGTTGACGGTGCGCGCCGCGATGCCAAACTCGCCGACGCGCAGATCCTCGTCGAGGTGGAGCTCGATGCGAGGAGGCGCGACCAGTGTCCAGCCTTCGCGACGGGCGAACGCGGTGACGTAGTTCGCCAGCTCGGCCTTGAGCGAATCGGCGAACGACGTGAGGTTCTCGTAGTCGCCCTTGCCCAGGTAGATGTCGAACTCGTTGGACACGTACACGTTGGAGACGCCCACGGTCTTGTGGTCGCCCATCTCCTTGGCCAGCTTGTGCGCCAGCTCCACCGGCTGCACGCTGGCCTTGAAGGCTCGCCCGAAGCCACCCTCAACGAGGCCTTCGAGCTTCTTCTCAATCCCCTTGAAGATGTTCATCGTCGCGTTCCTCGGGCACGTCGCCGCTCGCCAGAGCCAACGGCAAGACTATCACGCTGGCGGCAAGCACCACATTCAGCAGCAGTGGGGCAAGCGACGCCGGGTATCCCCAGACGCTGATCGGTACGATGCGATACGCGGCGAAGGTCGCGGCGAAAGCCAGCGCCCAGACCCAGAGGCGCATCTCCAGCCGCCGGCAGGTGAAGGCGAAGCCGATGGCTGCGGCGAGCTCTGCCCACACCAGCATCTGCAGCAGACAGGCCGGAGTCCAGACGGCGGCCAGAGCGTGCGCCGTCGCGCTCAACGGGTCGCCGGCGGTGGCGAGGCCGTCGGCGAGACGCGAACGGGGCTGGTACAGGGTGAAGGGACCCCGGGGAACGCGCACGATGAGGAGGTAGGCGAGCGTGGCGGCGCCGGCCCAGGCAGCGGCAAGAGGGCCGCGCACGCGGCCCAGCACGGCCGCCACCGCCGGCGCCAGCAGCGTGAGCGAGAACGGTGCGAGCGCCAGAGCCAGGGCAGGCCACAGCGCCGTGATGGGCCGCGTCCGCGTGAGCAGGAAGAGAGCCACGGCGAACACCAGATAGGCGGCGCCCAGGCTAAACGACACGTTGAAGACGGGAAATGCCAGCATGCCCAGCAGCCAGGCCAGGCCGGCTTGCGGCACCACGGCCCAGATCGCCGTGCTGACCGCGACCAGCGGCAAGGTCCAGCTCTGAGGGTAGGCGGGCAGCGCGCCCAGCATCGCACCGCTGGTGATGGCCGCGAGGCTGGCCCCGCCGACGCGCTCCGCGGCCACACCCGCCCGGGCGAAGGGGCGCACCAGTCGCCGGACGCCCTCCAACCGGCGCGAGCGCAGGCGGCCGCTCTTCAACAGATCCCCGAGCGCCTCGCTCAGTTCCTGCGCGGTGGGGCGTTCGGCCGGCCGCGGCGCGCAGGCGTCGTCGATGAGCCCGACCAGACCCTGCGGCAGGTCGGGCCGCAGTGCCGCCAGCGAGGGCAGGCGCCCGGCGGCCACGTTGGACAGCGTCTCGGCGGGCGTCGCGCCGCGCAGCGGGTTCTCGCCGGCGAGAAGCTCGTAGAGCACCATGCCGGCGGAATACACGTCGCTGGGCGGCCCCACGCGCCGGCCGGCCGCCTGCTCCGGCGACATGTAGGCGACCGTGCCGATGACATCGCCGTCCCGGGTGAGCGTGTCGGCGTCCATCAGCCGCGCGATGCCGAAGTCCATGACCTTGACATGGCCGTCGGCATCGAGCATCACGTTCTGCGGCTTGACATCGCGATGCACGATGCCTTGTCCGTGCGCGCACGCCAGCGCGTCGAGGAGCTCGACGCCCACTGCGGCGACGTCCCCGTCACCAAGTCCGCCGGCGAGCTTGTCCAGCGAATCGCCGTCCACAAGCTCCCATACGAGGATGCTGCGCTCTCCGTCGCCGAACCAGTCGTAGAGAGCGACGATGTTGGAGTGCGAGAGCGCCGCGGCGGCCTCCACCTCGCGCACCAGACGCCCGGACATGCCACGTCCCTCGGCCACGACCTTGAGCGCCACGCGTTTGTCCAGCGTCAGGTCGAGTGCCTCGTAGACGTCGGCGAACCCGCCGCTGCCGATCTTGCCGATCAGCTGATAGCGGTCGCGCCAGTCGACGTAGAGGGGTGTGGTGCTGTGGGCTGCAACAGGCATGGGGTGACTGGTGAGGTCCTTCGTTTGTCTCGATATTCGGTATGGTACAATCCGAACCCTGTAAGAGCCTGCTGGGCGAGTGGCGGAATTGGCAGACGCGCTAGGTTCAGGGTCTAGTGCACTTACGTGCGTGCGGGTTCAAGTCCCGCCTCGCCCACCAACCATCTGACGAATGGGGGTTCGCAGAGTGGATTTCTTCGACGACGACGCGACTGGTCAGAGACCACCAGCCGACACTCCATCTCCCGAACGACCTGCACGCCGCCGGTCCAACCGCCGCCGCAGCCGGATCCAGCGCATCGTCATCCTCGCCGCGATCCTCTTCCTCATCGTCTTCGCTCTGGCCTGGTGGGCGCGCAGCTGTCAGCAGAACCGCAAGGTCGGCTCCTATCGCTCGTATCTGGACGGCGTGTCCACGGCGATCACCGATTCCTCCGCGCTGGGCAAACAGCTGGACCAGTTGGTGGCCAACCCCACCAAGTTCTCGCGCAAGCAGCTGATCGGCAAGCTCGATGAACTCAGCGACAAGCAGGCCGAGATAGCCGTTCGCGCCGATCGCCTGGAGCCGCCGGACACGCTCAAGGCCGAGCAGGGTGTGTTCGCCGCCGGCATGAGGGTGCGCTCGGACGGCTTCAAGCTCCTTCGCGCGGCCATGACAGCGGCCCTGGGCAAGAAGAAAGTGACGGCCGCCGGGCTTTCCGCACTGGCCGCGTACTTCGCCGGCCCCGATGCCTACTACATGGACCTCTTCTATACGCCGACGCGCAAGGTCATGAGCGACGACGGCGTGACCGACGTGGCCGTGCCCACTTCTACCTCATACCTGAATGCGAAGACCTTCGACCGCCTGCGGCTGGAGTCGATGCTCAGCCGCGTCCGCAGCTCATCCAAGCTCTCCGGCATCCACGGCGTCGGGCTGGTGAGCGTGGTCGCCACCACCGAGTCGGGGAAGGTGCCCCTCGCCGCGGGCAAGACCGTGAACGTCCCAGCCTCGGCGCAGCTCTCGTTCGTGGTCAAAGTGCAGAACCAGGGTGACGTCGCCGAGAAGAGCGTGCCGGTGGTCGCCACGCTGGCGCTGCCCGGGGGCGGTAGCCCGCTCGTCCAGGAGGGCTCCATCGCCACCGTCGCACCCGGCCAGGCGAAGACCGTGACCATCCAGGGCTTCGCTATCCCCAGCGAGGCCCTGAGCAAGATCTGCACCCTCAAGGTCAAGGCCGGCCCGGTGCCCGAGGAGCGGGTACTGTCCAACAACACCGGCGAGTACAAGTTCCTCCTGCAGCTCAAGTAGGTCCGTAGTGCAGACCGTGCGCGATATCGCCCCCTACGCGGCGCTGGCCGGCGTCGCTCTCTCACTGGTCCTGTTGGTGCTCGTGCTGGTGCTCTGGACCAGCGTGCGGCGGCTGCGCCGCGCGCAAACGCTCGTCATGGGGCACCACGAGCAACGCGACATCGTGGGTCACGTCGTGCACCTCGATTCGCAGGTCCGCAACCTCCGCGATGCGGTCGAGATCCTTACCGACCAGCTCGACGAGCACAAGGCACAGCTCGACCGCTCCTTCACCAACCGCGCCATCGTGCGCTACGACGCCTTCCGCGACGCCGGCGGCGAGCAAAGCGCGTCGTTCGCGCTCGTCGACAGCTACCGTTCCGGCGTCGTTTTCAGCGCCATCGCCGCACGCGACTTCGCGCGCATCTACGTCAAGTACCTCACCAACGGCGTCGCCGACCGGGACCTCTCGCCCGAGGAGGAACGAGCGGTGGAGGCCGCCGTGCCGCAGCCGCTGAAAAGCGGCGAGGAGGGTGCGCGCGCCGTGCGTGCGCCACTCCCCACCGACGAGCAGCGGCCGCCGCAGGCCGGTCCGCCACCCGACAACGAAGCCCTGAAGGCCTTCGAGGCGCTGGCGGAGATGGATGCGCCTGGCGCGGAGCCGTCCGTAGACGACGGGAGTTTCACTTGGGACACCGGCGAGGAACCGCCGCCGCCCCGCCCGCCCGCCTGAGCGCCGCCGGCCGATGTCATCGCCCACGGTCCTCGTTCTGTCGCGGTTCTCACAGTCGATGCCGGCTTCAACTCAGGATCGTTCGCCCACGGAGTGATGGACGTGTTTGATACCCTAGTGGGAATCTGCACGAGAGACGGTCTTGACGGCCAGACGAAGGGGCGGGCGTGACCAACGGCACTGGCAGAGTCGCCTTCCTGGGGCCGGAGGGCACCTTCACCGAGGAGGCCCTTCTCGCCAAGCCGCCCGACGGTGAACTCAACCCCTTCCCCTACCCGACCATCCGTCAAGTGATGGAGGCCGTTCAGACCGGCGAAGCCGCGCTTGGCCTGGTGCCCATCGAGAACTCGCTCGAAGGCTCCGTCGCCGTCACCCTGGACCTCCTCGCCTTCGGCTTCGACGATCTCTCCATCGCGCGCGAGATCACGCACCCCATCCGCCACCAGCTCATAGCCCGCGAGCCTCTGGAACTCGCGGCCATCACCAAGATCCTGAGCCATCCACACGCCTACGGGCAATGCCGCCAGTTCCTCGACGCGCACCTGCCTGAAGTGGAGCACGAGGCCGCCAACTCCACCGCCGAAGCGGTGCGCACAGTGCGGCGCGTCAAGCGCCCGTGGGCGGCCATCGGCACCCGGCTCGCAGCCGAGATGTACGAGTGCCAGGTCGTCCGCGACGACATCGAGGACTCGGTAGAGAACCGCACGCGCTTCGTCTACCTGAGTCGCGAGTCCGCCGCCCAGGACCTCGAGGCGGCGTACAAGACCAGCATCGTGTGCGGTATCGGCGCCGACCAGCCCGGGGCACTGCTGCTCATCCTCTCCGAGTTCGCTCACCGTTACGTGAACCTCACAAAGATCGAATCTCGCCCCTCCAAGCAAGGGCTGGGCGAGTACATCTTCCTCATCGACATGGAAGGCAGGCTCAGCGACCCGCCGCTCGAGCAGGCGCTCAAGTGCGTCGCCTGCAAGCTGCCGTGGGTGAAGGTCCTGGGTTCGTTCCCCGCCTGACCCAGCCGGAGGGCCACATGGATCGCGTAAAGTGCTCTGTGCGAGACGTGAGCGTCGACGACCGCGGGATGCTCGTCCTGCTCGCCGAAGAGACCCTGCATCCGCTGGCCGACGGGGCCGGCCACCCGGAGCGCTACGACGCAGCGGAGCTGCTTAAGCTCCTCGAGCGCGCCGACGTTTTCGTCGCCGAGGCGGAGGGCGAGATGGCCGGGTTCGTCGCGGTCGAGGCGGAGGGCGACGCCCTGGCCGTGCGCTGCGTGTGCGTGAGCCCCGCCTTCGAGGCCCGCGGCGTGGCCAACCAGCTCGTCGACTGGGCCGAAGGACTGGCGATCCACCGCCGCCTGCGGCGGCTCACGGCCTTCGTGCCCGCCGGCGACCATCCGTCGCTGCACCTGTACCGCGGCCACGACTTCGTGTCGGCGGCGACGCCGGCGCAGCCCGCGATGCTGCTGCTGGAGAAGCGTCTCCCCGCGGTGGGAGACTAGTACCTCCGGCGCTACGGCGCGTCAGTGATAGACGTACAGGCGCTCGCCGACGAACGACCGGTCGTAGACCCAGGGAGCGGCCCACATCGGCTCGCGGATGCAGCCGTGGCTGGCCGGGTACGGCGGCACGGGAACGTAGCCGTGGATGGCGAAGTTTCCCACGAACCCCATCGTACGGAAGAGGATGCCGCCGTAGCCCGAGGTGGTGTAGGGGTGCTTCTGCTGGATGCGGAAGGCGCCTTCGGGCGTGTTGCCCGTGGCTCCGGTGGACACCGCGATCAAACCGTATACCTTGCCTGATCTCACGACCATGAGGATCTGGCGGCCCTTGTCGACCTCGAGGTGGGTGACGGGGCGGGAGTAGCGCGGCTTCACCGGCACGGCGCCGTCGAGCTTGCGCCAGTCGTCGTAACCGACCACGTAGGTGCGCGGCAGGCGGTACGCCTTCTGGAAGGCCATCACCGCGTCCTTGCAGGCGCTGGTGAACCGGGTGCCGATGCCGGGAACGCGCATCTTCAGGCGGTTCAGAGCCGTGAGCAGCCCCTTGACGGCTGCGCCGCTGGACCCGGCCGAAAGCGTGCGCCACTTGGCCTCCACGCGCTTGTCGATACGCCGCGCGCCCAGGCCGTTCGCGGCCGGAAGGGCAAAGGCGATGTCGAACCGGCCGATGCCACGCAGCGGCGCTTTGAGCACGACGCGACCATCACGGCAGCGGCCCTTGACGGTAGCCACGAGCTTGCCGCGGTGCAGCACGCGGGCCGTCACGACGCCCGCGTAGGCCGACGGCGCGACCCTGAGGACGAACCGCAGACTCAGGAACGGGACGGGCGTGCCTCTGACGATCGTCACCAAAGGCTTCACCACGACGTGCTGAGGCTCGCTGAGCGTGCCGTCGGCCACGACGCGCGCGGTCACGTCGCCGCTGCGCCGCGGAATGATATCCACAGCGTAGGCACCGGTCGCGTCGGTGACGGCCGTCGCCACGTCGGCGCCGTCGAGAGCAATGGCGACCTCTTGGCCGGCGGCGATGGGCTCGACCATACCGGAGACCGTGATCCCGTCCCCGTACACCACTCCGGTGCGCGAGAACACGCAGGTGATCGTGGTCGGCGGCGATGGCTCAGCTGCGGGAAGCGGCGAACCGCCGGCCGTGTCCTGCGAGGCGGCCGGCTCCGGCGACGCACCTAGAGCGATGGCCGCGGGCAGCAGCAGCGCGCATAGCGCGAAGAGCACCGTCGCTGCGACGAGGCGATGACAATGGGTACCTGAGGCGGACGTGCGCATTGACTGGCTCCTAGTCTCCCGCGCGGTGGCGCATGTGCATGTCGCCCGAGGGTAGCACGGAGCGGCGCGAGGGTCGAGCCGGTGCGATACGATGGGCCGGCAGACGACACGACCGCGAGGAGTCCTGATGCTCGACCTGAAGATGGTGCGCTCGAACCCGGACGTGGTCCGCGAGGCCCTCGCGCGCCGGGGAGCGTCCGCAGCGTCACTCGACGAGTTCCTCGCGCTCGAAGAGCGCCGCCGCAAGCTCCTCACCGAGGTCGAGAGCATGCGCGCCGAGCGCAAGCGCGCCAGCGACGAGATCGCCGCGGTCAAGAAGTCCGGCGGCGACGCCGAGCCGGCGATCGCCGCCATGCGCGCGCTGGGTGAGACCATCAAGGAGCGAGAAGCCGAGCTGATCGAAGTCGAGGAGCAACTCAGGACCATGCTCCTCGAGATCCCCAACCTCGTGCTCGACGACGTGCCCGCCGGCGGCGAGGAGGACTCCGTCGTGCTCCGTCACGTCGGCGAGCCGCGCAGCTTCGACTTCGAGGTCAAGGACCATCTCGATCTCGGCCTCGCCCTCGACGTGATCGACATGGAACGCGCCGCCAAGGTGAGCGGGTCGCGCTTCGGCTACCTCAAGGGCGACCTCGTGCTGCTGCAGTTCGCCCTCGTGCGCTACGGCCTCGACATCATCGGCGCCAAGGGCTTCCGCCCCGTGATCCCCCCGGTGCTGGTACGCGAAGAGGCCATGTACGGAACCGGCTTCTTCCCCACCGACCGCGCCCAGGTGTACGAGACCGTGGACGGCGACTGCCTGGTGGGCACCAGCGAAGTGCCTTTGGCGGCCATGCACATGCAGGAGTTCCTCGAGGCCGAGAAGCTGCCGCTGCGCTACGCCGGCTACTCCAGCTGCTTCCGCCGCGAGGCCGGCGCCGCCGGGCGCGACACGCGCGGCATCCTGCGCGTGCACCAGTTCGACAAGGTGGAGATGTTCAGCTTCTGCCTGCCCGAGCAGAGCGCCTTCGAGCACGAGCTCATCCTCTCGGCGGAGGAGGAGATCCTGCAGGGGCTCGGCATCCCCTATCGCGTGGTCAACATCGCCGCCGGCGACCTCGGCGCCCCGGCCGCGCAGAAGTTCGACTGCGAGGCCTGGATGCCGGGGCAGCAGCAGTACCGCGAGGTCACGAGCTGTTCCAACTGCACCGACTACCAGGCGCGGCGCCTGGACTGCCGCTACCGCACCGAAAAGGGTCCGCGCTTCGTGCACACGCTCAACGGTACCGGCATCGCCGTGGGCCGCACGCTGATCGCCCTCATGGAGAACTACCAGCGCGCCGACGGCACTATCGCCGTGCCTGACGTGCTGCGGCCCCTCATGGGCAAGGACGTGCTCGGGGCCTGAACGCGGTAAGGG
>JGI24133J20442_1000751_pt1 | contig 10090 bp, 10 predicted proteins | sample BarGraNGADG00311_2_FD_20442 | JGI IMG/M metagenome (IMG submission 20442)
TTCGCTGTCACCTTCAGTTACCCTCGTGCCAGGGCATAATGCGACCTTTGCCATTACGGGGTTGTCTTGTTATCATCGAAGGGCTTTTGCCAATAACTCAAGCAAGGACCTATACGCAACGGATACTCTCGCTCCTTTATGCACTGATAGTCATCCAAACACTATAGTGAAACGTCGCACCAGTCCTCTAAGGAGCACAAAATTGTATATTAGGGATTATATATATCGCTTTGCTCGTTTGTAGACGCTGCTCTCGCAACACAAGCGCGAGGCGACAGCATCAACGCCGAGAAGGGCTCATGCTCTGAATCGGAAGCCCCATCTGCAACGAAGGCTTTCAAGAGATACTGCTTATAAAAGAAAGCACGGGCGGCGCGAACGCCCAGATCGATGTTTATATAAAATAACATCGGTATATTTGTAATTGAGCATGATTGACTCGTTTCATCGTCCAATCAAAAGCCTGCGCATTTCCTTGACGCGCAAATGCAACCTTAAGTGCCTATATTGCCACGAAGAGGGAGAGCTACGTAGTGCTCAGCCGTATGAGATCTCTGTGGCTGAAATAGCCAAAATCGCTCGAATCTGCCACCACGAGGGCGTAACGAAGGTCAAGTTTTCGGGCGGGGAGCCGCTATTGCGCAAAGATCTAAGCGAGGTTATCGAGGCGCTGCCTCCGTTCAAAGATGTTTCAATGACGACCAACGGTCAACTCCTCGAGGAGCGGATAGGCGATCTAAAAGGGCTTAACAGGGTAAACGTGAGTGTAGACACGTTTAATCCAGCCACCTACAAGAGACTCACAGGGGGGAATATCGAAAACGTAGTGCGCGGACTCGACGCGGCGCTCGAAGCAGGTCTGACACCTGTAAAGATCAACATGGTGGTGATGGACGGAATCAATGATCACGAGATTGGAGATATGATCAGATATGTACGTGGGAAAGAGATGGTTTTACAGCTGATCGAACTAATGGACTTCAAGGAACACTCGGAGCTCAGGGCCTCTAATCTACGAGTTATTGAAAGCACTCTAGAAGGGCTGTCAGATAAAACGACGACGAATACCTTGCATAAAAGAAAGAAGTTCGAGATCAATGACGCTGAAATTGAAATCGTCCGCCCCATAGACAACACAGAGTTTTGCATGAATTGCAACAGGCTGCGAGTGACCTCAGACGCAAAGCTTAAGCCTTGTCTTCTCAGAAATGACAACATTGTCGATGTACGAGGCATCGATCAAGTTTCAGACGCCCACGCGTTAGAAATTATCATGAAAGCTGTCAAACGGAGGGAGCCATATTACAGAGCAAGACCAATTGACGGAGCTTATAGTCGACGGAAAGCGGATACCTATTAACCAGTTTGTCCAAGACGTTTTTGCTGGAGTAATAGGTGGCGTTCTAATGTCTATTCACGGCATTGACGACGATTGGAAGCTCGCAGAAATAAAGATAAAGCACAACGATTAGTTTTCATGGAGCTTGATTCGCTCATCGAAACACTAGAAGCAATTGCCCCTCCTGAACTCGCTGATCCGATCGATGCGGGACGAATAGGGCTAATATCCCGCGGGCGGGAGAACATAAACGCAATAACTGTTGCTTTGGATCCAACAGCTAACGTTATTCAAAATGCGATACAAACTAACGCTGATATACTGATCACCCACCACACACTAATTTGGGATCCCATTACTAAGGTTCCTTTAAGTATTCAAAAACAGCTCACGCTCATTTTGGAGAACGATTTATCGTTTTACGTCTTGCATACCAACTACGATGCAGCGCCTGGGGGGGTCAACGACGTTTTGGCACAGCTCCTCGGATTGTACGACATCGAACCTTTTGGCATCGGACGAATTGGCTCCATTAGACCGATCAGCACGCTGGATTTCGTAAAGAACGTAGCGCAAAAACTGGATACACCCGTCCAGTTCGTCGGCACGCGCGACATCCAAAAAGTCGCAGTGATTGGCGGTAGTGGCTTTGATGCGACTGACCAAGCAATCGCAGCTGGTGCTGATGCACTTCTTTCGGCCGAACTGAGGCATGCTGCTATTCGCCGCGCGGAAGGGCACCTTTCTCTAGTAGATGCAACGCATTACGCGACAGAAGTGCCGGCAATGAAGGTCCTAGCCCAGCGTTTGGGCGGCAATTTCATTGACGACAAACCAAAGCTCAGCAGTTTTGCTTACCAAGTCAAATGACGACCCCTACCACAGCAAAGAGACGTACGTGATGCACAGAAGAGGCCCCCTTGTTTTCAGATGCGTTTAAACGACAAATTGAACTAAAATACGGCAATCGAGGAAAAAAAGGACTTGAGATAGCTGGAGAGATGCGTGTAAAACGCTACCAGGACTTTTATGTCGTCGTAGGGGAGACTGACGAATACATCGTTGAGGAGGCCCTGTGCACCTGTAATGACTTTTTGTTCAACTCTTCGCGAAATGTAGTAAAATGCGGCCATATGATTGCTGTTGAAATTGCAGAACAGGAAGGCTTAGTTGATGTTATAGACGCGTGGTATCATGAGGTGCGCCCATTAGTATAACACAGCCTTACTATTCGCAAAGCGGTGATCAGCAGCTCACGTCGGGGAGTTTTTTACCTGTCTGCAGATATTCAATCATCTTTTGCTTCTTGCTGATAGCCCGTTCCGCAGCCAAGTCGATGCGAGCGCGCATCAACTCAATTTCTCGGTCGTCTGCTTGTTCGCCAACGACTTTTTTCACAGGGGTATAAGCTGATTCGCGGAACTTTGGCGTGAGGGCAAACGATTGTCCGCCCCGTAGCACTTCAGCACCGCGCCCTTGTGCTATGTACCCAACCTCATCGACTTCGATGATGCCCGCCAATGCGCTTTTTATCGCCGGTCCAAGCTCAGCAGGGGCAACCAAAAGAAGCGAATCTACAGAGACGCCCATGTAATCGATCTGTAGATCGTCGAGCATCCTCAAAACCACTGGGTTAATGAGGCGTCGTACCTTCTCTTCTTCAAAGACGATTTTCACCTGCGCTGTTTTTGATATTTCCTCTGCGTCTCCTCGTATGCCTCCGTTTGTAACGTCGGTCATCGCGTGTATCTGAGTGACCAAGCCAGTCTGTATCAACTTGTTACAAGCGTGAAGAAACTTCAAGTTCAACGTTTCCTGTACCACTTCTGGACGACCGTTGTACAACGCTGCGGCTGTTATGGTTCCCCCTCCTGCGCCTTCTGTCAACAAAATTATGTCACCGACACGTGCATTGGCACGCGCCGTTAAGCCTTTTTCACTGGCTACTCCAACTCCCCCAACACAGCCGGTAAGTCGGTCACCTATCACCATGTCCCCACCGATTCGTAAGGTGCTGCCAGTGATTAGCGGTACATTCATGACTTCAGATACCGCCCCGATTCCTGCGGTATAGTCAAAAACCTTTGAGATATCGCCGTCATCAGCCAAGTGAATGTCTGAGAACAAAGCAACGGGCTGCGCACCCATAACATAGAGATCCCGCAGTGATGCACGGGTTACGTGGAACCCAGCAAGAAATGGAAAATCGCTCAAGCGTGAGTGCATTCCGTCTACGGTAACGACAACCAGGTCTCCGTGGGCCTTCACCACCCCCGAATCATCAAGCTGATCGGAGCCAACAATAGCACTTGTTGTGCCGATGATGCTCGCTATTTTTTCATGTACAAAGAAGTCGCCAGAGCCCCGTGAACCGACACCGAAATTGCCCATTGTGACTCCGGAAAGTTCTCGTTCGCAAAGAGTCCGTTGCGCTTCATCAACAACCGCTTGAGCTAAACGGAGCGCTTTTTCCCTCGCAATGTCACGTACTTCCAATATTCGCTCGACCAGCGTGAGCTCGATGTCTTTTCGTGCTATTCCGCGCCTCAGCGCTGTTTTCGCATATCCTTCGAGATCCATTAACACAACTCCACGAAGTTCTTTAATATTCGAAAACCGACCGTTGAAGACTTCTCTGGGTGGAATTGCGTGCCAAAGACGCTTCCGCTGGCAATAACAGCGGCAAAATCGGCGCCATAGTTAGAAGTTGCTACGGTATGACTGCCCGGTTCTACATAATACGAATGGACAAAATAGACGTACCCGCCGTCGACACCTTTGACCAACGCGTTTTCCTTTATTACCTCTAAGCGATTCCATCCCATATGAGGGATCTTAAGCTTTTCAGAGGTTTTATCGAAGTTAAATCGCTTGACGTGACCTTGCAGGAGGTTTAACCCCTCGACTGGCCCGCCTTGAAGCTCTCCCTCGTCGCTCACGGTCAGTAACATCTGCATGCCCAAGCAGATCCCCAGTATGGGCGTACCTTCGTCAACAGAATGCAGCAACGCTCTTTTTATTTTTTGCACGTTCTGCATGCCGCTCTTAAACGCGCCAACGCCGGGGAGCACCAATCCGTCTGCGCTGCCAAACCGAGTGGAGTCAGAAGTGACTTCGACTTGTGCTCCTGCGCGCTCGAGGCCGCGCATTGCGCTTCTTATGTTCCCTAAACCGTAATCGATTACAACAATTCGCTTCATAACTCAGCCTGAAAACTGGACTTTTACGATCGTTCAATTCGGCAATATGTTCCCTTCGGTATATATTAAGGCCCTTCAAAAAAAATCGCCGTCAACGCAGGAATGAACATTGGACCAAAACCTACAAAACACGCAGCCATGTCACTTACATCGCGGGGTCTTAGGAGAAGCTTATTTCGACTAAGCGACGCACGAGGCTCTCTTTTGCGTCAACATAGAGATGCGGGCGTATTAAACTGCAGTCAGCTTAATATACAGCAAAAGTATTGAGGTAAATGATGGGAGATGAAGTAATTGCCGTCGAGATTAAAGGCATTTACATGGTCAGCACTACTACTGGCCATGCGCCAGTAGTGTTGTTAACGGACGACGGGCACCGTTTCTTACCGATATACATCGGTATCTCTGAAGCAATCTCCATCAGCGCGGCCTTAAATGGGGAGGTCCCATCTCGCCCAATGACACACGATTTGATAATGTCGATACTCGAAAACTTTGAAGCGAGCATCGTGACGGTTGTTATAGATGACGTAGACGAAGGTATATATTTTGCCCAGCTCTCGATAAAGGTTAATGGGACCGAAAAACAACTCGACGCGCGTCCGAGCGACTGCATTGCGCTCGCGATCCGATCAGACACTCAAGTGCTCATACGACGCTCTATTCTTGATGATGGCGCAATAAGCAAAGATGAGCTCGACATCAAAGAGATGGATCTCTTCATGTAGTGGAATGATGCCCACTGCAGGTCCTCGCCACGTTTATCTAATATCAAAAGCCTTCGTGTATTAATGCAGCTGCGATGCTTTTTACTTGACGTCGATTATGTCACGCTTAACGGTCGCGCTGTTATTCGCTTGTGGCTTAAAGACGAGCGTGGTCAAAATATTATCGCCTACGATTCAAGTTTTGAACCCTATTTTTACGCAGTAACTGACGACGCTAGCGCTATCATGTCTGTAGCTTCAACGCGATCTGGCGAGGAGATTAAGCCTAACCGCGTCGAACGTGTCGTGCGCAAAGATTTCGGACAACCGCTCACCGTGCTCAAAGTGTTTGTCGATCACCCGCAACACGTACCGATATTACGTGAAAAGGTCGCAGAGCTTGGCGTGAGCGTCAGGGAAGCAGACATTCTTTTTGCCGTCCGGTATATAATCGATCGCGAATTGGTGCCTATGGATCAGGTTATTGTAGAAGGGCGCGAACGTGAAGATCCCCATTTTTCATTCGCCATCGATGTCGACCACATAGAGGCCGAACAGCACCACACGAATCCTGAACTTAAAATGATGGCCTTCGATTGTGAGATGCTGACCCACGGCGGCGTTCCCATTCCGAGCAAAGACCCTATTATTATCATTTCCCTAGCGACCGCAGCCGACAAACCGACCTTCATTTCGCTTGACGACGATGAGGATGATAGGCGGGTCATTGCTGACTTCATCTCCTTTATTCATGAATATGACCCCGACGTTATCGTCGGCTACAACACTGACGAGTTTGACTGGCAATACTTGAAAACGAGGGCAGAAAAATTCAAGCTCCGTCTGACGATTGGGAGAGACAAGAGTCCCGCAAAGTTCAGTGCCGGTGGTGGCTTCAAAGAGGTCAGGATCTTTGGCCGCAGCAACGTCGACTTGTATAAGGTCGCAAAACGGGACCTCAGCGAGCTCAGCGTTAAGACGTTGGACAATGTCGCCGACTACATGGGGGTCATGCGCAAATCCGAGCGCGTGCAAGTGCAGGGTTGGGACATGGCTCGGTATTGGAACGATCGTGAGCTTCGAAAGCTTCTTTTTGAATATTCTAAAGACGATGTAGTGAGCACGTGGGGGGTCGCAGAGCGGCTGCTCCCTCTTCAGTTTGAATTTTCACGGATCGTAAGACAGCCGTTGGACGATGTGTCAAGAATGGGGAGGGGTAGGCAGGTCGAGTCACTTTTGGTAGCTGAGGCGTACAAGATAAATGAAATTGTGCCTGCAAAAGGGGGAGGCTCGGGCAGCTACGCCGGCGGCTTCGTACTCTTTCCAAAACCCGGCGTCCACGAAGAAGTACTGAGCCTCGATTTTTCGGCTATGTACCCTTCAATAATGATTAGCTACAACATTTCACCGGATACCGTTATGTCGCCAGATGAAACGTCTACGGAATTTTACGAGGCCCCAGAGTCGCAATATCGATTTAGAAAGCACCCTGATGGGTTCTTCAAACTCATTCTCACAAATCTTATTGAACGAAGAAGAGCGGTTAAAGAACAAATGACTCACACAGACAAGGGTTCACGCGATTTTACTCTACTTGATGTTCACCAGAACGCAATCAAGATCCTGACAAACGCGTTCTATGGCTACACTGGGTGGCCCGCAGCGAAGTGGTACAGAAAAGAATGTGCTGAAGCAACAACGGCGTGGGGACGCACCATCATACAGGACGCGGTTGAGCGTGCTGAGAAGCACGGTCTCGAGGTCATCTACGGAGACACTGATAGCCTATTCGTAAAGCTCAAAAAGGGCTGATTTGCAGCTAGCATCAAAGAAAGCGCGCCAGTCGAGGAGTGAATTTGAAGCTTAAAACGAAGAGAAAAGCCTCCACAATCGGTCGCACGTGCGGACAACCAGAGGGGGCCTAATGACAACTGAGTTGATGGATCGAATCCAAACATTTATCCAAGAACTTTCGACGGTTTATCCAATTAGGCTCGACGTGCAGGAGCACTACAAGGCCATCTTTTTTACCGAGAAGAAGAAGCGCTACGCAGGGATTACCGATGATGGAACCATCGTTGTCAGAGGTCTCGAAGTGCGCAGGGGTGATTGGTGTGCGCTCGCAAAGGAACTGCAGTCTGACGTCATTAAGATCATTCTTGAAAGGCGAGAGCCAAAAGCTGCTGCAGAACTGGTCACGATTACGATCAAAAAACTTCGAGCCGGCGAGATCCCGCTAGCAAAGCTCATTATTTACAAAACCCTTACTAAAAAGATCGCAAGCTACGAATCCGTCCAAGCTCACGTAAGGGCGGCAAAGCGAGCAAAAGAGTACGGCCTCGCCGCTGACGTCGGGACGAAAATTGCCTACCTCGTTATGAAAGGGTCTGGATCGATTGGGGACAGGTCTTATCCTTCGGAGATCTTTACCCAGAAGGAGGGCAAATTAGTTGATACTTATGGGCAAGAGCGAGAGATAGACTTCGAATATTACATTAAGCATCAAATTCTTCCGCCCGTCGGAAGGATACTTAACTACTTCGATTACAACGATTCTGAGCTGGAAGGACAGCCGTATCCAAAGCACGCTCGGTCATTTCTGACGGCCGTTGCGGGGTTGGCATCTTCGATCCTTGCCCAAACCAAGACTTCGGATTATAGCATGCCGATAACGTGTTGATCCAATCGCACTATTGAGAGAGATTCTTTTAGACTCGCTCTTTTAGGTTCAGCTCAGGAACCTGAAGTCTGAGGCGTGCTCGAGAATGTGCTCTGCCTGTTCGCGCTGATCATCCAGCAGTAACGTTATTTTCCATGACAAACTTTTTATAAATTATTAATAGTGATAGACCGGTTGATCACATGGGTAGCGAAAATCGAGCTTCAGACAGCAGCGCGCTCACGCTGTTTGGTATGAGCCCTGAAAAAGGCCGCTGGATATTTGTTGCGCTCGGACTGGCCATCAACGTGTGTTTGGGCAGCATCTACTCGTGGAGCGTTTTCCGGTTGCCGCTCCAAAAACTCTGGTCTATCGATGCAACCGCCAGTTTATTGCCATTTATCTTCTTTCTCGCATTTTTCGCCCTTCTGATGCCGTTCGCCGGAGGGCCACTCGACAAATACGGTCCACGCAGGTTAACGATCATTGGAGGGGTGATCGTTGGAATCGGGTGGATTCTGGCCAGTCAAGCGCCGAACATCGCGATCCTCACGTTAGCGTACGGTATCATCGGCGGTGCAGGAGTCGGAATAGCCTACAACGCCCCCATCGGCGTGAGCGCACGATGGTTCCCGGATAGAAGAGGGCTTGCAGTAGGGCTCACGGTGCTGGGGTTCGGCGTATCGCCATTGATTACCGCACCATTGGGCAACTATCTGATCGGTAACTACGGGATTATGAGCAGCCTTGGTATTTTGGGGATTGCATTTTTGATCTTGATCGTGGTGCTCGCATTGCCCCTGCGTTTTCCCGCCCCTGACTGGCGGCCAGAAGGCTGGACACAGGCACAGGCGAGCGCGCAATGTGAAGACCTTAACAGATCCCAAATGGTCCGCACGAGAGGTTTCGTTGGACTCTGGCTTGGATTCTTCATCGGCACCTTAGCGGGCCTGATGGCTATTGGCATCAGCAGCCCCGCAGGCCAAGAAGTATTCAAGTTGAGCGCAGCGACCGCTGCTGCCTTGGTGGGTGTCTTCGCCGTGTTCAACGGCATCGGTCGGCCTATTTTTGGCTACCTCGTTGACCGGATATACCCGCGAAACGCGGCGATGCTGAGCTTCGTCATTATTGCAGCAGCCGCGATACTCCTTGGTTTTGGGGCGGCTCCTGGTGCCACGGGCATCTACATCGTCGGGTTCTGTGCCCTGTGGCTCTGTCTCGGAGGCTGGCTCGCAATCGCGCCTGCGTGCACCGCCGCATTTTGTGGCACCAAGTACTACGGGCCGAATTACGGGCTCGTCTTTACTGCGTATGGCGCCGGCGCCATTGTCGGGAACCTTCTCGCTGGTCAGTTGCGGGATCTCGTCGGAAGTTATGTCGCAGTGTTTTATCCGGTCGCCGTGCTGGCTATCGCGGGCATTGTGATTTCCTTCTTCCTCATTCGGGCACCAAGCCAGACAAGTCGTGAGGAAGGAGGGGCATAGGCACTCCCTTTCTAAAGTAACTGCCGTTACAGCCATCATCGTCGACTGCTGGAACACGACATTCTTGATAGTGATAGACCACTTGATCACATGGGGAGCGAAAATCAAGCTTCAGACAGCAGCGCGCTCACGCTGTTTGGTATGAGCCCTGAAAAAGGCCGCTGGATATTTGTTGCGCTCGGACTGGCCATCAACATGTGTTTGGGGGGTACCTACTCGTGGAGCGTTTTCCGGTTGCCCCTGCAAGAACTATGGTCTATCGATGCGACCGCTAGTTTATTGCCATTTATCTTCTTTCTCGCATTTTTCGCCGTGCTCATGCCGTTAGCCGGAGCGCCCCTCGATAAATACGGTCCTCGACCGCTGACGATCATTGGAGGGATTATCGTAGGGGTAGGGTGGATTCTTGCAAGTCAAGCGCCGAATATCACGTTCCTTACGTTAGCTTACGGTATCATCGGCGGTGCGGGAGTCGGAATCACCTACAACGCCACAATNGGCGCGAGCGCTCGATGGTTCCCTGATAAGAGAGGGCTCGTAGTAGGACTCACGGTGCTGGGAGTCGGCATATCGCCGCTGATTACCGCACCACTGGGCAACTATCTGATCGTTAATTACGGGGTTTTGACCAGCTTTGGTATTTTGGGCATTGCATTCTTGATCCTGATCGTGCTGCTTGGATTGCCGCTGCGATTTCCCGA
>JGI24133J20442_1000754_pt1 | contig 10076 bp, 8 predicted proteins | sample BarGraNGADG00311_2_FD_20442 | JGI IMG/M metagenome (IMG submission 20442)
TGGCTCCAAATTGTTTGTTTGGCAAAGGCCCCATTGCTTATTGTCTGGCAATTTTATTGTTATGGCATCGAAAAGAGGGCTCCCGAATATAAAATTCCGTTGGCCGGATTAACCGGATAAAACCTCATAGAAGAAAAGATGAACCATGCTGACATTTGTCCACAGTCTTCATTACCGCATACCTCTAACTTTTTTAATTACTGCCACAACATTTTCCACATCCTGGCAACCGCTTTCTCCTCGCTCAGCCCCGTCTGCATAAGCATTCCCACGTAACTTTTCGCCTTTGTCTGAAAATGTGGGTGCTCTTTGCCGGTCTGCTGTGAAATCCGGTAGAGAACAGCGACAACTCGGAGATAAAGCTGCTCCGCCTGCGCAAAGTCACCCTTACTATGAAGCAATACTGCGAGATTGTACACGCTGTTGAGCGTATCAAGATGGTCCTTCCCTAACACCCGCTCATAGTCCTTCAAGTTATTTCGGTAAATTGCCTCCGCACTCACATAGTCACCCTTGTTATAAAGCAGTAATGCGCTGTTGTTCACGCTGCAAAGCGTATCAGGATGTTCCGTCCCTAATACCCGTATACGTGCATCCACCACGCAATTATTCATTTGTTCAGCCTCTGCGTGGTTACCTATAGTGGAGAGCAGCAATGCGAGATCGCTCATGGTCCCGAGTGTATCGGGGTGTTCCTTACCAAGTACCCGTTCACGTATCTTTAGGGCCTGGTGGTATAGTTGCTCTGCACCTGTGTCATTACCCATGTTCTTGTAAAGAAATGTAAGATTGTTCATGCTTTTAAGCGTGTCGGAATGATCGTCCCCGAGAACCCGCTTTCTAGTTTCCAGTGCGCTGCTATAAAGCTGCTCAGCACCTGTGTAGTCATTCTTGTCAAACAGTAAATCCGCGAGGCTGTCCATACTCATAAGTGTATCATTATGATCCAACCCAAGCACCCGCTTACGGGCCTCCAGGGTGCTTCGGTATAATGACTCTGCCCCCACCTTGTCACCTTTGCTGTCAAGCAGAACCGCCAGGTTGTACATACTTATTAGAGTTTCGGGGTGTTCCTTCCCCAGAACATTCTCAAAACCCTTCAAGGTAAGGCGACAGAAGGGCTCAGCACCTGCTTTATCATCCATACTATAAAGCAGCAGTCCCAGGTTATTCATACTTTGTAGCGTGTTAGGGTGCTCCGGACCGAGCACTCGTTTACGAGTTTCCAGGGCACTGCGAAAAAGTACTTCTGCTCCTGTAAAATCTTTCTTGCTATTAAGCAGCATCGCAAGGTCGTTCATGCTCTGGAGTGTGTTGGGGTGCTCCGGCCCAAGAACTCGCTTATGAGCGTCCAGGACAGTTTGGAAAAGAGGTTCCGCACCTGAGTAATCACCCTCGTAATAAAGCAGATTTGCGAGGTTGTGCATGCATGTAAGCGTGTCGGGATGTTCGTTCCCGAGCATCTTCTTATTAACCTTCAGGACACTGCGTAAAAGTAATTCCGCACCTTTATAATCACCTTTAAGGCTGAGTAAACTTGCAAAGTTATTTGTACTTCCAAGTGTATCGGGATGCTCCATTCCAAGCATCTGCTTTCGAACCTCAAGCGCACGGCTTAAAAGAGGCTCTGCACCTATGTAACGACCGGCGTCCAGATGGAAGATTCCAATCTCGTTAAGCAGATAAGTAGACTGTTCAAAACTTGAATCTGATTCGACATCGGAGAGAGCTTGGAAGTATACTTCCACAGGATCGAAGTGACCCTCTAAGGCTAGCCAGTAGCCATGCAACTCCCATTTCCAGCGTTCTTTCTTACGCAGTTTAAGAAAGGTTGGTAGGTCGGCAAGGAGATTTTTGAGGCGCTCCCATTGCGCGGTGTCACGTAAAAGCGTTGGGAGTTCATCTAGCTTGCGGTCGCTAAGTTCTGGGATCTTTCCAAAGTATTCGGCGAGATGGAGGCGGAATGGCTGTGCTGTTTTATCGTCCATCAGCCAACGTCGATGGACAGCGGCACGGAGATAGTCATGTCCAAAGGTGAGCAATCCAGCACGCTGAACTAGGGCGTTCTCGATAGCCAGATACAGCGGTGTCCAATAGCGCCGGGGGATCGGTTCCTTGCCTTTGCCGAGCATGTCGAGCAACTCAGCTTCGGAGAGTCCGAACCGGGCGCATGCGATAAGGCAGAGACTTCGGCGGACTAGATCGGGATGTTCCTTCTCATTCCCGAAATCGTCATGCCAGCGGGTGAGGATCCTATTAAAGAGATCGGGGAGGTTGGGCGCTGCCAGATACCCGGCAGCCTTGTCTATCAAACCCTCGTGTCTACCGAATTGGCGGAGTTCGTCGAGCACAGAACGGAGGTAGAGTGCGTTTGTAGCAGCAGGATTGGACTCCAATTTTATCAGGATATCTTTCGGGAGCTTCTTGCTAAAGAGAGCGAAGTATGTCTCGGCGGCGGGAATAATATCGGCACTGCCAAACAGCGGTACATTCAGCTCAGGTAAGTTGCGCTGGCGGAGTGCTTCAAGGGATTCCCCTGGAAGTGACGAAACAAGGAGTCGGATGTTTGGCGGGAAAGCGAACGGTAGCCAACCGAGTTGTCGGGCCGTTGGGTCATCAGCTGAGAGTTGGTTGAGCGCATCGAGTACGAGTATTACACGACGTTTGCCGGCGGCTTTGGTTAGCCATTCCTGCAGAGCAACGCGCAGAGCATCGGGTTGCATGGGCAACTTATCGGTAATGGCAAAGACACGCTTAAGCTCTCCGAGTATGCGTCGAACCAGGCCCTGCCAGTCGGCACTTTCCGGAGTGCTGCCGAAATAGTGCTGGATGACGAGATCATCGGGATTTTTCTCACACCACATAGCTGTCCACTCGGCCAGCAAGGCTGATTTACCACAGCCGGAATCACCGGTGAGCACAAGCGGCATTGCACCCGCAGTGGTTACATGGTTATCTATCTGCCGAAGTAACTCATCGCGTCCCACAAAGGCCATGCGGCGACTGGTCGCGTACGCCTCGTGTCGCGCTGCTTCTTGATCGAGCAAATCGGGTACTTGTTCTTTCGGATAAAGTTTTTCTATAAGATCGGAGAAATCGGCCAACACCTGCTCACCGAGTGATTCAGGATCGGCATATTTCTCGCGCGGGGCAAATCGGAGTTTGCCATTTTTGTACGCATCACGAATACTTTGTTTCAAGTTGTCAAGCTTTGTATNGCTTACGTCGTTCTCGGAAATAAAGTCCTTTCTCTTTTCTTTAGGAATTTTTTCCACGTAGAGAGGATCGCGAAAGTAAAACAACGAACGGTCGGTCATCACCGGATCCCGCAGCACACCATATATAATTTCAAGTTCTGTCACTGAGTGATTGGGAAATTCTTTCAGCCACGGTTGAGTTTCCAACAGGTCGCGTGGAATAGCGCTTTCTTCCGGAACCCAACCGTAGCGTTCTCCGAGCAGGCCAATAAAGTAAGGACGGCATCGCTGGATTTCCGCGAGGCAGAGCGGCAATACCTTCCCCTCCGAAGCCTCCTCGGTTGTAATCCCCCAGCGCAAGTCCACCTCGGTCCAGATTACTGCCCTCTCCTCGCATAGTTTGCGGAGTTGCGGGAAAATCTTTTTAATGAGGATGTCCCGCTCCGCCTGCATGTCACAGAAGGTAGAAGAAATGAAAACGCGGATAACGCGGTTATCGGATTTGGGATTGTTATTCATCATCAAACCATCAAATATATTTTATACATTTATTTTTCAAACAACATATCTTTCTATTGCAATATCATTCTCAAAGATAATATCATATTTTTGCAAATTTGATTTATCAACCCAAGCGAATTCCACCGATTCATCATTTAACTTGACTTGTCCCTCGGCCTTGCATTTAAAATAGAGCGTTGGATAATGTGTGTTATATCTTTGGGAAGGCAATCCATCAAGGTAAAAGAGAAATTTAACCTCTGTACAATTTAAGTTTGTTTCCTCTTTTACTTCCTTCATTACCGTCGCCTCTGCTGAACGAACAAAATCAATTTTACCTCCCGGAAGACACCAAACATTACCATAATTGCCATGTGCCGCTCTTTTCAAAATGAGAACTTCGCCGTTCACATTCTTTATGATTGCCCGCACACTAGGTATAGGATTCTGTCTCATTTCCTTTTTATCTATCGTCATGCGTCAATCACCTTCCATTTTATATATCTCGTACCCTGCAGCTTCGAGCAACTCGGGAAACTTTACTACAGCATCAACATCATATTGTTTTATTTCTTCGGTCAATTCATCCCAGAGAATCAAATATGGGCTGATCTTTTTTTCAATATTCTTTTGTGGTCCATATCTCCAGCCATTCATGAGCCTTTCGGCAACAAATCTTCCGTGCTCCATCTTAGACATTCTTGTTATTTCATCTTTACTAAAGTTCTTAATTCCTTTTCCGTCCAGTTGAAGTTTTCTCATGCCATAGCCTGTGGAAGCCAATAGCTCACAAATAAATATCGCCTGATTTATATTGGATTTTTTAAGATCCGAATTCAAAGAATCCCATGATTTCAAATTCAGATCATCGCGTTTCAGTGCATTTTGCTCCTTTACATAATTTTCATGTATTACTTTTGCAGTATCTTCAATCTGTTTTGAAGTAAGAACAGACTTTATATTATGATTGATGAAAGCCCATACGGATTCCGATTCGTTAGGGAGAACACGCAATTTATCATGACCACTCCATTCATTATCGTTCAAAAGGTCAAGTATCACTTGACCGCTCTCGTTTACCACGCCGACATGCGCGCCGAGTGAGAGGGCGAGTCGATATTCAATTTTTGCGATGCTGCCGCCATCGATTCCGAGCACTCTTACATCGTTCGGCTGTATTCCGCTTGCTATCAAATCGGTCCACATTTGAATAGATTCAAGAGGCGAAAATTCTCTGCCGATTGTCTTTATAATGCTGTATGCTTTATCGACTTTCGTTCCTTTAGAAATATTTCTCGGAATATACCCGATAAGCTCAATCTTTTTATTTCCATTTTTTCTGGCATAATCAACCGCCGTACCAAGCAAACCAGGAACTCCGCTTGTTGTCCCGCCCGAAAGAATTGTTCCTTCGTATTTTTTAACAGCTTCCATAAGATATGAACCATATTTATTTGCAGAGCTCTTGACGATGCTGTCAGCACCTCCGGCAACAATGACAACGGAAGATTGGAAAGCTTTCTTAATTGCATTTTTCTTTCTTAAAACATCGAGCTGCAATCTACCGAGTGAATGTATCTCTCCATCGAATATATCTTTTGCATAACAAACTTTTTCAGACACACACAGATCAATGCCTTTTAGATACATGCACAATGCTTTATCATCCTCACGGAGAATAAGATAGAGCCTTCCGAGCGTGAAGTACGCTTTCAACGATTCGATGCGAAGATGGATGTCACCGTAGCAGCTTTGAACCGCTTTGAGGATGTTTTCACGGATCACAATTTTATCATTGCAGAGCTGAGGATTGTACTCCAGCAGTTTCACCAGGAGGTAGGGATTCCCGGGATTGAGCTCATACGCCAGGTTATACATTCCTTTGATCTCTGCATTATTATCTTTTTCATCCATAACTTCCGCTGTCTAACTGGAGGCCTTTTCGATAGGAAGCCGGTTCGATAAATTAAGGCTTTTGCTACTGACGAAGATGCAACCAAACCAGCCGAAAGAATGCCTGTCTCTGAAATAAATTTTCTTCTGTTTAACATTATGTTATATATTTCTTTCGAAACATCCTGCTCTGTATAAATTATTGCGTTATCGGCAAAAACTGTTCCTTTACATTCCATCCGGCTATTGAAACACTGACTTTCCCTTTGATGTCAGATGGCGAAAATTCCAGTGTTATTGATTTTTGTTCACCTGGCAATATCGAAATATAATTATCGCTATAAGAAACAGGCAATACCCGTTTCTTATTTTGATCATTTACTAGCGATATCCTGTTGAAAAAAGCAACGGGAGCAAATTCCGGGTTACTTATAGTAACTTCTATTTTCCTTTCTGAAATCCTTCTGGCTTCGGCATTTACAGGTGATTGTCTCATAGTCTGTAAACCTGAATAATTTCCTGAAGTATCAGGCAGCCAGTAAAGATTATCGCTCAGAATATGCTGGTGGATATCCAAAAGGCGAACCACCAGAAAAACTCCTTGTTTTTCCCTGAGTTTATCTGTAACCCTCTTCATTGAAAAATACTTTTGAACCGACGTTGGACTGATCTCACAAAGAACCTGGGTCAGTAATGACTCTTTCCCGTCTAAATCATAAGCCTTAAGTTGAAGCATTACATCGTGACACGAATGAAAGGTATTATTCACGATCATTACCATTCCATCGAGTGGATTGCACATAGCGTGAAGTGGTTCACCGGCATTGTGTAGCCCATAAAGACAAGCATTCGGATCGAGATAATAATCGTACATCTGACCACGTAAGGCAGTCCATGGGTTTTGAGTTTTCCAGATAATCACACCTGTATACCATTCCCAGGCATGGGAACTAAAACCTTCAATGAGTGCACGATACTGATCATAATTTACAAGCTGTGCTTTCGATGCAAAGTCTCTCACATCTTTTGGATTGCCATAGGCATTAATAAGAGTACCATATCCGAGATCTTTGTGATACGACCAAACTGAATCAATTTTACCGGTTGAATATTGCGGAACTACCATATTTTCTTCAGGTATAAACCGCTCCAATGATTCATAATCACCTGTACCAACATTTCCAATCTCAGAGTTAAATGGGAAAGAGTGAGATTCCCAAAAAAAACCGGCTGGTTGAATTGTATAAGGACCGTCACCACTTCCGCCAATGGAATTATAGGACATACTATCGGTATTGGAATATGAGAAAAAATAGCGTGTTCCATCCAGCCCGGATAATAAGGAGTCCTTCATGAATACATAAATATCTTCAGCCGGAACAATTTCGTTACCTCCGCAATAGAAAGCAAGAGATGGATGGTTTCGGATCATTTTTACCTGGTCAGCTACCGATTCAATAAACAATTGATGATTATCGGGATATTTGCGACGTGCATACTGATCATCTTTTTTCTTAAGATCGAGCCAACGGCCGTTGCAGTCTCCTGAAGTCCAGAAATCCTGAAATACCAATAATCCGTATTTATCACATGCATTGTAAAATTCCGGTCTTTCTGTAAGAGCGCCACCCCATATCCGGATAAGGTTTAAATTCATATCGCGATGGAATCTGATTTCTGCATCGTAGCGTTTATCGGTGAATCTTAGCATGGCATCGGAAACAATCCAGTTTCCTCCTCTGATAAATATTTTCTGACCGTTTACCCTCACCTGCATACTTAGGGTATGATCGTTCCAGCTGGTTTGGATCTCGCGAATGCCAATTTTCAATGACTCGCTATCCATAACCTGTTTTGAGTTATTTACAAATTCAAATTCAACCGGGTACAAAAACTGTTCACCATAACCATTTGGCCACCATAATTCCGGATTAACCAGAGTATAGTCGGGTAAATGAATCTCGGCATTTGATCTTGCCCCGAGGGTTACTTCCTGTTTTATTACATTTCCGTTTAATTTGTATTGAAGTACACCGCTTATAGGAAATCCTGCAGGGTTTTCGATCTCGGCAGAAGCCTTTATTATGGCCGGTTGCTGAGTCGCGCCAGGGAATCGTTTGCCAGGCACAAGTGTTATAAAATGAGGATTTTTCAGATTGATCATCCTGGTCTTCTCCACAATTACTTTATCCCAGATACCTGTATTACGATCGTGGACAGGTTGAATCCAATCCCATCCCGCCGGATATTGGTGTGATACATTTCGGGCAATGGTGCCATCGCCACCTTGCCCTCCATTTGGATTTCCAACCGGATCAGGAGGATAAACAATTACAGCTAACCTGTTATTCCCGTCCTTAGCCAGAAGAGATGTGATATTATAGGTTTGTCGCAGGAACATTCCAAAATGTGTTTCATGGTTTACTCTATGCCCATTTAGAAATATATCGCATCCGTAATTTATGCCTCGAAAATGAAGCCAGACCTGCTCATCGGAGAAAGTCACCTTTTCTTTGAAATCTTTTACAAACCAGTAGGTATAGTAATCTCGACCTGTGATATAAATATCGGGTATTTTCTTATTATTCATCCCCCAGAATGGGTCAGGAACGATCTTATTATTTAAAAGTGTGGTAAGAACCGTTCCGGGCACTGTTGCCGGTAACCATCCGGAAAGTGTATAAGAAGGATCGGACAGTTTATCCCCATTAACCTTAACCTTCGATATCTGAATACACTTCCAGTCGCTGTTAAGCTCATAAGTATTCTGCGCTTTGGAAGTTATTATTGCGGATGTGATTAATATTGCAACTGTGACAATTCTTAAATTCATTGAGTCAGGGATTGATTAATAGATGACATAAAAATAACTCCAAACACTTAAACTTACAAATGTTTGAAGTTATCATTATAATTTTCAATAAATCCGTAAGTCCGGCTTATGCTTTTTCATCTTCAGTTTTAGCTTTTATAGGAACTACCTTGGAAATCCTTATTGCTAACCTCACTCTCAATGATTAAAATTTTATTTCTTAGAGATATCTTATACTTCTTAAAAAAAGTATCAGGTGTAGGAAATGCTAACCTTAAATTTCTAATTTTGTACCACAAAATAAGTGAGAACTATGGGTACCAATTCAGATCCTGTGTATTCAAGAAATATCGTTGAATTTGTGGCTGTTGCAAATGAATTCTGTAAATATACCGAACATGCTTCAGAGCTGAAAGGTGATGAACTGTTGAAGATTCTTCAACGTATTCTGCCTCTTATGTACCTGAAAGCATCACTTTTACCACAATTAAATCCTTTTTTTGAAGATGGTAATGAGAAGTTCGTAACAGAATCTGACTGGACGGGTATAGATGAGACGCTTAAAGAAAAATTCGGGACAGCCAACGATTATCTCGAGGTATTTGATGAAAAAATAAATGAATCGGAAGGGCCTGTCGTATCGAGTATTTCAGAGAATATGGCAGATATTTATCAGGATCTGAAGGACTTTCTGTTACTTTACCAGACCGGCACCGGCGAGGTAATGAATGATGCTGTTTGGGAATGCAGGATGAACTTTGAAAATTTCTGGGGCCAGAAACTTGTAAACTCAATGAGAGCTATTCACAGGTTTATTTACTCAGGGGAGGAGATTGGCAAAGTTGAAAATAATAATGATGAAAGTAATGAAACCAGGAACACATCTGACTGGTTTATTACTCGAAGGCAAAAGGATCTTAGGAAAGAGGTAGAATAATATGTACAAGGAGAATATTACAGTTGAAGAACTTGCTGAACATGAACTCTCATGGTTTAAAGGTGAAATAGTTCTTGTAGACGATCTTAAAACATTCTATGAGGTTTTTCCAAGGCTTCTTGGATCGGATCTGCTTGGTTTTGATACTGAGACCCGGCCTACATTCAAAAAAGGAAGAAAGAATTCAGTTTCCCTTATCCAGCTTTCGACAGAATACCTGGCATGTCTGTTTCGTATCAATAAAATTGGTATTCCTGATGCACTGGCCGATCTGTTATCTGATCCATTTGTCACAAAAGCCGGCGTTGCTGTGCACGATGATGTAAGGTTTTTAAAAAGTGTAAGAAAGTTTACTCCTGACGGCTTTATCGATCTGCAGACCTTAGTCAAAGATTTTGGAATTCAAAGTTCCGGATTAAAAAAGCTTACAGCAATTGTTCTTGGCTTCAGGATATCAAAGCGTCAGCAGGTAACCGACTGGGAAGCAGAACAACTTACCGAAGCACAACAGATATATGCTGCAACCGATGCGTGGGTTTGTCATCAGATCTATAAAAAGCTGATAAATGGACATGAGGTTAAAGATAAAAGACAAAAGTAAAAAGACAAAAGTATCACAGTCTGATTTTAGCCCCCCTTTGGGGGGGATAGGGGGTAAAAATAATTAAAACAGGTAAATGCTGGAACGAGTTAAAATAGTCCTTAAATCCGGCAAGGAACAATCTCTCCGCCGTTT
>JGI24133J20442_1000756_pt1 | contig 10047 bp, 9 predicted proteins | sample BarGraNGADG00311_2_FD_20442 | JGI IMG/M metagenome (IMG submission 20442)
CCGCGTTGACGACCTCGCGCATGGGCAGGATGACCCGGCGCAGCTCCACCAGCTCCTTGCGCACCCGATAGGTCCGCTGCTGGATCTCGCGGGTCACGGCCGTCTCGTCGAACAAGCCGTCCTCGAGAGACTCGATCGCGTCGTCCATCAGCTGGACGGTCTCGAAGTGGCCATCCACGACGACGTCCAGCAGGCCGTGAAGCAGCGCCCCGGAGCCGAGCTTGAGCAGCTCGGCGTCATCCTCCCAGCGCTGCACCACCTGGTCCATGTCGAAGCCGGCGTCAGAGCGCACTGTCACGATGCCGTTGGGCATGACGAACGCTGACACGCGGCTGATCTGGAGGCGGGACTCCAGCAGGCCAAGCTGCGGGTCCCGGTCAACATCCAGGCGCGTCGCGTACACCGTCACGAAGGTGTGCGTGGCATGGCGGGTGGCCTTCGGCCGCTCGCCAGTGGCGACGGCATCCTCGACGGCGTGCGAATCAAGGGTCAGCTCGTCCGCAAGCTTCAGAAGGAGGTCATGGTCGGGCTCGCACAGATCGAGCCAGACGAGCGCACCATCCTCCTGCAGGTGGTCGGAGATCTCCTCGATGGGGAAGTCCTCAACCTCGAGTCGGCCGTCCCGCCACAGCCGGGTGCGAACGCCGTTGTTGATGCCAGTGGTCACGAACCCAGTCTGCACTGCGTTCCGGTCACTCGCTCCTTTGGTTCCAGTCTGCTGCCCAGCGCAGACGCAGACCCTCTTCAAGCTCCTGTTCGCCAAGCTGCCGGCGGATGGCCAGCAGCTCGTTCTCCAGTCTGGGAACCCATCTCTTCTCGACAGCCCGCTGCCGGGTGCGTGTCGCGGCGAGCTCGGCGGACACCAGGAGCACGGCCCGCTGGGCCGCGGCGTGCCGAACCGCGGCGGTGAGCGCGGACCGGTGCGCGGCCGCCGCGTAGGACAGGGCGGAGCTTCCCCCGGCCGTAGGTGCGTCTGGTGGTTCGCAGCACGCATCCTCGGGGTAGGCCACGCCCATGGCGCCACCCCACTGAACCTCGACCTCAGCCGGTCTGGTGGGCGAGGCCACCTCGATCCGCTCTCGGCCGTCCAGGGCGGCGGCCCGCTGCAGCCATACCGCGGCTTCCCGGGCGCGGTCCTCCCACTCTCGAAGACTCCGGCCAGCGCGCAGCTGGAGGTGCTCAAGCTGGTTCGCCATGATGCGTTGCTTGCGGTCCAGCAGCTGGGCACCGTGGCGGGCGGTCTGCAGACGGCGCTCCACCCGCATTCTTCCGGCTCGCCCGGTGTCGCTCACTGTTGTCCCGTTCTGTCGGGCAGATAGCGGTCCACGAACTCCCTGGACAGCATGGTCAGCTCCTGCGGAGGCAGCACGGACAGCGTGGCCCAGGCCCGGCCCAATGTGTCCTCCAGGGAGCGGAGCTCGCCCGTCCCCTGGTTCAGCTCCTGTTCAACCAGGGTGCGGTAGGTGATGAAGCTGCGGTCCGTCTCACTCAGGGCGGCGGCACCCACCAGCTCGGCCAGCTCGGCGGCCTGTCGGGCACGGGCCATCGCGGCGACCACCTGTGCGGCCACATCCAGGTGGTCCTCACGGGTACGGCCCTTGCCGGCGCCGCTGCGCATCGACGCAGGCCCCAATAAGTAGGTCAAGATCCTGATGACACCGCAAATCCGACCGCATAAAGTTCAATCACGGGATCATGTGGTGATCGCTTCACACACCACGATCGTTGACTCGACCCGGATCTGCCGAGGAGGTCGCGAACATGTCGGAAGCCTTCGATCTGACCGCATCCACGGGAACAGAGCCGGGCGCGCGTCGAACGGTCGAGCGCACCCCGGGGCGACCCCCGCTGATCGGCAACTATGAGGAACGCTGCAAGACCTTCACGTGGGACGAGGCCCGGCGGTGGGTCGACGGGCTGCCGGGTGGGTGCCTCAACATCGCCCATGAGGCGGTGGACCGACAAGCCGCCGCAGGCCTGGCCGATCAGGTCGCCCTGCGGTTCCTGGACCGGACGCGCACCACGCAGGAGCTGACGTACGCCGAGCTCCGCGAGCTGACCGACGCGTTCGCCATCGCGTTGCGGACCCTGGGAGTTCGTCCGGGCGAACGGGTCACCACGCTGCTCGACCGCTCGCCGGCTCTGTACATCACAGCCTTGGGCGCGCTGAAGAACGGGAGCGTCTACTGCCCGCTGTTCCCCGCCTTCGGCCCGGAGCCCGTCCGGGAGCGGCTGGAGCTGGGCTCGGTACGCGTACTGGTGACCGATCCCGAGGCCTACCAACGCAAAGTGGCGCCGATCCGCGACAGCCTCACTGCCCTCGAGTTCATCCTCATCGTCGACGACAGGAGCGAGGCGGCCGACCCTGCGACACCCCCGCCCGCGACACCCCCGCCCGCGACACCTTTGCCAGAGACACCGCTCCCGGAGGGAACGCTCTCCTGGTCGGAGACGATGACCGCCGCGAGATCGGTGCGCCGCCGTGACGGGTTCACCATCGCAGCCACCCGGCCGCAGGACCCGGCACTGCTGCACTTCACCAGCGGCACCACCGGCAGGCCCAAGGGAGCAGTGCACGTCCACGAGGCAGTGGTCGCTCATCACGCCACCACCAAGTTCGCCCTCGACCTGCGCCCCGGGGACATCTTCTGGTGCACGGCCGACCCCGGCTGGGTGACGGGCACGTCATACGGCATCATCGGCCCACTGACCTGCGGGGCGACCGTGGTGACCGACGCGGCCGACTTCGACGCGAAGCGGTGGTACCGCATCCTGGAGGAACAACAGGTGGCAGTCTTCTACACCGCCCCCACCGCGCTGCGGATGCTGATGCGCAAGGGTGCCGACCTGGCCCACGAGTACGACCTGTCGGCGCTGAAGCATGTCGTCAGCGTCGGGGAGCCACTCAAACCCGAGGCGGTCTTCTGGGGACTCGAAGCGTTCAACCTGCCGGTCCACGACACGTGGTGGCAGACCGAGACCGGCGCGATCATGATCAGCAACTATCCGGGTATGCCGATCCGTCCGGGCTCGATGGGGCGGCCGATGCCCGGCGTCGAGATCGCGGTGCTCGAGCGGGGCGAGGACGGGCGGGCCGACGTCGTCGAAGGCAAGGTCAGGGTGGTGGCCAAGCCGGGGGTCGACGGAGAGCTGGCGTTGCGGCCGGGCTGGCCGTCAATGTTCCAGGCATACCTCAACGACCCCGACCGGTACGCGCAGGCGTTCGCCGACGGGTGGTACATGACCGGCGACGTGGCCCGCATCGACGAGGACGGCTTCGTGTGGTTCGTGGGCCGGGCAACCGACGTCATCAAGTCCGCGGGCCACCTGGTCGGGCCCTTCGAGGTGGAGAGCGCGTTGATGGAGCACCCCGCGGTGGCGGAGGTGGGTATCATCGGCAAGCCCGACCCGCTGGCCGGCGAGATCGTCAAGGCGTTCGTGACGTTGCAGACTGGGTACGAGCCGAGCGAGAAGCTGCGCCGCGAGCTGATCATGTTCGGCCGTCACAGGCTGGGCTCGGTCGCCCCGCGGGAGATCGCCTTCGACCCGGCCCTGCCGCACACCCGCAGTGGCAAGGTCATGCGCCGGCTGCTCAAGGCACGCGAGCTCGGGCTTCCCGAAGGGGACCTGTCCACGGTGGAGCCACCGTCATGACCGCCGGTGACAAGAGCGCCAGGAACGGGCACACCGGCCGTAAGCCGTCATCGCGCCGCCGAGCCACGGCCACAGAAAGGACTGCAGTGACAGCAACAACCCGCACGACTGACACAGCCGCATCCGCAAGGACAGCGCCGGACCCCGCGGACCTGCTGCGACAGATGATGCGCATCCGCCGCTTCGAGGAGAAGTGCGCCGAGCTGTACAGCGACACGAAGATCCGCGGGTTCCTCCACCTGTGCATCGGCGAGGAGGCGACCGCGGTGGGACTGATGTCGGCGCTGACGCCCGGCGACGCAGTGGTGTCCACCTACCGCGAGCACGGGCACGCCCTGGCCCGAGGGGTACCGATGGACTCGGTCATGGCGGAGATGTGTTCGGCAAGGTCACTGGCTGCAGTCGCGGACGAGGCGGGTCGATGCACCTCTTCGATGCGTCGCGCCGTTTCTACGGCGGCAACGCGATCGTCGCGGGGGGTCTGCCAGTTGCGGTAGGGCTGGCCCTGGCGGACCACATGAACGCCCGGCCCAACGTGACCGCGTGCATCTTCGGCGACGGAGCCATGGCCGAGGGCGAGTTCCATGAGAGTGCCAACCTGGCCGCCCTCTGGAAGCTGCCGGTGCTGTTCTGCTGCGAGAACAACCGCTATGCCATGGGCACCGCGCTGGCCCGGGAGCACGCCCAGACCGACCTCGCCACCCGCGCGGCGTCCTACGGCATGATCGCCTGGGCGGTGGACGGCATGGACGTCGAGGCGGTCGCCGAAGCCACCCGGCGCGCGGTCGACGAGATCCGAGGCGGCGGCGGACCCTGCTTCCTGGAGCTGCGCACCTACCGGTTCCGGGCGCACTCGATGTATGACCCTGACCGCTACCGCGAGAAGTCCGAGATCGAGCAGTGGAAGCAGTCGGACCCGATCCCTGCGCTCGCAGGACGGCTGCAGTCCCGGGGCACCCTGACCGACGCGGACGTGGGCCGCTGGGCAGCCGAGATCGAGGCCGAGATCAAGGCCGCCATCGCCGCGGCCGGGGAGGCCGGTCTAGAGCCGGTGGCCGACCTGACCCGGTTTGTCACCAGCCCGCAGGACAGCGTTGGAGGCCCGACATGACCAAGCCCACAGCCGCAGCCACAGCTGCGGCACCGGCCACCGGCGCCGCCACCGAGGGTCTGCAGACCACCTACCGCGAGGCCCTGCGGGAGGCCCACCGCGACGCATTGACCCGCGACCCGCGGGTATTTCTGATGGGTGAGGACGTCGGCCGTTATGGCGGGTGCTTCGCGGTCAGCCTGGGACTGCTGGAGGAGTTCGGCCCGGAGAGGATCCGCGACGCCCCCTTGTCCGAGTCGGGGTTCACCGGTGCCGGGATCGGGGCCGCCCTGGGCGGGATGCGGCCGATCGTAGAGATCATGACCGTCAACTTCAGCCTGCTGGCCATGGACCAGATCCTCAACAACGCCGCGACCCTGCTGCACATGTCGGGGGGGCAGCTGCCGGTTCCGCTGGTGGTGCGGATGACCACCGGGGCCGGACGACAGCTCGCAGCCCAGCACTCGCACAGCCTGGAGGGCTGGTACGCGCACATCCCGGGCTTGAGGGTGCTGGCGCCGGCCACCATCGAGGACGCGCGAGGCATGTTGTGGCCCGCGCTGCAGGACCCCGACCCTGTGCTGATCTTCGAGCACAGCTCGCTCTACAACCTCACAGGGACCCTGCCAGCCGGCGCCGCCCAGGTGGACATCGCGCGCGCCGCCGTACGACGTCCTGGCACAGACGTCACCATGATCACGTACGGCGGCAGCCTGGGCAAAGTGCTCACAGCGGCGCAAACGCTTGCTGAGGAGGGGATCCAGGCTGAGGTCATCGATCTCAGGGTGCTGCGACCGCTGGACGACGAGATCATTTTGGCCTCGGTGAGGAGCACACACCGGGTGGTCATCATCGACGAGGCGTGGCGGACCGGCAGCCTGTCCGCGGAGATCGCCGCGCGGATCGCCGAGCAGGCGTTCTACGACCTGGACGCCCCGATCGAGCGGGTGTGCGGCGCAGAGGTGCCCACGCCGTACGCCAAACACCTCGAGGACGCGGCGTTGCCCCAACCGGCGGACATCGTGGCGGCGGCTCGTCGAGCTGTGGCCCCCAATGAGTGAGTTTCGTATGCCGTCCCTCGGGGCGGACATGGACGAGGGCACCCTGCTGGAGTGGCTGGTCAGGCCCGGGGACGCCGCTGCGCAGCGGTGGCCTACTGGCCCCGGTCCTCAAAGCCGCCGACACCCTCGACATCTCACAGGTGATGGCGCTGATGCGGGACCTGACCCGTCGGGCCCGAACCGGCCGGTTACGGGGTTCTGAGCTGAGCCAGCCGAGCATCAGCGTGTCCAACCTTGGTGACCAGGGTGTGGAGAGCGTGCTGGGCGTCATCTATCCCCCGCAGGTGGCCTTGGTCGGATTCGGCGCGGTGACGCCACGCCCGTGGGCGATCGACGGTCTGCTCGGGATCAGGCCGTTGGTAACGGTGACACTCGCTGCGGACCACCGTGCCACGGACGCGGCGACCGGTGCGCGCCTGCTCAAGGCCATCGACAGGATCCTGCAAACCCCGGAGGAACTATGACCCCTGACCAGGCCCGCACCATACTGGAGACCACGCTGCGCGAGATCGTCCCCGATGCCGACCTGTCGACCTTGGCGCCGGGCGCCGACCTGCGGGACACCTTCGAGCCGGACTCCCTGGACTTCGTCGAGCTGGTGGACAGGCTCAGCACCCGTGCCGGCTTCCGCATCGAGGAGGACGACGCCGACGGCATGCGCAGCATGAGCGCCGCCATCGACTTCCTTGTAGCCCACACGTCCTCGTAGCCCACACGGAACATACGGGTGACGAGAATCGGTCATCGACGTCTGATCGCCACGGGCAATGTGCTCAGTCTTCGAAGCGGGGTCGCAGCGGGTAGGAGCTCTCGCCGAGATCATCCGTTCTCGTGGCGAGGACCTGGTGCAGCTGGATGCCGTTGCGTTCAAAAGCCAGCCGTGAACCGGCCATGTACAACCCCCAGATTCTTGCCGTCGCGAGGTCGGCTTCGGCAACGCATTCGTCCCAGTGTTCTTCGAGGTTCTCACCCCAGCGCTGCAAGGTGCGGGCGTAGTGCACCCGGAGGTTCTCCTGGTGCTGCACCTCGAGGCCGGCGTCCTCCATCGCGCACACGATGTCGCCAGAGCCGGTGAGCTCTCCGTCAGGGAAGACGTACCTGCCGATGAAGCCGCGCCGGGCCAACCCGGGGTGGCAGTTGTCAGGGCGGGTGATGCCGTGGTTGAGCAGCTGGCCACCGGGACGCAGCCGGGACCGCAGGAACCGGAAGTATGCCGGGTAGTTGCTCACGCCAATGTGCTCGATCAGCCCGATGGAGCTGACTGCGTCGAACCCGGTCTCGGTGACGTCGCGGTAGTCGAGGTGACGGACCTCGACCAGGTGGTCCAGGCCCTCTGCAGAGTTGCGTTCTCGAGCCCAGCTGGCCTGTTCGGCAGACAGGGTGACGCCCAGCACGGATACCCCGTAGTTCTTCGCGGCGTGACGCACCATGCCACCCCACCCGCAGCCGACGTCGAGCAAACGCATGCCGGGTTGTAGACCCAGCTTGCGGGCGACCAGGTCATGCTTGTGCTCCTGGGCCTGCTCCAGGGTCGCGTCGTCGGTCGGGTAGCAGGCGCAGGTGTAGGCCATGGACGGACCCAGGACCAGCTCGTAGAAGCGGTTCGACACGTCGTAGTGGTGTTTGATGGCGCCAGCGTCACGACGTTTGGCGTGCTTGGTGCCGAAAGAGCGAAGCGACCGCACCTCGTGAACCGGTGGTGTCGGCGAGAGGAAGGCGCGCACGCCCAGACTGCGAAGCCAACGCAGCGCCTGCACCGGGGACGGCGTCCTGATCTGCAGGTCGTCGATGGAGCGGATGAGGGCGTAGGGGTTGCCTGGGTGCACCCCTTCGAACTCGAGGTCGTCCTGCAGGTAGGCGCGGGCTATTCCCAACGAGCCGGGCGCGGTGGCCAGGTAGGACGCCGCGCGAGGCCGGGTCAGCCGGATGCCCACCAGAGCGTCCCGGTGACCCGCCGCGCTACCGTCGTACGCGGTGAAGCGCACGGGCGCATCGGCACCGAACAGCCCCGCAAAGATCTCGCCCAGCCCCACGGGAACCGCACGGGCACGGCCGGGGTCCATCCACTGCGTCATTGCCTTCCCACCGCCTTTTCATAGAGGTCAAGCAGCCTGGACCCGGGATCGTAGCGCGCCTTCACCTCGCGGTAGGCCGTACCTCCGTAGAGGGCCCAGAACTCTTCAGGCGAGTAGTAGGACTCGGAGTACAGCGACTTGTGCCCGTCATGCTCGGCCACGGCCCTCTCGATGCGACGGTTGGCCTCACCCTCGCGGCCCCCCGGTGGAATGGGCACCGTGGACCAGAAACCGACATTGACATAGGTCTGGTCAGGATGCAACGGGTACAGCGGCCACGGTCCCCCGTCGCCCTGGGCCGGTATGGCGGTCGTGGCGCCGTTCTCGCGCAGACGCAGCGGGCACAGCCACACAGGGACGATCGGCACCTCGCCCAGGAACCAGCGCAGGAACTCAGCGGTGCGGCCCAGAGGAATCTCCACGTCCTGCACAACGCGCTCTCGCCTTGGCGTGCCGCGCCATTGGTCCAGCCGCGCAGCGACCTGGTGCCGGGCCTCCCAGTGGACGAGCTTGGCGTAGACGTCGCTGCGCAGCCATCGTCGTGGCCACAGTGCCCGCGCCAGCCGATTCTGGGCTCCGAATGCGCGCGAGCACCAGAACCAGTCGGTGTCCCAGCGCCACAGGTAGTCGCGCACGGTCAGGTAGTCGGTGTCGCGACCGCGGATCGACCGGTAGTAGATCTGCCGGCCGGTGTAGTCCGAGGTGTACGGCGCAGTGTCGCGCCACGAGCCCAACGTCAGGTAGGCGTCGTCAGCGCCGAAGACCGTGCCGTCCAGGAAGTCGACCGGCTCACCGTCGAAGGCCGACGCCGCGACGATGTCCGCGACGGCATCGGTCAGCGCCTCCAGGTTCGGGAAGCGAACATGGCGCAGCCGCACGAACGGATGGACCGGCTCGAGGTCGATGACCAGGCGCAGGGCGTACCCGAGTGTCCCGTAGGAGTTGGGGAAGGCGTGGAACAGATCGCGGTGCTTGCCAACAGGGCCAGCCACCACGACCTCACCGGCGCCGGTCAGGATCTCCAGCTCGCGCACGGACTCGTGGGGCAGCCCGCTTCGAAAGGAGCTGGACTCGATACCCAGTCCGGTCACCGCGCCACCGATCGTGATGGTCTTCAGCTGCGGCACGACCAGAGGCATCAGGCCGTGGGCCAACGTCGCGTCCACGAGCCGCTCGTAGGTGGTCATGGCCTGGACGTCGGCCGTGCGCAACAGCGGGTCGACCGCGAGGACCCGATCGAGGCCCGACGCGTCCAGGCCTGGGCCGCTGCTCCGCTGTCGGGATCGGAAGAGGTTGGACGTGCGCTTGGTGAGCCGCACGGGGGATCCGGCGGACATCGCGGCATACTGACGCATCAGGCGCTCGCGAGCCTGGTCATGTCCCGTGTTGGTGGCGAGCCCTGCTCCGGCTGGGGCCAGGTTCCTCATGAGCGGAGCCTAGGCAGACTGGTTGCCCCAGGCAACGGTTGGAGGCTCGTCTGTTGGCCATCTCACTGGATACTGTGCGAGTTGCGGTGTCATCGGCTCAGGGACGATGTGGAGGTATGACGTGACGAACATGATGCGTGCTTGGGTGGTCTCCGACCCCCGGCCGATCGACCAGTCCCCACTGACCCCGGTCGAGCGTCCGATGCCGATCCCGGCGCGAGGCGAGGTGCTGGTCCGGGTCCATGCCTGCGGAGTCTGCCGCACAGACCTGCACCTGGCTGAGGGCGAGCTGGCGCCCAGGCACGGCAAGGTGATCCCCGGGCATGAAGTCGTCGGCGAGGTCGTCCAGCTCGGTGAGGGTGCCAGCCGTTTCCGGACCGGCGACCGCATCGGCATCGCGTGGCTGAGGCACACCTGCGGTGTCTGCCGGTGGTGCCGCACCGGTCGGGAGAACCTGTGCCCGCAGTCGCGTTACACCGGATGGGACGCTGACGGGGGGTATGCCGAGTTCGCTGTGGTGCCGGAGGCTTTCGCCTACCGGGTACCAGCCTCGTTCGCCGACGAGCAGGCCGCACCGCTCCTGTGCGCCGGGATCATCGGTTACCGCTCCCTGCTGCGCGCACAGCTACCTCCCGGAGGCCGACTCGGGATCTACGGGTTCGGCGCAAGCGCGCACCTCACCGCGCAGGTGGCCATCGCCCAGGGTGCGGAGGTGCACGTCCTGACCCGCGGTCACGAGG
>JGI24133J20442_1000759_pt1 | contig 10028 bp, 6 predicted proteins | sample BarGraNGADG00311_2_FD_20442 | JGI IMG/M metagenome (IMG submission 20442)
AAGGGTGGTCAGTTTGCTCCGGCCAGGGGGTGGTCTTTTTGCTCCGGTCTCAGGTGGTCATTTTGACCGTTTTTTCCACTATGCCTTCTTCCGCCGTCAATTTTATCTCATCTATTGTCATGTCACACAACTTTTAGTTTTGTTTGGAAGTATGGATGATTAGCAAGTTTCACAGCAGTTTCTTCTTTACCTATACGGATATACTTCAAAAATTCCTTTGGTGTGCGGTGTCCACTGATCTTCATAATATCAATAATAGGTATTTCTGCTAAGTACATTAGTGTAATCCCCGATCTCCTCGCACAATGCGTCGAAATTAGCTTACATTTCTCTACGGTTGTTTTCTTCGTCAAGCCGCCCCTATTCTTTTCAACCTGGATTAGTTCTGTTATTTCTGCTTTAGCTCCAATTTTCTTAATCGCAATATTGACTTTTTGTTCGAATGTTTTCGGGAGTGAATAGTCATATCGTTTAAGGATTATATCCAACTCAGGCCTTATAGGTATAATACATTTCTCTCCAGTTTTCTTCTGTATCAATTCAACATACTTTGTTCCATCTATGTCTTTTATGTTTGACTTATTCAACTTTGAGTAATCTGAATACCGTTGAGCTGTATAGCACCCAGCAAGGAAAACATCCCGCACCTCCTGGTAATGTTTGTTATCCTTCAAATCCAATTCATAGAGCTTCTTCAACTCCACCTCCGTCAGGTATATATGTTCTACCTCCTCATTAAGCGTTTTAAAGGCCTTCCTCTCAATTTCCATGTTACTATGGAGTGCTTCCTCATGTGCGGATCTCATAATGGTTTTAAAAGTCTTAATATGCTTCCCGATGTAGTTAGCTCCACAGCCACGGCTATAAAAGAACTCCACAAAATCATTATAGATATCAATAGAAACATCATTCCAGTTAATAGGCTTATATGGTCGCTTCGGGTATACCTTTGCGCCTTTCCGTGGTTTTATACCTTCATTTTCTATTCCCTGAAATGTGTTAAAGGATAACATAAAGCCTCTTAGAACACGGAGGGAACCATAACTGTATCTCTTTTTAGTATTTCCAGAATTTGCCAGACGTTTTCCACTTGTCGCCTCATCCACAAACCTCTTTATGTATTGGTTCAATGTTTCTTTGCTTGGTGCTTCCTTATAATAGAAGTTATCAATTACACTTTTTAGCCATTCAGCAGATGGAGGAGCAGTCAGTTTAAAGGATTCTCTAAGAATTGCATCTTTAAGTTGTGAAAACTTATCCTGTATATCCTTAGCCTGATCTTGTGATATTTCCTCAGTAAACAGGATGTTTGGTTTTAGACGTTGTGTCTTTTCGTTCCAGTATGAAGGGTATAACCTATAGGGAGTGAGAAGCCTGATCTTAAGATCAGTGCCATCCTGAAAGCATGCATAAACCGAAGCAGTTTATTTACCTTCGATCTAATGTAGAATCTTATTGTTGCCATAGCTATTAAATAAAAATACTTCGGATTTGTGAGGCCACTGATGACCCCCAGGTCATTACTGATCCTGGAATCCGAAGCATAAATATTTTCCTCAGTAATTTCACATTTTAAATATACAACTTGTGTCCATAGTTGTGTCTATAATTGTTTAATTTATTTATTAACTGTTTAATGCACTTTGACGGCAATGCAACTAATAAGATTGTATATCAGATATTTAATAGGTTGTTTTTAATTCGCATGATTTAATCAAATTAAACATTTAGCGTCCCGTCCGCACCGCAAGAAAAACAAAAAAGCCGCACGAAAGTGTGGCTTTAGTATTTTAAGATAGCAGCGTTGACAGTTTAATTGTTTCTTACATGTCTGATTATGATTCTACTTTTGATCCAAGCAATGTTTCCACTATCACGGAAATAAATTCGCAAAATTCCGAAGAGTTTCATACGCTCTTAGTTTTAGGTTATAATTTAACAATGAAACATGGCTTTCTTTTAATAATAATATGACTATCGGTAATGATATATACAAAATCCAAAAACGCTTGAAAATCAATTTATTTACCCCAGCCCCAAGGGGCGTAAATTGATTTTGACTTCGTCGAGCTCCTCCGCTTCGCGTCGTCGGTTCTTCACTCCCCTTGGGGACGGGGTAAACGAAGAAAATCAATAAGGGTATATGAATGATTCCTGATACTCAAATAAAATCAATTTATAATCTGAAATGTTTATTGGATAACGAAAATATTTAGAATATCTTTACATAAATACGCCTTAATTTTAACAATAAATGGTGGATATCAGATTTAAGATATTTATGTAAAAGTGTCAAAAAGAATGGTATAATTTTGATCAAAAACTATTGTATGTTAAAAGCGATTTATAACAGGTACCTGTTTTTTTTCAATATGATGGCAGTTCTGGTATTACTCATAGTAACAAGAACACTTGATTCCCTTGCCTGGCTTCCCCCCTCCCCTCAGAAAACAAAAATAGTTGTATTGAATTATCTGTTTGAATTCATTTCTTTCGTGCCAGTCATTTTCATACTTATATTCAGTTACAGATGGACGGTAATAAGAAAACTGACTTTTCTGCTTTATTTTCTTATAGTTGCATTTGCAGTATTGATGCCAAGTCTGGTTTTAGCATTAAGCAGCTGGCTGGCAGTTATCTTTGGACATAAAGTTCAGCCAATTACATTTAACCTTATCGAAAAATACACACCCGGAGTAAGTCTTGTTATCTTATTCTTAAGCGCAACGTATTACCTCACTCACCTCGTACTTAAGACTGCCAAACAAAGAGAAACAGCTCATAAGGCAGAGACTCTGGCGAAGGATGTTCAGCTTAAAATGCTCCGTTACCAGATAAATCCTCATTTTCTATTTAACGTGCTGAATTCAATCTATACTTTAATAGATGAGAATACAGAAAAGGCTAAGAAACTTGTGATAGATATGTCGGAATATTACAGGTATACCCTTAACAAACAACAGCAAACAGTTTCTATCGAAAAAGAGGTTGAGTCCGTTATGAAATATCTCGAGATCCAGAAAACAAGATTCGAGGAAGGTTTTCAATATGAGATATCAGCTGATGAAGCAGTAAAATCTTTATTAATACCTTCATTTCTAATTCACCTGCTGATTGAAAACGCCGTAAAATATGGAACAAAGACAATGAAACATAAATTGATTGTCCGTCTTTCAGTTGAACTGGTAAACAAAAATCTTCTGATAAGAGTCTCAAATACAGGCAAATTACTGAATGCAACTGGAAATAATGAAAAGGGTGTTGACGGTACAAGTAATGGTATAGAAAATTTGAAACACAGACTTGCTTTATACTATGATGAAAATTATTCATTTTCGCTTAAAGAAGAGGATGGATGGGTTGTTGCAGCTATTGAAATCAATAATATTAATACGCGATGACAAACTTAAAAGCAATTATTGTAGATGACGAAAGGCTGGCCAGGGTTAATCTGAAGAAGTTACTTGAGCCACACCCTCAGATAGAAATTGTCGGAGAAGCCAGTTCCTGTCAGGGCGCCGTCGATATGATCAACATGTTTAATCCTCAGTTGATCTTTCTTGATATCCAGCTAAGCGGAGAAACCGGGTTTGATCTGCTGGAAATGATTGACAGTTCAATCAAAATAATCTTTGTTACAGCATATGATGAATACGCAATTCGTGCCTTTGAGGTGAATGCCATTGATTATCTGTTAAAACCGTAAACCCGGAACGGCTAAAAGTATCAATAGAGAGGGTAATAAACAGGGAAAAGACACAAAAAAGTGAAGCAAAGAGCTATGAATATTCTGACAGTATTTATGTACGGTTAAATAATTATGCTTCCAGATTCATAAAAATAAGCTCAATAACATTTATTGAACCGGTGGGCAATTATTCCAAAATCGTTACCATTGAAGGCAAACATTGTCTGGTTTTAAAAACCTGAAGCAATGGCAGGAAGAACTTCCTGATAATAATTTTGTCAGAATACACCGTTCAAGTATTGTTAATATCGAACATGTTGAACGTATTGAAAAAAAATCAAATACCCAACACAGAGCTTATCTGAAAAACGTACCGGAACCGCTTGAAGTCAGCCGCAGGTATGCCAAAAAACTAAAATTCCTGAATTAAGTTTCTGCTCTTTATTCTCTAAAATATCCACTTATCATCTTATCTGACCGCTAATCATATTTTTCTTTGATTAACCTTGTTGATTAGACATGATGCATTATTTTCTTTGCGGCTATTATTCATTAATAGAAAAGTTTTTTATAATAATTAAATATAACTGACGCAATGAAAAAGTTTATTTCAACAACATTTATGATTGCAGTGTTCACAACACTGGCTTTTTGTCAAAACCTCACACAAATAGTAAGAGGTACCATAGTTGATGTCGATAGTAAATTACCATTAATTGGTGCCACTATAGTGATACTTGGTACCGCCCCCCTGGTTGGGACATCAACAGATATTAATGGTATTTTCAGATTTGAAAACATACCAATAGGTAGAATTAAATTACAGATTTCTTACATGGGTTATGAGTCTAAAACCATTTCAGATATTGTAGTAAACTCCGGTAAAGAGATAGTCTTAGATTTCACTATGCAGGAATCTGTCACAAAAATGGATGAAGTAGTTGTTAAGGCTTATAAGAAAAAAGGAGAAGCAATAAACGAAATGTCGCAGCTAAGTATACATTCCATTACTCTTGAAGAAACCAAGCGTTTTACCGGAGGGATGGACGACCCTGCCCGCGTAGTTTCTTCCTATGCAGGAGTAGCCAGTACACCTGATGGAAGCAGTGATATTATAGTACGGGGAAACTCACCCAAATACATGCAATGGCGTTTGGATGGAGCAGAAATTTCAAGTCCGTACCATATGGATGATCAAAATTCTTCGTTCGGAGCGCTTACCGCTTTAAACAATAATTTATTGGCCACCTCCGATTTTTATACAGGTGCCTTTTCGTCCGAATATGGCGATGTAATATCCAGTGTTTATGATGTAAAACTCAGGTCGGGAAATAACGAAAAGTTTGAAGCAACCAGTGGCATTGGTTTAATGGGTACAGAACTTACCCTGGAAGGTCCGTTTAAAAAAGGATATGCAGGCTCATATCTGTTTAACTACAGGTACTCCACAATTTCGCTGATTAAAGACCTGGGTCTGGTGGATGTGCCGGGAGGTGTGAATTATCAGGATGCAACCTTTAAAGTAGTTCTGCCTACTAAAAGAACAGGTACTTTTTCCTTCTATGGGCTGGGAGGCTTAAGTGGTGTTTCAATGGAGAATATGGGGCCAACAGGACTGGAAACACCAGGCAGAACAAAAACTAATGCTCTTACCAGCAGAGATTATTACAAGGCAAATTACCTGGCTAATCTTGGAATGAACCATACTTTGTCGATTAATAATAACAGCTTTGTTAAAACTTCAATTAATTATTCAGGAACCGGCCTCAACGATGATATTTATGAGACGGATACAATAAGAACATACAATCCAGGAGGTGAACTTCCGGAAGATTACATTTCACCCAGAATGCACATGATTCAAAGCAGGATTGTAAATTCAGCAATCAGGGGGGCAATTACTTATAATAATAAAATCAATGCAAAAAATAAAATTCAGATAGGCACAAAATACACGCTTTATAACTACGATTACAATCAAAACTTGTATAGTAATGAAGAAGCTTCAATGTCAAACATTAATGACTTTAAAATAAATATAAGTACTATAAATAATTTTATAAGCTGGAAACACAGCTTAAATGAGAAAATTAATATTGTGGCCGGTTTACATAACATGAATATTTTAAGCAATAATAAAAGCACACTTGAACCAAGATTAAGTGTAAACTGGAAAATTAATAATACAAATTCAGTTCATGCTGGATACGGAATGCACAGCACAACAGAAAGGATACAAAACTATTATACAAAAATCTCACAGGGCGATGGCAGTTTCATTGAGCCTAATAGAAACCTAGGATTGTTAAAAGCCCATCATTATGTTTTGGGCTATGAAAAGCGCTTTACTGAGAATCTGATAGGAAAAATTGAGGTATACTACCAGTACCTTTACAATTTACCTGTCGAAAAGAACAACACCAGTAATTATGCCACCATTAACGAAGGCATCGATTATAAATACGTTGAACTGGTTAATAAAGGCAGCGGTAAAAACTACGGCGTGGAGATTTCCTTCGAACGGTTTTTTGATAGAAATTTCTACTTTTTGATAAATAGTTCGCTATTCGATTCGAAATATAAAACATTGGAAGGCGTATGGCGAAATACCCGGTATAATAACAACTATATCGTGAATATTTTATTTGGAAAAGAGTTTAAAAGCCTTGGTAAAAAACAGAACCAGACCCTGGCACTGAATACAAAAGTTTTCTTTGAAGGTGGCCAGCGGTATATTCCATTACTAAGAGATACACAGGGGAATGTGGCTGTTGAACCTGAAAACGACAGATATTTTGATTATAGCAAAGCGTATAACGGTAGACTTGACAATATCTTTCTATTGAATTTATCGGCAAGTTACAAGTTCAACAGACCAAGGGCTACACACGAAATTTTCCTCGATATGATGAACCTTACAAACAGTCAGGCCAGAATGGCTGAATATTATGATGTGAGTAAACCGGGTAAAGTTGGCTACACTACTTCATTTGGATTTTTCCCAAACTTAATGTACCGGATATATTTTTAATTTTAAAAAAAATAAAAAATGAATTCAAATAAAATGAAAGCAATTGTACACTCAAAATAATTAAATTTCATAATGATTATAATGAAATATTAAACAATCAAAAAAAAGACTTATATGTATAGGATTTGGCATAACATTAAAACAGGTTTCAGGTATTTAGCCAGGCAAAAAAATATTTCATTGCTGAATCTGCTGGGACTCTCAATCGGAATGTCTGTTGCCATCCTCATTTTTTACTTTGTAAATTTTGAAAATAGTTACGATAATTTTCACAAGGATGGTAAACTGATCTACAGGATCATCTCAGTTAATAAAGGTACAGGAGGAACTGATTACAGGGCTACAACACCTTTGCCTTTACCTGAAGTTGTCAGGTCAGATATCAAAGATGCAGAGATGACAACCGATTTGTCTCTCTTTTTGAGTGATGATGAACCGGTTCAGATTGCTGATCAAACCTTTTTCAATCTGACCGGATACACTGCTGACTCGTGTTTCCTGAAAATGTTCAATTTCCCATTGATAAGTGGCGATCCTAACACAGTTTTTGACAATCCGGGATCAGTTGTAATTACCAGGAAAACTGCAAAAAGACTATTTGGAGATGAAAGACCGCTGGGGAAAGAGTTGATAATCGGAGATTACAGTTTTACTGTGGTTGGGATTTTAAAAGATCTGCCTGAGAATTCTATATTTAAATTCGACCTTCTTGTCTCGAACTACATTCTAAAGAAGATGCATCCCGATCTTGCAAATATGTGGTGGGGAGGAGGAGCAATGATTTTCGTAAAAATTTATGCGAATCAGAATATCAATTCCGTTAAAACAGGTCTTGCCTCTATCCCGGGGAAATATTTTCCTGACTATCTCAAAGGCAGGGAAAGTTATGACCTCCAGCCTCTCGGAAAGATCCATCTTGATAATCGTGTTTCCGGTGACGCTATACCACCGGTTTCATTAAATTATCTTTATATTCTGATGGCGATAGCTATAGCCGTTTTATTTATTGCCTGCGCCAACTTTGTTAACCTCTCCACGAGTCAATCGGAAAAACGGTCCAGGGAAACCGGACTGCGAAAGCTGGCTGGTGGCGGAAGATTTCAGATAACACGCCTGTTTATTGGGGAAGCTGTCACCCTTTCCCTGATTGCAGTCGTTATCGCCGTATTTCTGGCAAAACTGTTTTTGCCATGGTTTAATGAATTATCTCAACGGAATATAAATATCGACTTTTCTAACGGGAAGATTATTTTATCTGTTCTGCTTTTCGGGATTTTTACGGGAGTTTTGTCAGGCATCTATCCGGCACTTCTATTCTCTAAATATCAACCGATTCAGATGCTTCGTTCCCGGATTATATCTTCCGGATCCAAAATCGGGATCCGGAAAGGTTTTATTATAGCCCAGTTTCTCATAACCATCATACTTATTACGTCGCAATTATTTATAACCAGGCAGATTTCATTTATGAAGAATCATGAGCTTGGGTTCAATGAAGAAAACCTTGTTTCTGTTCCGCTTCATGTTAAAGATGAAAGCAAACGTCTGGCATTTGCAAAACTATTTGCCGGGAGTCTGGAAAACGGGGCAACCACATATGATATTAAAAGTGTCTCATTAACCGAGAACGTCCCTGGACAAAACTTTCCGAACAGATTTGCAGTAATTCCCGGGGGATCTTCAACAGAAGATTCGAAAGAGATGATAGTGACATCGATTGATGAACATTTTGCAGAGGTATTTCAAGTCCCCCTGGTGAGCGGCAGAACCCTTACTGATACAATTGCCTCTGACAGGTTCAAAAATGTCATGATTAATGAAACGGCTGTCAGGAAATTTGGATGGGACAACCCGATCGGGAAGAAACTCCGGTTTAAACATGAAGAGGAGTCGGTTACAGTTATAGGTGTGTTAAAAGACATTAATTTCAGGTCGTTGCAAACCCAGGTTGAACCAGTGGTATATCGTTATACAGGTGCCAACTGGCTTGCAGGTTACGTCACCCTTCGGATAGATCAAAAATATTATTCGCAAACTATTAAGTTCATCAAAGTAACCTGGGAGAAACTTGCTCCGGGGGTCCCCTTTCAATACTTTTTTATAAAAGATAAATATATTGAAAGATACAGGGATGAAGAAAGGCTGGCCAATATAGTAGGGACCTTTACAATAATTGCTGTTTTCCTCTCGTGTCTTGGCTTGTTTGCATTGATTGCCTGGTTATCAGTTCAACGTACCAAAGAGATAGGAATCAGAAAGATTAACGGTGCCGGAATCACGGAAGTTATGTTTCTACTCAGCAGCGAATTTATTAAGCTGGTGGCAATAGCCTTTGTTATTTCCTGTCCTGTTGCCTGGTACATTATACATAAATGGTTACAGAACTTTGCTTACAAAACTGAACTCAGCTGGTGGATATTTGGACTATCCGGAATCATTGCACTTGCGATTGCCATCTCAACGGTAAGTTTTCAGACCTGGCGGGCAGCAATCAGAAACCCAGTGGATGCTTTAAGCCATGAATAAAACACTATAGGATAGTTAGGTGTCATAATGAATTGACAGTAAATGAAATGATAATTTTGATTATATGAAAAAAATGAAAGCAGTACTATTTAATAAAAAAGGTTCACCTGAAAAGCTGATCTATTGTGAAGTCGACAAGCCTGTACCAAACGACAACGAAGTTTTGATAAAAGTACATGCTGTTGCGGCAAATGCTGCCGATTATCGTTCGATGAAAATGGGAATTATCCCTAAGAGAAAGATTTTTGGAGCCGATATAGCAGGTAGTGTCGAATTTGTTGGTAAAAACATCACCCATTATAAACTCGGGGATGAAGTAATGGGGGACCTTGCAAGTTTTGGATTTGGAGGATTTGCCGAATATGTTACAGCTCCTGAAAAAGCCTTGATAATTAAACCTTCAAAGATTTCGTTTGAAGAAGGAGCTACCCTACCTATGGCAGCATTAACGGCTCTCCAGGCATTACGTGACAAAGGCAACATTCAAAAAGGACAAAAAGTGTTAATTATTGGTAGTTCTGGCGGTGTCGGAACATTTGCAATTCAGCTTGCCAAATATTTCGATGCAGAAGTAACGGGGGTATGTAGTTCAAAGAATGTACATCAAACGAGTTCTCTCGGTGCAGATTATGTAATTGATTACACAAAAGAGAATTTCACAAATAGCGACATGCGGTATAACCTCATTTTAGCAATCAATGGTAATTATCCACTTTCTGCCTATAAAAAAATCTTGACTCCAAATGGCATATATGTAATGGTTGGTGGTTCTTTATCACAAAT